>Ga0209906_100104_pt1 | contig 118730 bp, 119 predicted proteins | sample FECB24metaG_FD_188303 | JGI IMG/M metagenome (GOLD analysis project Ga0209906, IMG submission 188303) | Cyanobacterial communities from the Joint Genome Institute, California, USA from Joint Genome Institute, California, USA - FECB-24 metaG... ... | reverse complement strand
TTCAACAGGCTCAAGCACTTCCGCGGCATCGCCACGCGCTACTTCAAGACCGCCGCAAACTTCCTCGCCGCCCTCCACCTCGCCTGCGCAAGGCTCTGGATCAAAGCAAATGAGTCCACGACCTAGCCCGCGGCGACCGACTCGCGCCCCTCGTCCGCCGGCTCGACCCTCACGGCGGCATACTTGAACTCGGGGATCTTGCCCCAGGGGTCGAGCTGGGGGTTCGTCAGCACGTTCGCCGCCGCCTCGACGAAGGCGAACGGCATGAAGGCGCAGTCCTCCGACACCGCGCGGTCGGCCCGGGCGCGCAGGGTGACCGAGCCGCGCCGCGTGGTGAGCCGCACCAGCGCCCCGGCCTCGAGCCCCATCTTCCTGAGCGTCGCGGGGTTGAGCGCGACGAAGGCCTCGGGCTCGAGCGCGTCGAGCACGCCCGCGCGCCGCGTCATCGAGCCGGTGTGCCAGTGCTCGAGCATCCGGCCGGTGATCAGGACGAAGGGGTAGTCGCGGTCCGGCACCTCGGCGGGCGGGGTGACGCGGGCGGGGGTGAACTTCGCCCGGCCCGCGCGGCGCGGGAAGCCGTCGCCGAACACCACGCTCTGGCCCGGATCGGTCTGGCTGAGCGAGGGGTAGGTGACGGCGCCCTCGGTCTCGAGCCGCTCCCAGGTGATGTGGTGCAGCGAGCGCATCGACATCTTCATCTCGGCGAAGACCTCGCGCGGGCTGTCGTAGTCCCAGTCGAGGCCGAGGCGGTTGGCCATGGCGACGATGATGCGCCAGTCCTCGCGCGCCTCGCCGGGCGGCTCCACCGCCTTGCGGCCCATCTGCACCTGCCGGTTGGTGTTCGTCACGGTGCCGCACTTCTCGGGCCAGGCCGAGGCGGGCAGGATCACGTCGGCGAACATCGCCGTCTCGGTCAGGAAGATGTCCTGCACCACCAGGTGCTCGAGCCGCGAGAGCGCGCGGCGGGCATGTTCCACGTCGGGGTCGGACATGGCGGGGTTCTCGCCCACGATGTACATGCCCCGGATCTCGCCGCGGTAGATCGCGTCGAGGATCTCGACGACGGTGAGCCCCTTCTGGCCGTCGATCTCGGCGCCCTGCCAGATGTGGCGGAAGAGGTCGCGCGCCTCGGGGTCGAGGACGGAATGGTAGTCGGGCAGGAACATCGGGATGAGCCCCGCGTCCGAGGCGCCCTGCACGTTGTTCTGCCCGCGCAGCGGGTGCAGACCGGTTCCCGGCCGCCCGACATGGCCGCAGAGCAGCGCGAGCGAGATCAGGCAGCGCGAGTTGTCGGTTCCGTGGATGTGCTGCGAGACGCCCATGCCCCAGAAGATCATCCCCGCCCGCGCGCGGGCCCAGGCGCGGGCGACGGCACGGATCGTCTCGGCGTCGATCCCGCAGTGCGGCGCCATGCGCTCGGGCGGGAAGGCGCGGATGTGCTCGCGGAACTCGAAGAAGCCCTCGGTGAAGCCCTCGATGTACTGCCGGTCGTAGAGCTTCTCCTCGACGATCACGTTCATGATCGCGTTGAGGAGCGCCACGTCGCTGCCGGGGCGGAACTGGAGGAAGTGCGTGGCGTGGCGCTTCAGCCCCTGGCCGCGCGGGTCCATCACGATGAGCGTGCCGCCGCGCTTGGCGAACTGCTTGAACCAGGTCGCGGCGACGGGGTGGTTCTCGGTCGGGTTCGCGCCGACGACGATCGCCACGTCGGCGTTCTCGATCTCGTTGAAGGTGGCCGTGACGGCCGCGCTCCCGATGTTCTCCATCAGCGCCGCGACCGAGGAGGCGTGGCAGAGCCGGGTGCAGTGATCGACGTTGTTGTGCCTGAAGGCGGTGCGGATCAGCTTCTGGAAGAGGTAGGCCTCCTCGTTCGAGCACTTGGCCGAGCCGAAGCCCGAGACCGCGCGCCCGCCCCAGAAGCTCCTCAGGTCGAGAAGCCCGCGCGCGGCCACGTCGAGCGCCTCGTCCCAGGTCGCCTCGCGGAAATGCGTCCACGGGTTCGCCGGATCGACGTTGAGGCCCTTCGGCGGCGCGTCCTCGCGCCGGATCAGCGGCCTGGTGAGCCGGTGCGGGTGGTGGATGTAGTCGAAGCCGAAGCGGCCCTTGACGCAGAGCCGGTTCTCGTTCGCCGGGCCGTTGATGCCCTCGACATACCTGATCCGGCCGTCCTTGACCTTGAGCGAGACCTGGCAGCCGACGCCGCAGAACGGGCAGATGGTGGCCACCTCGGCATCGTGGTCGGCGCTGTCGCCGCGCTGGTCGGCATCGAGCACCGAGGCCGGCATCAGCGCGCCCGTGGGGCAGGCCTGCACGCATTCGCCGCAGGCGACGCAGGTCGATGCGCCCATCGGGTCGGCGAAGTCGAAGGTCGGCCAGCTGTCGTGGCCGCGCCCCGACATGCCGATCACGTCGTTGACCTGCACCTCGCGGCAGGCGCGCACGCAGAGGCCGCACTGGATGCAGGCGTCGAGGTTGACGCGCATCGCCACGTGGCTGTCGTCGAGGAGCGGCACGCGGTCCCTCTCGAGCGCGGGGAAACGGCTTTCGGCGACGCCCGCCGCCTCGGCCATGGCCCAGAGGTGGGACGAGCGGTCATGCGCCTCTGCGCGCGGGGGCTGGTCTGCGAGCAGGAGCTCGATCACCGTCGCGCGCGCCTTCGCCGCGCGGTCGGAGGCGGTCCTGACCACCATGCCCTCGGTGGGCACGCGGATGCAGGAGGCGGCGAGCGTCCGCTCGCCCTCGATCTCCACCACGCAGGCGCGGCAGTTGCCGTCGGGCCGGTAGCCCGGCGCGGGCTTGTGGCACAGATGCGGGATGACGAGGCCCTGCCCGTGGGCGACCTCCCAGATCGTCTGGCCCTCGCGGGCAGTGACCTCGCGCCCGTCGAGGGTGAAGGTGACGGTGCGGGCGCGGGTGCCGTCAGGCATGGCAACGATCCTCGGCAAACGGGGCCTGTGCCGGTGCGCGACCGGCGGTGCGAAGGGCGGAAGGGCCGGCAGGGAGCGTCACACTTCCTCCCCGAAATGCTTGATGGTCAGCCGGATCGGGTTCGGCGCGGCCTGGCCGAGGCCGCAGATCGAGGCGTCGGCCATGACCTGGCAGAGGTCCTCGAGCGTCTCGCGGTCCCACTTCGGGGCCTGCATCAGCTTGACCGCCTTCTCGCAGCCGGCGCGGCAGGGGGTGCACTGGCCGCAGCTTTCGTCCTCGAAGAAGCGCAGCATGTTGAGCGCGGCCTCGCGGGCGCTGTCCTTGTCCGACAGCACCACGACCGCGGCCGAGCCGATGAAGCTGCCGTGCGGCTGGAGCGTGTCGAAGTCGAGCGGGACGTCGTCGAGCGCGGCCGGCAAGAGGCCCGAGGACGGACCGCCCGGCTGGTAGGCCTTGAAGGCGTGGCCCTCGGCCATGCCGCCCGCGGCCGCGATCACGTCGCGGATGGTGGAGCCCGCGGGCAGGAGGTAGACGCCGGGCCTCGCCACCCGCCCCGAGACCGAGTAGGAGCGCAGGCCGCGCCGCCCGTTCCGTTCCACCGAGGAGAGGATCCGGGGCCCCTCGCGCACCACGCGGGCCACCCAGTGCAGCGTCTCGACGTTGTGGACGAGCGTCGGCCGGCCGAACAGGCCCACCTCGGCGACGTAGGGCGGGCGGTGGCGCGGCAGGCCGCGCCTGCCCTCGATCGATTCGAGCATCGCGCTCTCCTCGCCGCAGATGTAGGCGCCCGCGCCGCGGCGCAGCTCGACATATCCCGGCGCGGCGATCCCGGCGGCCTCGAGCGCGGCGATCTCGCGGCGCAGGATCTCGAGCACGGCGGGGTATTCGTCGCGCATGTAGATGTAGCAGCGTTCCGCCTCGACCGCCCAGGCGGCGATCAGCATGCCTTCGAGCATCAGGTGGGGAACGCGCTCCAGATACCAGCGATCCTTGAAGGTTCCGGGTTCGCCCTCGTCGCCGTTGACGGCAAGGAAGCGCGGCCCCGGATGGGCGCGCACGAAGCCCCACTTCCGTCCCGAGGGGAAGCCCGCGCCGCCGAGGCCGCGCAGCCCCGAGGCGAGCACCGTCTCCTGCACCGCCTGCCAGTCGCCGCCGGCGCGGAGCTCGAGGAGCCGGGCGTAGCCGCCCCCCGCGCGGTAGGCATCGAGCCCCTCGTAGGCGGGGATCTCGGGGTGGAAGTCGCCCGAGGCGATCACCGCGGCCACCGTCTCCGGCGTCGCGCGGTCGACGTGGCGGTGGCCGACCTCGGCCACGGGGGCGGTGTCGCAGCGGCCCATGCAGGGGGCGCGCAGCACCCGGACCCGCGCGGGGTCGGTCCCCGCCTCGAGCGCGGCCTTCAGCGCCCCGGCCCCGGCGAGCGCGCAGGAGAGCGAATCGCAGACCCGGATGGTCAGCGCCGGGGGCGGCGCCTCGCCCTCGCGCACCGGGTCGAAATGGGCATAGAAGGTCGCCACTTCCCAGACCTCGGCCTGGGAGAGGCGCAGCTCCTCGGCGAGCGCCCTGAGCAGCGCCGCCGGCAGATGGCCGTGGCGGTCCTGGATCAGGTGCAGGAACTCGATCAGGAGGTCGGGCCGCCGCGGCCGGTCGCCGAGGAGCGCCTGCACCTCGGCCAGCGCCGCCTCGTCGAGCTGCCGGCCCTTCGGCGTGCGCCGCCCCTTGCCGCGGCCGGATTTCCAGACGCCCTTGCGCTCGTCGAGTGCCATAGTCCCGCCCGCCTCCGAAGGCCTCCAGAATCGCCCAACCGGCGCGCCGGATCAACCCGCCCCCGGTGTGCCACCGTCGCGGCGCCGGCGATGGACAGAACGCGACGCCCCGCCTATCTCTCGCGCCATGTGGGACGAGGAACTCGACGCCCGCGGGCTGATCTGCCCGCTGCCGGTCCTGAAGGCGCGCAAGCGGCTGAAGGCGATGGCGCCGGGCCGCGTGCTCCGGCTGCTCGCCTCCGACCCCGCGGCGGTGGTCGATGTCCCGCACTTCTGCGCCGAGTCCGGCCACGCGCTCGTCGCCACCGCCGAGGAGGCCGGCGCCCAGGTCTACCTGATCCGCCGGGGCTGACTGCGCCCTTCCCCTTTTCCAAGTATCCCGGGGGAGTCCCCGCGCGCCCCCGCGCGGGGACGGGGGCGGCGCCCCCCCTGCGCGGTCAGAGCCCGAAGCCCGCGTAGGGCAGGAAGCGCACCGGCGTGCCGGGAGCGACCTCGAGCGCGCCGTCGGGCAGCTCGACGAGGCCCTCCGCCCAGGAAAGCCCCGAGATCCGCCCCGACCCCTCGGAGCGGAAGACCTCGGCCGCGCCCGCGGGCGTGAGCCGGGCGCGCAGGTATTCCCGCCGGCCGGCCTTCTTGCGCTTGGCGAAGGCGGCCGGGACGGTGAAGGCCTGCGGTTCGGCCCAGCCCGCGCCGGAGAGGAGCGCGAGCGCCGGCCGGCCGAAGACCAGCGCGCAGACGAAGGCGGCGACCGGGTTGCCGGGCAGGCCCATCACCGGCACGCCGTTCCAGAGCGCGAGCGCCAGCGGCCGCCCCGGCTTCATCGCGATGCGCCAGCCGACGAGGCGCCCGGCGTCGCGCAGCGTGCGCGAGACGTGGTCCTCCTCGCCCGCCGAGGCGCCGCCCGAGGTCAGGATCAGGTCGGCCTCCGCCGCGCCGCGGTCGAGCCGGGCGGCGATCGCGCCCGCCGCGTCGGGGGCATGGCCGAGATCGACCGCCGCGTGCCCCCAGCGCCGCGCGAGCGCCATGAGCATCGGGCGGTTGGCATCGTGGATGCGGTGGGGCGGCAGCGCCGCGCCCCAGGCGGGCGAGACCTCGTCGCCGGTCGAGAGCACGGCGACCCGGAGCGGGCGGCGCACCGCGACGGCGCCGAGCCCCGCCGCGGCGAGGAGCGCGAGATCGGGGGGCCTGAGCCGGTGCCCGGCGGGCAGGAGGTCCGCCCCGGCGGCGAAATCCTCGCCGGCGCGGCGGGTGTTGGCCCCGGCCTTCGCCGGGCCCTCGAAGGCGACGGTCGCGCCGTCGGACGCGCAGTCCTCCTCCAGCACGACGGTATCGACGCCCTCGGGCAGCGGCGCGCCGGTGAGGATGCGGACCGCCTGCCCGGCCGGCACCGTGCCGGGGAAGGGGTGCCCTGCCGCGGCCCGGCCGGGCAGGAGCGGCAGGCGCTGGATGCCCGCGCCCGTCGCCGCCGCGGCGAAGCCGTAGCCGTCGACCGCGGAATTGGCCGCGGGCGGGTTGGGCCGCCGCGCGCGGGCGGGCTCCGCGAGCACGCGCCCGTCGGCGTCCGCGAGCGGCACCTTCTCGACCCCGGCGACCGGGGCGAGCGCCTCGCGCAGGCGGGCGAGTGCTGCATCGACCGGCATCCAGTCCACCCCGCGCGGCAGGGCGAAGCAGTCGTCGCGGAGCCGGGGCGGCACGAGGCCGCCGCCCGCCGCCGGCGGCGGGGCGGCTGCCGCGGGCTGCGCCACGGCCGCGCGCGCCGCGTCGCCGAGCGCCGTCTCGGCACCGAGGCCGAGGATCCAGCCCTCCTCCCGCCGCGCCTCGGGGGGCGCGGCGCCGAGCGCCGCGGCGAGCGCGCCCTCCGCCTGGAGCCCGGCGAGCGCGGCGGCCAGCACGCGGACCTGCGCGGCATCGGCGATCTCGTCCGCGCGCCGCGCCCCGGCGATCTCGGCGCGGATCAGCGAGGGCCAGACCTCGGCCAGCACGACGGGCGCCTCGGGCGGCTCGAAGGGCCAGACGCGGACCGCCTCCCCGAGCCGCGCGCGCAGGCGGGAAAGCGCGGCCATGCCGGTCATCGCCTGCGATCCGACCGCCCCGGCCCCGCCGAGCTGCCAGACCGGGAAGGCGCCCCGCGCGCGCGCCTCGGCCTGCCGCCGCTCGGGCAGGCCGTGCCCCTCCCTCTCGCGCCCCCGCCGCGGCAGGCCGGGGTGGTCGGTGCGGGTGGCGTTGAACCAGAACGGGCCGGTGCCGGGGAAGCGGGCGTTGATCGCCGCGGCAAGGGCGAAGCGGTCGCCCCCCGCCGGCGGCAGGCGCGCGGCGAACCAGTCCCACAGCGCGAGCGGGTCGGGTCGGCCGACGAGGGCCGCGGCGAAGCCCGCGGGGAAGCCGAAGGGGAAGTCGAAGCCCGCGAGCACGCGGCGCCCGGCCGCGAGTTCGGCGGCGAGCGTCGCGGCGAGCCAGTCCTCGGCCGCGGCGCGGCTGCGCAGGTAGACGGGCGGCGGCGCCGCGCCCCCGGCGGCGGGGGCGAGCGCGGCCCAGATCGCGTCCTTCCTCGGCCTGGCGCCGCGGTCGTCCGCGCCCGACCAGTCCACCGCGAGGAAGGTGTCGAACGGCCTCACAACCCCGCCTCGCGCAGGAGGAAGTCGGCGATGGCGGCGGTGTCGTCGAGGTGGAAGAGGGGCAGCGCCGTCGCGGGCCGCGCGTCGGAGGCGACGGCGCGGATCGTGGCGTTGGCATCGGCGAGGAGCCCCCGGCCGGTCGCGGCGCGGTGCGCCTCGATCTTGGGATGGGGGGCGGACTTGTAGCCCTCGACCAGCACGAGATCGACCGGCGCGAGGTGCGCGAGCAGCGCCTCGAGCGGCGGCTCGGGGGCGCCGCGCAGTTCGTGCATCAGCGCCCAGCGGGCGGGAGAGGCGAGGATCACCTCGCGCGCGCCGGCCTCGCGGTGGCGGAAGCTGTCGGTGCCGGGCCGGTCGGTCTCGGCCGCGTGGTGGGCGTGCTTGACGGTGGAGACGTTCAGGCCGCGCCGCGTGATCTCGGCCACGAGGCGCGCCATGAGGTGCGTCTTGCCCGCGTTCTTCCAGCCGGTGACGCCCCAGACGATCACGGGCCCCCCTCCGCCGCCGCGACGAGGCGCTCGGCCTCGGCCAGATCCTCGGGCGTGTTGACGTTGAAGAACGGGTCGAAGGGGTCCGAGGCGAAGGCGGCGGTGCCCGCGCCGTGGGCATCGGTCCAGAGCACGATCTTGCGGAGCCCGCCCCGGAGCGCGGCGCGCAGGTCGTGGCGCAGCGCAACCGGCCAGAGGCCGAAGGTGGGGTGCCGGCGCAGGACGCCCCCGGCGTCGGGGCTTGCCGCGAGGGCGAGGCCCGAGGGTCCGGCGGCCGCGGCGAGCCGCACCGCGAGGTCGCGCGGCAGGAAGGGCGTGTCGGCCGCGGCGGTCACGATCGCGGGCGCGCCGAGCCCCGCCGCCCAGTCGAGCCCGGCGAGCACGCCCGCAAGCGGCCCGGGATGGTCCGGCAGGCTGTCGGGCAGGACCGGCAGGCCGAAGGCGGCGAGCCTTGCGGGATCGCCGTTGGCGTTGAGCGCGAGCGGCGCGCACTGGGCGCCGAGGCGCCCGATCACCCGGTCGAGGAGGCTCCGCCCGCCGACGGTGCGCAGGCCCTTGTCGCCGCCGCCCATGCGCGTGGCGCGGCCGCCGGCGAGGATCACGCCCGGCAGCGGGGTCATCGCCCGCAACCCGGAGCGGCGGAGCCCGCGCGCCTAGTCATCGCCCGCCGCCTTGCGCCGGTGCCGCGCGCCCTCCTCGGGCACCTCGGCGGGGTCGGCGTCGCGCAGGAGCCGCGCCTCGCCCGAGAGGCAGAGGAAGCGCTGCCCGCGCATCCGCCCGATCAGCGTGAGGCCGACCTCGCGGGCGATCTCCACCCCCCAGGCGGTGAAGCCCGAGCGCGAGGCGAGGACGGGGATGCCCATGAGCGCGCACTTGATGACCATCTCGGAGGTGAGCCGCCCGGTGGTGTAGAGGATCTTGTCGGCGCCCGTCACGCCGTGGCGGAACATGAAGCCCGCGATCTTGTCCACCGCGTTGTGGCGGCCGACGTCCTCCATGTAGACGAGCGGGCGGTCCTGCGCGCAGAGGACGGTGCCGTGGATCGCCCCGGCCTCGAGGTAGAGCGAGGGCGTGGTGTTGATCGTCCTGGCCAGCGCATAGAGCCAGGAGCTGCGGACCTCGGCATCGGGCAGGACGAGCCCCTCGAGCCCCTCCATCATGTCGCCGAACACGGTGCCGACGGCGCAGCCCGAGGTGCGGGTCTTCTTGCGGACCTTCTCCTCGTAGGACGTGGCGCGTTCGGTGCGCACCACGACGGTCTCGAGTTCGGCGTCGAAGTCCACCGCCGTCACCCGGTCGTCGGGGGCGAGCATCCGCTGGTTGCGCAGGAAGCCGAGCGCCAGATACTCCGGGTAGTCGCCGATCGTCATCGCGGTGACGATCTCCTGCGCGTTGAGGAAGATGGTGAGCGGGCGTTCCTCGACCACCGCGGTCTCGACCGGGGCGCCGGTATGGTCAGTGCCCGCGACGCGGCGGGTCAGGCGCGGATCGGCGATGTCGGGCAGGATCGGCAGCGGCGGCAGGGGCGCGGGCATCGGGGGCGGCTTTCCAGCGGGGCGGCCATCTTGTATGCCGGGCGGAGGCGTTGCAAGGGGAGGGGACATGCTCGGCTACGTCGTCGCAGACGGGCATGGCGCGGCGGACCGGCTGATCGCCGCAGTGGCGGAGCGGCTGGCGGCCGAGGGCGCGGCGCTTGCGGGCGCGGTGCAGCGGAACGTGGACGCCGGGCCGGGCCGCCGCCCGCACATGGACCTCGCCGTGCTGGCCCGCGGGCGGACGGTGCGCATCAGCCAGGACCTCGGGCCGCACGCGCGCGGCTGCCGGCTCGACCCCGCGGCGATCGCCGAGGCGGTGGGGCTGGTGGAGGCCGCGCTCCGGGCGGAGCCCCCGCCCGCGCTGCTCGTCGTCAACAAGTTCGGCAAGGAGGAGGCCGAGGGGCGCGGCTTCCGGCCGGCGATCGGCGCGGCGCTGGCGGCCGGCATCCCGGTGCTGACGGCGGTGAACCGCGCCAACCTCGCCGCCTTCGAGGCCTTCGCGGAGGGGCTGGCCGAGCCGCTGCCGGCCGAAGCCGGCGCGGTCACCGGCTGGTGCCGGGCCCGGATCGGCGAGGCCCGGGCAGCGGTCTGAGGCCGCCGCGGCGCGGCACGTTCCTTGACCCTTCCGGGGCGAGCGGCTAGGGCGTCGGCGTCGATCCGAACCGAGGCGCATCATGTCGAACCCCTCCCTTCTCATCCTTCCCGGCGACGGGATCGGCCCCGAGGTCATGGCCGAGGTCCGCCGCATCATCGACTGGTTCGGCGACCGCCGGGGCCTGAGGTTCGACGTGAGCGAGGATCTGGTGGGCGGCGCGGCCTGGGACGCGCACGGCACGCCGCTGACCGATGCCACGATGGCGAAGGCCCAGGCTGTGGACGCGGTGCTGCTCGGCGCCGTGGGCGGGCCGAAATACGACGCGCTCGACTTCTCGGTGAAGCCCGAGCGCGGGCTTCTGCGCCTGCGCAAGGAGATGGACCTCTACGCCAACCTGCGCCCGGCCCAGTGCTTCGACGCGCTGGCCGACTTCTCCTCGCTGAAGCGCGAGGTGGTGGCCGGGCTCGACATCATGATCGTGCGCGAGCTGACCTCGGGCGTCTATTTCGGCGAGCCGCGGGGGATCTTCACCGAGAACAACGAGCGCGTCGGCATCAACACCCAGCGCTACACCGAGAGCGAGATCGCGCGCGTCGCGCGTTCGGCCTTCGAGCTGGCGCGGCGGCGGCAGAACCGGGTCTGCTCGATGGAGAAGGCCAACGTCATGGAATCGGGCGTGCTCTGGCGGCAGGTGGTGCAGGAGGTGCACGACGCCGAATACCCGGACGTGGAGCTTTCGCACATGTATGCCGACGCGGGCGCGATGCAGCTGACGCGCTGGCCCAAGCAGTTCGACGTGATCGTGACCGACAACCTCTTCGGCGACCTCCTGTCGGACCTTGCCGCGATGCTGACGGGCTCGCTGGGGATGCTGCCCTCGGCCAGCCTCGGCGCGCCGATGGCGAACGGCCGGCCGAAGGCGCTCTACGAGCCGGTGCACGGCTCGGCGCCCGACATCGCGGGGCAGGGGAAGGCCAATCCCTGCGCCTGCATCCTCTCCTTCGCCATGGCGCTGCGCTACAGCTTCGACCAGGGCGCCGAGGCCGACCGGCTGGAGCGTGCGGTTCAGGCGGTGCTCGACCGCGGCATCCGCACCGCCGACCTGATGCAGAAGGAAGGCGGAACCCCCGTCGGCACGCGGGCGATGGGCGACGCGGTTCTGAAGGCGCTGGACGAGAGCCTCTAGCGGCGCGGGGCGGGCGGCGCCGGGCAGCACCGCAGCGGGGGCGGGCGGCGCGCGCCTGCCGCCCGGATCCCGCTTCCGCAATCACCGACCCTCCGGGACCGTGGGCCCCTTTCAGCGGAGCGGGCGGCCTTGTGGGACCGGATCGCCCCGGCGAGCTACATGGCGCACGGCTTCTGCCTGCCGTGGGAGCCCTGGCTCGTCACGCCCCATGCCGGACGCGATGCGCCGATCTTCCCGGCCCACGCGCTCATCCCGCCGGCGCTGTGGCAGTTCCTGCGGCTCCGGCCCGACCCGACGCAGGGCTGCAACCATCTCGTGATCCTCCTTGCCTCGTTCATCCTGCTCTGCGGGCTCACGCACCTGATCCCGATCGTCACGCTGTGGTATCCGGTCCATGCCGTCCGCGGCGCCGCGAAGCTCGCCACCGCGACGGTCTCGCTCCTGACGGCGGCCGTCCTTTTCCCGCTGGTGCCGGTGATCGCGGCGCTGCCGACGCCTTCCGGCGCGCTGGCGGTTCCCGAGGGCAGGGTCTCGCCGAGCTGGGCGCGCGACGGCGCGGGCGGCCTCGACCTTCTCCGGGCGGAGCGGGGCATGGCCGCCCCGTCCGGCGCGGCCGACCGGGAAGGCTTCGGCACGCCGCTTCTGACCGAGGCGGTGCCGATGCAGCTCGGCGGCACGGCCGAGCGCACGATCGGGCCGGAGGGCCTGCGCCACCGGCTGACGCTTCCTGCGGGGCGCGCCGGCCTAGGCGCGCGGCGCGGGCGGCGGCTTCGGGGAGGGGTTCCGGGGGCCGCGTTCCGGCGGCCCCGGCCGGTGGGCGTCCTCGGGGTCGGGCGGGGCCTCTCCCGCGGCCACGGCGGCGTGGTGGACGATGCGCTCGACATGCAGCGCCGAACGTTCCAGCCAGCGCAGCGCGTCGGTCACGGCGAACACGTCGCCGAGCGAGACGAGCCCGACGTGTTCGCGCAGGAGCACCGACCGGCGCAGCCGCCCGGTGCGGCCGGCGATCAGGCGGTGCAGCCGCACGAGCCGGGCCGCGAGCGCCGGATCCGCCGGATCCTCGGCCGCGCGCCGCAGGGCGGCGGCGAGCGCCCGGGCCGGCCGGTGCAGCGCCGGTTCCGCCCGGATCGCGGCGAGCCGCCCGGTCTGGCCCGCGCGCTTGTGCAGGCGGTCGAGGTGGTCGGCGATGTGCAGGAGCGCGGCGTAGCGCGCCTTCTGGTCCGCATCGGACGCGGGCAGGGAGACCTCGACGAGGAAGTCCTCGAGATCCTCGAGCGCCGGCCCGAACTCGGCCGGTGGCGGCGCCTCGGCCGGCACCTTTCCGGTCAGGCGGTCCGCGAGGCTGCGGAACAGGACCGACGCCAGGGTTCCGGCGCTGGCGCGCGCGGCGTCGAGCGCGGCGGCCGGCTCGGCGAGGAGCCGGCGGTCGAGCGGCTCGGGCAGCGGCCCGCCGCCGCCGGGCATGAGGCGCTCGATCAGCCGCGCGAAGGGCCGCGAGAAGACGAGGAGGAGCCCGGCGCCCGCGACGTTGAACGCGGTGTGGAAGGCGACGAGCGCCGTCGTCTCGTCGATGCCGAGCAGGCCCGGCAGGAGCGGCACCGCGCCGACGAAGAGCAGCGCCACCACGGCGGTCACCACGTTGTAGCCGACATGCGCGAGCGCGGTCCGGCGCATGTCGCGCGACCCGCCGATGGTGGCGAGGAGCGACTTCAGCGTGGTGCCGACGTCCATGCCGATCACCAGGGCGGCGGCCTCGGCGAGGCCGAGCGTGCCGTCGGAGAGAAGCACGAGCGTCGCCGCGACGCCCGCGCTCGACGACTGGATGATCGCGGTGACGGCGGCCCCGATCAGGACGAGGAGGAGGATCGTGCCGGGCGCGCCGTCGCGGCCGCCGGCGAAGTCGAGGAGGGGCTCCACCGAGGCCGTTCCCGTCTGCATCAGGTCGAGCCCGAGGAAGATCAGGCTGAAGCCGGCGAGCGCCTGCCCGACGAGCGCCCGGCTGCCGCGGCCGAGCGCGGCGAGCAGGCTCGCCGCGAAGAGGAGCGGCAGCGCGATCGTGCCGAGCTTGAGCTTGAGGCCGAGGATCGCCACCATCCAGCCGGTGACGGTGGTGCCGATGTTGGCGCCATAGACGATGCCGAGCGCCTGCTGGAAGGTGAGGAGGCCCGCGCCGACGAAGCCGATCGTCGTCATGATCGTGGCGCTCGAGGACTGCACCATCGCCGTCGTCGCCGCCCCCGTGACGAGCCCGCCGAGCGGGGTGCGGGTGAAGCGGGCCAGCGCGGCGCGCAGGCGCCGCACCGCGGCCTGGCGGAGCGCGCCCGACATCGTCTGCATGCCGTAGAGGAAGAGGCCGATGCCCCCGAGCAGCGACAGGATTTCCGCCGTCACGATGCCGACCCTCCCGCCGGGCAGTCTGGCCGCGCGCCGGGGCGGCCGCAAGGCCCGCCGGCAGCGGGGGCCGCCGGCGGGGGCGGGCAGCGGGGGCGGGCAGCGGGGGAAGGGCCGGGCTTTTCCCTCCGGCGATCCTGTGGCAATCAGGGGTCCGTTAGCGGTAGCGGACCGGAGGCGATGGGCGGGGAGAGATCGAACCTCAAGGGAGCCGCCTTCGCGCTGCTCGCCTTCGGCATCTTCGCCACCCACGACGTGATCGTGAAGTCGCTCGGCGCGCACTATGCGCCGTTCCAGATCGTGTTCTTCTCCACGCTCCTCGGCTTCCCGCTGCTCACGCTGATGCTGATCGGCGACCGGACCGACGGCAACCTGCGCCCGCGGCATCCCTGGTGGTCGCTCGCCCGGATGGCGGCGGCGACGGTGACGGGCGCGGCCGCCTTCTATGCCTTCGCCACGCTGCCGCTCGCGCAGGTCTACGCCATCCTCTTCGCCTCGCCGCTGATCATCACGCTGCTCGCGATCCCGATCCTAGGCGAGAAGGTGCGGCTCAGGCGCGGGGCGGCGGTGGTGGTGGGCCTGGTGGGCGTGCTGATCGTGCTGCGCCCGGGCGAGGTGGAGCTGCAGCCCGGCCACCTCGCGGCGGTGACGGCGGCCTGCACCGGGGCCTTCGCCTCGATCGTGGTGCGCAAGATCGGCAACGAGGAGCGCAGCGCGGTGCTCCTGCTCTATCCGATGCTGGGGAACTTCGCCGCGATGGGCGCGGCGCTGCCCTTCGTCTACGAGCCGATGCCTCTCCTGCACCTCGCCGGGCTCGGGCTGATCGCCGCGATGGGCTTTGCCGGAATGCTCTGCGTGATCGCCGCCTACCGCCGGGCCGAGGCGGTGATCGTCGCGCCGATGCAGTATTCGCAGATCCTCTGGGCCACCGCCTACGGCTACCTCCTGTTCGACGAGACCATCGACGGACCGACGGCGCTGGGCGCGGCGGTGATCATCGCGAGCGGCATCTACATCGTGCTGCGCGAGAGCCGGCTGGGCACCTCGCGCACGCCGGTCCTGGCCACCCGGTCGCGCCCCGAGACCGGGATCGCGCCGCGGGCGAGCCTGCTGACGCGCCTGTGGGGCGCGCGGGCGGGGGACGGGGCGGAGGAGGGCGGGCGCGCGCCCGACCGACGGCCCCACTGACGGCCCGACAGACCCCTTGCAAAACCGGCCCCGAGGGGGTAACCCGCCCGCCACGGTCGGAGTGTAGCGCAGCCTGGTAGCGCACTTGCTTCGGGAGCAAGGGGCCGGAGGTTCGAATCCTCTCACTCCGACCATTCCCCCGCCGATCCCCTGGCCCGGCCGTTCCGCCCCCCGATCGCGCGCCTGCGGCGCAAGGCCTTCCTCTCGCGCGCCCGCCTGCGGCGATGCGCGCTCGGGCCTGCCTCCGGCGGGGATATTTCGGGCAGGGAAGGCAGGGGGGCGTTGATCCCGGCCCGAATCCGGGGCAAGCCGGGGCCGCAGACCGGGAGATGCGCTGCGATGACCCTGACCGTGCTTCTGACCGGCGGCGCCGGCTACATCGGCTCGCACACCTTCGTCGCGCTGCGCGCGGCGGGTTACGACGCGGTGATCCTCGACGACTTCTCGAACGCGCGGGGCGACGTGCCCGACCGGCTGGAGGCGATCACCGGGGCGCCGGTCCGCGTCTACCGCGGCGACGTGCGCGACGCGGGCCTGCTGGCGCGGGTCTTCGCGGAGAACCGGATCGGGGCGGTCGTCCACTTCGCGGCGCTGAAGGCGGCGGGCGAGTCGGTCGGGAAGCCGCTCGACTACATCGACGTGAACGTGACCGGGCTGGTGACGCTCCTCAAGGCGATGCGGGCCGCGGGCTGCGGGCGGCTGGTCTTCTCCTCCTCGGCCACGGTCTACGGCACGCCCGAGGTGCTGCCGGTGCCGGAGACCGCGCCGCGGGGCTATGCCAACCCCTACGGCTTCACCAAGCTGGTCTGCGAGCAGATCCTCGAACAGGTCGCCGCCGCCGACCCGGGCCTTGCGGTCGCAACGCTGCGCTACTTCAACCCGGTGGGCGCGCACGCCTCGGCGCTGATCGGCGAGGACCCGCAGGACTTCCCCAACAACCTCGTGCCCTACATCGCCGAGGTCGCGCTGGGCCGGCGCGCGGCGCTCAACGTCTTCGGCGACGACTGGCCGACGCGCGACGGGACGGGGGTGCGCGACTACATCCACGTCGAGGACCTCGCGCGGGGCCATGTCCTGTCGCTGACCCGTCTGGTGGAGACCGGCGAGGGGCATACGGTGAACCTCGGCACCGGGCGGGGATACTCGGTGCTGGAGATGCTTCAGGCCTATTCGCGCGCGGTCGGGCGCGAGCTGCCGCACGTGATCGCGCCGCGGCGGCCGGGCGACGTGGCCGAGGTGGTGGCCGACCCCTCGCGGGCGGCGGCGCTGCTGGGGTTCCGCGCCGAGAAGGGGGTGGACGAGATGTGCGCCTCGTCCTGGGCCTTCGTCTCGCGCCGGGCGAACCGCTGAGGCGTCGGCCGGTTCAGCCCTCCCGCAGGGCGGCGAGGAGCGCGGCCAGATCGGCGCGCCGGGCGAGCGCGTTGGGATAGACCGCGACGTGCGGCCGTTCGAGCGGCAGCGCGACCGGCGAGGGGCAGACGAGGCGGCCCGCGGCCAGTGCGGGCGCGGCGACCGAGAGCGGCACGAGCGCGGCGCCGAGCCCGGCCTCGGCGGCCGCGGCGGCGTGCGCGGACCAGGAGACCTGCACGCCGCGGGCGGGATCGACCGCGCGGGCCAGCCCGGCGCGCGCCATCCAGGCGGCCCAGGTCGGGTGGCTGGCGTAGTGGCGGCCCCAGTCGGTGTGCACGAAGCGTTCGTCCGGCAGCGAGGAGAGCGGGCCGGCGCGGTCTTCCCCTTCGCGCCAGAGCGCGGGCGCGACCACCGGCACCGCCCGGTCGCGGAACAGCTCCTCGACCCGGAATTCCCCGTAATGCGCGCCGTCGTAGATGAGGCGCAGGTCGGCGCCCTCGCGGCCGAAGGCGACGGGGTCGTCCTCGGCGCGCAGCTCGATCCGCCCCCCGTTGCCGGCGGCGCGGTGGGCGGCGAGCCGCGGCAGGAACCAGACCATCATCGAGGGCGCGACGCTGACCACGAGCCCGCGCCGGGCGGGGCCGAGCCTGACGGAGGCGGCGATCTCGGAAAGGAGCGCGAAGGCCTCGCCGAGCCGGGGATAGAGCGAGAGGCCGGCGTCGGTGAGGGTCAGGCGGTTGCCGCGGCGCACGAAGAGCGCCTTGCCGAGCTGCGCCTCGAGCGCGCGGACCTGCTGGCTGACGGCGGCCGAGGTGACGCCGAGCTCGCGCCCGGCCGGGGCGAAGCCTCCGGCGCGGGCGGCCGCCTCGAAGGCGCGCAGCGCATTGAGCGGGGGCAGGGGGTGCATGGCCGGTCTCCGAAAGATTTCCTTATGGTCCGAAAAAAGAAATCCCATTGCAAGGAGCGGCGGCGCGGGCGGAAGATGCGCCGAGCCGAAGGGAGACCGGACATGACGAGCACCAGCCCCGCGATGGACGCCATTCTCGACCTCGACCGCTATCCGCTCGACCGCCCCGGCCCGGCGCGTGCGGCGCTGGTGGCGCGGGCGCGGGAGGATCTGGCGCGCGAGGGCATGTTCACGCTGCCGGGCTTCCTGCGGCCCGAGGCGGCGGCGGAGGCCGCGGCCGCGCTGCTGCCCCGGTTCGAGACCGAGGCCTTCACCCATGCCCGACGGCACAACATCTACTTCCGCAAGGAGGTGCCGGGCCTGCCGCCGGGGCACCCGGCGCTCGCCGAGGTGGAGACGGTGAACCGCACGCTCTGCGGCGACCGGATCGGCGGCGCGCTGATCGCGCTCTACGAATGGCAGCCTTTCGCGGCCTTCCTTGCCGAGACCATGGGCAAGCCCGTGCTCCACACCATGGACGACCCGCTCGCGCGGGTGAACGCGATGGCCTACGGCGCGGGGCAGGCGCTCAACTGGCACTTCGACCGGTCGGAGTTCACCACGACCCTGCTCCTGCAGGCGCCGGAGGCGGGCGGGATCTTCGAATACCGCAGCGACCTCAGGAGCGACGACGACCCCAACCACGAGGGCGTGGCGCGGCTGCTGAGGGGCGAGGATCCCGAGCTGCGCCGCCTGGTGCTGGGCGAGGGGGCGCTGAACGTGTTCCGCGGGCGCAACACCGCCCACCGGGTGACGCCGGTCGAGGGCGGCCGGGCACGGATCATCGCCGTCTTCTCCTACTACGACCGGCCGGGGGTGCGCTTCACCGAGGAGGAGCGCATCGGCTTCTACGGGCGCGCCGCGTGAGCGGGGCGGAGCCTCCGCCGCCGGCGGGGCCGGGCGCGGGCGGCGCGGCGGGCCACGACGCCTTCGTGGCGGCATTGCCGCCGGCCACCCGCGCCGCGCTGACCGCGAAGTCCGACGGGCCCGCGGCGCGGCGGCTTGCGCTGCACGGCGGCGCGGTCGCCGCCCTGGGCGGGGCGATCGCGGCGGGGGTGCCGGGGTGGCCGCTCCTTCTCCTGCCGCAGGGGGTGATGCTGGTCTTCCTCTTCACGGCGATGCACGAATGCATCCACCGCACCGCCTTCGCCTCGGCGCGGGCCAACGACCTTGCGGCACGCTCGATCGGCTTCCTCCTGCTGCTGCCGCCGGAATGGTTCCGGCTGTTCCACTTCGCGCATCACCGCCACACGCAGGACCCGGCGCGCGACCCGGAACTGGCGGAGCCCAGGCCGGAGACCTGGCCCGCGTTCCTCCGGCACCTGAGCGGGCTGCCGCTCTGGGCCTCGCTCGTCCGCACGCTGCTGCGCAACGCTGCCGGGCGGAACGCCGACCCCTTCGTGCCGGTCTCGGCGCGGCCTGCGGTGGCGCGCGAGGCGCGCATCATGCTCGCGCTCTACGCGGCGGCGGCGGCGCTTTCGGCGGCGGCGGGGACGGCGGCGCCGGTCTGGGCCTGGGTGGTGCCCGCGCTGATCGGCCAGCCCTTCCTGCGGCTCTACCTGCTGGCCGAGCACGGGCGCTGCCCGCAGGTGGCCGACATGTTCGAGAACTCGCGCACCACCTTCACCGCGCGGGCGGTGCGCTGGCTGGCCTGGAACATGCCCTATCACGCCGAGCACCACGCCATGCCCGCGGTTCCGTTCCACCGCCTGCCCGCGCTGCACCGACTGGCGCGGGGCGAGCTCAGGACGACCGAGCGCAGCTACCTGCGCTTCGCGGCGCGCTACGCCGCGGGCCTCGGGGGCGGCGGCGGATGACGCGCGAGCGCCACGGCCGGCGCGGCCACCGGGTGCCGGAGCGGGCGGTGGACTACGTGCATCTGAGGAACCCCTTCCGGCCGCAGGCGATCTTCTCCGACGACGAGGTGGCGGGGCTGCACGCAGCCGCGCTCGACGTGCTGGAGCGGCTGGGGATGCGCATCCTGCTGCCCGAGGCGCGGACGCTCCTGCGCGGTGCCGGGGCGCTGGTGGACGAGGCGGCGGAGACCGTGCGCATCGGGCGGGAGATCGTCGAGGCCGCCCTTGCGGCGGCGCCGCGGCAGGTCAGGCTGCGGGCGGCGAACCCCGGCCGCGAGCGCGACTATGCCGAGGGCGAGATCCTGTTCTCTGCCGGCGCGGGCTGCCCCAATGCCAGCGACGCGGCGCGCGGGCGGCGGCCCGGCACGCTCGCGGACTTCGAGGAGGCGCTGATCCTCCAGCAGTCCTTCGATGCGATCCACAAGCACGGGCCCTCGGTCGAGCCGCAGGACGTGCCGGCGCATCTGCGCCACTACGCGATGATGCGCGGCCAGATGGTGCTCGGCGACAAGCCGATGTTCGTCTACGCCCGGGGCCGGCGGCAGGTGGCCGAGTGCTTCGAGATGATCCGGCTCGGGCTCGACCTTTCCGAGGAGGACTGGGGCAGGGGCGCCTGGGCGAGCACGGTCATCAACACCAACTCGCCCCGGCTGCTCGACGTGCCGATGGCCGAGGGGGTGATCGACTTCGCGCGCGCCGGGCAGCTTTCAGTCATCACGCCGTTCTGCCTGATGGGGGCGATGGCGCCGGTGACGGTGGGGGGTGCGCTCGTGCTCCAGCACGCCGAGGCGCTGGCCTGCATCGCGCTGGCCCAGACCGCGCGGCCCGGCGCGCCGGTGAGCTACGGCGGCTTCGGCTCGAACGTGGACATGCGCTCGGGCGCGCCCGCCTTCGGCACCGCCGAGCACGTGCGGATGCAGCTCGGCACCGGGCAGCTCGCGCGCCTGATCGGCCTGCCCTTCCGTTCGGCCGCCGGCTCGGCGGGCAACCTCGCCGATGCGCAGGGCGCGGGCGAGAACCTGATGGGCCTCTGGGGCGCGATGCTCTCGGGGGCGACGCTCTGCATCCACGCGGCCGGCTGGCTGGAGGGCGGGCTCAGCTTCGGCTACGAGAAGTTCGTGACCGACATGGAGGCGGTCGAGACGCTGGCCGAGCTCTGCCAGCCGCTCGCGGCGGACAGCGCGATGGAGGCGATCGCCGAGGTCGCGCCGGGCGGGCACTTCTTCGCCGCGGCGCACACGATGGCGCGCTATGCCACGGCCTTCCGCGCGCCGCTCGTCGCCGACCTGTCGAACCACGGCGCCTGGGCCGAGGCGGGGGGCCTGAGCGCGGCGGACCGCGCGACGGCCGAGTGGCGCCGGCGGCTGGCGGAGACGCCGCGACCGGCGCAGTCGGCGGCGGCGGCGGAGCGGCTCGCCGCCTACATCGCCGCCCGGTCCGCCGCGGGGGGAGCGCCGCCCTCGGGCTAGGCGCGGGCCCGCGCCCGCCCTCCGCGCTTGACCCCGGCGTCGCCGCCGTGGCTATGGTGCGCCCGTGGCGAAGGCAGGCAAGACGACGGCGGGCAGGACGGGCGGCCGCAGGGCCGGGCGGGCGCGGGCCTCGGGCGCGCGGCGGAGCCTCCTGCGCCGCGTCCTCGTCGCGGCGGGCCGGGTCGCGGCGGGCACGGCCGCGCTGGTCCTCGGCCTCGTCCTCCTCTTCGCGGTCGTCAACCCTCCGGTCACCCACACGATCTGGTCCGAGGGGCGGCGGCTCGGCGGCGTCGAGCGGCAGTGGGTGGCGGGCGATGCCATCGCCCCGGTGATGTTCCGCGCCGTGGTGGCGGCGGAGGACGCCAACTTCTGCCGGCACTGGGGCTTCGACATGGGGGCGATCCGCACCGCGATCGCCGAGGGCGCCGAGCGCGGCGCCTCGACGATCAGCCAGCAGACGGTGAAGAACGTGTTCCTCTGGCAGGGCCGGAGCTGGCTGCGCAAGGCGCTCGAGGCCGCGCTGACGCCGCTGGTCGAGGCGGTCTGGACCAAGCGGCGCATCCTCGTCGTCTACCTCAACGTGGCCGAGTTCGGCGAGGGGATCTTCGGCGTCGAGGCGGCGGCCCGGCACTACTACGGGATTCCGGCCGCCGAGCTTTCGCCCGCGCAGGCGGCGCGGCTTGCGGTGGTGCTGCCCAACCCCAAGGCGCGCAACCCCACCGCCCTCAGCCAGACGCTGCGGCGGCGGGCCGCCCGGATCGCCGACGGGGCGGAGACGATCCGCGCCGACGGCCGGGCGGCCTGCTTCGAGTAGTTGAATTCCCGCCCGCGCGGCGCCATGACAGGGCCAGACGCGCGCCTGCCACCACGCCCGGGGTCCTGCCGATGAACCGTCTCTACCACTTCGCGCTCTCGCCGTTCTGCCGGAAGGTCCGGCTGGTGCTGGCCGAGAAGCGGATCGAGGTGGAGCTGGTCGAGGAGCGCTACTGGGAGCGGGGAGCGGAGTTCCTGCGGCGCAACCCGGCGGGCAAGGTGCCGGTCCTGCGGACCGCCGGGCGGTCGATGTCGGAGAGCCAGGCGATCTGCGAGTATCTGGAGGAGACGCATCCCGAGCCGCCGCTCATGCCGCGCGATCCGGAGGGGCGCTACGAGGCGCGCCGCCTCGTCGCCTGGTTCGACGACAAGTTCCACCACGAGGTGACCTCGAAGCTGCTCTACGAGCGGGTCAACAAGAAGGTGATGGGCCACGGCTACCCCGAGAGCGCCAACGTCAAGGCGGGCGCCAAGGCGATCAAGTACCACCTCGACTACATGGGCTGGCTGCTCGAGCAGCGCCGCTGGCTGGCCGGGGACACGATGACGCTGGCCGACTTCGCGGCGGCCGCGCATCTTTCGTGCCTCGACTACATCTCGGACGTGGACTGGACGCGCAACGCGGCGGTCAAGGACTGGTATGCCAAGATCAAGTCGCGCCCGGCCTTCCGGGCGATCCTGGCCGATCAGGTGCCGGGCTTTCCGCCGCCGGCGCATTACGCCGACCTGGATTTCTGAGGCGTCGTGCGGCCGGGGGCTCCGCCCCCGCACCCCCGGCGTATTTTGGACAAGAGGAAGAGGTGGCCGGGGATCTGAAGGCGCGGCTCGTGGCGGAGGCCGGGGCGCTGGGCTTCGCCGCGGCGCGGGTGACGCGGCCCTGGGCGATTCCACAGGCGGCGGCGCGGCTCGCGGCCTTCGTGGCCGAGGGCCGGCACGGGCAGATGGCCTGGATGGCCGAGCGGATGCACTGGCGCGGCGACCCTGCGGCGCTCTGGCCCGAGGCGCGCTCGGTCGTGATGGTGGCCGATGTCTACGAGCCCGCGCACGACCCGCTCGCGGTGCTGTCGCTTGCCGACCGGGGGGTGATCTCGGCCTATGCCCAGAGGGCGGACTACCACGACGTGCTGAAGAAGCGGCTGAAGCGGCTGGGGCGCTGGCTGATCGAGGCGGCCGCCGGGGCGGGCGAGGCGGCCGCGATCAAGGTCTTCGTCGACACCGCGCCGGTGATGGAGAAGCCGCTGGCCGAGGCCGCGGGCCTCGGCTGGCAGGGCAAGCACACCAACGTTCTCTCGCGCGAGCTCGGCAACTGGTTCTTCCTCGGCGCGCTCTTCACCACGGTGGACCTGGCCCCGGACGCGCCGGAGCGCGAGCACTGCGGCTCCTGCACCGCCTGCCTCGACATCTGCCCGACGCGGGCCTTCCCGGCGCCGTTCCAGCTCGACGCGCGGCGCTGCATCTCCTACCTGACGATCGAGCACCGCGGACCGGTGGAGGCGGGCCTGAGGCCGGCGCTGGGCAACCGGATCTACGGCTGCGACGACTGCCTCGCCGTCTGCCCGTGGAACAAGTTCGCCGCCCGCGCGCGGGAGGCGCGCTACGCGGCGCGCGAGCCGGGGCCGGCGCCTCTCGCCGAGCTTGCCGCGCTGGACGACGCGGGCTTCCGGGCGCGCTTCGCCGGCAGCCCGGTGAAGCGAATCGGGCGCGACCGCTTCGTGCGGAACGTGCTCTACGCGATCGGCAACTCGGGCCGGCCGGAGCTGCGGGAGGCGGCGGCGCGGCTGGCGGACGACCCCGATCCGGCGGTGGCCGACGCCGCGCGCTGGGCGGTTGCCCGGCTTTCGGGCGGATGCTGAAAACCGGGGCGGCGGAATCCGCCGGTGCGTTGCGCCCGGTCATGGATTCGCCATGCGCAAGCGCCCATATTGGGGCCCCGCGCGTCCGGCGGGTGATCGAAGGAGAAGGCCATGGGCAAGCACGTCGCCGACAAGCCGCGCACCCCCGCGCAGGGTGGCCGGCTGAAGCACTACACCGAGATCGAGCGCGAGGAAGGCGGGCCGCACGCGCAGACGCGGGAGCTTCAGCAGCGCCCGCGGGGCAAGCGCGACGACGGCAGGCGCGCGGCGGAGTTCGTGCGGATCGAGAAGGGCAGGACCGCCTGATCCGCCCCCGCCGCCCCGGGGCCGGGGCGGCGCGTCAGGCCATGCCGCCGGCGATGAGTCCGCGGGCGAGGTCGCGGAAGGCGCGCGCCTGAGGCGAGTCGGGCTGCGCGACGACGACCGGAACGCCCGCATCCGAGGCGGTGCGGATGTCGATGTGGAGCGGCAGTTCGGCGAGCACCGGCACGCCGAGCCGTTCCGCCTCGGCCCGCACCCCGCCGGTGCCGAACACGTGCTCGGCATGGCCGCAGTTCGGGCAGACGTGCACGGCCATGTTCTCGATCATGCCGAGGATCGGGACGCCGAGCTTGCGGAAGGCGTCGATCCCCTTGCGCGCGTCGATCAGCGCGATGTCCTGTGGGGTGGAGACGACGATCGCGCCGTCGAGCCGCGCCTTCTGGGCAAGGGTGAGCTGGGCGTCGCCGGTGCCGGGAGGCAGGTCGACGAGCAGCACGTCGAGCGGCCCCCACTCGACCTGGAACAGCATCTGCTGGAGCGCGCCCATGAGCATCGGGCCGCGCCAGACCACCGCCTCGCCCTCGCCGGTGAGGAGCCCCAGCGACATCAGCGCGATGCCGTGGTTCCTGAGCGGCGTCATCGTCTTGCCGTCGGGCGAGCCGGGGCGGCCGGAGATGCCGAGCATGCGCGGCTGGGAGGGGCCGTAGACGTCCGCGTCGAGCAGGCCCACGCGGCGGCCCTCGGCGGCAAGCGCGGCGGCGAGGTTGGCCGCCACGGTGGACTTGCCGACGCCGCCCTTGCCCGAGGCGATGGCAAGGATGCGGGCGACGCCGGGCACGGGCTGCGGGCCCGCGGGCTGCGGCCGCGGCTTCAGTTCGGGGGGCGCCTTGGCGCTGTGCGCGGTCATCACCGCCGAGACGGACGCGGCGCCGGGCAGGGCGCGGATGCGCGCCTCGGCCTCGGCGCGGACGGCCTCCATCTCGCGGGCGCGGGCGGGGTCCACCTCGAGCACGAAGCGCACCGTGCCGCCCTCGACCGTGAGCGCGCGCACCATGTCGGCCGAGAGCGGATCGCCCCCGCCCGGCAGGGGCACGGACTTCAGCGCGGCGAGGACCGCGTCGCGCGTCAGGCTCATGCCGAGGGCCCCGTGATGGTGCCCTCGACGACGTGTTCGAGATCGAGCCCCTCGACCGTCAGGACCACGCGCGCCTTCAGGCTGCGGCGCTGCGCGGCGGGGCCGGCCCGGCGCGCGGCCTCCTCGATGGCGTGCTGGGAGGTCACGCCGACCTGCTTCAGGAACTTGCGAATCGACATGTTGAAGTCGTCGTCCATCTCGGTTCTCCCGGATCGGCCGCGCCGGACCGGCAGACAGGTGCCGTGCCGGCGCAGGCGCTTTCGGGCGGGAACCTAGCGCCGGAGGCGGGCGGGGCTCAAGCCGACACGCCGCCGCGGTGCGCAAAGCGGGCCCCTAGAGCGCGGCCGCCGCGCGGGCCGCCTGGTCGTAGCTGCCCGAGAGCGCGCGCAAAAGCGCGGCGAGCCGCGAGAGCTCGGCCGGATCGAAGCCGAGCTGGCGGGCCGTGCCGACGAGGAGCGTCTCGCGCACCTCGGCGTAGCGGGCGCAGAGCGCCGCGCCGGCGGCGGTGACGGCGACGGTCTTTTCCTTGCCCTTGCGGCCCTCGGCGACGAGCCCGGCGCGGGCGAGCTTGCGGATCGCGTAGTTCGCGAGGTGCGTGTCCTCGATGTTGAGCACGAGGCAGATGTCGGCGAGCGTCTTGGGGCGGTCGCGGTGCGCCGTCTGGTGCAGGACCATGACCTCGAGGGGCGACATCCCCGGCGCGCCCGCGGCCGACATGCAGCGCACGATCCAGCGCTGGAAGGCGTGGTTGCCCATGGTGAGCGCGAATTCCACCTCGGAGAGCGCGGGCAGGGCCGAGCGGGCGAGGTGGGCCGAGGCGACGACGGGGCCGAGGGGCGGGCCGGGGTTCGGGCCGGGGGGCGGGCCGGGGTTCGGACCCTCGGGCAGAGCGGCCGGATCGGTCGGCATGGGGCATCTCCTGCGCTGGGGAACGTTTCCACATTGACAATTCGCTGACAAATTGTCAACGAAACGGCGGGACGCGGCGCGGCGACGCAGAGGGGATCGGGACATGGCGGGGACCACCTGGGATTTCTGGATCGACCGCGGCGGCACCTTCACCGACGTGGTGGGGCGCGACCCGGAGGGCGCGATCCGTCCCCTGAAGCTCCTTTCGGAGAATCCGGGGCTCTACGAGGATGCGGCGATCGAGGGGATCCGGCGGCTGCTGGGCGGAGCGATCGACCCGGGCCGGATCGGCACGGTGCGGATGGGCACGACGGTCGCCACCAACGCGCTCCTCGAACGCAAGGGCGACCGGACATTGCTGTTGATCAACAGGGGGTTCCGCGACGCGCTTCGACTGGCCTATCAGGCCCGGCCCGAGATCTTCGCCAAGGAGATCGTGCTGCCCGACATGCTCTACGAGCGGGTGGTGGAGGTGCCGGGGCGGCTCAGGGCCGACGGCAGCGAGGAGGAGCCGCTCGACGCGGCGGCGGTGCGTCCGGCGCTGGAGGCGGCGCGCGACGACGGGATCGGCGCGGTTGCCATCGTGCTGATGCACGCCTGGAAGAACCCCGCCCACGAGGCGGCGCTGGCGGCGCTGGTGCGGGGCATGGGCTTCGGCCAGGTCTCGGTCAGCCACGAGGTGTCGCCGCTCCTGAAGCTGGTCGGCCGGGGCGACACGACGGTGGTCGATGCCTATCTCTCGCCGATCCTGTCGCGCTACGTGGCGCGCGTGGCGGCCGCGCTGGGCGCCACCCCGCCGGGAGAGCCGGGGCCGACGCTCCAGTTCATGATGTCGTCGGGCGGGTTGACCGCGGCCGACAGGTTCCGGGGCAAGGACGCGATCCTCTCCGGCCCGGCGGGGGGCGTCGTCGGCATGGTGCGGACGGCTGCGATCGCCGGGTTCGACCGGGTGATCGGCTTCGACATGGGCGGGACGTCGACCGATGTCGCGCATTCGGCCGGCGGTTTCGAGCGCGCCTTCGACACCGAGGTGGCGGGGGTGAGGATCCGTGCGCCGATGATGCGCATCCACACGGTTGCCGCGGGGGGCGGGTCGATCCTGCACGCCGAGCCGGGGCGGTTCCGCGTCGGCCCGGATTCGGCGGGCGCGGACCCCGGCCCCGCCTGCTACCGCCGGGGCGGGCCGCTCACCGTGACCGACGCCAACGTGATGCTCGGCAAGCTCCAGCCGGAATTCTTCCCGGCGATCTTCGGCCCCGGCCAGGACCAGCCGCTGGACCGCGAGGCGGTGGCGGCCGGCTTCGCCGGGATCGCCGCGCGCGAGGGCAAGACGCCCGAGGAGGTGGCCGAGGGCTTCCTGAGGATCGCGGTCGAGAACATGGCGAACGCCATCAAGAAGATCAGCGTGCAGCGCGGCTACGACGTGACGAAGTATCTGCTCAACTCCTTCGGCGGGGCGGGCGGACAGCATGCCTGCCTCGTGGCCGACGCGCTGGGCATCGAGACGGTGCTGATCCACCCGCTTTCGGGGCTGCTCTCGGCCTACGGCATCGGGCTCGCCACCGTCTCGGCCAGCCGTCAGAAGGCGCTGGTGGAGACGCTGGGACCGGAGAGCCTGGCGGCCGTTGCGGCGCTGGAGGCGGAGCTGGCGGCGTCGGCCGCGGGCGAGCTTGCCGGGCAGGGCATCCCCGCGGACCGCATCGCCACGGCGAGCCGGCTGCACCTGCGCTATCAGGGCACCGACACGGCGCTGCCGGTGTCCTGGGCCGGCGATCCTGACGCGGCGCGGGCGGAGTTCGAGGCGGCGCACCGGGCGCAGTTCGGCTTCGTCGCGCCGGAGAAGCCGGTCGTGGTGGAGGCGGTCGAGGTCGAGGCGGCGGAGTCGGGGGGTGCCGCGGCTGAGGAGCCGGTCTTCGACGCGCCCGAGGCCCCGGCCGAGGCCACGGCCGCCCGCCGCTTCTGGTCGGGCGGGCGCTGGCACGAGGCGGGCGTCCACCGCCGCGAGGACCTGCGGCCAGGCCACCTGATCCGCGGGCCGGCCCTGGTGATCGAGGCCAACCAGACGATCGTGGTCGAGCCCGGCTGGCAGGCCCGCATCACCGCGCGCGACCATGTCCTCCTGACCCGCGCGGAGAAGGCCGAGCGCGGCATGGCGGCGGGCACGACGGCGGCCGACCCGATCCTGCTCGAGGTGTTCAACAACCTCTTCATGGCGATCGCCGAACAGATGGGCGTGGCGCTCCAGAACACCGCCCATTCGGTCAACATCAAGGAACGGCTCGACTTCTCCTGCGCGGTGTTCGACGCCTCGGGCGCGCTGGTGGCGAACGCCCCGCACATGCCGGTGCACCTCGGCAGCATGGACCGCAGCGTCGAGACGGTGATCCGGCTCAATGCCGGGCGCATCAGGCCCGGCGACGTCTATGCGCTGAACGCCCCCTACAACGGCGGCACGCACCTGCCCGACATCACCGTGGTGACGCCGGTCTTCGACGACGCGGGGGCCGAGATCCTGTTCTGGGCTGCCAGCCGGGGCCACCACGCCGACGTGGGCGGCACCGCGCCGGGGTCGATGACCCCGCTTGCGACGACGGTGGACGAGGAGGGCGTGCTGATCGACAACCTGCTTCTCGTGCGCGACGGCCGCTTCCGCGAGGACGAGCTTCGCGCCGTGCTGACGGGGCACCCGTTCCCGGCGCGCAACCCGGCCGAGAACATCGCCGACCTCAAGGCGCAGGTCGCCGCCAACGCGCGCGGCGCGGCGGAGCTGCGGCGGATGGTGGCGGAGTTCGGGCTGGAGACGGTGCGCGCCTACATGGGCCACGTGCAGGACAACGCCGCCGAGGAGGTGCGCCGCCTGATCGGGCGGCTGGAGGATTGCGCCTATGACTACCCCACCGACACCGGCCAGGTGATCCGGGTGCGGATCACGGTGGACCGCGGGAAGCGCGAGGCGACCGTGGACTTCACCGGCACCTCCGAGGCGCGGGAGAACAACTTCAACGCCCCCGAGCCGGTGACGCGGGCGGCGGTGCTCTACTGCTTCCGGGTGATGGTGGAGGCGCCGATCCCGATGAACGCGGGCTGTCTGAGGCCCATCCGCATCGTCATCCCCGAGGGCTCGATGCTCTCGCCGCGCTACCCGCGCGCGGTTGTGGCGGGCAACGTCGAGACCAGCCAGCACGTGACGAACGCGATCTTCGGGGCGCTCGGCGCGCTCTCGAACAGCCAGGGGACGATGAACAACCTCACCTTCGGCAATGCCCGATACCAGTATTACGAGACGATCTGCTCCGGCAGCCCGGCGGGGCGGATGAACGACGGGCGCGGCTTCCACGGCACGGCGGGGGTGCACACGCACATGACCAACTCGCGCCTGACCGACCCCGAGGTGCTGGAGCTGCGCTTCCCGGTGCTGCTCGAGGAATTCGCGCTGCGCCCCGGATCGGGCGGGCGCGGGCGCTGGAACGGGGGCGACGGCACGCGGCGGACGATCCGCTTCCTGGAACGGATGGACTGCGCGATCCTCTCCTCGCACCGCTCCCGGCCGCCGCAGGGCGTGGCGGGCGGCGGCCCCGGCGAGCCGGGCAGGACCGAGGTGCGGCGGCGCGACGGGCGGGTGGAGGTGCTCAAGGCCTGCGACCAGACGGTGCTGGAGCCGGGCGAGGCGGTGACCGTGGTGACGCCGACGCCGGGGGGCTACGGCACGCCGGAGTGAGGCGCGGGGCGGGCCACATGTGCGACGGAGCGCGCCCGCCTGGGGGGCGGGCGGGCGCGGTCCGTCGCTGGCGCGACGGGGGCGCGTGCGGCCGGCCGCGTCAAGGGTCGTGTGCCGTCGCCCGGCCCCGGCGCCTGCTAGCCGTAGAGCGCAAGCATCTCCCTGAGGTCGGCGAGCGTGTTGGCCTCGGCGGCGGGCTTGTCCTCGCGCCAGCGCAGCATCCGCGGAAAGCGAAGCGCCACGCCCGACCTGTGGCGGCTGCTTTTCTGGATGCCCTCGAAGCCGATCTCGAAGACATGCTCGGGCCTGACCCGCCGGACCGGGCCGAAGCGTTCCAGCGTGTTCTTCCTGACCCAGGCGGTGATCCGGCTGAACTCGGCGTCCGTCAGCCCGGAATAGGCCTTGGTGAAGGGCACGAGGTCGTCCCCGTCCCAGACGGCGAAGGTGAAGTCGGTGTAGAGGTTCGCCCGCCGCCCGTGGCCGGCCTGGGCATAGACCATCACCGCGTCGATCGAGAGCGGATCGACCTTCCACTTCCACCAGTCGCCCTTCCTGCGGCCCGCCAGATAGGGGGCGGCGCGGCGCTTGAGCATCAGCCCCTCGGCGCCCTCGGCGCGCGATCGCTCCCTGAGCCGGGCGAGGGCCGCCCAGTCGTCGAACGCCGCCTCGGGCGAAAGGCGCAGCGGCGCCCCGGCCGGCAGCGCGCCGACGAGCGCGGCGAGGCGCGCGCGGCGCTCGGCGAAGGGCAGGGCGCGGATGTCGGCGCCGCCCTCCTCGAGCAGATCGTAGGCCATCAGCACCACGGGCGCCTCGGCGAGCACCGACTTCGGCACGCTCTTGCGGCCGATCCGGCGCTGGAGCTGCGCGAAGGGGAGCGGCCTGCCGCCGGCGAAGGCCAGCACCTCGCCGTCGATCACCGTGCCCCCGGGCAGGAAGTCGCGGGCGCGCGACAGTTCCGGGAAGCGGTCGGTCATCAGCTCCTCGCCGCGCGACCATAGGTGGTGCGCGCCGCCGCGGAGGATGAGCTGGCCGCGGATGCCGTCCCATTTCCACTCGGCGAACCAGTCCCCGGGCGGACCGAGGTCCTCGGGCGCGCCCTCGATCTGGTAGGCGAGGTAGAACGGGTAGGGGCGCGACAGGTCGGCGGCGGGATCGTCCGTCAGGACGAGCGCCGCCCAGGATGTCCGCTCCGGCGACCAGTCGCCCATCAGGCGGTGGGCGAGGTCGGGCTCGGGGATGCCCGTCGCCTGCGCGAGCGCGCGGGTCATGAGCGTCTGGCTCACCCCCATGCGGAAGCCCCCCGTGAGGAGCTTGTTGAACAGGAACCGCTCGGTTCCGCCGAGGGCGTCCCATGCCGCGAGGATCCGGGGCTTCTTCCGCTCCTCGGGCAGGGCGGCAAGGGCGCGGACCTCGCCGATCCAGTCGGCGAGGCTGCGTTCCTCGGGCGCGGCGGGCTCGGGCAGGATCAGCGCGATGGTCTCGGCGAGGTCGCCGGCGACGGCATAGGCATCGTCGAAGAGCCAGAGCGGCAGCCTCGCCCGCTCCGCCGCCCATTCGGCGAGCCGGGTGGCGCTGACGCTCCGCTTCGGGCGGCGCCCGGAGAGGAGCGCGACGGTCCAGAGCCGGTCGGCCTCGGGCGCCTGCCGGAAGTAGTCGGCGAGCGCGGCGACCTTGGCGTTGGTGCGCGTGGTGCCGTCGAGCGCGGCGAAGAGGGCGGCGAAGCGGTTCATTCCGCCGCCTCCGTCTCGGCCGCCTCCAGGCTCTCGCCGGTGAACTCGGTCTCGACCGCGCCGGCGTCGAACCCCTGTTCCTGAAGCCAGCGGCGGAAGCTGGCGGTGTAGCCGTGGGTGGCGATCACCCGGGTCGCGCCGGTGGCGCGGACCGCGGCGTTGAGCCCCTCCCAGTCGGCGTGGTCGGAGATCACGAAGCCGCGGTCGGCCGCGCGCCGCCGGCGGATGCCGCGCAGCGCCATCCATCCGCTGGCGAAGGCCGTCGAGGCCTGCCCGAAGCGGCGCATCCAGGCCGAGCCCAGGGCGGACGGCGTGGCGAGGACCAGCGCGCCGGGATGCGCCTTCACGTCGAGATCGGGCGTCACCCGGATCGTCGGCGGCAGCCTGAGCCCCTGCGCGCGGAGCACCTCGTTGACGTTCTCGACCGCGCCGTGGGTCAGGATCGGCCCCGCGCCCGCCTCGATGCCGGCGAGCAGCCGCTGCGCCTTTCCCAGCGCATAGGCGCCGAGCACGGAGAACCGCCCCGCCGCCCGGTTCGCCGCCCACCAGGCATCGACCGCCGCCATCGCCTCGGCCTCGGGGCGCCAGCGGAACACCGGCAGCCCGAACGTGCATTCGGTGATGAAGGTGTGGCAGCGGACGGGCTCGAAGGGCTCGGAGAGGCGGTCGGGATCCGTCTTGTAGTCGCCCGAGACGACCCAGACCTCGCCCGCGCGCTCCACCCGGACCTGGGCCGAGCCGGGGACGTGACCCGCGGGGTGGAAGCTGACCGTGACGCCGCCGACCTCGCGCGTCTCGCCGTAGCGCATGGTCTCGACCGGCACGCCGAGGCGGTGGCGGATCACCGGGGCGGCGGCCTCGGTCGCCAGATAGGCGCCCATGCCCCAGCGGGCGTGGTCGGAATGGCCGTGGGTGACGAGCGCGCGGTCCACCGGGCGCCACGGATCGATGTGGAAACCGCCGTCGGGGCAGAAGATGCCCCGGTCCGTGACGGTGAGAAGATCGCCGCGCGCCATGCCCGGAAGCCTAGCACGCCCCGCGCCGGCAGCCAGGCGCGACCTGATCCGTCAGCGACACAAGGTGTCGCCCGCGCCGGTTTGCAACGGGCCCCGCCCGGCTTACCTTACGTAGCGTAAGCCCGGCACGCGGGTTTCCGGCAGACGAAAGGGGGGAGACACGATGAAGCGCAGCGCAACCGCGATCTGGAGGGGCGACCTCACGGGCGGGAAGGGCACGATCGACACCCAGAGCGGCGCCATGAAGGGCCTGCCCTACACGTTCCGGGGCCGGTTCGAGGACGAGACGGGCCGGTCGGGCACCAATCCCGAGGAGCTGATCGCCGCCGCCCATGCCGGCTGCTTCGCGATGCAGCTGTCGCACTTCCTGGCCGAGAACGGCACCCCCGCCGAGGAGTTGCACGCCACAGCCACCGTCGAGGTGATCCCCGGCACCGGGATCACGGGAAGCGCGCTGGAGCTGAAGGCGAAGGTGCCGGGGATCGACCGGGCGAAGTTCGAGGAGCTGGCCGGGAAGGCCAAGACGGAATGCCCGGTCTCCCGCGCGCTGGGCGCGATACCGGTCACGCTCTCGGCCGAGCTTTCCTGACGCAGGCCGCGGCCCCGGGGGCCGGGGCGGGTCGGCGCCGGGAAGGCGGGTTGCACCCCGGCGGCCTGCCGACCTATCTGTGTCGGACACGCAAACCATGAGGTGCCCGATGCCGTCCGACCTGCCCCGCCCCGTCCGCGACGCCCGCACGAGCGGCGGGGGCGCGTTCGGCGACCTGCCGGAATGGGACCTCACCGACCTCTATGCCGCGCCCGACGCGCCCGAGGTCGCGCGTGACCTGGACTGGCTGAGGCAGGCCTGTGCCGACTTCGCCGCCGCCTACGAGGGCAGGCTTGCGGCGCTCGACGCGGCAGGGATGCTGGCCGCGATCGAGGCCTACGAGGCGATCGAGCGCACCGCGGGGCGCATCATGTCCTACGCGGGGCTCCGCTACTACCAGAACACGCTCGACCCCGCGCGGGCGAAGTTCATGTCGGACTGCCAGGACCGGGTGACGGACCACACCACGCCGCTCGTCTTCTTCAGCCTCGAGTTCAACCGGATCGACGATGCGGCCTATGCCGGGCTCTTCGCCGACCCGCGGCTCGCCCGCTACAAGCCGGTGTTCGACCGGATGCGGGCGATGAAGCCGCACCAGCTTTCGGACGAGCTGGAGAGGTTCCTGCACGACCAGTCGACCGTCGGCGCCTCGGCCTGGAACAAGCTCTTCGACGAGACGATGGCGGGCCTCGGCTTCGAGGTCGGGGGCGAGACGCTGAGCCTCGAGGCGACGCTGAACCTGCTGACCGACACCGACCGGACGCGCCGCGAGGCGGCGGCGCGCGAGCTTGCCCGCGTGTTCGGCGCCAACATCAAGCTCTTCGCCCGCGTGCACAACACGCTGACCAAGGAGAAGGAGATCATCGACCGCTGGCGGAAGATGCCCTCGCCCATGCACGGCCGGCACCTGTCGAACGATGTCGAGCCCGAGGTCGTGGAGGCGCTCCGGAACGCCGTGGTCGCGGCCTACCCGCGGCTGTCGCACCGCTACTATGCGCTCAAGGCGAAGTGGATGGGGCTCGACAAGCTCGAGGTCTGGGACCGCAACGCCCCCCTGCCGATGGAGGAGAAGCGGATCTGGCAGTGGGACGAGGCGAAGGACCTGGTGCTCGACGCCTACGCGGGCTTCGACCCGCGGATGGCCGACCTCGCCCGGCCGTTCTTCACCGACGGCTGGATCGACGCGGGCGTGAAGCCCGGCAAGGCGCCCGGCGCCTTCGCCCATCCCACGGTGACGGACGCGCATCCCTACGTGATGCTCAACTACCTCGGGAAGCCGCGCGACGTGATGACGCTGGCCCACGAGCTGGGCCACGGGGTGCACCAGCGGCTGGCGGCGGGGCAGGGGGAGCTTCTGTCGTCAACGCCGCTGACGCTGGCCGAGACCGCGAGCGTCTTCGGCGAGATGCTGACCTTCCGCCGCCTCCTCGACGCCGCGCGGACACCGGCCGAGCGGAAGGTGCTGCTGGCCGGCAAGGTCGAGGACATGATCAACACGGTCGTCCGGCAGATCGCCTTCTACGACTTCGAGGTGAAGCTGCACCATGCCCGACGGGAGGGCGAGCTGACGCCCGAGGACATCGGGCAGCTCTGGATGGGCGTGCAGGGCGACAGCCTCGGCCCCGCGTTCCGGTTCATGGAGGGCTACGAGACCTTCTGGGCCTACATCCCACACTTCGTCCATTCGCCCTTCTACGTCTACGCCTATGCCTTCGGCGACGGCCTCGTAAACGCGCTCTACGCCGTCTATGCCGAGGGCGACCCGGGCTTCCAGGAGAAGTACTTCGAGATGCTGAAGGCCGGCGGATCGAAGCACCACCGGGAGCTTCTGGCGCCCTTCGGCCTCGACGCCACCGACCCGGCGTTCTGGGACAAGGGGCTGGGCATGATCGCGGGCTTCATCGACGAGCTGGAGGGGATGGAGGGGTAGGAGGCACCCGAATCTCTTGCGCGGCGGCGGCGTCGATGTGTTCCTCCCTTCCCGGGGGCGCCATCGACGGACAGTCCGATGCCGTATCTGCTGCGTGCCGCCGTCCTTCTCATCCTCCTTCTCCTCGTGCCCGCACCGGCTTCCGCTCAGGGCGACCTGGCAGAGCCGTTCGAGGCCGCGGCACTGACCGCGCCGGAGCGGCGCTTCGTCCAGGCCGCCCTCGCCTTCGGGGGGCACTACCGGGGCCTGATCGACGGGGACTGGGGCGCGCGGAGCGCCGCGGCGATGGAGGACTTCTCGCGTGCGAGGTTCGCGGAGCGGCCGCGGAACTGGCATCTCGCGGTCCTGGCCTTCGAGTTCCTGGAGGCTCACGACCGCGATGGCTGGCAGATGGACTACCTCGACGTGCTCGACATGTCGCTGCTGTTCCCCGGCACGGCGATCCGGGCCGACCCTCCGACCGAGCACTTCGTCAACCTCGCGCATACCGCAAGCTCGCTGTCCTATTCCTTCGCGGTGACCGACCGGGCCACCGCCGCGCGGCTGCACGACTACACCGCCGCGCGCCATGCCGGGCCGGACGCGCCCTACGTGCTGAGCCGCAAGGATCTGGCCATCACCTCGACGACCGACCGAAACGGCGTCATGCTCTACACGCGCACCGACCTGCGCCGCGGGGCCTGGTCGGTGATCATGGTCTCGGCGCATTCCCGGGACGCGACGATCCTCAACGCGGTGACGGCGAGCATAACCCTCGGCCGGGCGCCGCTGCTCGCCATCCCCGAAGGCGGGCGGCTCGATGGGCTGATCCGGTCGGCCGTGGCCCTCCTGAAGGAGGAGAAGGGGCGTGAAGTGACGGCCCCGCCCGGATCGCGCGATGCGACGGCCCTGCCCGCGCCGCGCGGATCGTCCTCGGGGTCGGGGTTCCGCGTCTCGGAGGCGGGGCACGTGCTGACCAATGCCCATGTCGTGGAGGGCTGCACAAGCATCACCGTGAACGGCAGTCCGGCGACGCTGATGGCACGGTCGGACGAGCACGATCTCGCGCTTCTGCTCGGGCCGGCCGGGCCGGGGCAGGTCGCCGCCGCCTTCGCCGCGGCGCCGGCGCGGCTCAATTCCGACGTGACCGCGGCCGGCTTCCCGCTGAGCGGCCTGCTGTCGGGCCTGAACGTGACGCGGGGGTCTGTGTCGGCGCTTTCCGGTCTCGGCGGCAACCTGCTCCACATGCAGATCACCGCGCCGCTCCAGGCCGGGAACTCCGGCGGGCCCGTGCTGTCCTCGGAGGGCCTCGTCGTCGGCGTGGCTGTCTCGAAGCTCGACGCCAAGGCGGTGGCGGCGGCCTACGGAGACCTGCCCCAGAACGTCAACTTCGCGATCCGGGGCGAGGTGGCGCGGCTGTTCCTGATGCAGAACGGTGTCGAGCCGATGACAGCCACCGATCCGGTGCCGCTGACGCCCGAGGCCCTTGCGGAGCGCGCGCAGGGATTCACGGTGTTCATCGCCTGCGACTGAGAGGCGCCCTCACTCCCCCAGCGGGCGGAACGGAAACGGCTTCTCGTCGCTCGCGCCGGTGAGGAAGCGCGCGGCGTCGTGCATCCAGCGGGCTAGGCCCGCACCGAAGGCGGCGATCTGGGGGTTCTTCTCCTTCTGGATCAGGAGCCACAGGAACTGGACGACGGCGGCGAGGCCGAGGATCGACTGCGCCACCCCGAAGAGGATGGCGAAGAACAGCATCCAGAGGCCGCGCAGCCAGGGGCTCTCGCGCGGGCCGTAGGTCTCGGGCGGCGGCTCGGGCGGTGCCTCCGGCGGCGGCTCGAGCGTGACGGGCGCCTCGGGCGGCGGTTCGGTCGGTCGGCGGGCCATGGGTTCCTCCGCGGCGATGTCGCCTCAGAGCCGGGCGACATCGCTGAAATGGGAGGGCAGGTCGCGCGCCGCAACCTTCACGAGGTCCTTCGGCAGGTCGGCGAGGAGTGCCGCCGACAGCTCGGCCGGCATGTGCTTGCGCAGCTCGCCGAGCAGCTTGGGCGAGGCGGCCAGAAGGATGCGGTCGTAGTTGCCGCGCCGCCAGGCCTCGGCGATGGCGTCGATGATGAGCGGCGCGAAGGTCGTGCGGCGCGCCTCCTCCACGGTCTCGCGCGCGGTGTAGGCGTGCCGGCCCATGCCCGGCGCGGCGCTCTGGCGGCCGGGGGCGTCGGTGAACTCCTGCTGGGTGTCGGGGAAGTCCTCGGCACGCAGGCCCGACAGCTCGCTGAGCCCCTTTCCGGGGCCCTCGCTGACGAGAAGACGCGCCTCGGCCTCGCTGGCGAGCACGACGAGGGTTCGGACCGGTTTCATCGCTGGCTCCTTTCTGGTGATGTCGGTGAAGCTGCCCTGCCCGCCCGGCGTGCGCATTGACGCGCGTCAACCCCGGCTGGCGGCCTCGCTCGCCCAGGCCATGTCGAGCATCGCCTGGGTGCCCCGCGCGTTCTCCAGCGTCCAGGGGTAGGGGGTGCCCTCGCGGACCGAGCGCCCGAAGGCCTCGACCTGGAGGACATAGTGGTTGGCCGAGGGGAACCGCTCGACCGAGACGTTCATGCCGCGGTGCAGCTCCACCTGCGCCTGGCCGAAGACGCCGGCGTTGAAGGGCGCGGTCAGCCGGATCACCCCCTTCTCGCCGTGGAACACCATCTCCTGCCGGGGGTGCATCCGCATCGAGGTGGTGCCCGTGAAGCTGAACGAGGGGAAGCGGGCGCGCATGTGGGTGGTGACCTCGACCCCGTTCTCGCGGGTGATCTCGGCACGGACCTCGAGCGGCTCCTCGCCGGTCATCCAGCGGGTCGAGCCGCAGGTGTAGACGCCGATGTCGGGCAGGCTGCCGCCGCCGGTCTCGGGGCGGTTGCGGATGTTCTCCGGGTCGGCGCTGTTGTCGTAGGTGAAGAAGGCGCCGACGTGGATCAGCCGGCCGATGGCCCCGTCGCGCAGGAGGGCGCGGGCGTGCTGCCACTGGGGGTGGTGGACGATCATGTAGGCCTCGGCGGCGAGAAGCCCGGTGCGGTCGCGCGCCGCGATCAGCGGGTCGATCTCGGCCGCGCGCATGGCGACGGGCTTCTCGACGAGGACGTGCTTGCCCGCCTCGAGCGCGCGGATCGACCATTCCACGTGCAGGGTGTGCGGCAGCGGGATGTAGACGGCGTCGATCCCCGGGTCTGCCAGCAGCGCCTCGTAGCTGCCGTGCACCCTGAGACCTGGGCAGAAGGCCAGGAACCCCTCGGCCTTGTCCGGCGAAGCGGTCGCCAGCGCGGCGAGTTCGGCCCCTTTGGCCGCGTGGATCGCCGGCCCCATCTGCTCGCGCGCGAAGCGCGCGGCGCCGAGGATGCCCCAGCGGATCGGGTCGCTCATGTGGTCCTCCCTCGGTGTTCCGGCCCCACGCTAGGCCGCCCGGCCGCGGCAGGCAACAGGCAGGGGCGGGGCCGGCCGACCTGGGGGCACGGCAGGGCGCCCCTGCCCGCCCCTGGCCGGAGCACCCGGTCGTCGGGCCGCCTGTCGTCGTCCGGTTCGCTGCCGGCGACGGCGGTGGCGAAGGTCATGATGCCGACGCGCCCGCCACCACGGGGCGAGACGCATCAGCGCGAGAGAACGCGCCGTGGAGGATGATGCCGGTTGCCTGTGACCCGCGCACGGGCTGCGGGCGCGCCCGGTCGATCCCCTCGCGCCGTGCGGAGGGGGCCGACGGTGCAGGGGCACGCGCGCATCGCCAGCGCCGCGGCCCGACCGCTACGGGGTCTTGCCGCGGCCGGGCCCGCCGCAAGCGGATGGCCGGACTTCGGCCTTTTCCCGGCTCACACCGTCGCGGCGAGCCCCCGCTCGCGTGCAAGCTCGCGCATCCGCTTCTGCAGCTTCTCGAAGGCGCGCACCTCGATCTGGCGGATCCGTTCGCGGCTCACGTCGTACTGGCTGGACAGCTCCTCGAGCGTCACCGGGTTCTCCTCCAGCCGGCGCTGGATCAGGATGTCGCGCTCGCGCTCGTTCAGCACGTCCATCGCGCGGGCGAGCAGTTCGCGCCGCGCCTCCAGCTCGTCGCGCTCGGCATAGGCGGTCGCCTGGTCGGCATCCTCGTCCTCGAGCCAGTCCTGCCACTGCGAGGAGCCGTCGCCATCGGCCCCGACAGTGGCGTTGAGCGAGGCGTCGCCGCCCGACAGGCGGCGGTTCATGTCGATCACCTCGTCCTCGGTCACGTTGAGGTCATGCGCGATCCGGGCCACGTTCTCGGGCCTGAGGTCGCCTTCCTCGAGCGCGCCGATGCGGGCCTTGGCCTTGCGGAGGTTGAAGAACAGCTTCTTCTGCGCCGAGGTCGTGCCGAGCTTCACGAGGCTCCATGACCGCAGGATGTATTCCTGGATCGCGGCGCGGATCCACCACATCGCATAGGTGGCGAGGCGAAACCCCCTGTCGGGGTCGAAACGCTTGACGGCCTGCATCAGGCCGACGTTGGCCTCGGAGATGACCTCGGCCTGCGGCAGTCCGTAGCCGCGGTAGCCCATGGCGATCTTGGCCGCGAGGCGCAGGTGCGAGGTGACGAGCTTGTGCGCGGCCTCGGTGTCCTGGTGGTCCACCCAGCGCTTGGCCAGCATGTATTCCTCCTCCGGCTCCAGCATCGGGAACCGGCGGATCTCCTGCAGGTAGCGGTTGAGGCCCTGTTCGGGGGACGGTGCCGGAAGATTGGCGTAGCTGCTCATTCCCTGCCTCCCTTGCGCACCGCCCGGGCCACGCCCGGAGCGGAGCCGGTGAGATATAGCAAACTGAACCGAACGGTTCAAGTTCCTCGATCGTTCCGCGTGGCCGCCAGTATGCCCGCGAATCGACCGGGCGGAAGCCGTTGCGGCGGCGTATCACGCCGAATTGCTCGGGATGTTAACGGGCGTGCGTTCGGCCGGTTCCGCGCAGAAGGGCGGCGAGCGCCGCCATGTCGGCCGGCAGCGGCGCCTCGAAATGCAGCCGCTCGCCGGTGACCGGATGGGCGAAGCCCAGCGTGGCGGCGTGGAGCGCCTGTCGCGGGAAGGCCGCGGCTGCCGCGGCGGCGGCCTCTCCGACCGCGCGGGCCGACAGGCGGCGGCGCCCGCCGTAGACGGGGTCGCCGATCAGCCCGTGGCCGATATGCGCGAGGTGCGCGCGGATCTGGTGGGTGCGACCGGTCTCGAGCCGGCATTCGATCAGGGCCGCGGCGGGCGGCGTGCCGAAGGTTTCGAGCACGCTGAGCCGCGTCACGGCGTGGCGCCCGCCCGCAAAGGTGACGGCCTGGCGCTGCCGGTCGGTGCGGTGGCGGGCGAGGCCGGTGGCGATGCGCACCACGCCGCCCGGCTCGAACGACAGGCCCTTCACCCCGTGCAGCCGCGGGTCGGCCTCGGACGGCACGCCGTGGCAGATCGCGAGATAGCGGCGCTCGGCCGTGTGCTTCTCGAACTGGCGCGCGAGCGCGTGGTGCGCCCGGTCGGTCTTGGCCGCGACGATCAGGCCCGAGGTGTCCTTGTCGATCCGGTGCACGATGCCGGGGCGCCTCTCGCCGCCGATCCCCGAGAGCGAGTCGCCGCAGTGATGGAGAAGCGCGTTGACGAGCGTGCCGGCGGCCGATCCCGGCGCCGGGTGGACGACCATGCCGGGGGGCTTGTTCACCACGATCAGCGCGTCGTCCTCCCAGACGACATCGAGCGGGATCGCCTCTGCCAGCGTCGCCGTCTCGGCGGGCAGGGCGAGCGCGATCTCGATCACCTCGCCTTCGGCCACCCTGGCCTTGGGATCGGTCAGCGCGGCCCCGCCGCGCGAGACCCGCCCCTCGGCGATCAGCCGGGCGATGCGCGAGCGCGACAGGTCCTCCGATGCTGGCACGTCGCGCGAAAGGGCCTTATCAAGGCGGCCCGGCGGATCGGCGGCGATCCGGACGCTGAGGGTTCTGGCGGTCGGCGCGGGAGGGGGCGGCATGGACGGCGACTTCGATGCGGCTTCCGGCGCGGGCGGCGCCGATCCGGGGCTGGTGCGATACCTCAGGCGCCTGGTGACGGCGCTGACGGTCACGATGATCGCGGGCCTTCTAGTGCTGATCGCGCTGATTGTCATCCGCTTCCGCGAGACGCCGGCGCCGCTTGCCCTGCCGGGCGAGATCGCGCTGCCCGAAGGCGCGCGCGCCGCGGCCTTCACCCAGGGGCGCGACTGGTTCGCCGTGGTGACCGAGGACGACCGCATCCTGATCTACGACCGCGCATCGGGCACGCTGCGCCAGACGGTCGAGATCCGGCGCTGACGCCCGCATCAGGGCGCGACACGCCCGCGGCAGAGGGCCGACACCCAGTCGGCCTCGCCCGCCGCCTCGGCCAGCGCGACCATCGGCCGGGCATCGTAGGCGACCGTGCGGAGCGCCGCGCTCCACGCCCCGCCGCGCCGCTCGATCAGCGCGTAACGCGCGTCGGGCGCGCCCGTCTCGGCGCGTGCCGGCGGCCGCGGACGGCGGTCGGCCCAGGCCGGGCAGCCGACCGAGCCGGGGTTGACCACGAGGCGGCCGTCGGCCAGCCGCACGACCCGCGGGATGTGGGTGTGGCCGCAGAGCAGGACCTCGCCTGGGACGCCTGCCGCCGCCGCCTCGACCGCCTCTGCCGGGGCGAGCGCCATGACCCCGTCGGGACCCGGCGCGTCGAGCCAGGGCTCGGTGTCCGAGGCTGGGGTGCCGTGGCAGAGGAGCATCCCGGCAAGCTCCAGCGTCGCGGGAAGGGTGCGGAGCCAGCCGAGATGGGCGGGGGCGAGCTGCGGCAGCGCCGCGCGTTCCCACGCCCCCATCGCCTCCGGCGGGCGGTCCACCAGCCAGCGGTCGTGGTTCCCGGCCACGGTCGGCAGGCGGGCCGCGAGAAGCCTCTCGGCGGTTCCGCCCGCGTCGAGCGGCCCCGACAGGCAGTCGCCGAGATTGACGACGAGGTCGGGGGAGACCCCGGCCACGTCGGCGAGCACGGCGTCGAGCGCGGCCGAATTGCCGTGGATGTCGGACAGCACGGCGACCCGCAGCGTCGCCTGCGGCGCGGACACCCTATTTCGCCGCCGCGTTCGCCCGCACCGCCGCCCCGGTGCCCGAGGTCGCGGCGCCGGCCCCGTCGAACAGGGCGGCAGCGCGCGCGGTGAAGGCGAGGCGGACCTCGGGCAGTTCCATCAGCAGCTCGTGCTCGGCGCCGGGGAACACCTCGAAGGCCGCGCCCGGCCAGCGCGACGCCATCGCCCGGACGGCGGCAACATCGACGATCCGCTCGCCGCCGCCGACGCCGATGTAGACCGGAAGCCGGGGCAGGGTGGCGGACCGGAAGGCCCGGATCTCGGCCAGCCCCTCGTGCACCCAGTGCAGGCTGGGCCCGCCGAGGCTGAGCTCGGGATGGGTCTCGATCTGGCGGCGCATGTAGGCATACATCCCGGCATCGCGGGTGAGCTGGTTGCCCTCGAACGGCGTCGCCGTGACGTAGTTGCGGGTGTGCGTGCCCGGCGCGTAGAGGTGCCCCAGCCCCACATGGCCCGACGCCGCGGTGACGAGGCGCGCGAAGGGCCGCATCCAGGGCTTGATGATGACGCCCCACATCGGTGCCGAGAAGGCGGCGCTTGCCACGTCGAGGCCCTCGGCCACGGCCCTGAGCCCGATGAGGCCGCCCATCGAATGGCCGATCAGGTGCCAGGGGCGCGGCAGGCCGAGGCGGCGCGCGGCCTCGACCACGGCCTCAACGTCCTGCTGGTAGTCTTCGAAGCGGCGCACGTGACCGACCTCGCGGTCGGGGAGCGGCCGGTCCGCGAGGCCCTGGCCGCGCCAGTCCACGGTCAGGACCGCGTAGCCGCGCGACGCGAGGTCGGCCGCGGTGCGCCCGTACTTCTCGACGAACTCGGTGCGGCCCGGAAAGAGCAGCACGGTCCCGCGCGCCCCGGCGCAGGGCCAGAGCCCCACGCGCAGGCGCACGCCGTCGGCCGCCCGGACCCACCAGGCCGCGCCGCCCACGGGCCCTTCGGCCACGTCGTGGAAGAGGGGCGCGGCCTCCACCGCTCAGCCCAGCGCGGCGCCGAGCCGCATGGCTGCGCCCATGTCGCCGTCGATCGAGAGCTTGCCGGTCATGAAGGCGGCCGTCGGGTTCAGGTCGCCCGCGAGGATCGCCCGGAACGTCTCGGTATCGGCCGTCATCGTCACATCGGCCTCCTCGTCACCCGCACGCACGCCCGCGCCGTCGACCATGATGGCCCCCTCTCCGGGGATGACGAACTTCGCAACCCCGTCGAAACCGCCGGCCAGACGCTCACCCAGGGCCGCCACCGCGGCCGAGATCACTTCGCTCATTGCGCCCGTCTCCTCAAAGTGAGCGGCGGACACTGGAATGTGCCGCCGCTCACGTTACACTCACACTCGTTATGGGCGCACTAACCGTCAAAGCCAACCGTATCGTAGCGGCACTTTTCGCGGCAGTATGGTTTTCCATACCCGGCCCCGTTCTCGCCGACGCGGCGGAGCTAGACCGGCTGTTCGCCGAGCTCGCGCGGAAGGAGAATGCCGACTGGCAGCGGACCGAGAACGCGATCCTGACGGAGTGGTCGCGGTCGGGCTCGCCGTCGATGGACCTGCTCCTCGAACGCGGACGCAAGGCGCTCCAGGCCGGCGACTTCGCCGCGGCGATCGAGCACTTCACGGCGCTGACCGACCATGCCCCCGACTTCGCCGAGGGCTGGAACGCCCGCGCCACGGCCTATTTCCATGCCGGCCAGTACGGTCCCTCGATCGCCGACATCCAGCGCACGCTCGCGCTCGAGCCGCGCCACTTCGGCGCGCTGGCCGGCCTCGGCCTGATCTTCGAGGAGATCGGGCGCGAGGCGCAGGCGCTCGAGGCCTGGCGCATGGCCCATGCTATACATCCGCACTCTCCCGGCATAAATCAGGCCATCGAGCGGCTCGAGCGGAAGGTTTCGGGCACCGACCTCTGAGGCAGCCCCATGGCGGAACGCGCCCGGGTGACGGCCGTTCTCGGCCCCACCAACACCGGCAAGACCCACTACGCGATCGAGCGGATGCTCGCCCACCGCACCGGCGTCATCGGCCTGCCCCTGCGCCTTCTCGCGCGCGAGGTCTACGACCGCATCGTGGCCCTGCGCGGCCCCTCGGTCGTGGCGCTCGTGACCGGCGAGGAGCGGATCGTCCCCGACCGGACCGCCTACTGGGTCTGCACCGTCGAGGCGATGCCGCAGGAGATCGGCGCCGACTTCGTCGCGGTGGACGAGATCCAGCTCTGCGCCGACCCGGAGCGGGGGCACGTCTTCACCGACAGGCTCCTGCGGGCCCGGGGCCTGCACGAGACGCTGTTCCTCGGCTCCGACACGATGAAGGGCGCGATCGCCGCGCTGGTGCCCGGCGCGCAGTTCCTGCGCCGCGAGCGGTTCTCGGAGCTGTCCTACACCGGCCAGAGGAAGCTTTCCCGGATGCCGCCGCGGTCGGCCATCGTCGGCTTCTCGGTCGAGAACGTCTATGCCATCGCCGAGGTGATCCGACGCCAGAAGGGGGGCTGCGCCGTGGTGATGGGGGCGCTTTCCCCGCGCACCCGGAACGCGCAGGTCGCCCTCTACCAGAACGGCGACGTGGACTACCTTGTCGCCACCGACGCGATCGGCATGGGGCTCAACCTCGACATCGACCACGTCGCCTTCTCGGCGCTGTCCAAGTTCGACGGCCGGCGCATCCGCCAGCTCGCCCCGAACGAGCTTGCGCAGATCGCCGGCCGGGCCGGGCGCTTCACGCGGCCGGGCACCTTCGGCGTGACCGCCGAGGCGCGGCCCCTCGACGAGGAGGTGGCCGCGGCCATCACCTCGCACCGCTTCGCGCCGCTCAGGCGGCTCGAATGGCGCAATCACGCGCTGGAGTTCGGGTCGGTCGAGCGTCTCGTCGCCTCGCTCGAGGCGGCGTCGGGGAACCCCTGGCTTGCCCGGGCGCGCGAGGCCGACGACCTGATCGCGCTCAAGAGCCTGTCGGAGGAGGCCGAGGTGCGCGCCCGGCTGCGCGACGCGCGCGACGTGGCGCTCCTCTGGGACGTCTGCCGCATTCCCGACTTCCGCGGCATCTCGGAGGCCGAGCATGCGAGCCTCCTGCGCCGGCTCTACGGATTCCTGCACGACGGCGGCGCGGTGCCGACCGACTGGTTCGCCCGCCAGATCGCCCGCATCGACCGGACCGACGGCGACATCGACACGCTGTCGAAGCGCCTCGCCTACATCCGCACCTGGACCTACGTGGCGCAGCGAAGGGGCTGGGTGGCGGACGAAGGCCATTGGCGCGGCGAGACGCGCGCGGTAGAAGACCGCCTGTCCGACGCGCTGCACGGGGCGCTCACCCAGCGCTTCGTGGACCGGCGGACATCCGTGCTGCTCCGGCGGCTGAAGGCGAAGGAGGACCTCGTGGCCGAGGTGAACGACAAGGGCGAGGTGTCGGTCGAGGGGCAGTTCGTCGGCCGGCTGGAGGGGTTCCGCTTCCGGCAGGACTCCTCGGCAGGCCCGGACGAGGCGCGCACGTTGCGGCAGGCGAGCCTCCAGGCGCTGCGCCCCGAGTTCCATCTGCGCGCGGACCGGTTCTACAACGCCCCCGACACCGAATTCGACTTCACCGAGCAGGGCGGGCTGATGTGGGGCTCTTCGGCCGTGGGCAAGCTGACCGCGGGCCCCGAACCGCTGAAGCCGCAGGTCGAGGCCTTCGTGGACGAGGAGGCCGGCGCCGAGGTGGCCGAGAAGGTGCGTCGGAGGCTCCAGCACTTCATCGACCGCAAGGTCGCCACGCTGTTCGAGCCGCTCCTCGCGCTCGCGCGCGACGAGGCGCTGACCGGGCTCGCGCGCGGCTTTGCCTTCCGGCTGGTCGAGGCGATGGGGGTTCTGCCGCGCGAGGGCGTCGCCGAGGAGGTGAAGGCGCTCGACCAGGATGCGCGGGGCGCGCTTCGCAAGCACGGGGTGCGGTTCGGCCAGTACACGGTGTTCCTGCCAGTGCTGCTCAAGCCCGCGCCGACGCGGCTGCGGCTGGTGCTCTGGTCCCTGGCACGGGGCCTGCAGGAGTTCCCCGAAAGCCCGCCGCCGGGCCTCGTCACCATCCCGAACGTCGCGGGCGTCGATCCTTCGGTCTACATCCTCGCGGGCTACCGCCCGGCCGGCACCCGTGCGATCCGCATCGACATGCTGGAGCGGCTGGCCGACATGGTGCGGGCGAGGGACGGGCGCGGCGGCTTCGAGGCCTCGCCCGACATGCTCTCGATCACGGGCATGACGCTCGAGCAGTTCGCCGGGCTGATGGAAGGGCTCGGCTACCGCGCCGAACGTGGCGAACGGCCGAAGCAGCGGGCCGCACAGGAGCCCGCCGTGCCGCCCGCCGGACCGGAGGTGCCGGTGCCGCCGGCCTCGCCCGACACGCCCCCCGCACCCCCGGAGGCGCCGCCGGAGATCCCGCAGGAAACGCCGGTTCCCGACCTCCCGCCGGAGCTGCCCGAGCCGCCGTTCGAGATTCCCGGCGAGATTCCGCCGGAACTCGCCGCGGCGGAGGCGTTGCCGGCCCAGGCCGAAGCCTCGCCCCCGGGGGCACTCGCCGACCCCCCGGCCGAGGTCCCGGCGGATGCCGCCCCTGGCGTCGCGGCCGAGACGGAGGTGTTCTACACCTTCACATGGGCGCCGCGCCGCGCCCCTCGCGGCGATCGACAGAAGGGCAGGCCGCAGGGGCGCGCGCCCGAGGGCGAGAAGACGCCCCGTGGCGACGGCGGACGCGACGCCGCCCGCCCGCCGCGCCGCGAGGACGGCAAGCGCGGCCAGAAGCCTAAGCCCCGGGGCGAGCGGGAGGACCGGCCGAAGAGCTTCGAGGCACGCCCGCCGCGCAAGGACAGGATCGACCCCGACAACCCCTTCGCCGCCGCGCTCATGGGGCTGAAGCTGAAGGACTGACGGGTGACCGACGAGCCCGCCCGCGCCACGATCCGCCTCGACAAGTGGCTCTGGCAGGCGCGCTTCTTCAGGACGCGGAGCCTGGCCGCCCGCGTCGTCGCGGCCGGAGGCGTCCGGCTGAACTCGGAACGGACCGACAAGCCCGCCCGCGCAGTCGGGCCGGGCGACGTGCTGACCTTCGCCCAGGGCGCGCGGGTCAGGGTGGTGCGCGTGCTCGCGTCCGGAGCCCGGCGCGGTCCGCCGGCGGAGGCTGCCCTGCTCTACGAGGATCTCTCCCCGCCGCCCGCTTGAATGATCCGCCCGGCTGCTCTAGCTAGGCCCGCGAGACCCGAGGGCTGATCCCATGACCTACGTCGTCACCGACAACTGCATCGCCTGCAAGTACACCGACTGCGTCGAGGTCTGTCCGGTGGACTGCTTCTACGAGGGCGAGAACATGCTGGTGATCCACCCCGACGAGTGCATCGACTGCGGCGTGTGCGAACCCGAGTGTCCGGCCGACGCGATCCGGCCCGATACCGAGCCCGACATGGAGAAGTGGGTGGAGTTCAACCGCAAGTACTCCGAGCGGTGGCCGGTGATCGTGACCAAGAAGGATCCGCTGCCCGGCGCCGAGGAGCGAGACGGCGAGACCGGCAAGCTCGAGAAGTACTTCTCCGAGGCACCCGGCTCCGGCGGCTGACGGCCCCGATTCGGGGCCCCGAGGGGCGGGCAGCGTTGACCAGCGCGCTGAAAAAGGCGGGATTCCGCCGCAGCTTGCCGGCTTTTCCGGCAGCCTTTGAAGAATCGCCTTCGATCTGCTATATAGCTGTCATAATTTCTGCGTGACGACTGCGCCGCCCGCAAGGCGAAGGCCCTGCGAGACGGCATCTCTGCGGCAGATTTGGCATTGGCCGGAAGCAGCGACGTTTCCGGGGCCTTTCTGTCGTCTCTGACTGGGGAAGCTCTAGAGGTACGACCTTATGGCGAAAGACAGAAAGACCGAGTTCCGCCCGAACGACTTCGTGGTCTATCCGGCCCACGGGGTGGGCCGCATCGTGTCGATCGAGGAGCAGGAGATCGCCGGGATCAAGCTCGAGCTCTTCGTCATCTCCTTCGAGAAGGACAAGATGACGCTGCGCGTGCCCACGAGCCGCGCGAGCCAGGTCGGCATGCGTTCGCTGTCGACGCCGGACGTGGTGTCGAAGGCGATGGCGACGCTCAAGGGCAAGGCCAAGGTCAAGCGGGCGATGTGGTCGCGCCGCGCGCAGGAATACGAGCAGAAGATCAACTCGGGCGACCTCGTGTCGATCGCCGAGGTGGTCCGCGACCTGCACCGCGCCGACGACCAGCGCGAGCAGAGCTATTCCGAGCGCCAGCTCTACGAGGCCGCGCTCGAGCGCCTGACGCGCGAGGTGGCGGCCGTCAGCGGGACCGACGAGGTGATGGCGGCCAAGAAGGTCGACGACGTGCTCCTCGGCCGCGCCGCCTGATCCGGCGGAGCCTTCGGTTTTCTGGGGGCCGCGGCAGACGCCGCGGCCTTCCTCTTTTCGCCGACCACCCGCGATGCGGACCGCTCGCCGGGGTGCCGCGCCGGCCGATCCCGGCCGGAGGCGGCTCACGCCTCGAGTTCCGCCCAGACGGGCACGTGGTCCGACGGTTTCTCCCCCGCCCGGAGTTCCTTCTCGATCCAGGCGCCGCGGAGGAGGTCCGCCGCCTGCGGGGTAAGCAGCACATGGTCGATGCGGATGCCGTCGTCGCGCTCGAAGGCGCCGCCCTGATAGTCCCAGAAGGTGTAGTGGCCCGGCCCCGGCGTGACCGCGCGGAACGCGTCGGTCAGGCCGAGGTGCAGGAGCCGCCGGAACGCCCGGCGGCTCTCGGGCAGGAACAGCGCGTCCTGCGCCCAGGCCTCTGGCCGGCGCGCGTCCTCGGCCTGGGGGATGACGTTGTAGTCGCCGGCGAGGACGGCCGGCTGCTCGGTGGCGAGGATCTCGCGCACGCGCCTGCCCAGCCGCTCCATCCACGCAAGCTTGTAGTCGAACTTCGGCCCCGGTGCCGGGTTGCCGTTCGGCAGGTAGAGGCAGCAGAGCCGCACGGATCGGGTGCCCGTCACGGTGGCCTCGATGTACCGCGCCTGGTCGTCGTCCTCGCCGCCCGGCAGGCCGCGCACCACATCCTCCAGCGGCAGGCGCGAAAGGATCGCAACGCCGTTGAAGCCCTTCTGCCCGTGGGTCTCGACGCGGTAGCCGAGGTCCTCGATCTCGGCGCGCGGAAAGCCCTCGTCGGTGGACTTGATCTCCTGCAGCAGCGCGACGTCCGGGCCGGCGCGCCCGAGCCAGTCCGCCAGGACGCCGAAGCGCGCCTTCACGCCGTTGATGTTGAACGTGGCGATCTTCATGGCCGGTCCTCCGCCGCGCCATCTAGCGCCGCCGCGCGGCGCGGCACAACCCGCGAGCGGACCAGGGCGCCCACCCCGCGGCGCCGGGCGGGCTTGATCCCGCGCGCCGCCTGCGGCACGGGCGGAGCGGAACCGCTGGAAGGAACCGACCGATGTTCGACGCGATGATCCGCCGGAGGATCGACCCGGTGCTCGACCGCTGGGGCAGGGTCCTGGCGCGCCGCGGCTGGTCGGCCGACGCGGTCACCCTCGCGGGCCTCGGTCTCGGCCTGCTCGCCGCGGCGCTCGTCGCGTTCGGCTGGACGCTCGCCGCCCTCGTCCCGCTCCTCGCCTCGCGGCTGGCGGACGGCCTCGACGGTGCGGTCGCGCGGGCCACGCGGCGGACCGACTTCGGCGGCCTCCTCGACATCGCGGCCGACTTCCTGTTCTACGGCGCGGTGCCCTTCGCCTTCGTGCTGCTCGACCCGGCGGCGAACGGGGTCGCCGGTGCCTTCCTGATCCTGTCGTTCTACGTGAACGGGGCCACGTTCCTCGGATTCGCGATCCTCGCCGGCAGGCGCGGCATGGAGAGCACGGCGCGCGGGCCGAAATCGCTCTACTTCACGGGCGGCCTTCTCGAGGGAAGCGAGACGATCGCCTTCCTCGCCGCGATCTGCCTCTGGCCCGGCGCCTTCGCCCCTCTGGCCTGGGCGTTCGGCGCCCTCTGCTTCGTCACGGCGGGCGCGCGGATCGTCCTCGCCCGGCGCGTCTTCGGCGGCGCCTGATCCTTCCCTGCCGCAAGTATCCTCGGGGGGAGTCGCCGGAACGGCGACGGGGGGCGGAAAGCCCCCCCTGCGCTCCCGGCCGGCCCCGCCCTCAGGCCGCCTGGGCCCCGGCGCGCCGGGCGATCTCGGTCCCCGCCGCATGGGCCGACGACCACGCCCACTGGAAGTTGTAGCCGCCGAGCCAGCCGGTCACGTCCACCACCTCGCCGATGAAGAACAGCCCCGGCACGGTCAGCGACTCCATGGTGCGCGGGTTCAGCCCGTTGACGGAGACGCCCCCCACCGTGACCTCGGCCGTGCGATAGCCCTCGGTCGCGGTCGGCCGCAGGCGCCAGCGGGTCAGCATGTCGCAGAGCTGCCGCAGCCTCTGGTCGGAGAGATCGGCGAGGTTCCCCGAGAGCCCGCCCGCCGCGGCGATGTCGGCCGCGAGCCGCGCCGGCAGCAGCGACGAGAGCGCGGTGGCGATCGAGCGCCGCCCCGCCTCGGCGCGCATCGCCCGCATCCCCTCGAAGGCATCGGTGCCGGGGGCGAGGTTCAGTTCGATCTCGCCGCCCTCGCGCCAGTAGGAGGAGACCTGGAGGATCGCCGGCCCGGAGAGCCCGCGGTGGGTGAACACCATCCCGTCCTCGAAGGCGGCGCCGGGCACGCTGGCCCGAACCGGCAGCGAGACGCCGGCGAGCGGCGCGAAGCGCTCGAGCACGCGGGGTTCGAAGGTGAGGGGGACAAGGCCGGGGCGGGTCTCGGTCACGCGGTGGCCGAAATCCTCGGCGATGCGGTAGCCGACCCCCGTGGCCCCCATCTTCGGGATCGACTTGCCCCCCGTCGCGACGACGAGATTCCGCGCCCGGACCGTTCCGCCGCTCGTCAGCCCGACCTCGAAGCCGTCGATCGTGCGGTCGATGGTGGCGGCGGACGTGCAGAGCCGGAGTTCGGCGGGCCGCATCTCGGCGAGCAGCATCTGGATGATCTCCCGCGAGGAGCCGTCGCAGAAGAGCTGGCCCTGCGCCTTCTCGTGGAACGGGATGCGGTGGCGCCTGACCAGGTCGATGAAGTCCCATTCGGTGTAGCGGGCGAGCGCGGACTTGGCGAAGTGCGGGTTCTCGGAGATGAACCGCTCCGGCGTGACGTTGAGGTTGGTGAAGTTGCACCGCCCGCCGCCCGAGATCCGCACCTTCTCGGCCGGCGCGGGCGCGTGGTCGATCACCAGCACGCTGCCGGCCTTGGCCGCGAAGGCCGCGGCGTGAAGCCCGGCGGCGCCGGCCCCGAGTATCAGGGCGTGGTAGGTCTGCATCCGTCCTCGATCCCCGGGGCTGGCCCGGCGCGGCTCTTCCGTGTCGCGCCGATCGTTGCAGAGACATCCTAGCGAAGGCTTAACCCTGTCGCACCGCGAGGATGCGGCCCTGCCCGGCGCCGCCTCAGATCGAGAAGCTCGTGCCGCAGCCGCAGGAGGACGTGGCGTTGGGGTTCTCGATGACGAAGCGTGCGCCGATCAGCTCGTCGGCGTAGTCGATCACCGCGTTCGACAGGAACGGCAGCGAGACCGGATCGACCAGCACCCGCTGGCCATGCTTCTCGAGCACGAGGTCGTCGCCCGCCGGCTCGTCGAGGCGGATGTCGTACTGGAAGCCCGAGCAGCCGCCGCCCTCGACGGCCACGCGCAGCGCCTTCGGCGCGTCGGCACCGGCGTTGATCTCCGCAAGCCGCGCGAAGGCGCGGTCGGTCACTCTGGGCGGCAGCGCGAGGTCCATCTCAGGCCTCCGGTATCCTTCGGCAATCGGCTTCGATATATGCTTGTCGGGAAAGCGCGACAAGAACAGGCAGAACCCGATGCTCGCCCCCTACGCCTGCCGGCCCGGCGAAAGCCGGGGCCGGCTCTGGCCCGAGAAGGTCTCGACCTTCCGCTCGGCGTTCCAGCGCGACCGCGACCGCATCATCCATTCCTCGGCCTTCCGGCGGCTCAAGCACAAGACCCAGGTCTTCGTGGAGCACGAGGGCGACTACTACCGGACCCGGCTGACCCACACGATCGAGGTGGCGCAGGTCGCGCGCACGATCGCTGCGGCGCTGCGGCTCGACACCGACCTCGCCGAGGCGGTGGCGCTCGCCCACGATCTCGGCCACCCGCCCTTCGGGCATACCGGCGAGGATGCGCTCCAGGCGCTGATGGAGCCCTATGGCGGCTTCGACCACAATGCACAGGCGATCCGCATCGTGACCTCGCTCGAACGCCATTACGCCGATTTCGACGGGCTGAACCTCACCTGGGAGACGCTGGAGGGCATCGCCAAGCACAACGGGCCGGTCGAGGGCGACCTGCCCGTGGCGCTGGCCGAGTACAATGCCCGGCACGACCTCGAGCTTCACACCTACGCCTCGGCCGAGGCGCAGGTCGCGGCGATCGCCGACGATGTGGCCTACAACCACCACGACCTGCACGACGGACTCCGGGCCGGGCTCTTCACCGAGGCCGACCTCTGCGAGCTGCCGGTGACCGGCCCGGCCTTCGCCGAGGTGGACCGGCTCTATCCGGGGCTCGAGACGATGCGGCGGCGCCACGAGGCGCTCAGGCGCGTGTTCGGCGTGATGGTCGAGGACGTGATCGCGGTTGCCGAAGCGCGGCTTCTCGCGGCACAGCCGCGCAGCGCCGACGAGATCCGTGCCATGGGCACGACCATCATCCGCTTCTCGAAGAAGCTCTACCAGGAACTGAAGGCGATCCGTGCGTTCCTGTTCCACCGGATGTACCGCGCGCCCTCGGTGATGGCCGAGCGGGCGCGGGTCACGGCGATGGTCCGCGACCTGTTTCCGCGCTTCATGGCCGAGCCCGAGCTGCTGCCGGCCGACTGGCGGGGGGACGTCGCGCGCGCGGGCGGCGACGAGGCGGCGCTGGCGCGGGTGGTCTGCGACTACATCTCGGGCATGACCGACCGCTTCGCGATCCAGGAGCACGCGCGCCTCTGCGGATGACGCGGCGTCATGCGCCCCGCCGGGGGCAGGGCCGCCGCTCCGACCGGAACGGTCTGCATGAGCACCGGCAGCCCGCCCGCCGCGAGGCCCGGGACCAGCGCCGGCACCGGCGCGCGCAGCCCCGGGCCGTCCTCCCGCTGCGCGCGCAATTCCCGTCTGCGCATTGACCTTGCCGGACACCATGCTAGCGAGGGAGGATGCAGATGGAAGGTGCGCCGTGAATCTCTTTTCCGACATCCGTGCGCTGGTGCTCGACGCCGTTTCCGCCCTTGCCGCCGTGGGTGAGCTGCCCGAGGGCCTCGACACCTCCGCCGTTACGGTCGAGCCGCCGCGCGACCCGGGCCACGGCGACATGGCGACGAACGCCGCCATGGTCCTGGCCAAACCGGCGGGCCTGCCGCCGAGGCAGATCGCCGAGGCGCTGGCCGCAAGGCTTGCCGCCGATCCCCGCGTCGCCGGTGCCGAGGTCGCCGGACCGGGCTTCCTGAACCTGCGCCTGAGGCCGGCCGCCTGGCAGGACGTGGTGCGCGCCGCGATCCGCGAGAGCTACGCCTTCGGCCGCTCGCGGATGGGCACCGGCCAGCGGGTGAACGTGGAATTCGTTTCGGCCAATCCCACCGGGCCGATGCATGTGGGCCATGCCAGGGGCGCCGTCTTCGGCGACGCGCTGGCGAGCCTCCTGCACTACGCCGGCTACGAGGTCACGCGGGAATACTACGTGAACGACGGCGGCGCGCAGGTCGAGGTGCTGGCGCGGTCGGCCTACGAACGCTACCGCGAGGCTCTGGGCTATTCGCCCGAGATCGCCGAGGGTCTCTATCCCGGCGACTACCTGATCGCCGTGGGCGAGGCGCTGGCCGAGGAGTACGGCGAGGCCCTGATCGATCAGCCCGAGGAGATGTGGCTTTCGGACGTGCGCGAGTTCGCCACCGAACGCATGATGGCGATGATCCGCGAGGATCTCGCCGCGCTCGGGGTGAAGATGGATGTCTATTCCTCGGAGCGTGCGCTCTACGACACCGGCCAGATCGAGGCGGCGATCGCCCGGCTGCGTGACATGGGCCTGATCTACGAGGGCGTGCTGGAGCCGCCCAAGGGCAAGGTTCCCGAGGACTGGGAGCCGCGCGAGCAGACCCTGTTCCGCTCCACCGCCTACGGCGACGACGTGGACCGGCCGATCAGGAAGTCGGACGGGTCATGGACCTACTTCGCGCCCGACATCGCCTACCACTTCGACAAGGTCGAGCGCGGCTTCGACATGCTGGTCAACGTCTTCGGGGCCGATCACGGCGGCTACGTCAAGCGCCTCAAGGCGGTGGTCGCGGCGCTGACGAACGGGCGGGTGCCGCTCGACATCAAGCTGATCCAGCTCGTCAAGCTCTACAAGAACGGCGAGCCCTACAAGATGTCGAAGCGCGCCGGCACCTTCGTCACCCTCCGCGATGTGGTGGACGAGGTCGGCCCCGACGTGACGCGCTTCGTGATGCTGACCCGCAAGAACGACGCGCCGCTCGACTTCGACTTCGCCAAGGTGCTGGAGCAGTCGAAGGACAACCCGGTCTGGTACGTCCAGTATGCCCACGCCCGCGTCTCGTCGGTGTTGCGCAGGGCGGCCGCGGCCGGGCTCGATGTCTCCGACGAGGCACTCGAGACGGCCGACCTCTCGCAGCTCGGCCACGAGGCGGAACTGGCGCTGGCCCGCAAGCTCGCCGAGTGGCCGCGCCTCGTCGAGATCGCCGCAAGGGGGAACGAGCCGCACCGGGTGGCCTTCTACCTCTACGATCTCGCCGCGGAGTTCCATGCCCTGTGGAACCGGGGCAACGAGGAGGCCGGACTGCGCTTCCTTCAGGAGGATCCTTCGGTCTCGCTTGCGAAAATCGCCCTTGCCCGCGCCACGGGCGTTGTGATTTCCGCAGGGCTTGGTATCCTTGGCGTCGCCCCGGTCGAGGAAATGCGCTGACGCAAGGCGCCCCGGCCCCGGCAAAGGACAGCAGGAGCCCCGCGGCAAGACGGGGCGGAACGAGGCAGAGCATGGCGGATGTCGACGTCTACGGGTTCGGCCCCGACGCGGCCGATGAGGGCTGCGCCCCCGTTGCGGGCGGGAGCGTGGGAAGGATCATGAGCATGGTCGGGGCGGCGTTGTCGCTCGCCCTCGTCGGGGGCCTCGGTTACTGGGGCTACGACCTGATGGTGCGGGATGTGACGGGCATTCCGGTGATCCAGGCGATGGAAGGGCCGATGCGCGTGCAGCCGGACGAACCCGGCGGCGACCGTGCCTCGCACCAGGGCCTCGCGGTGAACCGCATCGCGGCGCTGGGCGAGGCGGCACCGCCGCCCGACGAGATCGTGCTCGCTCCGAGATCGGTTGACCTCGCCGCGGAGGACGTGCCGCAGGCGACCCTGCGCGCACAGCCGGCGGTGCTGCGCGCCCCTGGGTCCGCTCCGGCGGGCACCGGCACGGCGCGGCGGGCCGTCGGGCAGCCTTCCGATCCGGTCGAGGCGGCCATCCTCGCCGCGGCGACGGGCGTCATGACTGCCGAGGCGGATCTGGCGGGCGATGCGCTGGTGGAGGTGGTTCCAGCCTCGCTGCCGGGGCCGGCGCGTTCGCTTCGCCCGCGCCCGCGCTCGGCCGGCCCCGTGGCGGCTTCCCCTGCGCCGGCGGATGCCGCCGCGTCGGTCGCATCCGCCGGCAGTGCGGCCGATGCCCCCGCCGAGGCGCTCGCCGGCGCCACCGCCGCGGGAACGGGCCCGGCCGAGGTCGACCCCGCCACGCTCCCGCCCGGAACGAGGCTCGTGCAGTTCGGCGCCTTCAACGACGCCGAGGAGGCGCGCGCCGCCTGGGCGGCTCTCGGGGCCCGCTTCGGTGCCCTGATGGCAGGCAAGGGCCGCGTCATCGAGCAGGCCGAGGCGGGCGGGCGCGTCTTCTTCCGTCTGCGGGCTGCGGGCTTCGAGGACCTTGCCGACGCACGCCGCTTCTGCGCACCGCTCGTCGCCGAGGGTGCCGACTGCATTCCCGTGCTGACCCGCTGACCGGAGCCCCGAGATGGCGAGCAGGTGATGGCCGAGACCGCGACCGTTCTTGGCTGCGAGGGGCCGGCCCTGGGCCCGGAGGAACGCGCCTTCTTCCGCGCGGCCGAGCCCTGGGGCTTCATCCTCTTCGCCCGTAACGTGGAGTCGCCCGCGCAGCTTTCGCGGCTCACGGCCGAACTGCGCGAGGCCGTCGGGCGCGAGGCGCCGGTGTTCATCGACCAGGAGGGCGGCCGCGTCGCGCGGATGCGCGCACCCCACTGGCGGGAGTGGCTGCCCGCTCTCGACCAGGCCAACCGCGCCGGCCCGTGCGCGGCCCGGTCGATGTGGGTGCGTTACCGGCTGATCGCGAGCGAGCTCCGCGCGGTGGGGATCGACGGCAACTGCGCGCCGGTTGCCGACATAGCCGCGCCCGGCACGCATCCGGTCCTGCGCAACCGCTGCTACGGCGAAACACCCGGGCGTGTGGCCGAGATTGCCCGCACGGTCGCCGACGCGCTGCTGGCCGGGGGGGTTCTGCCGGTCGTCAAGCACATGCCCGGTCAGGGCCGCGCCGTGACCGACAGCCACCACGACCTGCCGCGCGCGGAGGCCTCGCGCGCCGACCTCCGCGACTGGGATTTCGCGCCCTTCCGCGCGCTGGCCGACCTGCCCATCGGGATGACGGGGCATGTGGTCTACCCCGCGCTGGACCTCGCGGCGCCCGCGACGCTGAGTCGCGCGGTCATCCGCACGCTGCGGGACGAGATCGGGCATGCCGGCCTGCTGATGACCGACGACATCTCGATGGGGGCGCTGAGCGGCCCGCTGGCCGACCGCGCCCGGGCAGCGCTCTCGGCAGGCTGCGACATCGTGCTTCACTGCAACGGCGTGCTGACCGAAATGGAGGAGATCGTCGCCGCGGCAGGCCTCCTGAGCCCTGCCGCCCGCACCCGCGCCGAGGCGGCGCTCGCCTGCCGGCGCGCGCCCGAACCCATTGACATCCCCGCACTGGAGGCCGAGCTTGAGGCCCTTCTTGCGGGGGCCGTGAATGGCTGAGGAGACCTGGGACCAGGCCGGTGACGAGGTTGCGGCCCGCCTCGCGGCGGAGGCGCTCATCGTCGATGTCGACGGGTTCGAGGGGCCGCTCGACCTCCTGCTGACGCTCTCGCGCACCCAGAAGGTGGACCTCCGGCGCATCTCCATCCTTCAGCTCGCCGAGCAGTATCTCGCCTTCGTCGAGCAGGCACGCGCCCTCCGGATCGAGCTTGCCGCCGACTACCTGGTGATGGCGGCCTGGCTCGCCTTCCTCAAGTCACGCCTGCTGCTGCCGCCGGATCCGGCCGAGGCCGGCCCCTCGGGCGAGGAGCTGGCCGCGCACCTGGCCTTCCAGCTCGAGCGGCTCGAGGCGATGCGCGAGGCGGCCGCACGGCTCATGGCGCGCGACCAGAAGGGTCGCGACTTCTTCGTCCGCGGGATCCCCGAGGACGTGCTCAGGATCCGCCGCGTGAAATACACCGCGACCCTGCTCGACCTGATGCAGGCCTATGCGCGGGTGCGCACGCACGACCAGTTCCGGCCCTATGCCTTCGACCGCGCCGACCTCTTCACCATGGATCAGGCGCTCGACCGGCTCCGGGGTCTGATCGGCTATGCCGGCGACTGGGCTGCGCTCGAGACCTTCCTGCCCGACGGCTGGCACGCCGACCCGCGCCGGCGCCGGTCGGCAACCGCCTCGACCTTCGCCGCCGTGCTGGAGCTTGCCCGCGAGGGCCGGCTGGAGCTGCGGCAGGCCGAGACCTTCGCCCCGATCCAGATCCGGCGGAAAGAGACGTGAACGGACCGGCGGGAGACGACACCGAGGAAGATACCGCCGCAGGCGGCGCCGGAAGGCCGGCGCCGGCCGACCGCGGGCCGACGCTCTTCGCCGCCCCGCCGCTCGCCGAGCAGGAGCGCATGGTCGAGGCGATCCTCTTCGCCACCGCCGAGCCGCTGACGGTTGCCGAACTCGAGGCGCGGCTGCCGCACGGCTGCGACCCGGCCGAGGCGCTGGCGCTGCTCCGCCGGCGCTACGAGGGGCGGGGCGTGCGTGTCGTGAGGGTGGGGGACGCCTGGGCGATCCGCACCGCGCCCGACCTCGGCTTCCTGATGCAGAAGGAGACGGTCGAGATCCGCAAGCTCTCGCGCGCGGCGATCGAGACCCTGGCGATCATCGCCTACCACCAGCCCGTGACGCGCGCCGAGATCGAGGAGATCCGCGGCGTTTCGGTCAGCCGGGGGACGGTGGACCAGCTCATCGAGATGGGCTGGATCCGCTTCGGGCGCCGCAAGATGACCCCCGGCCGGCCGGTGACCTTCGTTGTGACGCAGGAGTTCCTGGATCACTTCGCCCTCGAAAGCGCGCGCGACCTGCCGGGGCTGCAGGAGCTTCGGGCGGCCGGGCTGCTCGACAACCGGCCGCCGCCCGGGGCGGAGCGGCTTCCCGGCGCCGGCGATGCCGGCGACGATGACGAGGATCCTGCGGCCGGGCAGGGCGACATGTTCGAGGATTGAGCGCCGGAGGATCACGGGATGAACGTCAACCAGATCGTCAACATGATCGTCCGCATCGTCCTCAGGCGGCTCGTCAACGGCGGCATCAGCGCAGGACTGCGCGGGGTGTCCCGCCTCGGCAGCCGCGGCAGGGCAGGGCGCGCGCCCCGGTCGCGCGGGGATGGCAACGGTCCGATGGCCTGACGCCCGTGCGGCCCGGGGCGGCTCTCCGGGGCGGGGTGGCGCCGCGTGGAAGGAGCGACGGGCGGCAGTCCGTTCCGCCTTGGGGGGCCCTTCCTCCCGGTCGGGGCTGATCGGCCACCGGGCGCCGGGACGCCTCCGTGCGCCTCGCGGGCAGGCGATCGCGGGGCTCCTCGGCCCTCAGCCGATCTTCCGGGCCCGAGGCCGCAGCCTCGCGGGGGCTGCGGGATGGCTTCGGACCTCGGAAGGGAGGATGCGGGGCGCCGCCTCAGGCGCGCCGCGCTGGCCCGGTCCCGCGCGGCGCGCGCGGCTCCGCAGCGGGTTGCCCCCTGCGGGCGCTCCCCGTGTGCGGGCCGGTCGCTAGTAGCTGCGGATCAGGCCGACGAGGCGGCCCTGAACGCGCACCTGGTCGGAGCGCAGGACGCGCGTCTCGTAGGCGGGGTTCGCGGCTTCGAGTGCGATCATGTCCCCCCGGCGGCGGAACCGCTTGAGCGTCGCCTCGTGCCCCTCGACCAGCGCGACCACGATGTCGCCGTTCTCGGCGGTGGACTGCTCGCGGATCACGACGACGTCGCCGTCGTTGATGCCCGCCTCGATCATCGAGTCGCCGCGCACCTCGAGCGCGTAGTGCTGGCCGGAGCCCGAGAGCATCGAGCCCGGCACCGCGACATGGTGGCTGACCTCGCTGATCGCCTCGATCGGGGTGCCGGCCGCGATCCGGCCCATCACAGGCAGTTCGAGCGCATGCACCGGCTCCACCGGCAGCGCGCGCGCCGGTCGGGGCGCCTTGTCGCCGTCGATCACGCGGGGGGAGAACCCCGGCCGCTCCATCGCCTCGGGCAGCTTCACGATCTCGATCGCGCGGGCCCGGTGCGCGAGGCGGCGGATGAAGCCGCGCTCCTCGAGCGCCGTGATGAGGCGGTGGATGCCGGACTTGGAGCGCAGGTCGAGCGCCTCCTTCATCTCGTCGAACGAGGGCGGCACCCCGTCGCGCTGCAGCCGCTTGTGGATGAAGTCGAGCAGATCGAGCTGTTTGCGGGTAAGCATGACCCCTCCGCCGCGTGGCGCCTGTTCGCGGACGTTCTATGCCCGTTCCCTTTTTGTGTCAAGGAATCCGCTCAGATCGGAAGGTATTCCACGATCTCGCCCGCCGCCCGTGGCGGATCGGACACGGGGCGGACGAGGAGGGCGTTGGCCTCGGCGAGCACGCTCAGGAGCGCGCTGTCCTGCCGCTCGAAGGCAGTGATCGCGCCGTCCTCGACGCGCGCCCGCATGTAGTGCTCCCGCGGGCCGTTCGCGGGAAGCGCGGCCGCCAGCGTCGCGGTCAGCCGGCGGGGCAGGGGATCGGGCAGGCCCTGCATGGCGCGCAGCACGGGCCGCAGGAAGAGTTCGCCGCAGACCATCGCCGAGACCGGGTTTCCGGGCAGCCCGATCAGCACGGCATCGCCGATCCGGCCCGACATGAGCGGCTTGCCGGGGCGCATCGCGATGCGGTGGAAGGCAAGCTCCAGCCCCGCCGCCTGCGCGACCTCGGCCACGAGGTCGCGGTCGCCGACCGAGGCGCCGCCGACGGTCACGACGAGATCGGCCCCCTCGGCCAGTGCCAGCACCGTCCGCAGCGCGTCCGGGTTGTCGCGGGCGATCGGCAGCATCCTGACCCGCGCCCCCTCAGCCTCGGCCATGGCCCTGAGGCCGAAGACGTTCGAGGCCACGATCTGATCCGGGCCGGGATCCTGCCCGGGGAGCACGAGTTCGTCGCCGGTGGCGACCAGCGCGACCTCGGGGCGGCGTGCCGCGCGCACGGCGGGCACGTTCATCGCGGCGAGCAGCGCGAGGTCGGCCGGCCTCAGCCGGCGCGGCGCCGCCACCCTGGAGCCTTCGGCGAAATCGCACCCCCTGGGCCGGACGTTCGTCCCCTCCCCGAGCGTGGGCTTGAGGGTGATCGTCTCGCCTTCGCGGTCCACGTCCTCCTGGATGACGACGGCGTCCGCGCCGGAAGGAACCGGCGCGCCGGTGAAGATCCTGACGGACTCGCCCCGTCCGACCTCGCCGGGGAAGGCGCGGCCCGCATGCGCCTCGCCGACGACGCGGAACCGCGCGCCGGGAACCGCCTCGGCCGCCCTGACCGCGTAGCCGTCCATCGCCGAGGCATCGAAGGGCGGCTGCGCCCGCGCGGCCGCCGCGTCCTCCGCAAGCACCCGCCCGGCCGCCCGGCCGAGCGGCACCGTCTCCGGCGGAAGGACGCGGACCAGCGCCAGCAGCCGTTCCGTGGCCTCGGCGACCGGGATCATCAGGGTGCCTCGTAGCGGCCGGACTTGCCGCCCTCCTTCAGCACGAGCCGGATGCCGCCGATCTCCATGCCGCGGTCCGCCGCCTTCACCATGTCGTAGACGGTCAGCGCCGCGACGCTGACGGCGGTCAGCGCCTCCATCTCGACGCCGGTCGGCCCGGTCGTCTTCGCGGTCGCCTCGATGCTCAGGCCCGGCAGGGCCGGGTCAGGGGCGAGGTCGACGGTGACCTTGGTCAGCGCGAGCGGGTGGCAGAGCGGGATCAGGTCGGCGGTCCGCTTCGAGCCCATGATCCCCGCAAGCCGGGCCACGCCGATCACGTCACCCTTTCCCGCCCTGTTTTCCGTAATCAGTGCAAGGGTCTCCGGCGACATCCTCACGTAACCTCGGGCGGTTGCGATGCGCTCCGTCGCCGGCTTTGCGGAGACATCGACCATCTGCGCCCGGCCGGCCTCGTCGAAATGCGTGAGCTTCGGCATCACGCCCCGCCCGCGGGCACCGGCGCGGCAAGCAGCGCGCGGGTTGCAGCCGCCACGTCCGCCTGGCGCATCAGGCTCTCGCCGATCAGGAAGGCGCGCGCCCCGTGGCGGGCCATGTCGGCGAGGTCCCCGGGAGTGAAGAGGCCGCTCTCCGAGACCAGGAGCCGGTCCGCGGGAACGCGCCGCGACAGCCTGCGGGTGACGTCAAGATCGGTCACGAAGGTCCTGAGATCGCGGTTGTTCACCCCGATGAGGGGCGAGGAGAGCCGCAGCCCGCGGTCGAGTTCCGCCTCGTCGTGCACCTCGATGAGCACGTCCATCCCCCAGTCCTGCGCGGTGGCCTCCAGTTCTGCGGCCTGCGCGTCGGAGACCGAGGCCATGATGATCAGGATGCAGTCGGCGCCGAGGGCGCGGGATTCGGCGACCTGCCAGGGATCGTAGAGGAAATCCTTGCGCAGCACAGGAAGCGGAACCGCCGCGCGCGCCGCCGTCAGGTAGGCGTCCTCGCCCTGGAAGGAAGGCGCATCGGTCAGCACCGAGAGGCAGGCCGCGCCGCCTTCCGCGTAGGCGCGCGCCAGGGCGGGGGGGTCGAAGTCGGCGCGGATCAGCCCGCGCGACGGCGAGGCCTTCTTGATCTCGGCGATCAGGCCGTAGCCGTCGCGCGCGGCCCCGGCCAGGCGGTCGGCGAAGCCGCGAGGGGGCGGGGCCGCGCGGGCGGCGGCCTCCATGTCGGAGAGCGGCCGCGCCGCCTTTCGCGCGGCCACCTCCTCGAGCTTGTAGGCCTTGATGCGGTCGAGGATCGTGGTCATGGGGCTGACATATCCCGTGGGGCACCGCAGGGGAAGCGCTCAGGCCCAGATGACCGGCATCTCGCCCCGGCCTTCGAGCCACCGGTTCACGGTCGTGAAGGGGCGCGAGCCGAAGAAGCCGCGCGCGGCGGAGAGCGGCGAGGGATGCGCGGCGGGCAGGACGAGGTGCCCCGCGCCGCCCAGGTGCGGCGAGGCGAGGCGCTGCGCGGGGCGTCCCCACAGCAGGAACGCCGTCGGGCGCCCCGAGACCCTTGCCAGGACCTCGTCGGCCAGTGACCGCCAGCCCAGGCGGGCATGGCCGTCTGCCGTCCCGAGCGGCACGGTCAGCGCGGTGTTGAGCAGAAGGACGCCCTGCCGCGCCCAGTCCGACAGGTCGCCCGAGGCGCGCATCAGCCCGGTGTCCTCGCGCAGTTCGCGGAAGATGTTGGCCAGCGACCGCGGCAGCGGCGCCTCGGCGGGCACCGAGAAGGCGAGGCCCGTCGCCACGCCCGGCGTGGGGTAGGGGTCCTGCCCGAGGATCACCACGCGCACCGCCTCGGGCGGCGTCAGCTCCAGCGCCCGGAAGATCGCGCCGGGGGCGGGCTGCCAGGGGCGGGTCTCGGCCGCGAGGCGCTCCCAGAGCGCCGGCCAGCGGCTGTTGAAGAACGGCAGGTCCGCCCAGGCGGGCGGGGGCTCGGGCGGGGTCATGCCCGCTCCCTAGCGCCTTGCCCCGGCGAAAGGAAGCCGGATGCGGGCCTCAGGCCCCGGCAAGCTCGCCGGCGGGCGTCAGGTTCAGCTCGGCCACCGCGCGCCGGACGTCCGCCGGCCAGATGAAGAGGCGGTCCCAGGGGCGGACGCGGACGTAGTCCTGCGGCGCGAAGATCTCCGCGGTGGTGATGTCGCAGCAGTAGCGTTCGATCCAGCCGGACCAGGCACCGGCCTCCGCGCGGCGGCCCGCCCGCACCGACTTCCGCAGCGCCGCCAGCCGCTCGCACATCCGGAACTCGTAGCCGGTCAGCATCAGCGGGTCTGCCCAGGCGCCAAGCCCGCCCTCGGCGGCCGCCTTGGCGTCCGCGCGCAGCATCGGCAGGTCCTCCTCGCCCGGCACCGAGGGGAAGATCGGAAAGCTCGCCGCCCAGCCGCTTGCCACCATCAGCAGGTTGAATGTCGCCCGCTCCCGGCGCGTCATGCTGCGCCGCTCCTCGGCGGTGTAGGACGGCGCGACATAGGCCAGGAGCCTTCCGTACCGGTCGAACCGCTCGTCGGCGACCCGCACGAAGAGCGGCCGGATGCTCCCGCTCGGCCGGCGCAGCCGTTCCTCGGCAAGCCGGACATGGGCGGCGCTGGCCTCGGCCCCCTGGGCGAGGTGCGCCGCCACCGCGTCGGGGCGTGCAAGGCGTGCCGCCAGGTGTCCGGCCAGAGGCGGCCGCACCGGCGAGTCGCCCGATCCGATCCATGCGGCCACGTCCTCGAACAGCTCCTGCAGTTCGGTCCGGTTGCGGATCGTGCCGGTCGGGGCCTTTTCCGGGGTGTCGATCGACAGCATCCGGACGTTCATCCGGATGTTGGGCGTGTCGCCGTCCGAGATGTCGACCAGCCGCTTCTCGTCGATCGAGTCGAGCGTGATGCCCCGCGGCGTCCAGAAGATCTTGAGCGCCATGTCTCGACTCGCGGGCTGCCACCTTGGCGCGAGTATAGCAGATGCCCGTCAACCCGGGGAGGCAGCGATCGCCGCAGGCGCCTATTCGGCCGAGGTCACACGGGCCAGCGCCGCCACCTTGGCGGCGGCCTCGCCGCTGTCGATGCTCTCCCGCGCGGCCTCGACGCCCTCGGGCAGCGTCCCGGCCCGACCTGCGAGCACCAGCGCGGCGGCGGCGTTCAGCAGGACGGCGTCCCGGTAGGCGCCCGGCGCGCCGGCCAGAAGCGCGCGGAGGGCGCGGGCGTTCTCCTCCGGCGTTCCGCCGAGGATCTCCTCGAACGGATGCACCGGCAGGCCCGCCTCCTCCGGGTGCACCTCGCGCTCGCTGACCGTGCCGCCCTTCAGTTCGGCGAGATGCGTAACGCCCGCGATCGACATCTCGTCGGTGCCGTCGGCGCCGTGCACGATCCAGGCGGCCTCCGATCCGAGCGCGGCAAGCGTTTCGGCCATCGGCCGGATGAGCGCGCGCGAGAACGCGCCGGTGAGCTGACGCCTGACCCCGGCCGGGTTGGTGAGCGGTCCGAGGATGTTGAAGATGGTGCGCGTGCCGAGCTCGGCGCGCGTCGGCATCACGTGGGCGATGGCGGGGTGGTGCATCGGCGCCATCATGAAGCCGATCCCCACCTCGTCGAGCGCACGCTCGACGACCTGCGGCCCGACCATCACGTTGATTCCGAGCTGGGTCAGCGCGTCGGCCGCGCCGGACTTCGACGAAAGGTTGCGGTTGCCGTGCTTGGCGACCGGCACGCCCGCGCCGGCGACCACGAAGGCGGTGGCGGTGGAGATGTTGAGCGTGCCCTTCCCGTCGCCTCCGGTGCCGACGATGTCGATCGCGCCGGCCGGCGCCTTCACCGCCCGGCACTTCGCCCGCATCACCGCGGCGGCTGCGGCATACTCCTCCACCGTCTCGCCCCTGGTGCGAAGCGCCATCAGCAGCCCGCCGATCTGGCTCGGCGTCGCCTCGCCCTCGAACAGGATCTCGAAGGCCCGCTCCGCCTCGGCGCGGGTCAGCGGGCGCTCCGCCGCGGCGCCGATCAGGGGTTTCAGCGCCTCGCTCATGCCGGCTCCCGCACCCCGGCGAGGAAGGTCCTCAGCATCGCGTGGCCGTGCTCCGAGGCGATGCTCTCGGGGTGGAACTGCACCCCCTCGATCGGCACCTCGCGGTGCCTCAGGCCCATGATCGTGCCGTCCTCGGCCCAGGCCGTGACCTCGAGGCAGGCGGGCAGGCTCTCGCGCTCGACGACGAGCGAATGGTAGCGGGTGGCGCTGAACGGCGAGGGCAGGCCCGCGAAGATGCCCTTGCCGGCATGATGGATGGCCCAGGTCTTGCCGTGCACGATCTGCGGAGCGCGCACCACCCGGCCGCCGAAGGCCTGGCCGATGGTCTGGTGGCCGAGGCAGACGCCGAGGAGCGGCGTGCGCGTCTCGGCCGCCGCCGCGGTCAGGGCAAGGCAGATGCCGGCGCGGTCCGGGTCGCAGGGCCCGGGCGAGAGCACGATGCCCGCCGGTTGCATCGCCATCGCCTGCTGCACGTCAAGCGCGTCGTTCCGCCGGACCACGACCTCGGCGCCGAGTTCACCCAGATAGTGGACGAGGTTGAAGGTGAAACTGTCGTAGTTGTCGATGAGAAGCAGCATCTCGCCTTCCGCGCGGGGCCTGGCGCAATATGGGGGATGAACCCCGCGCCGCAACGCGGTATACATGCGGCGAGCAGGGATACGGGGTCAAGAGCCGAAGGCAGCGGCGCGGGCCCCGGGGCAAGGAGGACGGGGCCCATGATGCGCGGTCTCATCGGCGGGGCTCTATGGGGTGCGGTGGTCGGGGCGATCGTTCTTGTCGCGGCATCGCTGCTGCTGCCGCTTCCCGACACCACGGACGGCCCGGCCAATGTCATCGTCTCGGATGCCCCGCCGCCTGCCCCGACGGTTGCGGTCTCGCCCGCAACGCCCTTCATCCCCGACGCGATCACCGCCCCTGCCACCACGCCGGACGGGCGGGGAGGCGCACCCGCGCTCCCGCGTGCCGGGAGCGCCGCCGCCGTGGCGCCGGACGCGGCCCCCCCGGGGCAGGAGCCGCCGCAGCGCCCGGTCGAGGCCGTGACGGATCCCGGCTCGATCGCCCCGGCGCCGGAAGAGGCGGACGACGCCGGGATCGTTCCCGCGGAGGAGGCGGCCCGGCCCGCCGAGACGACCGCGGCCGTGGCGGAAGCGCCCGCGCCCGAGGGCGAGACCGCGCCCGAGGTCGCGACCGCCCCGAGCCCGCGTGTGACCGGCGCTGCCGTCGCCGGAGCCGCGGCCGGCGCCTCGCCCGCGCGGGCGGCGGCGCTCGTTCCGGCGATGCCGGCCGGCGGCCCCGAGCCGGCACCGGTCGATCCGGTCGCGCCGACCGGCGTCGAGGACCAGGGCGCCGCCGAGGCGGAGCCGGCGGGCGCCGCCGCCGCCGCACCTGCGCCGGAGATGCCTGCGGGGTCCGCGGAGGTCGCCGCCGCGGCCGAGGCCGCCCCGGACGCGTCGCCGCTGCCTGACGCGCCGGCCGCCGGAGAGGCGCGCGAGGCCGTCGTCTCGCAGGCGCCGGCCGAGGATGCGGCCGACACGGCTCCCGCTCCGGCTCCCGGGCCGCTGCCGGCCGCCGAAAGCGCCCAGGCCGCAGCCGAGGCGGATGCCGCCGCGCCCGCCGCGATCGGCCAGCCCACGGGCACGATCGGCACCCGCGTGAGCCAGGGCTTCGCCGACCGGGCCACGGGCGTTCGGGTCAACCGCCCTTCGGCCGGCGGCGAGGCGGCGTTCGAGGAAGACCTCGAGGTTGCGGTGCCCGCCGCCGCGGAGGCCGGCGCCGCGTCCGATGCGGACCTGCCCGCGCTGCGCCGCTATGCCGCGGCGTTCGAGAACCCCGACGGCAAGCCGCTCGTGTCGGTCGTGGTCGTGGACCTCGGGCCCGAGGCCGGGGGGCTTGCGGCCGACGCGCTCGCCAACATGCCGTTCCCCGTGACCTTCGCGGTGCCGGTCGGCCGGGCCGATGCCGCCGAGGCGGCGGCAACGTTCCGCGCCGCCGGCTTCGAGGTGGCGATGATCCCCGACCGCCTGCCGGAACTCGCCTCGCCCGCCGACGTGGAGGTCGCCTACGGCGCCTTCGGCGCGAAGCTGCCCGAGACCGTGGCCGTGCTGGAGCCCCCCGACGGCGGGTTCCAGGGCAGCCGCGCCCAGGCCGAGCAGATCGTGGCCATCCTCGGCGAGGCGGGACGGGCGCTGATCTCGTTCGACCGCGGGCTCGACAACGCGCTGCGCGTGGCCAGGCGCGAGGGCCTGCCCGCTGCCGTCGTCTCGCGGGACCTCGACGCGGCCGGCGAGGGCCCTGACGAGATCCGCCGCGCGCTCGACCGCGCGGCCTTCCGCGCCCAGCAGGAAGGGTCGGCCGTGGTGGTGCTGCGCTCGCGCCCGGAGTCGATCTCCACGCTCTTCGCCTGGGCGCTCGAGGGCCGGGCGGCCACCGTGGCGCTGGCGCCCGTCTCGGCCACCATCGCGGCCGAGTAGCGGCGCAGGCGGGGCCGGCCCCGTCGCGTCGGGCACACCCCTTGCCGCAGGGCCTTCCCGCTCAGCCCTCGCCGCGGAGCCGCGCGGCGCGGCCGCCGCGGCGCTGCTTCAGCAGGGGCGCGCGCGCAGGCAGCTCGGCCATGATCGCGCTGCGGGTCTCGGCCGTCATCCTGCTCCAGGCGGCGATCTCGTCCAGCGTGCGGTGGCAGCCGATGCAGATCCGCGCCTCGGGATGGACGACGCAGACCCTGACGCAGGGCGATGCGATCTCCTCGCGCTTCCAGACCTCGCCTGTCATTCCCGCTCCCCGGTCCGCCGCTCCAGATGCGCCAGCCGGTCCAGCGCGCCCTGCAGGATATAGCCTGCCGCGACCGCGTCGATCACCTCTTTCCGACGCGCCCGTGACGTATCCGCCTCGAGCAGTGCCCTTTCGGCCGCAACGGTCGAGAGCCGTTCGTCCCAGAAGACGATCGGCAGGTCCGTCAGCCGGGAGAGATTGCGCGCGAAGGCGCGGGTCGATTGCGCGCGCGGCCCCTCGCTGCCGTCCATGTTGAGCGGCAGGCCGAGGACGAGGCCGCAGGCGTCCCGCCCGGCCGCGATCCCGAGGATTCGGGCGGCGTCGGCGGTGAACCTGGTGCGCCGGATCGTCTCGAGCGGGGTCGCCACGCTGCGCCGGAGGTCCGAGACGGCGATGCCCACCGTCTTCTCCCCGTAGTCCAGCCCGACGAGCGCGCGGCCAGGCGGCAGCGTCGCGGCGAAGGCGGCGATGTCCTCGGCGATCACTCGGAAAGCCCGGCGTCGCGTGCAGCGGCCTCGATCTCGGCCAGCGCGGCCTCGTCGTCCGCGAACCGTTCCCGCGCCTCGGCGACGACCGGCGCGATCCGCTCCGCCTCGCCCAGCACGCCGTAGGCCCGGATCAGCCGCGCCCAGTCCGATGCCGGGCCGCCCTCGGAGGCCAGCCGCTCGGCAAGACCCGCGACCATGCCCCGGATCATCGCGGTGCGCTCCTCCTCCGACATGCCCGCAGCGGCCTCCATCTGTTCCTGCGTCGGGCCGCGCGGGGCGCCGGCGGGCGGCGGGGGCTGGTAGTTGTGCTGCCCGGCCTGCCAGGCGATGTCGGCGATCTGGTCACGGATCGGCGCGATCCAGGGCGCCTCCTCGGGCCCTTCGGCGAGGAGCGGCGCCCAGAACCGGAAGGCGATGTCCGGCCGCCCGGTCTGCGCGTTGAGAAGGCCCGCGTAGTAGCGCGCAACCGGGTTCTTCGGGTCGCGGCCGAGCGCCTCGGTGAGCGCCGCCTCGGCCTCGGGCGAGACGTAGCCTCCGGCGGCACGGATCCTGAGATCGGCAAGCTCCGTCCAGTCCTCCGCCGTCGCCTCGGCGCCCTTGACGGCGACGAGCCGCGCCTGCGCGGCGTGGGCTGCGGCGAAATTGCCGAGCGCGGCCTCGTTGCGCGCGAGGAGCGCGAGCCCCTGCGGATCGTTCGGCCGTTCGGCGACGACCGCGCGCAGCCGGTCCACCAGCGTCAGGTAGTCTTCCGCGATCCCCTCCGGCGGCGGCGTTGCCGGCAGGCCGGCCTCGGCCTCGGCCTGCGAGGGGCGGCTCGCGCGCGCCTGTTCGGCAAGGGCGATCCGCTCCCTGAGCGGCAGGTCGGGATAGCCCGGTGCGCCGATGCGGGTATAGACCAGCGCGGATCCGGCCACGACGGCGAGCGCGGCAACCCCGGCCGCGGCAAGCGTCGCCCCGCGGGGCGCCTGTCCCGCCGCTGCCTCGCGCGCCAGCGCCCGGTCCGCCTCGAGCACGCGGCGGCCGATCTCCGTTCGGGCACGCGCGGCATCCTCCTCGGACAGGATGCCGCGGGCAACGTCGCGTTCGACCTCGCGCAGCTGGTCGCGGTAGACGCCGAGATCGTAGGCGGCCGCGGCCTGCCCGCCCCGCGCGCGCAGCAGGGCGAGCACCAAGAGCGCCGCCGCCACGGCGGCCATTCCCAGTGCCACGATCCAGAAGCTCATGCCATGCTGCCCGACTTGCCCGTCCCCTCTCATCTAAAGGCCCGGACCCCGGTGCAAAAGGGGCAATCCACCGCACCCCGCGCCGGGCGGCGATGTCGCATTTTGATCTATTGTGCCGCTCGCGGCCGCGGCTTATCGAAGTGGGCGTTCCAGAACGGGGACGCCGGGCACCGTGAGGGGCGATGCCGGCCGATCCGCCTGCCCGGAGGGACGTGGTTCATGAAGCGCTACTCGGTGTTCGCCATCGCCCGCGAGGCCGCCCGCTATCACCAGGGCTGGGAGCGCGCATGGGCCTCGCCCGAGCCCAAGGCGAAGTACGACGTGATCGTCGTCGGTGCCGGCGGCCACGGCCTTGCGACAGCCTACTACCTCGGCAAGAACCACGGCATCCGCAACGTCGCGGTGCTCGAGAAGGGCTGGCTCGGCGGCGGCAACACGGGCCGCAACACCACGATCATCCGCTCGAACTACCTCCAGGATCCCTCGGCCGCGATCTACGAGAAGGCGCGCGCCCTCTACGAGACGCTGAGCCAGGATCTCAACTACAACGTGATGTTCTCTCCCCGCGGGGTGATGATGCTGGCGCAGACCGAGCACGAGGTGCGCGGCTACCGGCGCACCGCCGCCGCGAACGCGCTCCAGGGCGTGGCGACCGAGTTCATCGGCCCCAGGCGCGTGAAGGAGCTCTGCCCGATCATCAACATCAACGGGCCGCGCTATCCCGTGCTCGGCGCGCTCTGGCAGCCCCGCGGCGGCACGGCGCGCCACGATGCGGTTGCCTGGGGCTACGCGCGCGCCTGTTCCGACATGGGCATGCACATCATCCAGAACTGCGAGGTCACGGCCGTCCGTTCCGCCAACGGTAAGGTGACCGGCGTCGGCACCACGAAGGGCGAGATCGCCTGCGACAAGCTCGCGATCGTCGTCGCCGGGAATTCGGGGGTGCTGGCGCGGATGGCGGGCTTCCGGCTGCCGATCGAGTCGACCGCGCTCCAGGCGCTGGTGAGCGAACCGATCAAGCCCTGCATGGACGTGGTGGTGATGGCCAACACCGTCCACGGCTACATGAGCCAGTCCGACAAGGGCGAGATGGTGATCGGCGGCGGTGCCGACAGCCACAACAACTATACCCAGCGCGGATCCTGGCACCATGTCGAGGAGACCGTGCGGGCGCTGGTCGAGACCTTCCCGATCATCAGCCGTCTCAAGATGCTGCGCTGGTGGGGCGGGATCGTCGACATGACCGGCGACCGCTCGCCGATCCTCTCGAAGACACCGCTCGGCAACTGCTTCGTCAACTGCGGCTGGGGCACGGGCGGCTTCAAGGCGATCCCCGGATCGGGCTGGGCGATGGCGGAACTGGTGGCGAAGGGCGAGCCCGGGCCGCTCGCCGCCGCCTTCGGCCTCGACCGCTTCCGCGAGGGCCGCTTCATCGACGAGAGCGTGGCCGCGGGGGTGGCGCACTGATGCCCGCCCGGCCGGTCTTCCCCGCAAGCTCGACGTGCCCCGCCGGTGCGCGCGGCGCCAGCGCCCCTCCCGTGCAAGGTTCTCCGGACGCTCCCATGCAGATCACGCCTCTGCCGTTGCGACGGGCCGCCGCCGATACGGTGGCGCCCGGCAACTCCTCGCTGATGCGGGCAGATTTCCGCTTGCTCCCGCCGCACGACATGCCCACCTCTAGGGCACCGCATGTCGCGGAAAGAGGGGGCATCCCATGGGAAGAAACACCTGGATCATCATCATCGTCATCGTCATCGCAGCGCTTCTTGGCTTGTATTTCCTCGGCGGCGGTTCCCAGACGCCGCCCGCGCCTGCCCCGGCTGAGGCTCCGGCCCCTGCCGCGACGGAGGCGCCCGCTCCGGCCGCAACCGAAACTCCGGCTCCTGCCGCAACCGAGGCCCCTGCCGCGACCGAAGCTCCTGCCGCGACCGAAGCTCCTGCGGCCGATGCTCCCGCCGAAGGTGCTCCCGCCACCGGGACCACCGGGACCACCGGCACGACCGGCAACTGACGGACTGACGGCCCGCAGGGGCGGGGGGGTCGGCCCGTGCTGATCCTCAACTGCCCCTATTGCGGCGTCGCCGCGGAAGAGACCGAACTCGCCGCCGGGGGCGAGGCGCACCTCAAGCGCTTCGGCCCCGGCTCCTCTGACGACGACTTCGAGGGCTACCTGTTCCTGCGCCCCAACCCCAGGGGCGTCCACTTCGAGCGCTGGCGCCATGCGATGGGCTGCGGCAAGTGGTTCCTGGCCGCGCGCGACACCGCGACGCTCGAGGTGTTCGGCACGTACCCCACACAGACCACCGAGCCGCCCGCGGACATCGTGGCCGCGATCCGCGCGCGGCGGCCCGACTGGGAGGGCTTCCGATGAGCGCGCGCCTTGCCACCGGCGGCCGCCTGATCGACCGCCACCGCGCGGTGGAGTTCACCTTCAACGGCAGGCGCATGACGGGCTACGCGGGCGATACCCTCGCGGCCGCCCTTCTCGCCAACGACCAGATGCTGGTCGGCCGGTCGTTCAAGTATCACCGGCCGCGCGGCATCGTCGCGGCCGGGCACGAGGAGCCGAATGCGCTCGTCAACCTCGGGGCGGGCGGGCGCTTCGAGCCCAATGCCCGGGCGACCACGACCGAACTGTTCCCCGGCCTCTCCGCCCGGAGCCAGAACCACTGGCCGAGCCTGGAATTCGACGTGGGCGTGATCAACAACCTCGCCGCACGCTTGCTGCCGGCGGGCTTCTACTACAAGACCTTCATCCACCCGCGCGCCGCGTGGAAGCACCTCTTCGAACCCTTCATCCGGCAGTCGGCCGGTCTCGGGCAGGCGCCGCGAGAGGCTGACGCCGACCGCTACGAGCAGATCTATGCGCATGTGGACGTGCTGGTGGCCGGCGGCGGGGTGGCCGGGCTCGCCGCCGCCCGCGCGGCGGCGGAGGCCGGCGCCCGGGTGATGCTGCTCGAGCAGGCGGCACACTGGGGCGGGCGCGCGCCGGTCGACGACATCGTGATCGACGGCAAGCCCGCCGGCGACTGGGTGGCCGAGGCGGTCGGGGCGCTCGCACGGCACCCGAACGTCACGCTGCGGCTGCGCACCATGGTCGCGGGGGTCTACGACCACGGCTACGTGATCGCCGAGGAGCGGGTGGCCGACCATACCCCCGGCGACGGGCGCCCGCGCCGCCGGCTCTGGCGCATCCGCGCAAGGCAGGTCGTCGCCGCGACCGGCGCGATCGAGCGGCCGCTCGCGTTCGCGGGCAACGACATTCCCGGCGTGATGCTGGCGAGCGCGGTGCGCGACTACGTCGTCAACCACGCCGTGAGCCCCGGCGACCGCACCGTGATCGTCACCAACAACGACGACGCCTACCGCACGGCGATCGCGCTCCACGAGGCACGGCTCTCCGTGCCGGTGATCGTCGATGCCCGCCCCACGGCGCTGGGCGAGCTGCCCGAGCGGGCGCGCGCGCTCGGCATCCGCGTCGCCACCGGCATGGCAATCGCCAAGGTGAAGGGCCGCAGGCGGGTGGAGGGCGTCGCGCTCGGCCAGCACGCGGGCGAGGGCAGGGCCGTTCTGGAGGAGATCGCCTGCGAGGCGGTCGCCATGTCGGGCGGCTGGTCGCCCGCCGTGCACCTGTGGAGCCACTGCGGCGGCAAGCTCCTCTGGGACGAGGCAGAGGCGCTGTTCCGCCCCGATCACGCCCGCCCGCCCACCGGGCATGACGGGCGGCCCTTCGTCGTCCCCGCGGGTGCCGCGGACGGCGCGCTCCGCGCGGCCGACACGCTCGCGAACGCCCACGAGGCCGGCCTTGCCGCGGCAGCCGCCCTCGGGCACGCCACCGGCGCGGGCGCCGCGCCCGTGGCGCAGGCGCCGGCCGAGGCACCCCTGACGCCGGTCTGGATCATGCCGCAGGGCGCGGGCGTGGAACTCCGCGCGAAGATGTGGCTCGACTACCAGAACGACGTGAAGGTCTCCGACATCCAGCTCGCCGCCCGCGAGGGCTACGAAAGCGTCGAGCACGCCAAGCGCTACACCACGCTGGGCATGGCGACCGACCAGGGCAAGCTCAGCAACATCAACGGCCTCGCGATTCTCGCCGAGGCGCGCAACGCGCCGATCCCCGAGGTCGGCACCACGACCTTCCGCCCGCCCTACGCGCCGATCGCCATGGGCGCGATCGCCGGCGAGGCGCGGGGGCCGGCGTTCCAGCCCCTGCGGCGCACGCCGATCCACGCCTGGCACGAGAGCGCGGGCGCGCACTGGGAGCCGGTGGGCCTCTGGCGGCGCCCCTACTGCTACCCCCGGGCCGGAGAGACCCATGCGCAGGCCGTGGACCGCGAGGTGAAGGCGGTGCGCGGCTCGCTCGGGCTGCTCGATGCCTCGACGCTCGGCAAGATCCTCGTGAAGGGCCCCGATGCGGGGCGCTTCCTGGACATGCTCTACACCAACATGATGAGCACGCTGCCGGTCGGGAAATGCCGATACGGCCTCATGTGCAACGAGAACGGCTTCCTGATGGACGACGGCGTGGTGGCGCGGCTGTCGGAGGATTCCTTCCTCTGCCACACCACCTCGGGCGGCGCCGACCGCATCCACGCCTGGATGGAAGACTGGCTCCAGTGCGAGTGGTGGGACTGGAAGGTCTATACCGCCAACCTCACCGAGCAGTTCGCGCAGGTTGCGGTGGTCGGGCCGAACGCGCGCAGGGTGCTGGAAAAGCTCGGCGGCATGGATGTCTCGAAGGAGGCGCTGCCCTTCATGGAATGGCGCGAGGGCACCCTGGCCGGGTTCCGCGTGCGGGTGTTCCGGATCTCGTTCTCGGGCGAACTCAGCTACGAGGTCGCGGTGCCGGCCTCGCAGGGGCTTGCCTTCTGGCAGCGGCTGATCGCGGCCGGCGAGGAGTTCGGGGTGACGCCCTACGGCACCGAGGCGCTGCACGTGATGCGCGCCGAGAAGGGCTTCATCATGATCGGCGACGAGACCGACGGCACCGTGATCCCGCAGGATCTGGGGCTCGACTGGGCGATCTCGAAGAAGAAGGCCGACTACCTCGGCAAGCGCGCGCAGGAACGCAGCCACATGACCGACCCCGGCCGCTGGAAGCTGGTCGGGCTCGAGACGCTGACCGGCGCGGTCCTGCCCGAGGGGGCCTATGCGGTGGGCGAGGGCACCAACGCCAACGGCCAGCGCCGCACGATCGGGCGCGTGACCTCGACCTACCGCTCGCCGACGCTCGGGCGCGGCATCGCCATGGGGCTGATCGAGCGGGGGCCGGAGCGCATGGGCGAGATGATCGTCTTCCCCGACGGCAAGGGCGGCACGATGCTGGCCAAGATCGTGAGCCCGGTGTTCTACGACCCGAAGGGGGAGAGGCAGGATGTCTGAGCTGGCGAGCGCGCTTCCCGGCGCGGCCTTCGAGGGCTACGTGACGGTCCGCGAGGCGGGCCTGCGCGGCATGGTCACGCTGCGCGCCGACCTGTCGGACGCCAAGGTCAAGGCGGCGGTCCGGAAGGTCGCGGGCGTCGCCCTTCCCGGACGGCGGCAGATCGCGCTGAAGGACGGCCGCGGGGCCGGCTGGATGTCGCCCGACGAGCTTCTGATCCTCGTGCCCCACGCCGAGGCGGGCGCGGTGGCAGAGGCGCTCACCGAGGCGCTCGGCGGCATCCACCACCTCGTCGCCGACGTCTCCGATGCCCGTGCGGTGTTCCGGGTCGAGGGCGCGGCCGCGCGGGAGGCGATGGCCAAGCTCACCCCGGCCGACGTGGCGCCCCATGCCTTCGGCGAGGGGGAACTGCGCCGGACGCGGCTTGCGCAGGTGGCGGCGGCCTTCTGGATCGAGGACGCGGGCTTCACCGTCGTCTGCTTCCGCTCGGTCGCCCAGTATGTCTTCGACATCCTCAGGCTCTCGGCGACGCCGGGCGGCGAGGTCGGGCTCTGGGCCTGAGGGCCGCTCAGGCGGCCGCGAGGCGGCGCCTGCTGCCGCCGGCACCGATGGCGGCCAGCGCGGCGGCGGCGGCGAAGTAGAGGGCGATGCCCCAGCCCTGGTCGGGGAAGTCGATCCCCGCGTCGATCAGAAGACCGGTGATGCCGGGCCCGAGCGCGGTGCCGAGCACCATGACCGCCGTGGTCAGTGCCCGGATGCGCCCGAGATGCGCGGTGCCGAAGAACTCGGCCCAGAACGCGGCCGCCAGGGTCGTGGTCATTCCCTGGGTCAGCCCGAGCAGCACCACCGCGGCGGCCGCCCCGCCGAGACTTCCGGTCGCTGCCAGCACGGCGTAGCCGGCCGCCGCGGGCAGAAGGTAGACCGCCGCAAGCCGGCCCGAGCCGAAGCGGTCGGTGATCGCGCCCGCGGCGAGCATCGCCCCGATCGCCGTCGCCGTGAACAGCGGAAACATCGCCACCAGCGAGACATGCGCCCAGCCGCGCGCCTCGGCGATGTGGACCTGATGGAAGAAGAAGGCGGTGTTCCAGGCGGCCGGGCCGAGGAGCGCCGGCACCATGAGCCAGAACAGCGGATGGCGCAGCACCTCGGCACGGCTCCAGTGCCGGCCGTCCATCCCGGCACCGGCACTGTCCGCCGCGAAGGACCGCGGCAGCCGCTCGGTCCTGAGAAGCCCCCAGAGCACCGGCGCCATCAGCGCGAGCGCGGCCGCGGCGGCGACCCAGAGCAGTCGCCAGTCGATCGCCGTCAGGAGCGCGGCGAAGAGGAGCGGAAGCAGCGCCTCGCCCGCCGCCACGCCGAGCCCGGCGACCGAGATCGCGCGCCCGCGCGAGGCCGCGAACCAGCGCGCCATGGCGACCATCGCGGCATGACCCATCATCCCCTGGCCGAAGAGGCGCAGCAGGAACACCGCGCCCGCAAGCGCCCAGACCGCTCCCGCCGAGGCCATGGCGAGACAGGCCGCGGCGAGGCCGGCGAACACCGCAAGCCCGATGTGGCGGACACGGAAGCGGTCGGTCGCGCCGCCGGCGAACACCATGACCGCCGCCGAGGCCATGGTGGCAAGCGTGTAGATGCCGCCCCAGGCCCCGTGCGACAGGCCGAACCCGGCGCGGATCTCCCCCGCGAAGACGGCGATGAAGAAGGTCTGCCCGAAGCTCGAGGCGAAGGTCAGCAGGAACCCCGCGGCAAGCCAGGGCGCGTTCTGCCGCAGGAAGGCGGGAAGGTCGGCCATGGCGGCTTCCTGACCGATCCGGACGGGAATGGGAAGGGATTGCCGTCCGCCCGCCCGAGGTTGCGCGGCGTGCCACGCACGCGGACGGTTCCTTCCGCGACGGCGCCGCCCTAGACTTCGGCCCGGATCGGCAGCAGGGGGGCGGCGATGGCGGGCGTGGCGGGACGTGTGGCGCTGGTCACCGGGGCAGGCGCGCCCGACGGGATCGGCTTCGCCACGGCACGGGTGCTCAAGGAGAAGGGCGCGCGCGTCGCCATCACCTCGACGACGGCGCGGATCCACGACCGGCGCGCCGAACTCGGCGAGGGCGGCACGCATGCCGCCGCGGCCGATCTGACCCGGCCCGGAGAGGTGGCCGGGCTCGTCGCCGGTATCGAGGCGGCGCTCGGGCCGGTGGAGATCCTGGTCGCCAACGCGGGCATGGTCCAGACCGGCCGCAGCCTGCCGCGCCGGCGCCTCGCCGAGACCTCGGATGCCGCCTGGGAGCACATGATCGCGATCTCGCTCACCTCGGCCTTCCTGACCGTCCGCGCCGTCCTGCCCGGCATGATCGCGCGCGGCTGGGGGCGCATCGTGCTGATGTCGTCAGTCACGGGGCCCCTCGTCGCCATCGACGGCTCGGGCCCCTACGCGGCGGCGAAGGCGGGGCTCCTCGGTCTCGCCCGGGCGCTCGCGCTCGAGAACGGGCGGAACGGCATCACCGCGAACTGCATCGGGCCGGGCTGGATCCAAACCGGATCGTCGAGCCCCGCGGAGATCCGCGCCGGGCGCCGCACGCCCGTCGGCCGGCCGGGCACGCCCGAAGAGATCGGCCACGTCGCCGCCTTCCTCGCCTCCGAGGAAGCGAGCTACCTCACCGGGCAGATGATCGTCGTGGACGGCGGGAACACGATCCAGGAGGTCAAGGCGGGGCGCTGATCCGGGCCGGTTCAGTCCTGCGGCACCGGGGCGGGCGGCGGCGCGGCATGGCGCGCCTCGTCGGCCTCGGCCACCTTCGCGAACACGGTGGCGTCGTCCTGCGCGGTGCGCACCAGGCCCGCGAACACCTCCGCGTAGCCCGGATCCGCCTTCAGCCGCTCGATCCGGCCGCGGTGCCAGTCCGCCGCCTCGGCATGGAGCCGCGCGAGCGCGGGGTCCGACATCAGCCGGTCGAGCTCGGCGCGCACCCGCGGCATGACGTGCAGGATGCGGTCGTCGCGCTCGGCGATGTAGTTGCGCCGCTGCCAGTAGTAGAGCCCCTGGTCCTGGTCGGTGTGGTTGATCCGCCCCCGGTCGCGCTTGACGAGGTAGCTCTCGGCCGAGCGCAGCGCATAGTGGTTGAGCGTGGCGAGGCGGTAGCCGAAGATCGGCTGCACCGTGCGCCAGCCGGTCTTGATCAGCCGCCGCGGCATCACCCGCCCCGAGCCGTTGACCCAGCGCACCGCGCCCTCGTCGGCCTCGTCCATCTTCACCGGCCGGTGCACGCCGAGCCGCTTGAAGCGGCAGGTCCGGCGGTTGAACAGCGTCTTGAAGCCCCAGGCGATCCCGGCATCCGGGAAGGCCTCGGGCGCGCAGCGCAGGAACTGCTCGATGACCGGTCGGTCCTCGTAGGCGATGACGCCGCCGTTGCCGAAGTACTTCCAGGTGAGCGAGATCGCGTTGGGGTGGTTCGCGGCGCGGAACAGGTCGTTGAGCGTGCCGTCCCCGACATGCACCGCGATGAACTCGTCGAGGTCGATCGTCACGATCCAGTCGGCCTGACGGTAGGCCTTCTGGCGCACCGCATCCTTCAGCGCCGCATGCTGCGGCTTGACCTTGCCCCCCGGCACGTAGGGGTTCGGCACCCGGGTCACGTGGCCCATCTCGGCCAGCCGGTCGAGAAGCGCGTCGGTGTTGTCGGCGCAGTCGTTGGTGTAGACGAGGAAGTGGTCCACCCCGATCGCCAGGTTGTAGGCGATCCACTCCAGGATGAAGGGCCCCTCGTTCTTCATCGAGGTGACGACCAGCACGCGCTCCCGTCCCGGCGGCTCCTTCGGCGGGGCGAGCCAGGGCCCGCGCCGGTCGAGCGCGGCCTCGAGGTTGTCCGACATGCGCCGGTAGCGGCGGCTGGCATGGACCGGGGGGCGCCGCGCCATCGCCGCCAGCGCGGCGGGCGGGGTGTCCTGCACCGCATCGGCGGCGAGCGCGACCGCATCGCGCATCAGCCGCGGCGGAACGCCGGGGATCGCCGCCGGCGCGCCGGCCGCCGGTGCGGCCCCGGGCGGTGCCGCGACCGGGCGCGTCGGCGCCCGGAAGGCCGCCTCGGCGGCCCGTTCGGCCTCGGTTTCGGCCGCAGAAGCATCGAGGCCCTCGGATCGGGCCCGCGCGCGCGCGGTCGCGGCGGCCCGCGCGGCGAGCACCGCGGCCGGCGGCACGTCGGGGATCGGCGCCGCGCGGCAGTCGATGCCATGGAGCGCGACCGCCCGGCCGACGAAGCTTGCCGGCTCCGGGATGCCGTCGTGGTGGGTGACGAGCCGCCGGCGCAGCCGCCGGTTCCACAGGTGCACCCCCCAGCACTCCGGCCCCAGCCGCCCGGCGATGTCGATGGTCGGGTTCAGCAGGTCGCGCCTGTCCTTGAACGGGATCGGATAGAAGGCCGGCACCGGCAGGGCGTTGCGTGCCTCGCCCGTCTGGCCGAGGAAATGCGTGAGCGCCGCCGGCCCCCAGATCCCCCAGGGCAGCTCCGAAACCCCGACCGGGTCGCCGGCCGCCTTGCGCGCGCGCAGTTCGGCCTTCTGGTCCTCGGGATACCAGTCGGGGATCGGCGCGGGATCCTCGCAGAAGGCGATCAGCGCCTTCAGCGTCGGGCTGTCCTGCGGGAACCCCAGCGCCGCCCCGCAGATCAGCTTGCGGCGCTTCTCCCAGCCGTAGACGTGGCCCGAGGGGAACACCCATGGCCTGAGGCAGAGCATGTCGCAATCGACCCAGACGAGCCCGGTCCGCGCGATCATGTGGTAGCGGAACACGTCGGAATGCAGCGCCGTCGAGCCCGACGCCTTGTGCACGATGAACTCCGCCTTCGGGAACATCTCGTTCGCATCGGCGACCACCGTTCCCGCCGGCGCGTTCGAGACCCCCTCGTAGGTGAACAGCGTGAACTCGTGCCCGTGGTCGAGGAACGACTTGATGCACAGCTGCTCGAGCCAGCTCAGGTTGCCGCCGATCCAGAGCGAGCCGAGCCGGACCGGTCGGGCCGTGGTGGCGGTGGGCGTCTGCGGCATGGCATCTCCCGGCTGGCAGCGCGACGCATCTAGCACGCGCGGCGCGGGCTGCCCATAGGCGGACGGGGGCGAGGGAGCGATATGTTTTCTTGGAAATGTCGGCTTTCTCGGGCAAGGTCGGCCCGATGGAACCACGGGCCCCGCACGAAGACCGACGGCAGGCACCCGCCGCCTTCGCGGCCGGGGCCCTCATCGGAACGCTCGGGGGCCTGATCGGCCTCGGCGGGGCGGAGTTCAGGCTGCCCGTCCTGATCGGCCTGTTCGGGTTCGCCGCGCTCGAGGCGGTCATCCTCAACAAGGCGATCAGCCTCGTGGTCGTGGCGGCGGCGCTGCCCTTCCGGTCGGGCGCGGTTCCGCTGGCGGAGATCGCGGCCAACTGGCCCGTCGTGGCAACCCTCCTTGCCGGAAGCCTTGCCGGCGCGTGGTCCGGGGCAGGGTGGGCAACGCGGCTTCCCTCGCCGACGCTGCACCGCGTGCTCGCCAGTCTCCTCGTCCTGATCGCCGGCGTGCTGCTCTTCGGCCACGATCCCGGCCCCGGCGCAGGGATGCCCGATGGGCCGTGGCGCGTGCTGGCCGCCGTTGCCGCCGGCTTCGCGATCGGCGTCGTGGCCGCCCTGATGGGGGTGGCGGGCGGCGAACTCCTGATCCCCGCGATCGTCCTGATCTTCGGGGCCGACATCAAGCTTGCGGGCTCCCTCTCGCTGGCGATCAGCCTGCCGACGATGCTGGTCGCCTTCGCCCGCTACAGCCAGGACCGGAGCTTCTCGGTCCTGCGCCGCAACCTGCGCTTCCTCCTGGTGATGGCGGCGGGGTCGGTGGCCGGGGCGGCAGCGGGCGGGCTGATGCTCGGCGCCGTCCCGGACCGGGTGCTGCTGCCGCTCCTGGCGGCGATCCTGGTGATCTCCGCCGTCAAGGTCTGGAGGCACCGCTGACCGGCGGGCCCGGGCGCGCGACCGTCGTCGCCGCCGCGGAACCGCCGCACCACCCGCCCGCGTTGTCCCGACGGCCGCCCTTGACCTGCGCGCGCCCGGGGCTCTTTATCCCGACGAACCGAAACCCCCGACCGAAAGGTGCACCGATGGCTTTCGAACTTCCCGATCTTCCCTACGCCCACGACGCGCTCGCCCCGCTCGGCATGTCGAAGGAGACGCTCGAATACCACCACGATCTCCACCACAAGGCCTACGTCGACAACGGCAACAAGCTGATCGCCGGCACCGAGTGGGAGGGCAAGTCGCTCGAGGACATCATCCGCGGCACCTATCAGCCCGGCGCGGTGGCGCAGTCGGGCATCTTCAACAACGCCAGCCAGCACTGGAACCACAACGAGTTCTGGAAGATGATGGGGCCCGGCGAGAACAAGAAGATGCCGGGCGAGCTGGAGAAGGCGATCAAGGAGGCCTTCGGCTCGGTCGAGAAGTTCAAGGAGGACTTCACGGCCGCCGGCGTCGGCCAGTTCGGGTCGGGCTGGGCCTGGCTGGTGAAGGATGCCGACGGCAGCCTGAAGGTCACCAAGACCGAGAACGGGGTGAACCCGCTCTGCTTCGGGCAGACCGCGCTGCTCGGCTGCGACGTGTGGGAGCACAGCTACTACATCGACTACCGCAACCGCCGGCCCGCCTATCTGACGAACTTCCTCGACAAGCTCGTGAACTGGGAGAACGTGGCCTCCCGGCTCTGAGGCCGCGCCGCGGGCGGTCAGCGAAGGCCCGCCGGGGGAGGCCCCGGCGGGCCTTCCGCGTCGTCGGGCCGGCCCGCGCCGCGCCAGGTCAGCACCCGCCAGACATACCAGGCGAGGAGCCCCGCGATCACCGCCGTCGAAACCGGGTTCAGCCAGTCGGCGACGCGGTGGTACTGCGCCTTCAGGATGTAGCCCGCGAGCCCGAGCAGCGCCGTCCAGATCAGCGTGCCCGCGGCCGAGAAGGCGAGGAAGCGGGGAAACGGCATCCGCGCCACGCCGGCCGGCACCGAGATGAAGGTGCGCACCGCCGGAACGAGCCGTCCGAAGAACACCGCCTTCCCGCCATGCCGGTCGAACCAGCCGGTCGCCCGGTCGATGTCGTCGGGATGGATCGTCAGCCAGCGCCCGTGCCGGGCCGCAAGGCGCTTGAGCCTCTCGGCCCCGAGCGCGCGGCCGATCCAGTACCACAGGACCGCGCCTGCGAGCGCGCCCGCCGTTCCGGCGGCCACGAGCAGGGCGAAGGGGTGCTCGCCCCGCGCGGCGAGGAAGCCCGCCAGCGGCATGATGATCTCGGAAGGGACGGGCGGGAACACGTTCTCTAGGAACATGAAGAGCGCGACGCCGAAGGCGCCGAGCGCGCCGATCCATCCGGTGATCCAGTCGAACATCCCGCCCCCGTGCCCTGCCTTTCCGTCCGCGCCGGGGCCTCTGGCCCTGCGGCGGAACCGCCGTCGCGCTGCCGGGGTTCCCTTCCGGCAATATAGGGAGAGCGCGGATGAAAGAAGCCGGACTGACCGAAGGAACCCACGTGCTGATCGCCGACGGCGAGAAGGCGCTGCTGCTCGAGAACATCGGGGATGCCGTGCACCCGCATCTCAGGGTGGCCCGGAAGGCCCGCCAGGAGGACCCCCCCGAGCCCGCCGACCGGCCGGGGCGGTTCAACGACGGGCCGAGCGTGCATCGCTCGGCGGTGGAGGAGACCGACTGGCAGCGGCTTGCGAAGGAGCGCTTCGCCGAGGACCTCGCCGACATGCTATACAGGCGCGTCCACGCCGGCCGGATCGAGCGGCTGGTGCTCGTCGCCTCGCCGGTCGTGCTCGGCGCGCTGCGCGGGCGGCTGCACAAGGCGGTCGAGGGTGTCGTCGTCGCCGAGATCGACAAGACGCTGACGAACCATCCCCTCGACGAGGTCGAGCGCATCGTCGCGGAAACCCTCGCGGCCTAGTCGCAGCGCCGTCCCGGCCGGTCGAGCGCCCGTGCGGCGAAAAGGAGCGACAGGCCGCGCCCGCGCGCCTCGGCGCAGAGCGCCGCCCTGCGCCCCCGGGGCACGTCGTACTCCGCCGCGAGCACCGCCTTGCCGGCGCGGACATAGGGCGCCATCGCGCCGCACCAGCCGTCGGCCATGCAGTTCTCGGTCATGGCGAAGTCGAGGTGCGGCTCGAGCGCCGGTGCGAGATCGGGCGCGTTCTTCTGCGCGATCCGCAGGCCGAGCCCGTGCGCGATCGCGGCCAGGTCACGGACATAGGCCGCAACCTCGCGCGGGCCGATCGGGAAGCCCGTGTCGTTGTGGTGCAGGTCGATGTTGTCGGGCTCCACCGCGCCGAAGCCGAGCCCGGCGCAGCGGCGGAAGCGCGCTTCCATCAGCGGCAGGAGGAGGTCGCGGCGGCGGATGTCGAGGAACCGTTCGCCCGGCCATCCCTCGTAGGGGCGGCCGATCACCCCGGCCGGGAAGGCGGCCGCATCCGCGCGCCAGTCCTCGCGCGTTCCGACGCTCACGTAGCAGACGGCCAGCACGCCCCGCGCGGCAAGCGAGGCGACCTCCCCGGCGGTGACCGCGTCGGGGTCGAGCCCCAGGACCGGCGGCGGGTCGGAAAGGTCGGGCCTGCCGCCGATCTGCCAGTCCCACGCCGTGCCGGGGGTCTGCGCCGGGGCTGCGGGCGGCAGCAGGAGCAGCGCGGCCAGCACGGCGGCGCCCGCCCGCCACGGCCTCATGCCAGCGCCTCGCGCAGCACCGCCTCCAGCGTCTCCACATCGGCCACCCGCCCGACGAGCCCGAGAAGCGAGGGCTCGGCGAAGCCCTCGACCACGACGTGGTCGAGGAGCCTGGCGAGCGGCGCCCAGAAGCCGTCGGTGTCGAGCAGCAGGATCGGCTTGTGGTGCAGGCCGAGCTGCGCCCAGGTCAGCACCTCGAAGAACTCGTCGAGCGACCCCGCGCCGCCGGGCAGGACGACCACGGCGTCGGAGTTCATGAACATCACCTTCTTGCGTTCGTGCATGTCCTCGGTGACCACGAAGCGCGCGAGGTCGCGGCGGCCCTGCTCGCGGGCGATCAGATGGATCGGTATCACCCCCATCGTGTCGCCGCCGCCGTCCATCGCGGCGCGGGCCACCTCTCCCATGAGGCCGACATCGCCCGCGCCGTAGACCAGCCGCCAGCCGTTGCGGGCGAGCATCGCGCCCGTCTGCCGGGCCGCGGCGGCATAGGCGGGCCGCCCGCCGGGGCGGGAGCCGCAGAAGACGCAGACCGAACGAAGGGGCATGGGGCTGGCCGCCGTGTTGAGGGTTCCTTGTTCGCTCTTATCCGCGTTGATATGGTCGCTCAAGCGGCCGCCCCCGGCAGGAAGGGCGGACAGGGGGAACTGGCATGGCGGGATGGTCCGGGCTGACACCGGCGATGCGCGGCACGGTCGCGTTCGCCTCCGTGGCGCTTGCAGCGGGCATCGCGCTCTGGTTCGGCCTGCGCGACGCGGCGCCGCCCGCAGCGCAGGGCCCCGCGGTCGAGGAGGCGGCGCCCGCGCCGGCGGCGCCCCCCCCGGAAACCGGCCCCGCAGGTGCGCCCGCGGCCGGGAACCTCGCCGGGCAGGAAGCCCCGCCCGCCGCGCCGGAGGCGCCCGCGGGCACCGCGGCCGCCCCGCCGGCGGCGGCCGGGGACGCGGGCCCCGCAGTCCCTCCCGAGCCGGAGGCGCCCGCCGGTACGGCCCGGTCCGAGGTCCGGCCCGCCTTCGACGTGGTCCGGATCGCGCCGGACGGCTCGGCCCTCGTCGCCGGCACGGCCGAACCGGGGGCGGTGGTCAGCCTCATGGTGGACGGCGACGAGGTCGCCTCGGGTGCGGCGCAGGCCGACGGGCGCTTCGCTCTCCTTCTCGATCTCTCGCCCTCGGCCGTCCCGAGGCAGATGACGCTTTCGGCGCGTGCGGCGGACGGCGGGATTTCCGAGAGCGCGGGCAGCGTCGTCCTGGGGCCGATCGCCGGGCCGCCGCCCGAGCCGGCGACGGCGCCCGAAGCCGGGCCCGCGCCTGCCGAGACCGTCGCTGCGGCAACCGCCCCCGAGGCCGCCCCCGGGGCCGCGCCGGAGGTTGCGCCGGCTCCTCCGGCGGCCCCCGGGGCCGCGGGCGAAGCCGCCGCGGCCCCGGACGCCGGCGCCGCGCCCCCGGCGCCCGCGGAGGCCGCGCCCGAGGCCCTTCCCCCCGAGGCGCTTCCAGACGTGATCCTCGCCGACGAGAGCGGCGCGGTGAAGGTGCTCCAGGGCGCCGCCGCGGCCGGGGCCGCGTCCGAGGCGCAGCCGCTCGTGATCCAGGCCATCTCGACCGACCCGCGCGGGGCCATGTCGGTCTCGGGCCGGGCGACCGGAAGCGGGTTCGCCAGGGTCTACGCCGACAACGTCGAGGTGGCCACCGTGGAGATCGCCGACGGCGCCTGGTCGGCCCGGCTTCCGGCGGATGCGCCGCAGAGCTACACGCTGAGGGTCGATCAGATCGGGGAGGGCGGCGAGGTGGTGGCGCGGACCGAGACGCAGGTCACCCGCGAGACGCGGGAGGAGCTCGAGGGCCTCCTCGTCGAGGAGGTGCGCGCCGGCGGGGCCACCGGCGCCGTCCTCGTGACCGTGCAGAAGGGGTTCACCCTCTGGCGGATCGCGCGCGAGAACTACGGCGAGGGGCTGCTCTACGTGAAGGTGTTCGAGGCCAACCGCGACCAGATCCGCGACCCCGACCTGATCTATCCCGGCCAGGTCTTCACCGTGCCGCTCGACGCCGCCGACCCCGGCTGAGGCCCGCCGCCCAAGGCAGGGGCGGGCAGGGGCAGGGCATCGCGCCCGCTCTGGCAATTCCCGACGCGGAGGAATAGGGTCCGCCCCCGTCACGGTCAGGGGACATGATGAGCGACGGCACCGCAGCGGCGGAACGCAGGAGCGGATGGCGCACCATCCGGCGCGTCGGGCCCTACCTCTGGCCGCCGGGCCAGGGCTGGGTGAAGCGCCGCGTGGTCGCCTCGCTCCTCGCCCTCGTCGTCGCCAAGCTCGTCGGCGTCGCCGTGCCCTACCTCTTCAAGCTCGCGGTCGATGCGCTGGGCGGCACGGCGCCGACGCCGGCGTTCATGCTCGGCGCGGGCGCGGTCGGGATCACGCTCGCCTACGGGATGGCCCGGCTTCTCAACATCGGCCTCCAGCAGGCGCGCGATGCCGTCTTCACCCGGGTCGGCCAGCGGGCGCTTAGGCAGCTCGCGCTCGAGACCTTCCGGCACATCCACGGGCTATCGCTGCGCTATCACATCACGCGCAAGACCGGGGGGCTCAGCCGCGTGATCGAGCGCGGGGTCAAGGGCGTCGACTTCCTCCTGAGGTTCATGCTGTTCTCGGTCGGGCCGCTGATCCTCGAGCTCGCGCTGACGGCGGTGATCTTCTACCTCTACTTCGACGTCTGGTATCTGGCGGTCGTCGCGGTCACGATCTGGCTCTACGTCACCTTCACCTTCCGCGTCACCGAGTGGCGGGTGAAGATCCGCAAGCAGATGAACGACCAGGACACCGACGCCAACCAGAAGGCGATCGACAGCCTGCTGAACTTCGAGACGGTGAAGTACTTCGGCGCCGAGGGCCGCGAGGCCGAACGCTACGACCGGGCGATGGAGGGCTACGAGAAGGCCGCGAACCTCACCAACTATTCGCTCGCCTTCCTCAATTTCGGCCAGTCCTTCCTGATCACCGCGGGTCTCGTCATCGTCATGGTGATGGCCGCGCTCGGCGTGCAGCGGGGCGAGCTGACCGTCGGCGACTTCGTGATGGTCAATGCCTACATGGTCCAGATCACGGTGCCCTTGAACTTCCTCGGCACCGTCTACCGCGAGATCCGCCAGGCGCTCGTCGACATGGGCGAGATGTTCGACCTGCTCGAGCAGCCGCGCGAGGTGACCGACCGCCCCGGCGCGCCCCCCCTCAGGGTGACGGGCGGCGAGGTGGTGTTCGATGCCGTCGAGTTCGGCTACGACCCCGAGCGGCCGATCCTGAAGGGGGTGACGCTCCGCGTCGGCCCCGGCGAGCGGGTGGCGATCGTCGGGCCCTCCGGCTCGGGCAAGTCCACCATCGGCCGCCTTCTCTTCCGCTTCTACGACGTGACCGGCGGGGCCATCAGGATCGACGGGCAGGACGTGCGCGAGGTGACGCAGGACAGCCTTCATGCGGCGATCGGCGTCGTCCCGCAGGACACGGTGCTCTTCAACGACACGGTCTACTACAACATCGCCTACGGCCGCCCGGAGGCGAGCCGCGAGGAGGTGGAGGCCGCCGCGCGGGCGGCGAAGATCCACGACTTCATCGTCAGCCTCCCCGAGGGTTACGAGACCAGGGTGGGCGAGCGGGGCCTGAAGCTCTCGGGCGGCGAGAAGCAGCGCGTCGGCATCGCCCGCACGCTCCTGAAGAACCCGCCGATCCTGCTCCTCGACGAGGCGACGAGCGCGCTCGACACCGAGACCGAGCGCGACATCCAGGAATCGCTGCACGAGATGGGCGAGGGGCGCACCGTGATCGTGATCGCCCACCGTCTCTCGACCGTGGCGGATGCCGACCGGATCGTGGTGCTGGAACAGGGGCGGATCGTCGAGCAGGGCACGCACGACGAACTTCTCGCCCGGGGCGACCGCTATGCCCAGCTCTGGCAGCGCCAGCAGGCCGAGGCCGAGGAGGAAGGCCTCGCGGCCGAGTGAGGCTTCGGGCGCCCGGCGCGGTCCCCGCGCCGGGCGGGCTTCACACCGCCAGGCTCCGGCCGCCGGCGGCGGCGCTTTCCTCGGCACGGTCGAGTGCGGCCTGAAGCTCCGCACCCCGGGCGAAGTCGGGCTCCATCGGGGCGCCGCCGCGGATCGCGTCGGCAAAGCGCCGGTAGACGGTCGGCACCGGGTCGGACGGGACCGGCTGCCAGCGCCCGGCGACGAGGTTCTCCCCCGCGCTCAGCCAGAGCCGGCTCGCCCCCCGCTCCAGCGCCACCTCCAGTCCGCCGCGGTCGCCGTAGATGCGGGCGCGCAGGTCGTTGAGATGGCCCGAGGCGAAGCGGGTGGCGTGCACCACCCCGACGGCGCCGTTCGACAGCGCCAGGTGCATCACCGCGCTGTCGTTGGCGTCGAGCGGATACTCCCCGATCCGGTCGCCCGGCGCCTTCGGGAAGGTCTTGAGCCGGCAGGAGATCTCGGCGACGCCCAGACCGGCCGCGAAGGTCACGAAGTCGAGGATGTGGATGCCGATGTCGCCGAGCACGCCCTTCGATCCGTGCGCGGTCGAGAGCCGCCAGAGCCATTGATCGGCGCCGCGCCAGTCGCCCCAGGCGGGCTGGGTGAGCCAGCTCTGGAGATAGGACGCCTCGAAATGCCGCACCTCGCCGATCGCGCCGGCGCGGATCAGCCGCGCGGCGTGCTGCAGCGCGCGGCCGTTGCGGTAGGTCAGGTTCACCCCGTTGACGATGTCGGCCGCCCGGGCGCGCGCGGCCATCTCCGCGGCATCGGCCTCGCTGGTGGCGAGCGGCTTCTCGCAGAGCACGTGCTTGCCCGCAGCGATGAGCGGCAGGGTCGTGGGGTAGTGCGCGCGGTCGGGCGTGACGTTGGTCGCGGCATCGAAGTCGCCCCAGTCGAGCGCCTCCTCGACGCTGGCGAAGGAACGCGGCAGGGCGAAATGGGCGGCGAAGGCCGCACGGCGCCCGGCGTCGGTATCGACGCCGCCGACGAGGGCGACGCCCGGGATGCGCCGGAAGCTGCGCGCGTGCTGGGCGGCCATGCCGCCCGTGCCCACGATGAGAAGCCTGAGCGGCGCGGGTCGTGCGGCGGCGGCCATGGCTCAGCGGAACCCTTCCTCGCCCGGCGCGTGCAGGCTCGGCCCCCGCGCCTCGATCCGCTCCGGCGCGGCCTCGACGGGCACGTTCGGCGCCGCCTTCGGATCTGCGATCCGGGGTAGCGGGTTCGCGGCCCAGCGCACCGCGTTGCGCAGCACCTGCTGCACGGTCGCGTCGTGGTAGGTCGGGTAGGTCTCGTGCCCCGGCCGGAAATAGAAGATGTTGCCTGCGCCGCGCCGGTAGGTCAGCCCCGAGCGGAACACCTCCCCGCCCTGGAACCAGCTCACGAACACGGTCTCCAGCGGTTCGGGCACGCCGAAGGGCTCGCCGTACATCTCCTCGTGCTCGAGCTCGAAGAAGGCCGGCACGCCGGCGGCGATCGGGTGGTTGGGCGCCGTCAGCCAGAGCCGCTCGCGCTCGCCCGCCTCGCGCCAGGTGAGGTTGCAGGGCGTGCCCATCAGCCGCATGAAGACCTTCGAGAAATGCGCCGAGTGAAGCGCGATCAGCCCCATTCCCGACCACACCGCGCGGACGACCCGCTCGACGGCGGCATCGGCGACCTCGCCATGCGCCGCATGGCCCCACCAGACCAGCACGTCGGTTTCGGCCAGCCGGGCCTCGGTGAGGCCGTGCTCGGGGTCCTGGAGCGTGGCGGTCCCGGCCGCGATGCCGGGGTCGGCGTTCAGCGCCGCGGCGATGGTCGCGTGCATCCCCTCGGGGTAGAGCCGGGCGACCTCGGCATTCGTCCGTTCGTGGACGTTCTCGCCCCAGACGAGGGTTCGGATGGGCATGATCGGCTCCCGTGGCTGCGTGGTCAGGGGGCTGCGGCCCGCACCGGCGGGCCTCAGCCGGAAGCGGGCGGCGCGTCCTCCGCCGGCCGGCCCGCCGGAGCCGGGCCGAGGATCCCCGCGAGGATCCGCGCGGCCTCGCCGGCGCAGGGGGTCAGCGCGGCGCGGTCCTCGCCGGGGAAGAAGCGGGCGCGCGTCGCCGTCGGCATCGGGGCGGGCGCCGCGATCAGGACGCGCGGCCCGGTGCGGACCGTCTCGGCCTGCCAGCTCCGGGCCAGCGCGATCTGCGCCGCCTTGGTCGCCCCGTAGGCGCCGAAGAACTTCTCGCCCGCGCGCGGGTCGTCGAGGAACAGCGCCGTGCCCTCGCGCGCGGCGCGCAGGAGCGGCTCGACGAAGGGGATGAGGATGCCCGTCGCGCGCACGTTCACGGCGATCGAGCGGTCGAGGTCCTTGGGGTCGAGGTGCCCTGCCGGCGCCAGCGGCGCGGCGTGGACGGCGCTGTGCACCCAGAGATCGACCCGCCCCCAGCGGTCGTGGATGCCGCGGCAGAGCGTGCGCATCGCCTCGTCCACCGTGATGTCCATCGGCGCGAGCGTGGCGCTGCCGCCGGCGGCGCGGATCCTGTCGTCGAGTTCCTCGAGCGCGCCCGTGGTGCGCGCCACGGCCACGACGTGCCAGCCGCGGGCGCCGAGCGCCTCGGCCAGGGCAGCGCCGAGGCCGCGCGAGGCGCCGGTGACGAGGGCGATGGGGGTATCGGTCATCCCGTCCCTTTGGCAGCCGGCGCGGCAGGGCGCAAGGGGGTGCGGGCCCGGCTACCGGCGCAGGCGCGGCAGCGCCCTCGCGCGGCTTGACTTTTGCGGCGTCGCGGCGAAGAAACGGCTCGAGGCCATTCCCGGGCCCGGAGTGAAGGAGACGCCATGACCCCGACGCTTTCCGCCGCCCTCGTCGGCCACGACACGCAGGCCAAGAAGGTTCTCCTCGCGCTGGGGGGGTCGCTGCTGATCGCGCTGGCCGCGAAGGCAAGCGTGCCGATGTTCCCCGTGCCGATGACGCTCCAGACGCTCGCGGTGCTCGTCGTGGGGCTTGCCTTCGGGGCAAGGCTCGGTGCGGCGACCCTCGTCCTCTACCTGGCCGAGGGCGCGATGGGGCTGCCGGTGTTCTCGCCCACCACCGCCCCCGGCCTCGCGGCCTTCACGGGTCCGACCGCGGGCTTCCTCGTCGGCTTCGTGCTGATGGCCTGGGTCGCGGGATACGCCTCCGACCGGGGCTGGACGAAGCGCTTCCTCGGGGCGGCGGCGGCCGCGCTCGCGGCCTCCGCCCTGCTCTACGTTCCGGGCCTTGCCTGGCCGGCCGCGGTGATGGGCAAGTCCGTTCCCGAACTCCTGTCGGGCTGGATGCTGCCCTTCCTCGCGGGCGATGCCGTCAAGGCGCTGATCGCGGCGCTGGTCGTCACCGGCGCCTGGGCCGCCCTTCGCGCGCGCCGCGGCTGACACAGGGCCGCCCCGGCCCTGCCGCGCGGCCGGGGCCGGGCCGCTCCGCCCGCGCCCGTCCGGCAGGCCCGGCACGGCCGGTGGCGCCGGCTACTCCGCCGCCTTGAGCTGGAAGCCCTTCTCGATCATGTCCGAGGGCGCGACCGGGTATTCGCCCGAGAAGCAGGCGTCGCAGTAGCGCGGCGCCTTCGGGTCGCGGCCCTTCGCCTCGCCGACCGCGCGGTAGAGCCCGTCGAGCGTGATGAAGCGGAGCGAGTTGACCCCGAGATGCTCGCGCATCTCCTCCTCGCTCATCGTGGCGGCCAGCAGCTTCTCCCGCTGCGGCGTGTCGACGCCGTAGAAGCAGGGCCAGGCGGTCGGCGGCGAGGCGATGCGGAAATGCACCTCGGCCGCGCCCGCGTCGATCAGCATCTCCTTGATCTTCCGGCTGGTCGTCCCGCGCACCACGCTGTCGTCGACAAGCACGATCCGCTTGCCCCGCACCAGGGCCCGGTTGATGTTCAGCTTGAGCCGGACCCCCATGTTGCGGATCTGCTCGGTCGGCTCGATGAAGGTGCGCCCGACATACTGGTTGCGGATGATCCCCATGCCGAAGGGGATCCCGCTCTCGTGCGCGAAGCCGATCGCCGCGGGCGTGCCCGAGTCGGGCACCGGGCAGACGAGGTCGGCCTCGGCCGGGGCCTCGCGGGCAAGCTCCACCCCGATCTGGCGCCGGGTCTCGTAGACCGACCGGCCGCCCAGGATCGAGTCGGGGCGCGAGAAGTAGACGTGCTCGAAGATGCAGAACCGGGGCGGCTGGTCGCGGAACGGCCTGTCCGAGGTGAGCTTGCCGTCCTCGATCACCACCATCTCGCCGGGTTCCACCTCGCGCAGGAACTCCGCGCCGACGATGTCGAGCGCGCAGGTCTCCGACGACAGCACCCAGGCGCCGCCGTTCTCCGGGCCGAGCCGGCCGAGGACCAGCGGGCGCACGCCCAGCGGGTCGCGCACGCCGATCAGCTTGGTCCGGGTCATCGCGACGATGGAGAAGGCGCCCTCGACGCGGCGGAGCGCGTCCTTCATCCGCTCCGGCACGCTCCGCTGGAGCGAGCGGGCCATCAGGTGGATGATGCATTCGCTGTCGGACGAGGACTGGAAGATCGACCCGCGGTCGATCAGCTCGCGCCTGAGCGCATCGGCGTTGGTGATGTTGCCGTTGTGGGCGATCGCGGCGCCCCCGGCCGAGAACTCGCCGAAGAAGGGCTGGACGTCGCGGATCGCGGTGTGGCCCTTCGATCCGGCGGTGGAATAGCGGACATGGCCGATCGCCAGCGCGCCCGGCAGGGTCGCCATCACGTCGGCCGAGGTGAAGTTGTCGCGCACGTAGCCGAAGCGGCGGGCCGAGTTGAAACCCGTCTCGGGATCGTAGGTGACGATGCCGCCCGCCTCCTGGCCGCGGTGCTGGAGCGCATGGAGCCCCAGCGCCACGAACTGCGCCGCGTCGGCCACGCCGATCACGCCGTAGACGCCGCACTCCTCGCGCAGCTTGTCGCCGTCCTCGAACGTGTCGAATGGGTGCGCTGGGGGCGGCAGGCGGCGCATCGGCGATTCCCTCGGAAGCGCGTCGGTCGCGCCCTACTTAGTGCCTGCGCCCCCCGGTGTCACGCCCGGTGTCACGCCCGCTGTCACGCCGCTGTCACGCCGCTCTCGCGCCCGGGCGGCCCCCGCACCGGGCGCCGCCGCGGTCAGTTGCCGGTGGCCGGCGCGGCCGCGCCGCCGTCGGCCGGGGCGGCCTCCGCGGGCTGCTGCGGGGCTGGCGCGCCGGTCTCGCACTCGCCCAGCAGGTCCTCGTAGCGCTGGGTGATCCAGCCCGGCGCCTCGTCGGGGATCTGCTCGGTCAGCGATGTCTGCAGGTTCGCGAAGATCCGGGCGGACTGGCTGTTGTCGACCATCGGGTAGCTCTGCCCGACGACCACGCGGCTGTAGACGATGAAGGCGATCGCCACGATCAGCACGCCGCGGAGCACCCCGAAGAAGAAGCCGAGCGCCTGGTCCACCCCGCCGAGCGCCGAGCGCTGGACGATCGAGGAGAACAGCGGCGTGAAGATCGAGAACACGATGAGCGCGACGGCGAAGACGGCCGCGAAGGCGGTGATCATCGAGATCTCGCAGGATCCCGCGATGACGTCGGATAGGACGGGTATCTCCTTCATCAGCGGCTCGGCCTGCGGGGCGAAGATGTAGGCGACGACCGCCGCTGCGATCCAGCCGCCGATGGCCAGCGTCTCGCGCACCAGACCGCGCGAGTAGGCCAGGATGGCCGACACGATGATCACGACCGCGACGATCGCGTCGATGATGGTGAAATCCATGACCTCGCTCCACGGGGGCCGTCAGCCGGCCCCGAATACGTCCCCGACGAAGGCGGTCAGGTCCGGCACCAGCCGCACGTCCATGCCCGCTTCCGTTCCGAGCTTGCTCCGCGCAGGCGCAAGCGCCCCGGTGAAACCAAGTTTCTGTGCCTCTTTCAACCGGTTTTCGGTTTGTCCCACGGGACGCAGGGCGCCGGAAAGACTGATCTCGCCGAAAACCACGAGGTCTGGCGGAAGTGCAACATCCTCCCGCGCCGAGAGGAGCGCGGCCGCCACGGCCAGATCGGCGGCCGGTTCGCTGACCCTCAGCCCGCCCGCGACGTTGAGATAGACGTCGAGCCCCGCGAAGGGGATGCCGCAGCGCGCCTCGAGCACGGCGAGGATCATCGCCAGCCGCCCGCCGTCGAGCCCGACGACCGTGCGCCTCGGCTGGGCGAGAGGCGAGGGGGCGACCAGCGCCTGCAGTTCGGCCAGCACCGGCCGCGTGCCCTCGATGCCGGCGAAGACGACCGAGCCGGGCGTCGCCCGCTCGCGGTCCGACAGGAACAGCGCCGAGGGGTTCGCCACCTCGGCCAGCCCGTCGCCCGTCATCTCGAAGACGCCGATCTCGTCGGCCGGGCCGAAGCGGTTCTTGACCGCCCGCAGGATGCGGAACTGATGCCCGCGCTCGCCCTCGAAGTAGAGCACCGTGTCCACCATGTGCTCGACGACGCGCGGGCCGGCGATCTGCCCCTCCTTGGTGACGTGCCCGACGAGGATCACCGCCGTGCCGCGCCGCTTGGCGAAGCTCACCAGCTCGTGCGCGGCGGCGCGGACCTGCGCGACCGAGCCCGGCGCGCTCTCCACCGTGTCGAGCCACATCGTCTGGATCGAGTCGATCACCGCGAGCGCCGGGCGCTCGGCATCGAGCGTGGTCAGGATGTCGCGCAGGTTGGTCTCGGCCGCGAGCCGCACCGGCGCGCCGCCGAGGCCGAGCCGCTGCGCCCGCATCCGCACCTGGGCCGAGGCCTCCTCGCCCGAGACGTAGATGGCGGGCAGCCCCGCGCGGGCGAAGCTGGCGGCCGCCTGGAGCAGGAGCGTGGACTTGCCGATGCCCGGATCGCCGCCGACGAGCACGGCCGAGGCCGGCACCAGCCCGCCGCCGAGCACCCGGTCGAGCTCGCCGAGGCCCGAGCGCGTGCGCGGCGGCGGCAGCTCGTCGCTGGCCAGGTCGCTGAGCGCCACGCCCTTGCCCTTCGCCGCCCCCAGCCCGCGGCCGGGGCCGGCCGACAGCGGCGCCTCCTCGACCATGGTGTTCCACGCGCCGCAGGCGTCGCAGCGCCCCGACCACTTGGAATGGACCGCGCCGCAGGCCGTGCAGGTGAAGGCGGGGGACTTGCCCATCGTGGCTGACTACCGCCCCAGCCGCCGCTCGGTCAAATGCCCGATCGCCACCGAGGCGAGGATGCAGCCGGTGAAGAGGTAGAGGCCCCAGGCCGTCTCCACCCGCGCCAGCCCCACGCCCTTCACGATGACGATGTAGAGCGCGATCAGGAACACGTCGGCCATGGCGAGCCGGCCGAGGACGTGCAGCGCCCCGAGGAGCCGCGGCGAGCCGAGGCGGAAATGCACGAGCGCGAGCCCGATGGTCTTGAGCCACGGCGCGAAGAGCGCAAGCGCGGTGACGACGAGCGCAAGCAGGACGTCGGTCCCCCAGAGCGCCTGGAGCCCGGAGATCACCGAGATCTCGTCCATCCCGAAGAGCGGCAGGTTGATCCCGGCCCGCATCAGCGGCGCGAACCACGCGACCGGATAGAGGACGAGAAGGACGAGGTTCGCCGCCTTCAGCATCGCCGCCTTCGCCGCCCCCCCGGAAGCCCCCCCCTGCCCATCAGCGCACCGTCTCGATCGGCCCTTCCGCCCGGCCGTGGATGAACTGGTCCACGTAAGGGTCTCCGCTCGCGTCCATTTCGGCCACCGACCCCGTCCACCGCACGATCCCGCCATGCAGCATCGCCACGCGGTCGGCGATCGCCCGCACGCTCGTCATGTCGTGCGTGATGGTGACCGCCGTCGCCCCCATCTCGGTCACGATCTCGCGGATCAGCGCGTTGATGACCCCGGCCATGATCGGGTCGAGGCCGGTCGTCGGCTCGTCGAAGAAGATCACCTGCGGATCCGCGGCGATGGCGCGGGCAAGGCCCACGCGCTTCTGCATGCCCCCCGAGAGCTCGGCGGGGTAGAGGTCGGCCGTCTCGGGGCCGAGGCCGACGCGGCCGAGCTTCTCCACCGCGATCGCCCGCGCCTCGGCCCTGGGGCGCTTCAGCGAGCCGCGCAGGAGGCGGAAGGCCACGTTCTCCCAGACGCGGAGCGAGTCGAACAGCGCGCCGCCCTGGAACAGCATCCCGAACTTGGCCAGGAACGCGTCGCGCTCGGCCGTCCGCACGTCCTGACCGTCGAGCCGGATCGTGCCGGCATCCGGCGTGACGAGGCCGAGGATGCACTTCAGCAGCACCGACTTGCCGGTGCCCGAGCCGCCGATGACCACCATGCTCTCGCCGGTCGCCACCGAGAGGTCGACGCCCCTCAGCACGCGGTTCGCCCCGAAGGCCTTGTGGACGCCGGAAAGCTCGATCATGCGGCGAAGAACAGTTCGGTCAGCACGTAGTTGGCCGCGAGGATCGCGACCGACGCCCCGACCACGGCCGATTTCGTCGCCCGGCCGACGCCCTGCGCCCCGCGGCCCGAATTCATGCCGTGGAAGCACCCCATCAGCGCGATCAGGAAGCCGAACACCGCGCCCTTGATCAGCCCCGAGGTCACGTCCCACGCCTCGAGGAAGTCGGCGGTGTTCTGCAGGTAGGCGGCCGAGTTGAAGCCGAGCCGGTTGACCCCCACGATCCAGCCCCCGGCGATTCCGATCGCGTCGCCCACCGCCACCAGCACCGGCACCGCGAGCGTCGCCGCGAGCAGCCGCGGGACGGCAAGGTATTTCAGCGGGTTCGTGGAAAGCGTCACCAGCGCGTCGATCTGCTCGGTCACCTTCATCGTGCCGATCTCGGCGGCGATCGAGGAGGCGACGCGCGCCGCCACCATCAGACCCCCCAGCACCGGCCCCAGTTCCCGCGTGATGCCGATCGCGACGATCGAGGGCACCACCGTCTCGGCGTTGAACCGGCTGCCGCCCGCATAGATCTGGAGCGCGAGCGCCCCGCCGGTGAACACCGCCGTCAGCCCGACCACGGGAAGCGAGAGCCAGCCGATCTGCACGAGCTGCTGGAGGACCTCGCGCGGGTAGAACGGCGGCCGGAAGAGATGGCTGACCGCGCGCGCCGCGAAGATCGCCACAGCCCCCACCGCCGCCAGAACGGCAAGCGTCACCCGCCCGGTGGCGGCGACGGGGGCGAGCGGGCTCATCCGCCGCCTCCGACGTAGCGCCGCGCATAGCGCGATCCCAGCGCGGTCAGGATCTCGTAGCCGATGGTGCCCGCCGCCGCGGCGAGGTCGTCCACCGTCTGCTCCGGGCCGAGGATGTCCAGCGCCTCGGGCACCTCGGCCAGATGCGTGACATCGACGGTGATCAGGTCCATCGAGACGCGGCCCGCGACCGGGCAGGGGATCCCGCCGGCAAACAGCATCGCCCGGCCGCTCATGCGCCGGATGAGCCCATCCGCGTAACCCCCTGAAACGGTTGCGATGACGGTCTCGGCGTCGGCCTGCCATGCGGCCCCGTACCCGACCGTCTCGCCCTCGGCCAGGGCGTGGACCTGCACCACGGGCAGCGTCAGCCGCACCACCGGGCGGGCCGCCTCGAAGGGCAGGCCGCCGTAAAGCCCGACGCCGGGCCGGGTCAGGTCGAAGTGATATTCCGGCCCGAGCAGCACGCCCCCCGTCGCGGCGAAGGATCGCGGCACGCCCGTGCCCTCCGTCATCGCGCGGAAGGCGGCAAGCTGGGCGCCGTTCATCGGATGGCCGGGCTCGTCGGCGCAGGCGAGGTGGCTCATCAGCAGGGCCGGGCCGGCGGCAAGCACGATGTCGCGCACCGCCGCCCAGTCGGCCGCCTTCATGCCGAGCCGGTTCATCCCGGTGTCGAGCTGGACGCCGAAGGGATGCCCCGGCAGCGCCTCGAGGTGGCGCATGAGCTGCTCGACGGAACTGAGCATCGGAACGAGGCCGAGGCCGCGGATCAGCTCGGTGTCGCCGGCCATGTGGCCGGAGAGGACGCAGATCTCCGGCCCCGGCCCCAGCGCGTCGCGGACGGCGGCGCCCTCCTCGGCCACGGCGACGAAGAAGCGGCGCGCCCCTGCCTCGGCCAGCGCCCGCGCGACCGGCCCCGCGCCGAGCCCGTAGCCGTCGGCCTTCACCACCGCCGCGGTCTGGCAGTCCGCCGCGCTCAGCGCATCGAGCGCGCGCCAGTTGGCGGCGACGGAGTCGAGGTCGATGGTCAGCGTTCCGGTTCCCATGGGCCGCCTTCATGACAGGCACGCGCGCGAGGTCAAGTGCCGAGGGCCGCGGCCGGCCGCCCGGTCAGGGCATCCCGAAGCCGCGGTTGCGCTGCCAGATCTTCTCGCCGATCAGGCAGTCGGTGGCGGGGCCGGTGGCGGCCTGCGCCGGCCGCAGTCCCCCGGCGGCGAGACCGGAGATCTCGAGGACCAGCTTCCGCCGCACCGCCTCGGGAAAGCCGTCCCAGGTCTCCACCGGCACGACGAAGGCGCCGGGGCCGCCGATCACGCAGTCGCGGTAGTAGAGGTCCAGCCGGTCGATGCTCCAGACCTCGCCCGGCGCGTCGCGCCGCATCAGCGGCAGGCCGTTGATCGTGATGCCCGCCGCCACGACCGCGTCGCGCGCCTCGGTCACGGGCGGCCCCTGGTTGTTCGGCCCGTCGCCCGAGATGTCGATCACCTGCCGCAGCGCCGAGAACGGGCTGGCGGCGAGCCGGTCGCGGGCGAAGAGGAGCCCCTCCGAGATCGAGGTGCGCCGCAGCGTCCCGCCGGTTCCGAACAGGATCGTGTCGGCCACGGCCTCAGCGTCCTCGGCCGTCTCGATCAGCGTCCAGTCGACCACGATGCGCTGCCAGCCCGAGCCCGACCATTCGATGTAGGTCAGCGCGATGCGCCCGAGGAACCCCGCCCCGATCGCGCGGATCACGTCGGGGCTCGTCAGCGCGGCGGCATAGCCCTCGCGCTGGATCGTCAGGTCCGCCGGCGACATCGAGCGCGAGACATCGACCGCCAGCACCAGCTCCAGGTCCACCTCGGTCTCGGCCCCTGCCGGCAGGGCGAGGAGCAGGGTCAGGAGAAGGGCGCGCATGGCGGGGAGCCTGCCCGAGCCGGGGACGGCCGTCCATTCACAACCGCGCCATGCACCGGGCAGGCCTAGCGGAAGCCCTCTTCGCCCCCTGCCTGCCAGGGCTTCACCAGGTTCGAGAACCGCGTGAAGCGGCCCTCGAAGGCGAGTTCGACGGTGCCGATCGGCCCGTGGCGCTGCTTGCCGATGATGATCTCGGCGCGCCCGTGGAGCCGCTCCATCTCCTCCTGCCACCTGGCCAGCTTCTCCAGGTCGTGGTCGCCGGGCTTCTCGCGCTCCTTGTAGTATTCCTCGCGGAACACGAACATCACCACGTCGGCGTCCTGCTCGATCGAGCCCGACTCGCGCAGGTCGGAAAGCTGCGGCCGCTTGTCCTCGCGGCTCTCCACCTGGCGGCTGAGCTGCGAGAGCGCGACCACGGGGATGTCGAGCTCCTTGGCGATGGCCTTCAGCCCCTGCGTGATCTCGCTGACCTCGTTCACCCGGCTGTCCTTCGACGAGGCCGGGCGGACGAGCTGGAGGTAGTCCACGAACAGCACGTCGAGCCCGTGGGTGCGCTTCAGCCGCCGCGCCCGCGCGGCGAGCTGGGCGATCGGCAGCGCCGGGGTGTCGTCGATGTAGAGCGGGCAGGCCTCCAGCGTCTTGGCCGCCTCGACGAAGCGGCGGAACTCGGCTTCCGTCATGTCGCCCCGCCGGATCTGTTCCGAAGGCACCTCGGAGGCTTCCGAGAGGACGCGCGCGGCGAGCTGCTCGGCCGACATCTCGAGCGAGAAGAACCCGACCACGCCGCCCTCCACCGCGCCCTCCGTCCCGTCGGGGCGGCGCCCGCGGCGGTAGGCCCGCGCGATGTTGAATGCGATGTTGGTGGCAAGCGAGGTCTTGCCCATCGAGGGCCGCCCGGCAAGGATCAGGAGGTCCGACTTGTGCAGCCCGCCGAGCTTGCGGTCGAGATCGACGAGGCCCGTCGAGAGGCCCGCGAGCCCGCCGTCGCGCTGGTAGGCGAGGTTGGCGATGTTCACCGCGTCGGTCACCGCCTTGAGGAACGACTGGAAGCCCGTCTCGCTGCGCCCCTGCTCGGCCAGCTTGTAGAGCCGCTGTTCGGCCTCGACGATCTGTTCCGCCGGCTCGCTCGCCACGTCCACCGCGGCCGCCTGGGCCGAGATGTCGCGGCCGAGCGCGATCAGCTCCCGCCGGATCGCCAGGTCGTGGAGCATCTGGGCGTAGTCGCGCGCCGCGAAGGCGGCGATCGCCGCGCCGGCGAGCCGCGCGAGGTAGGCCGGCCCGCCGAGCGCCTTCAGCCCCTCGTCCTCCTCGAGGAAGGCCTTCAGCGTCACCGGCGAGGCGAGCGCGTTCTTCTGGATGCGCGCCTCGGCCACTTCCCAGATCCGCCGGTGCACCGGGTCGAAGAAGTGCTCGGCCCGCACGATCGAGGCCACGCGGTCGTAGAGCTCGTTGTTGGTCAGGATCGCGCCGATCAGCTGCTGCTCGGCCTCGATGTTGTGGGGCAGCGCCTCGGCATCCGGCGCGCCCCCCTGGGCGGCGCGCAGCGCCCTCACTTCCGTCATCTTCGTTCTCCCGCCTGCCTGCCGCAGGTCTCGTCACCAAGTCCCGGGGCCCCTCTAGCCGCCCCGCCGCGCCGGGGGGAAGTCGAGTGTTTCCGGGAATAACTCCCGCCGAAGCCTGTGGGCGGCCTGTGGAGGGACTCGGGCCCGGCCGTCACGCTACCACATCTTGCGGGTTTCCGGAATGTTCCGACCGCCGCTGGTGATTCCCGGCCGGGGCCCGCGGGCCGATATCCCCCGCGCCCACAAATGCGCCCACAGGCTTCTCCGCCGCGACGGCAGGCTTCCGCTCAGCCGCGGGCCGCCCGCCAGGCGTCGGGATCGGTCAGGAAGGCCTCCACCTCGGCCAGCGTGCCGGCGTCGAAGGCCGCCTGCGCCTTCGCCTCGGCCAGCACGTCCCACCAGGTGCACAGATGGTGGAGCGCCACGCCCCCCTCGGCCAGCCGCTCCCGCGCGCCGGGAAAGATGTCGTAGTAGAAGATCACCGCCGCGTGGCCGCAGCTCGCCCCCGTCTCCCGGATCGCCTCGACGAAGGAAAGCTTCGATCCGCCGTCGGTCGCCAGGTCCTCGACGAGCAGCACGCGCTGGCCGGGCGCCATCACCCCCTCGATCCGCGCGTTGCGCCCGTAGCCCTTGGGCTTCTTGCGCACGTAGGTCATCGGCAGGCCGAGCCGCTCGGCGATCAGCGCGGCGAAGGGGATGCCGGCGGTCTCGCCGCCGGCCACGTTGTCGAAGGCCTCGAAACCCGCCTCGCGCAGCACCGTGCAGGCAAGGAAGTCCATCAGCGTCGCCCGCACCCGCGGGAACGAGATCAGCCGGCGGCAGTCCACGTATGTCGGCCCCTTCAGCCCCGAGGCATAGGTGTAGGGCTCGGCCGCGTTGAAATGGACCGCGCCGGTCTCGAGCAGCATCCGCGCCGAGAGCCGGGCGATCTCCTCGCTCGGCGGGTGGGCGGTTGGGATCACGATGCGCCTCCTGCCTTCCTCTTGTCGCATATACGCCGGGGGGTCCGGGGGGCGGCGCCCCCCGGCCTCGCCGCCCGCGCCGCGGCGGCCGCGCTCACGCGACTCTCCAGTGCAGCGGCATCATCGGGTCGAAGACCGTAACCGTCTCCTCCCCCGCGGCGATCCGCGCGGGGTGGCGCACCGGCTCCCCGCGCATCAGCCTCAGCGTCCCCGGATTCGGCGGCAGCCGGTAGAAGGCCGCGCCGTGCAGCGAGGTGAAACCCTCCAGCCGGTCGAGCGCGCCCTCCGCCTCGAACACCTCCGCGAGGATCGACATCGCGTTCGGCGCCGTGAAGCAGCCCGCGCAGCCGCAGGCATGTTCCTTCAGCCGGTCGGGGTGGGGGGCGGAATCGGTGCCGAGGAAGAAGCGCGGGCTGCCCGAGACCGCCGCGGCCCGCAGCGCCAGGCGATGCGCCTCGCGCTTGGCGACCGGCAGGCAGTAGTAGTGCGGGCGGATGCCGCCGGCGAGGATGTGGTTGCGGTTCAGGATCAGGTGGTGGACCGTGACCGTCGCGGCGATGCCCTCGCCGCCCGCGGCCACGTAGTCCACCCCTTCCTTCGTCGTGACGTGCTCCATGACGACGCGCAGCCCCGGCACGGCGCGCCGGATCGGGTCGAGCACACGGTCGATGAACACCGCCTCGCGGTCGAAGATGTCCACCTCCGGGTCCGTGACCTCGCCGTGCACGCAGAGCGGCAGCCCGGCCGCGGCCATGCGCTCGAGCACCCCGCGCACCCGGTCGAAGTCGCGCACCCCCGAGGCCGAGTTGGTCGTCGCCCCGGCGGGGTAGAGCTTGACCGCCGTCACGACGCCCTCCGCGGCGGCGCGCGCCACGTCCTCCGGGTCGGTCTCCTCGGTGAGGTAGAGCGTCATCAGCGGCGTGAAGTCGGCGCCGGGCGGCAGCGCCGCGCGGATCCGCGCGCGGTAGGCGGCGGCATCCGCCCCCGTCACCACGGGGGGCACCAGGTTCGGCATCACGATCGCGCGGGCGAAGTGCCGGGCGCTCTCGGGCAGGACCGCCCGCAGCATCTCCCCGTCGCGCAGGTGCAGGTGCATGTCGTCGGGGCGGCGGATCGTCAGGCGGTCGGTCATGGGCCCCCGCTACAGGATCGCGCACGTGCTTTCCAGTGGCATCCCCCCGCCGCGCGCCCGACGAGGCGCTTGACCGTGCGGCCCCCCGCGTCGTTCCATGCGGGCGGACAGGAACGGCAGACGCGCGACCGCCCGCTGCGCCGGCCTCCGCCGGCGCGGCCGGATTCCGGCCCCGCCCTCCGCCAGAACGGCCATCCGGCCTGAAACCCGCCGCGCGATGCGGCCAGCAACGGGGAGAGACGTATCATGTGCAACGCCTGCGTGATCGAAGCGGTGAAGGGGCGGATGCTCTCGCGCCGCGACGTGTTCCGCTTCTCGGCCGGGGCCGCCGCGGTGGCCGCCGCCGCCGCGTCGGCGCGGCCGGTGCTGGCGCAGTCCGCGGGCCGGGTGGTGGACCTCACCCACCGCTACGACGGCAGCTTCCCCACCTTCGACGGCGAGCCCGGCATCCTCTACGACCAGACCGTGAAGTTCGAGGAATCGGGCTACCAGCTCTTCCGGCTCACCATCAACGAGCATACCGGCACCCACATCGACGCGCCGCTGCACTTCACCGCCGACGGCACCTCGGTCGCCGATCTCGACCCCGCGACGCTCGTCTGCCCGCTCTGCGTGATCGACATCTCGGCCAAGGCAGCCGAGGAGGCCAACGCCATGGTCATGCCCGAGGACATCGAGGCCTGGGTCGCCGCCAACGGCGAGATCCCCGCCGGCGCCTGCGTCGCCATGCACTCGGGCTGGGCCGCGAAGGTGGGCGACCCCTCCTACCGCAACACGCCCGACGGCGCCTTCGCCTTCCCGGGCTTCTCCAGGGCCGCCTCGGAGATGCTCGCGGACATGGGCGTTGCCGCGCTCGGGGTGGACACGCTCTCGCTCGACCCCGGCAACTCCGCCGACTTCGCGGTGCACTACCACTGGCTGCCCTCGGGCCGCTACGGCATCGAGAACATGGCCGGGCTCGACCAGGTGCCCGCCGCGGGCGCCACGGTCTTCGTCGGCGCGCCGAAGCACGCCGGCGGCACCGGCGGGCCGGCGCGCGTGGTCGCGGTCGTCTGAAGCGCCGGGCGCCGCGCCGATGGCGGTCGTCCCGCTCCTCTCCGACACGGCGGCGGGCGCCGAGGCGCGCGCCGTCTTCGACGAGATCCGCGCCGTCCGCGGCACGGACTACGTCAACAACTTCTGGCGGGCGCTCGCGCACGACCCCGCGCTGCTGCGGGCGACGTGGGACCGGGTGAAGGCCGTGATGGGGCCCGGCGCGCTCGATCCGCTGACGAAGGAGATGGTCTACATCGCGGTCTCGGCGGCGAACGGGTGCAGCTACTGCGCCCATTCCCACACCGCATCGGCGCGGGCGAAGGGCATGACGGCGGCGATGCACGGCGAGCTTCTCGCCGTCATCGCGCTCGCCATGCACACCAACGGGCTTGCGAACGCGCTCCAGGTCGAGGTGGACGAGGCGTTCCGGGCCTGAGAGTATGGCGCGGCCGGAGACCCCCGGCCCGCGACCTGGTTGCAAGACGGTCGAATGGAGGATGTGTCATGGATCCCGTCACGCTCACCTTCCGGACCTGGCATGCCTGGGCCTCGCTGAGCCGGGCGATGGTCGAGTTCCAGCTGGCGATGGCGCGGCAGATGATGACGCAGGGCTACCTCGTGCCCTTCGCGCCCGCGCTGCCGCCCTCGGTCTGCGGCCCGGCGCGGCACGCGACCCCGGTCTGACGGCGCGCCCGGCGGCCCGTGGCCCGGCGCCGGGGCGCGTCCGTCCCGCGAGCCCGACCACGCGCCGGGCGGTCGCGGGGCTCGGGTCGCTGGAGGAAGCCGCCCGGGCTCGGCGGTCCGGCGCCGCCCTCCGGGGCGGGGGCTTGAATTGCCGGCCGCGCGCCCGCAGTCTTGTCGGCGACGGGGCCGTCCGAAGCCCCGCATCCCGAGGAGAAGCAGCCATGTCCCGCCTTCCCGTCCTGGCAGTGCTGGCGCTCGCCGCCTGCGTCAGCGACCCCGGCTTCCGCGGCGTGACCGGCGTGCGCGTGATCGAGGCGGCGGAGGCGCAGCGCTGCACCTACGTGACCGACATCCGCGCCACGCCCGGTGCCTACGGGCCCTTCGCGCAGCAGGGGCTCGAATACAGCCGCAACCGCGTGCTCGACCTCGCCAGGCAGAGCGGGGCGAACGCCGTGGTGTTCCGGCCCGTGGTCCCGGGCGAGATGGTCACCGAGATCACCGCCACCGCCTACCGCTGCTGAGGCCGCCGCCCGCGGGCTCGCCGCGGGGCGCGGAATCGGCTATGCTCGGCCCCGGGGAGGACTCCTTGCCGAAGGAGGACTGTCCCTTGGCCGTCATCCCCCTCGACACCGACGCGCTGCGCGAGCGGGCCCTCCTCGCCCGCGTCGACCGGCACCTCGCCGCCGCCGGGCTCGGCTTCAACCCCTATCTCGAACGGCTCGCGCGGATGGACGAGCTGCGCCGGCTCGACCGGATGAGCGACCGCGAGCTGGCGGCGGCGGGGCTCAGCCGCGAGGGCCTCGTCGCCCATGTCTTCGGGCCGGTCTTTGCGCCGGTCTCCGGGCCGGTCCCCGGGCCGGTCTCCGGGCCCGCCGTCGGCCTGACGCCAGCGCAGGAAGGCGCTTCGCTTCGCGCCCGCGGCGCGCTAGGCTCCGGGCGGATCCGCAGCGAGGGGGGAGCGATGGCCGACCGGCCCCATGCGACGGGAAGGGAGAGAGGCGGGGGCGGGCAGGATCCGCTCCTCCGCGTCACGGGCGACCTGCCACGGATCGCCTGGCACCTGGGGCTCCGCCGCGTGCCGTGCGAGTTCCGCGCGGGCGCCCTCGTCGTGCCCGCCGACCCGGCGCTGAAGGCGGCGCTCGGGCGCCTCGGAGCCAGGGTGGAGGAGGCGCCCGGCCCCTTCGCGCCCGAGCCGCCCGACGCCGCGGGGCACGTCAGCCACCACAGCTTCCGCCACCACCTCTCCGAGGAGGAGGCCGAGCCCGACGAGGGCGGGCCCGGCCCGGAGCCCGCCCGGTAGCACCCGCGCCGGCGACCGCCCGGCCGTGGGCCGGGCGCTGATGCGCCCCCGGAAAGGGGGGTGTGCCGGCGCGCCGGGCCCCGCCGGCCGAATCGGGGGTTAACGCGCTGAGTCCGTTGGGAAAGCGGGTGGCACAACCCGTGCACGGGGCGTGCACAGGCCGTGCACCGGCCGGACCGGGACGGGCCGGGGGGAGGCGGGTTAACGGGGCGTGCGGGGGGGGGGGGGGGGGGGGGGGGCGACGGAGGGCGGCGGGTAGCAGCCTTTCAGATGTGCGCCATCGCACGTGTAGGTTCTGACTAGGTCGCCCGTTCTGCGTGAAGCGCGTTGGGTTTACTAAGGCTAAGAGACTTGCAGTGCTAGACGCGCCTCTCGTGACTTCGCACTTCTTGACTGATTTGGTCCACGAATTCGTCGATCTGGTGCTCTTCGTAGACGTGATTCTCGAATGGCACCTGTCGAAGGATGGCCAACGCGTTACGGTATGCAGGATCCAACGACGTGCTTTGTGGGCGACCGACCACGAAAGTCACCTGAAGGTCTTCCGTCGCGCCGACCTTGACCGCCGACAAGTGGCCCAGCCAGCGGCGTGCCTTGTCCTTGATGTTGTCGGCGTCTGACAGATCGAAGGACAGCGGCTCGTATGCGTGCCAGCGGCCGTTCTTCCACGCGTGACGGAATTCGACAGCGTCCGTGCTGCCCTGAACGCGCTTGGTTGCGAGTTCGATAGTGACGCCCTGCTCCTTCAGCTTCGCCTCTACCGGGCGCCACACGTCTTCGTCGGACCTGCGGTGTTGCGATGGCCGATCATAGCGCGCGACAAGGCGTTGATAGAGCTGGTCGAAGGTCTTCTGCGGGTCGGCCGTCAAACCGGCGCCGATGGGCGACCACTGGAGGGAACTGTCGTCGAGCGGAAGAGCGATGCGAGCATAATCTCCCGCGGTCTTGTCGCCCTTGAACAGGCCTTCGGACTCCAGGCCGCGCTCGACCACTCTCATCCCGCGCTCGATCGCTTCGATGGCCCGCTTGTACGAATCGCTGTCGAGATCGGGAAAGACGCTCTTGATACGGCCGAAGGTCTTGCGGGCCTTCGTCAAGATCAGAGGTCGGCCGGGAACGGCCATGACCAAGCCGACATTCACGAACTCGCCGGTCAGGACATCGTGGATGTAGCGCAGAACGACGTAGCTGTATGGCTCCTTCGTGCTCATGACAGTATCCTCCCAAGCTCCTCGATGCATGCGTCGATGTTGTCCCGGGCGTCAGCGATCAACTTCAACGCAGCATCTATGTTGTCGCGGGCGGCTGCCCACTCCGGCGGGATCGCCCCTTCATACTCTCTCAGACGCTCGTCCAACAAGGCGGCCCAGAGAGATTTGATCGGCCCGAAGTCAATCGACGCGCCTTTCAGCTCATGCACGAAGATATGCCTGCCGGGTGCTGCCAGATCTTTCATGCCACCGGGAATCCATGGCGCCCGCCATCCCAGGATCAGCCGATGGGCGAAGGCAAGCTCATGGTCGATGATCCGCAGATCATCGCCGCGCACCAGGCAGTTCGGATTCTCCGCCCGCCGGTCCGGGTTCTGGATGATCGCATCGAACAGCAGGATGCCGGATGCCACGGGCTGCATCGCGCCCGACAGGCGCTGGCCGGTGGTCCAGGCCGAGAACCCCGGCGTGCGGGTCGAGCCGAAAGCGACGGGGCAACTGCGGCGCAGCTTGTCGGCGACCTGCGCGTCGGTCACGGCGGGGATGATCTCGGGCGGGATTTCGACAAGCCACGGCTTGGGAACCGGCAATCCCAGATCGGCGGCCAGGCATGCGGCGATGGCTTCGCGCGCGAGGTTAATTACATTCTGGTCGCAGCCCGCAGAGAGCTTGACAAAAACCTCGATCTCCTCCTCATCGTTTGCTTCGCAGGCCGACAAAATCGGGCCCGTACGGCCCTGAACGGCAACTCTGTCGATCCGGGTCAGGACGGCGCGAGGGATCATGGAGTTCGCGCTTTTCGATTAAGGTATCCAGTCAGCAACTCAATTGGCGCCAAACGGCGAAAGGCCGGTCCGACCAGTCCAATTTTGGCTAGCAGGGCATGCTGCGGCAAGCACGTCTGTCCGCTTCGGTGATGACGCTTGGCACCAACTGAAGTTGTGATGAACGACCGTTATGGCCCCCCTCAGAAGAACGCCTGCACCCCCGTGATCGCGCGCCCGAGGATCAGGGCGTGGACGTCGTGGGTGCCCTCGTAGGTGTTCACCGTCTCGAGGTTCGCCATGTGGCGGAAGACGTGGTAGTCCTCCTGGATGCCGTTGCCGCCGTGCATGTCGCGGGCCATGCGGGCGATGTCGAGGGCCTTGCCGCAGTTGTTGCGCTTGACGAGCGAGATCATCTCGGGGGCGGCGCGGCCCTCGTCCATCAGGCGGCCGACGCGGAGCGAGCCCTGCAGGCCGAGGGTGATCTCGGTCATCATGTCGGCAAGCTTCTTCTGGACGAGCTGGGTCTGGGCCAGCGGCTTGCCGAACTGCCGGCGGTCGAGCGTGTACTGGCGCGCGGCGTGCCAGCAGGCCTCGGCCGCGCCCATCACGCCCCAGCTGATGCCGTAGCGGGCGCGGTTGAGGCAGCCGAAGGGGCCCTTGAGCCCCTCGACGCCGGGCAGGAGCGCGTCCTCGCCGACCTCGACGCCGTCCATCACGATCTCGCCCGTGATCGACGCGCGCAAGCTGAGCTTGCCGCCGATCTTGGGCGCCGAGAGGCCCTTCATGCCCTTTTCCAGCACGAAGCCGCGGATCCTGCCGCCATGCGCCTCGGACTTCGCCCAGACGACGAAGACATCGGCGATGGGCGCGTTCGAGATCCACATCTTCGCGCCGGAGAGGACGTAGCCGCCGGCGGACTTCCGCGCCACGGTCTTCATGCCGGCGGGGTCGGAGCCCGCGTCGGGTTCGGTCAGGCCGAAGCAGCCGATCCATTCGCCGCTGGCGAGCTTCGGCAGGAACTTCCGCCGCTGCTCCTCGGTGCCGTAGGCGTGGATCGGATACATCACCAGCGAGGACTGCACCGACATCATCGAGCGGTAGCCGGAATCGACCCGCTCCACCTCGCGCGCGATCAGGCCGTAGGTGACGTAACCGGCGCCGAGCCCGCCGTATTCCTCGGGGATGGTGACGCCGAGAAGCCCCATCTCGCCCATCTCGGCGAAGATCGCGGGGTCGGTCTTCTCCTCGCGGTAGGCCTCGGTCACGCGGGGGGCGAGCTTCTCCTGCGCATAGGCGCGGGCGGCGTCGCGGAGCATCCGCTCGTCCTCGGAGAGCTGGTCCTCGAGGCGGAAGGGATCCTCCCAGTCGAAGCGCGCGAGATCGGGGCCCTTGCCGTCCATCCGGGTTCCGTCGGCCATCGCTCAATCCTCCGCTGATCGCTGGCCCCTGCATAGCCGAGGCGGGGGCGGGAGGCAATCGTCGCACATGCAACGATCGGCCGCGGAGGGGCGCCGGCCAGGCGAGGGGGGGCTGCCTGCCCCCCTCTTGCCCCGGACGGGTCCGGGGCAATTCACCCCCCGGGAGTACTTGCCGACAGGATGAAGGGGCCGGTCAGAGGGAGAGGGCCCCGGCCGTCTCCTTCAGGAGCCGCGCGCTTGCCGCGAGCGCCCGGCGCTCGGCGGCGTCGAGGTCGGGCATGAGGTCGGCCGCGATCCCCGTCCGGCCGACGATCCGGGGGAGCGAGAGGGCGACGTCGCGGACGCCCCCGACCTCCGGGGTGAGCATGGCGACGGAGAGGACGGCCTGCTCGTCGCCGGCAATGGCGCGGACGATGCGGGCGAGGCCCGCGCCGATGCCGTGCCAGGTCGCGCCCTTGCCCTCGATGATGCGGTAGGCGGCGCGGCGCACGCCGGTGTCGATCCGCGCCACCACGTCGTCGGTGATCGCCGCGCCGACCTGGGCGGCGAAGGCGCGGATCGGGGTGGCGCCGGCGCGGGCGGCCGACCAGGCCAGCACCTCGCTGTCGCCGTGCTCGCCGAGGACGTAGGCATGGACCGAGTGCGGCGAGATGCCGAGATGCGCGCCGAGGAGGCTGCGGAAGCGCGCCGTGTCGAGGATCGTGCCCGAGCCGATGACCCGGGCGGGCGGGAGGCCCGAGAGGCGGGTGGCGACGTCGGTCATGATGTCGACCGGGTTGGTGGCGACGAGGAGGAGCGCCTCGGGCGCCACGCGGAGCACCTCGCCCACGACCGAGCGGAACACCTCGGCGTTGCGCCCCAGCAGCGCGAGGCGCGACTCGCCCGGCCTCTGCGAGACGCCGGCGGCGAGGATCACCACGCCCGCGCCCGCGATGTCGGCGTAGCCGCCGGCGCGCACCGTGACGGGCCGGGCGAAGGGCACGGCGTGGGAGATGTCCTCGGCCTCGGCCGCGGCGCGGGCCGCGTCGAGGTCGACGAGCACGACCTCGCTCGCCCCGCCGCCGAGCGCCAGCGCGAAGCCGGCCGCGCTGCCCACCATTCCCGCCCCGACGATCCCGACCTTCATCGCGCCCTCCTGCCCGCGGCTCCGCGGCAGACTATCAGGGCGGGGCGCGCGGCTCCATGACGGGCCGCTCAGGGCGCCGCCGGCGGGCCGAGCACGCAGAAGCCGTTGCCGAAGGGATCGGCGCAGAACGCCACCGGCCGCGGCCCCTCGCCGCGGAACACGGCCTCGACCGTGCCGCCGTGGCGGGCGACCAGCGCCAGCGTCGCGTCGAGGTCGGCCACGTGGACATCGGCGTGCACCGGCGTCCAGTGGCGGGCGTAGCGGCGCGGGTCGTCGAGCCCGGGTGCGGGCCGGCTGCCCTCGGCCCTGGCGTGGAGGCAGACGGTGAGGTTGCCCGCATCGAGCACGGCGAGGTGCGCGAGCGGGCGGGAGATCTCGGCGAAGCCGAAGACGCCGCGGTAGAAGGCGAGCCCGGCCTCGAGGTCCGGCACGTCGATCCCGAGGTGGACGGACGGCCGGCCCGCCGCATCGGGCGGCACCCGTCAGCCCCCCGCCGCGGCCGGAAGGAGCCCTTCGAGCCGGGCGTAGCTCGCCTCCATGCCCTCTTCCATGCCGGTTGCCAGCATCGCCGCCCGGGTCTCCGCGTCGGGGAGCGTCATGCGCAGCGTGACGAGCGTGCCGCCCTCGACGGCGCGGAAGGTCGTCTCGACGCGGTTGTCGGGCGTGCGCTCGGGCAGGAACATGCGCTCGACATGGACGATCCGTGCGCCGGGCTCGAGTTCGAGGTATTCGCCCGTCAGGTGGAAGCCGCCGCCGCCGCCCGCCTCGGCCCAGGCGAAGCGGATGGCGCCGCCGGGGCGGGGGTCGCTCACGCAGTCGGTCATCACCCAGCCGTCGGGGCCGGTGAGCCAGCGCCGGAGGAGCGCCGGCTCAACATGGGCGCGGAACACGAGATCGGGCGGCGCCGCGAAGCGGCGGGTGACGACGACCTGCCGGTCGCCTTCGGTGACGAGGCGCAGGGCCATGGGTCAGTCCTTTCCGGCCTCTGCGGCCTTGAGATCCTCGAGGAGCGCGTCGAGGCGGGCGTGGTTCGCCTCGGTCGCGCGGCGCAGGCGGTCGAGCCAGGCCCAGAGTTCGGCGACGGCCTCGGGGCGCAGGCGGCGCGGCCGGGTGCTTCCGGCGACGCGGGTCTCGATCAGGCCGGCCGCCTCCAGCACGCGCAGGTGCTGCGAGATCGCGGGCTGCGACAGCGCGAAGGGCCGCGCGAGCTCGCCCACCGTCGCCTCGCCCTCGAGCAGCCGCTCGACGATGGCGAGGCGGGTCGGATCGGAGAGCGCGGCGAAGGCGGCGGGCAGGTCGGTCACGGGCAGGATCTTAAGCAGGGTCTTATCTAACCAAGAACTTATATAGGGATTCGCTTCAGCCGTCAACTTCCGCTGGCGCCAGGGCGGCGGATTGGCTACTCTTTCCGGCAGACCCCGGGCACGAACCCGGGGCGCGGCGAGGCAGACGAGGCGGGACTTCCATGACCGAGATGGTGCACGGCGGCGTGCGCGTGCAGGCGGGCGAGCCTGTGATCCCCCGCTGGTGGCGGACGATCGACCGCTGGACGATGACGGCGGTCTTCGCGCTGTTCGGGGTGGGGCTCCTCCTGGCGCTGGCCGCCTCGGTGCCGCTGGCCGAGCGCAACGGGCTCGCGTCGTTCTACTATGTCGAGCGTCAGCTGGCCTTCGGCGGCGTGGCGCTCGTGGTGATGGTCCTCACCTCGATGATGTCGCCCGACCTGGTGCGGCGGCTTGCGGTGCTCGCCTTCGCGGCGGTCCTGGTCTCGCTGCTGCTGTTGCCGTTCCTCGGGACCGACTTCGGCAAGGGCGCGACGCGGTGGTATTCCTTCGGCTTCGCCAGCGTCCAGCCCTCGGAGTTCCTCAAGCCCGCCTTCGTGGTGCTCTGCGCCTGGCTGATGGCGGCTGCGCAGGAGATCAACGGCCCGCCGGGCCGGCTCTTCTCCTTCGTGGTCGCGGTGATCGTCGCCGGGCTCCTTGCGATCCAGCCCGATTTCGGGCAGGCGGCCCTGATCCTCTTCGCCTGGGGCGTGATGTATTTCGTCGCGGGCGCCCCGATGCTGCTGCTCGTCTGCCTCGGCGGCGCCCTGGCCGGGGTCGGGGCGCTGGCCTACGGCGCCTCGGAGCACTTCGCCCGCCGGATCGACGGCTTCCTCGCGCCGGAGGTCGATCCCCGCACCCAGCTCGGCTTCGCCACCAACGCGATCCAGGAGGGCGGCTTCTTCGGCGTCGGGGTGGGCGAGGGGCAGGTCAAGTGGTCGCTGCCCGACGCCCATACCGACTTCATCATCGCGGTGGCGGCCGAGGAATACGGCCTCGTCCTCGTGCTTGTCATCATCGGCCTCTTCGCCACGGTGGTGCTGCGCTCGCTCGCCCGCCTGATGCGCGAGCGCGACCCGTTCATCCGTCTGGCCGGGACCGGGCTCGTCTGCGTGTTCGGCGTGCAGGCGATCATCAACATGGGCGTCGCGGTGCGGCTCCTGCCGGCCAAGGGCATGACGCTGCCCTTCGTCAGCTACGGCGGCTCGTCGCTGATCGCGGGCGGCATCCTCGTGGGAATGCTGCTCGCCTTCACCCGCAGCCGCCCGCAGGGCCGCATCGCCGACGTGTTCGGGCGCGGCCGGGGGCGCTGATGGCCGGGCCGCTGCTGGTCATCGCCGCGGGCGGCACCGGCGGGCACATGTTCCCCGCCCAGGCGCTGGCCGAGGCGATGGTGCGCCGCGGCTGGCGGGTGAAGCTCTCGACCGACGAGCGGGGCGCGCGCTACGCCGGCGGCTTCCCGCACGTCGTGCAGGTCGAGAAGGTGGGCTCGGCCACCTTCGCGCGCGGCGGGGCGGCGGCGAAGGCCGCGGCGCCCTTCGTGATCGGCGGCGGCGTGGCGGCGAGCGTCGCGCGGATGCTGCGCGACCGGCCCGCCGTCGTGGTCGGCTTCGGCGGCTACCCGTCGATCCCCGCGCTTGCGGCGGCGACGGTCCTGCGCCTGCCGCGGATGATCCACGAGCAGAACGGGGTGCTGGGGCGGGTCAACCGGATCTTCGCCCCGCGCGTCATGGCGCTGGCCTGCGGCACCTGGCCGACCGAGCTGCCCCCCGGCGTGCGGGGCGTGCACACCGGCAACCCGGTGCGCCAGGCGATCCTCGACCGGGCCGGGGCGCCCTACATCCCGCCCGGCGACTACCCGATGAGCCTTGTCGTGATCGGCGGCAGCCAGGGCGCGCGCATCCTCTCCGACGTGGTGCCCGCCGCCGTCGCGGCGCTGCCCGAGGCGCTGCGCCGCAACCTCCGCGTGGCGCACCAGGCCCGCGAGGAGGACGTGGCCCGCGTCGAGGAGGCCTATGCCGGCGCCGGCATCCACGCCGAGGTGCGCACCTTCTTCAACGACGTGGCCCGCCGCTTCTCGGAGGCGCAGCTGGTCGTCGCGCGCGCCGGCGCCTCGACCGTGGCCGACCTGACCGTGATCGGCCGCCCGGCGATCCTGATCCCCTATGCCGCGGCGATCCGCGACGAGCAGACGGCGAACGCGCGCGGCCTGGTCGAGGCGGGCGCGGCGATCCTCGTGCCGGAATCGAAGCTTGCAGCGGCCACGCTCTCGGAGCAGATAGCGCTGGTTCTGGAGAATCCCGAGGGGGCGGTGCGCATGGCCCATGCCGCGCTGGCCCTCGGCAGGCCGGACGCGACGGACCGTCTGGTCGAGATGGTCGAGGCCCTGGCGGGGACCGGGGCCGGGGCAGGGGCAGGCGGCGGGGCAGCGAAGGGGCAGGCATGAACGCGGCGACGAAACTTCCGGGCACACTCGGGCCGATCCACTTCGTGGGCATCGGCGGCATCGGCATGTCGGGCATCGCCGAGGTGCTGGTGAACCTCGGCTACCGGGTGCAGGGATCGGACGCGAAACGCTCGAGGATCACCGACCGGCTCGAGAAGATGGGCGTCGAGGTGTTCGAGGGCCAGCGCGCCGAGAACCTCGGCGACGCCGAGGTGGTGGTGATCTCCTCGGCGATCAAGCGCGGCAACCCCGAGCTGGAGGAGGCCCGCCGCCGCAAGCTGCCGGTGGTGCGCCGCGCCGAGATGCTGGCCGAACTCATGCGCCTGCGCTCGAACGTGGCCGTCGCCGGCACCCACGGCAAGACGACGACGACGACGATGGTCGCGACGCTGCTCGACAAGGGCGGCTTCGACCCGACGGTGGTCAACGGGGGCGTGATCCACGCCTATGGCTCGAACGCCCGCGTCGGGCAGGGCGAGTGGATGGTGGTCGAGGCCGACGAGTCGGACGGCACCTTCAACCGGCTGCCCGCGACGATCGCCATCGTCACCAACATCGACCCCGAGCACATGGAGCACTGGGGCACGATCGAGGCGCTGCGCGACGGCTTCTTCCAGTTCGTCTCGAACATTCCCTTCTACGGGCTCGCCGTGCTCTGCACCGACCACCCGGAGGTGCAGGCCCTGGTCGGCCGGGTGACCGACCGCCGCGTCGTCACCTTCGGCTTCAACGCGCAGGCCGACGTGCGCGCGGTCAACCTGCGCTACGAGCGGGGCGTGGCGCATTTCGACATCCAGCTCCAGTCCGAGGACCGGGTGATCGAGGGCTGCACCCTGCCGATGCCGGGCGACCACAACGTCTCGAACGCGCTTGCCGCCGTGGCGGTGGCGCGCCACCTCGGCATGAAGCTCGCCGAGATCCGCGAGGCGCTCGCCGGGTTCGGCGGTGTGAACCGGCGCTTCACCAAGGTCGGCGAGGTGAACGGCGTGACGATCATCGACGACTACGGCCACCACCCCGTCGAGATCGCCGCGGTGCTGAAGGCCGCGCGCCAGACCATCGCCGACACGCCGGGCGCGCGCGTCATCGCGGTGCACCAGCCGCACCGCTACACGCGGCTGTCGAACCTCTTCGAGCAGTTCTGCACCTGCTTCCACGAGGCCGACGTGGTGGCCATCGCCGAGGTCTATCCCGCGGGCGAGGACCCGATCCCCGGCGCGAGCCGCGACGATCTGGTGCAGGGCCTCATCGCCCACGGCCACCGCCACGCCCGCGCCATCCTCTCCGAGGACGACCTCGCGCGCCTGGTGAAGGAGCAGGCCCGGCCGGGCGACATCGTGGTCTGCCTCGGCGCCGGCACGATCTCCTCCTGGGCCGGCAACCTGCCCGCGCGGCTCAGGGGCGCGGCCGCGTGAGGGGGCGGTGAGCCTCTCGCTCACGCTCGCCTGCCTCTGGGCCGTCGCCGCAACGATCGTCGCGCTCCTGCCCTACCGGATGCAGTTCCCGCCGGGGATCGCGCTTCTCGTCGCCGCGCCCCTCGTGATCGGCTTCGTCGCCTGGGAACACGGCCCGCTCTGGATGCTCCTGGCGCTCGCCGGCTTCGTCTCGATGTTCCGCCGGCCGCTGTGGTTCATGGGCCGGGCGCTCCTCGGGCGGATCCCCCGCCGTCTCCCCCGGCAGGACCGCCCCCCGCCGCCGGAGGACGGGCGGTGACCCCGCTGATCCTCGCCTTCGTCTGGATGATCGCGGCCAACGTGATCGCGATGATCCCCTCGCGGCGGAACCACTGGCCGCAGGCCTGGGCGCTGATCGCCGTTGGCCTGCCGCTCCTTGCCTGGGTGACGGCCGAGAACGGCGTTCTCGTCGGCCTTCTGGTGCTTGCCGCCGGCGCGTCGGTCCTGCGCTGGCCGCTGCGCTTCGCCTGGGCCTGGGTGAAGCGGGTGACGGGGCTTTCCCGCGGCGGGTGAGGTGCGGGGAAGCGGCGCGGGCGGCGCTTGTCAGGCGCCCGCCCGCACGGCAGTCTGGCGGCCATGAGCGGGGCGGACGGGATCGACGATCGGCAGAGCCTGCGCGCCTGGCTGCGGGACCAGCCGCGCGAGACCGCCCTCGCCGTCGCCACGCGCGCCGCGCTGCGCGTCATCCCGCTGTTCTGGAGCCGGGTCGCCTCCCACGCGCGCCGGAACGACCTGGCGGAACTGGCGACCTGCCGGCTCCTGCTCGTTCCCTCGGTGGCCGCGATCCGCACGACGGCCGAGCTGAAGGCCGCCGCCCGGGCCGCCCGGTCCGCGCGCGCCGCCGACGCCGTGGCCCGCGCCGCCTATGCCGCGGCCCGGGCCGCCGCGGGCACGCGCGCCGCCGCCTATGCCGCCGAGGCCGCCCGCGCCGTCGCCTATGCCACCTATGCCGCCCCGGATGCCGCCGTCGAGGCCGCCGCCGACGCCGCCGCCGATGCCGCCCGCGCCGCCGCCGATGCGGCGGCGAGCGCCTACGCCGCCGCCGCCAGCGACAACCGCGACGACGCCTATGCCTCGGCCTTCGCGGCGGCCCATGCCGCGGTCTGGCGGACCACGCGCGAGGACTGCCTCGCCGCCGAGGCTGGCATGGGCGCCCACGGCCGCCCGCTCTGGGCGGGGGGCGAGGAGGCCGGGTGGACCTCGTCGGTGCATGCAGGCTGGCGCGACCGCGGCGGCGCCTGGACCTTCTGGGCCGACTGGTACGAGGGCCACCTGACCGGCGAGCCGCTGGACTTCGGCCTTCTGGAGCGGATCGCGCTGATCCCGCCCGGAGACTGGGACAGGGGCGACGAGCACCTCAACGGCATCGTCGAGCGCGCCTACGACGACTATCTCGCGGCCTCGCCGGCCACGCGCGCCCGCGCGGTGCCGCGGCTGGCCCCGCCGGCCGGGGCCGTGGCAGGCGCCGTGGCCGGTGCCGCACCGGAAGGCGCCCCGCGGTCCCCCCCGGCGCTGCCCCAGGCGCTCGACGATCTCGAGGCGCTGATCCAGTTCCAGATCGAGCGGCTGCGCGCCAGGCCATACCGGGACGAGGCGGACCGGGACGAATCCGTCCGGTTCCTCGGGGTCTTCGGCACCATGGCCGACACCGTGCGCCGGCTCCGCGGCATGGTCGCGGACGAAGCTGCCCCCTCCGGTGCCGGGGAGGCCGAGGTCACCTGGCCCGCCCCGGGGGCAGGGCCCGGCGGACACTGAGGCGACGCGGCCAGTTCTCTCCCTTGAGCCCCCTGCCGATCCCGCGTATCCCGCCCCGCATGACCGGACTTCCCCCCGAAACGCCCCCCGAGCTTCCGCCCGTGCGCGGCACGCTCACCCCGAACCGGCCCCTGTCCGACCTCACCTGGCTGCGGGTCGGCGGGCCGGCGGACTGGCTGTTCCAGCCGGCCGACGAGGCCGACCTTGCGGCCTTCCTCGCCGCGCTCGACCCCGCGGTGCCGGTGTTCCCCATGGGGGTGGGGTCGAACCTCATCGTGCGGGACGGCGGCATCCGCGCGGTCGTGATCCGGCTCGGGCGGGGGTTCAACGCGATCTCGGTCGCGGGCGACACGGTGACCGCCGGGGCGGCGGCGCTCGATGCGCATGTCGCGCGGAAGGCGGCCGAGGCGGGGGTGGACCTCACCTTCCTGCGCACCATCCCCGGCTCGGTCGGCGGGGCGGTCCGCATGAACGCCGGCTGCTACGGCGTCTATGTCGCCGACCACCTCGTGTCGGCGCGGGCGGTGACGCGCGAGGGCAGGGCGGTGACGCTCTCCCCCGCCGACCTCGGCCTTGGCTACCGCAGCTCCGCCCTGCCCGAGGGCTGGGTCATCGTCGAGGCCACTTTTCGCGGCGGGCGCGGCGATCCGGCAACACTCGGCCAGCGGATGGAGGAGCAGCTCGCCCGGCGCGACGCGAGCCAGCCGGTGCGCGACCGCTCGGCCGGCTCCACCTTCCGCAATCCCGCCGGATTCTCCTCAACCGGTAGGCCGGACGACGTGCACGACCTCAAGGCATGGTCGCTGATCGACCGCGCGGGCCTGCGCGGCGCGCGCCGCGGCGGCGCGGTGATGAGCGAGAAGCACTGCAACTTCCTGGTCAATGCCGGCGGGGCGACCGCGGCCGACCTCGAGGGTCTGGGCGAGGAGGTCCGCAAAAAGGTTTTGCAGGCCACGGGCATCCTGCTAGAGTGGGAGATCATGAGGGTCGGCGAACCGGCCCCGGACTGAATAACGAGCGAAAACAAGGGCCAGTCGGGCCCTGTTGATGGGGCCGAAGGCCCCGCTGAGGCAGAGAGTGGCGGGCAGGTCGAGCAGGATCGGCTCCCACGTGGCGGTACTGATGGGCGGCCCCTCGGCGGAACGCGAGGTGTCGCTGTCCTCCGGGCGCGGCTGCGCCGTGGCGCTGCGTGAGGCGGGCTTTCAGGTGACGGAGGTCGATGCCGGCCCCGACCTGTGCGAGCGCCTGCGCGCGCTCGCCCCCGACGTCGCCTTCAACGCGCTGCACGGCCGCTGGGGCGAGGACGGCTGCGTCCAGGGGATGCTGGAGTGGCTGCGCATCCCCTACACCCATTCGGGCGTGCTGGCCTCGGCGCTTGCCATGGACAAGACCCGCGCCAAGGACGTGTTCCGCGCCGCCGGCCTGCCGGTCGCCGAGAGCGTCCTGGTGCCGCGGGAGGAGGCCGCGTCGCGGCACGTGCTGCCGCCGCCCTACGTCATCAAGCCCAATGCCGAGGGGTCCTCGGTCGGCGTCTACATCGTGCCCGAGGGCGCGAACGCGCCGCCCGCGTTGCCGCCCGAGATGCCCGAGACCGTGATGGTCGAGGCCTACGCCGCCGGGCGCGAGCTGACCGTCAGCGTGATGCGCGACCGGGCGCTCACCGTCACCGACATCGTGACCGACGGGTGGTACGACTACGATGCGAAATACCGGCCGGGCGGCTCGCGGCACGTGGTGCCGGCCGAGATTCCGGCCGAGGTGTTCGAGGCCTGCCTCGATCACGCGCGGCGCGCCCATGCCGCGCTCGGCTGCCGGGGGGTGAGCCGCACCGATCTGCGCTGGGACGAGGCGAAGGGCCTCGCCGGGCTGGTGCTTCTGGAAACCAACACACAGCCGGGGATGACGCCCACGTCGCTGACCCCGGAACAGGCCGCGCACGAGGGGATCAGCTTCCCCGAGCTGTGCCGCTGGATCGTGGAGGACGCCTCATGCAACAGATGATCGCCCCGTTCCGGGCCGACGTGCAGCCGGTCGGAGGCTGGCGCGCCGCGCTGCCTTCGCATCGGCTCTTCGCCGACGACCTGGCCGACGTGATCCCGGCACCGAAGCGCGGCCGCGCGGCGCAGGCGGTCCGAGAGGCCGCGCCCGAGCTGCTGGCAGCGCCGCGCCGCCGCAGGCCCGCCGGCGTGCAGCGTCTGACCCGGTCGGTGCTCATGTTCCTGGAGCGGTCGCGGTGCCTCGGCTAGGGGGCGCGTTCCGCGGCGTGCCGCCGGTCACGGCGCCCGCCCGGCCCACGGGGCCGCGCGCCGAGCCGCCCGTGAGCCTGCGCGCGGCGCCGCCGCCCGCGCCGGCCGAGCCCACGGTGGCCGACGAGCTGCGCGGCGTGTCCGAGCGCCTTGCGCGGCTTGCCGCGGCCGACCCCGATCCCAGGGACCGCCCCGCCGCACCCGCGCCGCGGCAGCCTCTCGCGCCAGAGGCGCGGCAGACCCTCGCGCCAGAGGCGCGGCAGACCCTCGCGCCAGAGGCGCGGCAGACCCTCGCGCCAGAGGCGCGGCAGACCCTCGCGCCAGAGGCGCGGCAGACCCTCGCGCCGCAGGCGCGGCAGCCT
>Ga0209906_100103_pt1 | contig 118750 bp, 110 predicted proteins | sample FECB24metaG_FD_188303 | JGI IMG/M metagenome (GOLD analysis project Ga0209906, IMG submission 188303) | Cyanobacterial communities from the Joint Genome Institute, California, USA from Joint Genome Institute, California, USA - FECB-24 metaG... ... | reverse complement strand
CCGCCTCCCGCCAGACGTCTCAGGCAGTCGGCTCATCCCGCGTGCGCAGATGCCGGGCGAGATCGCGGGCGAGCTCGGCCAGTTTGCGGTAATCCTCGTCCGGCATTGCGCCGAAGACGTCCCGCTCGACCGCATCGGCAACCGCATCGCATTTCGCCAGCATCTCGCGGCCGGCGTCGGTGACGTTCATTCGCAAAATCCGGCGGTTCGCCGGATCGGCCTTCCTGACGATCAGGCTGCGGCGTTCCAGGGCGGCGATGAGTTCGTTCATCGTCTGTGGTGTGACAAAGAAGCGTCGTGACAGTTCGGCCGAGGACAGTCCCGCATGGGAGCCGATGACGCTCAGCACGGTGTACTGGATCCCGGTCATCTCAATGACGACCAGCGCCGCATCCAGCCGGCTGCGTACCGCGTGGTTCGCCTGGTTGAGGAAGAACATGGCGCGTGGCCGCAGGATGTCGCGGCCCGTCCCTGTCGATGCTTTGCTCCTGGACACTGCGGTGTCTGCCCCCTGCCTTGTATATCCGGCCTAACCGAGATGATCCGGCGCTGCAAGCGAGCGCAATCAGTTCCAACGGGCGAATACACGGGTTCGGACGTATTGCTGATACGCCGAACGCCGGCATTGCTGCCGGCGTTCGAATGTTCGTGGAGTTTACGCCTTACTGCGCGGGGATCTTCGCGACCTCGACGAGGCGCTTCCAATCGACAATGGTCTCTTCCATCAGCTTCTGCGACTCCTCCGGAGTCGAGATGTAGGGATCGCCGCCCTGCTTCATCAGGAACTCCGTCGTCGCCGGGTCGGCTAGCACCTTGTTGAACCAGCCGTTGATCGTGGTGACGACGTCAGCCGGGACACCGGCCGGGACCATCGCGCCCCACCAGCCGAGCTGGTCGATGTCGTAGCCCTGTTCCTTGAAGGTCGGGACGTCCGGGATGCCCTTGAGCCGTTCCGATGCACCCATTGCCAGGACCCGGAAGCGGCCGCCGCGAACCTGCGCCAGCGAGAAGACTGGATCGTGCGAGCCGAAGTCGACCTGGCCGCTCAGCATGTCGTTGACCGAGTCGGAGGCGGTCCCATAGGAAACCGGCAGCGTCTGCAGGCCGGCGAGCTGCTTGAACTCCTCGGCGAGCACCCTGCCCGAGGTCGCGTTGACCGCATAGGAGCCCTTGTCGCCCTTTGCCTTCTGGTCGGCGACGAGATCGGCAAGTGTCTTGTAGGGGCTGTCGGCCCGCACCGTGATCATGAAGGCCTGCTTGTTGACCGTAGCGATGGTCTGCAGGTCCTTCGCGGCATCAACCGGCGGCTTCTTCATCAGCCACATGTTGCCTGCGATCGAGTTGCCCGAATGCACGAAGATCGTATGGCCGTCAGCCGGAGCACGCGCGGTGAATTCGGTTGCGATGCTGCCCGCGGCGCCGGGCTTGTTCTCGACGATGACGGTGTGGCCGGACGCCGCCGCCACCTTTTCGGCGAAGAAGCGGACGAGGACGTCGGCGCCGCTGCCGGCCGGGAAGGCGCAGATGAAGCTGATATTCTTGCTGGGGTAGGCGCCCTGCGCGAAGGCAAGACCCGGTGCAAGCAGTACGGCGGCGCCGGCTGCGAGTGCCAGCGCCTTGCGGCGTGTGATCATGAACTGATGGTCGGACATTCTCTTCTCCTCCTGAGTAAGCTCGGTGTGTAGTCTGGTCGATACGAAAGATGACTAATCCTCCTGGAAAGCCACCTCCCGGGTCTTGCGAAACTTCGGAAACACGATCAGCGCGATCACCAGCAAAGTGGCGATCAGCAGGCCTAATGAGATCGGGCGGTCGAGGAAGATCATCGGATCGCCGCGGGAGAGCGTGAGCGAACGCCGAAGATTGGTCTCCATCAGCGGGCCGAGGATGAAGCCGAGGATCAGCGGCGCGGGTTCGCAGCCGAACTTCATCAGCACGTAGCCGAAGATCGAAAAGACGATCATCAGGATCATCATGAACGGCTCGGTGCTGGTCGAGTAGACGCCGACGGCGCAGAACAGCAGGATCGCCGGATAGAGGAACCGGTAGGGCACCGAGAGCAGCTTCACCCAGATGCCGAGCAAGGGCAGGTTGAGGACGACGAGCATCAGATTGCCGATCCACATCGACGCGACCATGCCCCAGAACAGTTCCGGACGGGCCGTCATGACCGCGGCGCCGGGTTGGATACCCTGGATGATCATTGCGCCCATCATGATCGCCATGACCGGATTGGACGGAATGCCAAGCGTCAGCAGCGGAATGAAGGACGTCTGCGCTGCGGCGTTATTGGCTGCCTCCGGACCCGCGACGCCCTCGATGGCGCCATGGCCGAACTTTTCCGGTGTCCGGGTGATCTTCTTCTCGACCGTGTAGCTGGCGAAAGAGGCCAGCACCGCGCCGCCGCCGGGCAAGATGCCGAGGATCGACCCGATGCCGGTGCCGCGCACCGCGGCCGGCCAGGCGGACCGGAACTCGGCGCGGGTCGGCCACAAGTCGCGCAGGCGAGTGGAGATTGCCTGCCTGTGAGCGGGCGGGTTCTCGAGGTTGCGGATGATCTCGACGATGCCGAACAGGCCGAGCACCAGCGGCAGGAAGTCGATGCCTTCCCACAGCCCGTCGATGTCGAACGTGTAGCGGGTCAGGCCGGTGTTGACGTCGGTGCCAACGAGACCAAGCAGCAGGCCGATGAGCACCATCGCCACGGCCTTCAGCACCGACCCGTGCGCGAGCACCACCGCCATCACAAGGCCGAGCACCATCAGCGAGAAGTAGTCCGGCGACGTGAACTGCTGCGCGACCTTGGCCAGAATCGGCCCGAAGCCGGCGAGGAAAACCGTGCCGACGCAGCCGGCGAAGAAGGAGGCGAGCGCGGCTGTGGCAAGCGCCGCTCCCGCCCGCCCTCGCTTGGCCATCTGGTGACCCTCGATGCAGGTCACGACTGACGATGCTTCGCCTGGCATGTTGACCAGGATCGACGTGGTCGAGCCGCCGTACTGTGCCCCGTAGTAGATGCCCGCCATCATGATCAGCGCCGACAGCGGATCGAGCCCGAACGTGATCGGCAAAAGGATCGCCAGCGTCGGGATGGGTCCGATGCCCGGCAGCACGCCAATGAGCGTGCCGAGCAGCACGCCGATCAGGCAGAACATCAGGTTCTGCAGCGATGCGGCGGCGACGAAGCCCGTCGCCAGATGCTCGAACATCTCCATCTAGCCGTTCCACCACAGCGGCATCGGCTGATTGAGGCCGAAGACGAAGACGACTGCCACGAAAACCGCGACGCAGATGGCGAAGATGACAGTCTCGACGATGTTCACTTTCGGGCGCGCGTAGGCGGCGATGACCATCATGAGGATCGAGGTGAGAACCACGCCGATTTCCCGGATGAGAAAGCTGAACACGGCGAGTGCGACGAGCAGCATCAAGATCGGACGAACCTGCAGCCGCTCGATTGCCGGTCCTTCAATCGAGAACGACCGGCCGGCCACGATGGCGCCGATCAGGACAATGAAGCCGGAAATGAGCATAGGGAAATAGCCGGGTCCCATGTTCCGCGCGCTGCCAAAGTCGAGATCGCGGCCGAGAACGATGCCCGCCAAGCCGACCAATAGAAACAGTACGCCGGCGCCAAGGTCCTGCGGGCTCTTCACCTTGAGCATCAAATCTCCTCCCGGGCATCCAACGCTGCAGCGCTACGGGCGCTGGCGTCTCGACCGACTGGCTCACTAAACTGGCTAAGACCTCCTCCTGGGTCTTTCGCCGTGGGCCAACTCGGTTTGATTATTTCAAAAATGCGGCGCGCAGTCGCTCGCCCTTTCACGTGCTTCACATTAGGCAGATCGTATGGCATCCTTATATCAGGCCACCATACATCCATTGTCAATGACGATATCGGTCTCGAGCGTATCTGCCGGCGACATTGAATACGGGTCCGACCATTGGATTTAAGCAAAGTCATTTATACTCTGTCAAAACGAAATTGACATCGATGCGGTCGCGTTTCATGGTTTCCTGCAATTCGGAGTGTCCACGGATGAAAATCTCGGTCGTTGGAGGTGGTATCGGCGGGCTCACCGCAGCACTCGGGCTGTTGCGGCAGGGCTTCGACGTGCAGGTCTTCGAGCAGGCGCCCGAGCTTCGCGAGGTCGGCGCCGGCGTCCAGATCAGCGCCAACGGCACACGCATCCTGTTCGCGCTCGGGCTCGAAAAGGACATCATGGACGTCGCCAGCGAGCCCGGCGGCAAGCAGATCCGGCTGTGGAACACGGGCAAGACCTGGAAACTGTTCGATCTCGGCCCGCTCTCGGTGGCGCAATACGGCTTCCCCTACATCACGATCCACCGCAACGACCTGCACCAGGCGCTCGCGGCCGGCATAAGGCGAATCGCTCCCGACGCGATCAAGCTCGGCATGAAATGCGTCGGCGTCGACCAGACCTCCCGCTCCGCGACACTGCGGTTCGCCAATGGCGCCAAGGTCACGTCCGACATCGCGATCGGTGCAGATGGGGTGCATTCGGTGATTCGTGAATCGCTGTTCGGTGCCGACGACCCGACCTTCACCGGCATCGTCGCGTGGCGTGGCGTCATCCCGGTCGAGCGCCTGCCGGAGCGCTTCCACCGCCCAGTCGGTACAAACTGGATCGGACCGGGCGGCCACGTCATCCATTACCTGCTGCGCCGCGGCGAACTGATGAACTACGTCTCCGTGGTCGAGCGGGCGAACTGGCAGGTGGAATCCTGGTCGGTGGCCGGCACGGTCGAGGAATGCCTCGCCGACTATCAGGGCTGGCACGAGGACGTGCACACGCTGATCAAGAGCATCGATACGCCCTACAAATGGGCGCTGATGCTGCGCCAGCCGATGAAACATTGGACGCAAGGCCGCGTCACGCTGCTCGGCGACGCCTGCCACCCGACGCTGCCGTTCCTGGCGCAGGGCGCGGTGATGGCGATCGAGGACGGCTTCGTGCTGGCGCGGGCGCTTGCCGCCAATGGCGACGACCATGCGTCTGGATTCCGCCACTACGAGGCCGCGCGCAACGAACGCACTGCCAAGATCGTCAAGGGCGCGGAGGCCAACCTCGGCCGCTTCCACAACCCTGCCTTGTCGGACGCAACGCAGGCGGAAGCCTATGTCAACGCCGAATGGGAAGAATCGAAGATCAGGCAGCGCTACGAGTGGCTGTTCACCTACGATGCCACCACCGTTCCCGTCTCGGCGGACCGGTCGAAGAACCTCGTGGGCGCGCAATGACAGCCAAGGTCCGCAATCAGCGCCGTATCCAGTCGATCGATGTTGGCTTCCGGCTTATCCGCGTTCTTGAGGGAGCCAGCGGCAAGCTGCCGCTGAGCAAGGTCGCCGAACTGGCCGAAATGCCGGCCAGCAAGGCGCATCTCTACATGGCGAGCTTTGTCCATGCCGGTCTCGTCGAGCAGGATCCCGTTACAATGCGCTACGGGCTCGGCCCTTACGCGCTGCAGCTCGGCGCCGCGGCGATGCGCCAGCTCGACGTGGCCCAGGTGTCGCGCGAAGCCCTCGACGGGCTGCAGTCTGCGACAGGGCTGCTCGTCTTCCTGACCGTCTGGGGCAATCGCGGCCCGGTCATCATCTCCAAGGTCGATGCGACGGTCGAAGTGCTCGTCTCGGTGCGCGTCGGCCATGTCCTGCCGCTCTACCAGGCGGCGACGGGGCGGGTCTATCTCGCCTACAAGGCGCGGTCCGCTATCCAGCATGTCGAGACCCGCGAGAAGCCTGTGGACGCGGCAATCAAGCAGCGCGCTGAGGAGAGCCTGCCGCTGATCCGGCAGCGCCAGCTGGCTTTCTCTGATAGCCAGCTCAATGCCGGCTTCGCCTCCATCTCGGCGCCGATCTTCGACTATGCCGGCGAAATCGCAGCCGCTGTCACCGCGCTCGGCATGAAGAACGACATCGACATCGACCCGCAAGGGCGGACGGCGCGGCGCGTGCATGCCGCCGCCGCAGACGTCTCGCGCAAACTCGGCTGCCCGCCGGACATCCTGCGCGAAGATTTCGCCGACCCGATCGCCGACACCCGCAAATCAGCCTGAAGGAATTAGACATGGGAGACATGCTGCGGCTTCGCGCCGCCGACGGCCATGAACTGGGCGCCTACCGTGCGGCGCCGGTCGGCGCCACACGCGGCGGCATCGTCGTGCTGCAGGAGATTTTCGGCGTCAACAGCCATATCCGCGGCGTCTGCGATGCGTTTGCCGCCGAAGGCTACGTGGCGATCGCGCCGGCGCTGTTCGACCGCTTCGTCCGCGACTTCGAATCCGGCTATTCGCCCGAGGAAATCGCTGCTGCGCTTGGCTATCTCAAGACGCTCGACTGGGACGCGCTGATGCTCGACACGCGCGTCGCGATCGATCGCCTGCGCGAGGAGACGGATACCGTGTCGCTGGTCGGCTTCTGCCTCGGCGGATCGCTCGCCTACCTGGCATCCACCCAGGTCGAAGGTCTCGATGCGGCCGTCTGCTACTATGGCGGCATGATCGCGAAGTTCGCCGACGTTGCGCCGCTCTGCCCTGTCATGATGCACTACGGCGAGACCGACGGCTCGATCCCGCTCTCCAATGTCGAGACCGTGCGCGCCAAGCGGCCTGATGCGGACATCCATCTCTATCCGGCCGGACATGGGTTCAACCGAGGCGCGCCGGGCACGCCCGACGCCGCGCAGGCTGAGATCGCATGGGCGCGCACCCTGCGCTTCCTTGGCGACGCGCGCGCCGAGGCGACATGAGCGACAGAAGCTGGACACGGGTGCCGCTGATCGTCTCCTTTCCAGAGACGGCCCGCTTCACCGAGACCTACGGCTTTGCCGGCAATTCCGGCCGCGTGAATCTCGAGGGGCAGTTGCTGCGCCCCGCGCGGCCGTCCTCGACAGTCTATGTGTTCATGCACCCGACCTCGACGCTGCACCTGCTGCCGATGCCGACCGCGCTCGCGGACCGGGGACTGCACGTGCTGTGCGCGGCGAGCCGCTATCCGAAGAACGACAGCGCCCTGATCATGGAGAAGGTGGCGATTGATCTCGGCCGCTGGCTAGACCATGCGCGCACCGAACTCGGCTACGCGAAGGTCGTGCTTGTCGGCTGGTCGGGCGGCGGGTCGCTGTCGCTGTTCTACCAGGCGCAGGCAGAGCACCCGACCATCACCCACACGCCGGCCGGAGACGAGGTGAACCTTGTCGAGGCCGGGCTGACGCCCGCCGATGGGGTGATCTTCATCGCCGCGCATCTGTCGCGGGCGGAGACGCTGACGGAATGGCTTGATCCGTCTGTGATCGACGAGCTCGATCCCGACAGGCGCGATCCCGCGCTTGATATCTATGCGCCCGACTGTCCAGATCAGCCGCCCTATTCGGATGAGTTCGTCACGCGCTTCCGCGCCGCGCAGGTGGCGCGCAACCGGAAGATTACCGACTGGTGCCTCGACACGCTGGAGCGACTGCAGGCGAGTGGCGGGCCAGAGCAGGAGCGCGCCTTCGTCGTCCACCGCACCATGTGCGACGTGCGCTGGTTCGACCCGACGATCGATCCGAACGACCGCAAGCCCGGCTGGAGCTACATGGGCGATCCGCGCGCCGTGAATGTCGGGCCGGTGGGACTGGCGCGCTACACGACGTTGCGCTCGTGGCTCAGCCAATGGAGCTACGACCTGTCGAACGCCAAGGGGCCGATGAATGCGCGGCTGATCCGCCGCACCCCGGTGCTGCAGATCGAGAACAATGCCGACGAGGCGGTGCCGGCGACGCACAATCCGACGATCGCGTCAGCGTTGGCCACCCCGGACAAGGAATATCTGCGGATACCGCAGGCGACGCACTACTATCTCGGTCAGCCGGAGCAGTTGAGGCTCTGTCTCGACACGCTGACGGACTGGAGTACGCGGCACGGCCTGCTGGATGCATGAAAAAAGCCGCGCGCGTTGGAGGCGCCTACGGCTTCTGGGAGGATTTGAATGTCAGGCAGCCTTGCCCTTCTTGGCGGCGATCATATTCGCCTTCTTCTGCGTCCACGCGTCCAGTTCGGCGCGGGCCTCGTTCGCGGCCTTTTCCAGATAGCCCGGCTCCTCCGTCCGCGCCGTGATCTCGAGGCGCAGGCCGTTCGGGTCGAAGAAGTAAATCGAGTTGATGAAGTCGTGGTCGACGACGTCGGTCGTTTTCACGCCCGCCTGTTGCAGCCGCTCCTTCATCTGCATCACCTTCTCGACCGACTCGACCTCCATGGCGAAATGCATCACCCAGGGCGGCGTGTTGGGCGAGGGCAACGGCATCTCGTTCTCGCCCAAGTCGAAGAAGGCCATATAGGAGCCATCGGCCATCTCGAAGAAGAAATGCGCGTAGGGCTTCTCCTCGCCGGTGCTCGGCACCTTGTCGGCGGTCATGCAGTTGACCAGCGGCAGGCCGAGGACATCCTCGTAGAATTTCCGCGTTTCCTCGCCGTCGCGGCACGGAAAGGAATAGTGGTAAAGTCCCTTCACCTTGGGGGCGGGCGTCATGGCATGTCCTCCATTGTTTCGTCGTCTGCGCGACGGTTCCCGAAGCTAACCCGTTGCGCGGGCCGGTCTGTCCCCCTGACTGGGGGACACGCTCAGGGGAGCCTATCGCCATGATCGAGCGGAGCACCAACAACGCCTTGGCAGCCGCTGTAGCGGCGATCGGCACGGATGGGTTTGCGGAGCGCTTTCTGGCAGTACTGCGCGCCACCGCCGGGACGGACCTGTGCTCGGCGTTTGAACTCGTCGAGGACGGCGCGCCGCGCTACCTCTTTTCGGCAGGACGCCATCCCGAGATTCCCGACTTCGCAGAGAGTGCGTCGCTGGCCTATGCCCGTAACTACTGGCAGCGCGACCGCACGACGCAGCGCGCGCTGGCGCAGGCGGCCGGTTCGGTGCAACTCGTCCGCCAGGCCTGGAACGGCATCACCGACCCGGACTACCGCCGCATCTGCTACGAGCGCGGCGGCATCGTCGAGCGGCTGACGCTCTATGCTGGCGGCGCTCGCCCGCTCTTCGCCAGCGCCTACCGCACACGCGCCAGCGGCCATTCCAGCCCGAAAGAGGTCGAGGCGCTGGAGGAGATGGCGCCGCTCGTCATGGCGATGCTGGCCAAGCATCTGGAAATGGCTCAACGCCCCCGGGACGGCCAGCCCGCGCCCCTGCACGAGATTGCGCACCGGCTGCTTGGCTGCGGCCACGCGCTGAGCGAGCGCGAGGCCGCGGTCGTCGCCGCTCTTTTTCTGGGCAGGACACAGCGGGACATCTCCGCCAACACCGGCATCGCGCTGAGCAGCGTGATCACCTATCGACGGCGCGCGTATCGGAAGCTCCGCATCAGCGACCGGCGCGGACTGGTTGATTTCCTCCACGCGCTCGATCACCGGCACTGACAGGACGAAGGAACGGCAATGGATCTCACAGGCAAGGTCGCGATCGTCACCGGCGCGAGTTCCGGCATCGGCTGGGAGATCGCCAAGGCCTATGCTGCGGCGGGAGCAAGGACTGTGGTGGCCGCGCGCACGGTAGTCAGGCTCGACGAGCTTGCAGGCGAGATCATGCAAGCTGGCGGCATGGCGCTCGCTGTCGCCTGTGACGTGACCGACGAGGCGCAGGTGGAGGCGCTGTTCGCCAGGTGTCGCGAGACCTGGGGCGAGCCGGACATCCTCGTCAACAATGCCGGCATCGCCGACCACACGCCGACCGTCGACATGACCCTGGCGCGGTGGGACGAGATCCTGCGGATCAATCTCACGTCGGTCTTCCTGTGCAGCCGCGCCGCCCTGCGGGTCATGATCCCCCAGCGCCGGGGGCGGATCATCAACATCGGCAGCATCTCGGCCAAGGTGCCTCGTCCGCACACCGCCGGCTATACCGCCAGCAAGTTCGCACTCGAAGGGCTCACCCGCTCACTGGCGCTGGATGGACGCGAGCACGGTATCGCAGTGTCGATGCTGCATCCTGGCTCGACCCAGAGCATGCTGGTGCCAGGCGTCACGGACAAGCCGCGGCCGAACTCGATGAACGCTACCGACGTCGCCCGGGTGGCGCTGATCATGGCGACGCTGCCGGACGACGTGAACCTGTTCGAAACGACGATGCTGCCAGTCGGGATGCCTTTCTTGGGACGCGGCTGATCAGGCATGTCAGGTTGACGGATATATGGCTGCCTGATATCCAACTTCGACAGTCACGGAGTAATTCCCCATGCAAACCGCCGAAACCACCTCCGGTGCACCGAAACAGAACGGGGCGTGGGGCGACAACGTCACCGTTGAGTTCGAAGACGGCATCGCCTGGGTGACGCTCAACCGTCCGGCGCGGCGCAACGCGATCAACCCCGGCATCGTCTGGGAAATGAACGCGATCATGGATGCGCTGGAGGCGGACGACCGCTGCAAGGTGATGGTCGTGACCGGGGCCGGCGAATCCTTCTCCGCCGGCATGGATCTGAAGGAATATTTCCGCGCCACCGACACGGTGCCGCCGATCGAGCGCGAGCGCCTGTTCCGCGCCAATGCCGCCTGGCAGTGGCGCCGGATGATGCAGTTTCCGAAGCCGACCATCTCGATGGTCAACGGCTGGTGCTTCGGCGGCGCGTTCCAGTTTTTGGTCGCCTCCGATCTCGCCATCGCGTCCGAGGACGCGGTGTTCGGGCTGTCGGAGATCAACTGGGGCATTATCCCGGCCGGCATTGTCACCAAGGCCGTGGTGGAGGTGATGAGCTTCCGCGACGCGATGTATTACATCATGACCGGCGAGACCTTTACCGGTCGCCAGGCGGCCGAGATGAAGCTGGTCAACAAGGCCGTTCCCGCCGCGGAGCTGAAGGACAGGACCCGCGAACTGGCGAAGACGCTGATGGAGAAGAACCCCTACGTGCTGCGCCAGGCCAAGACGGCGGCGCGCTTCGTCAAGGATCTCACCTGGGACCAGGCTGGCGACTACCTCATGGCAAAGTCCGACCAAACCGAGTTCCGCGATCCCGAGAACGGCCGCAACACCGGAATGAAGCAGTTTCTCGATGACAAGTCGTTCAAGTCGGGTCTGGAAACCTATGACCGTGGCTGAAGCCGCGCTGTCGGCCGCTCGGCCGTCCGACGCAAAAGCGGGCCTCGACCGGCTGCTGAGGCCGCGCTCGATAGCGATCGTCGGCGCGCAGCCTGAACCAACATCCATCGGCGGCGGCGTCCTCGCCAATCTCGAGGCGTTCGGCTACCCGGGCGCGATCCACCTCGTTAGCCGCTCGCGCGACGAGATCCGCGACCGGCCCTGCGTCAAGGCGATCAGTGACCTGCCGCGGGGCATCGACGTTGCCGTGCTCATCGTGCCGCAGGCGGCGATTCTCGAGTCCGTCGGCGCCTGCGCGGAGCGCGGCATCGGCGCGGTCGTCGTGTTCGCGTCGGGCTTTGCCGAGGCCGGAGACGAAGGACGCCTGCAGCAGGACGAACTCGCCGAGCTTTGCCGCGAAAGCGGCATCGCGCTGCTCGGTCCCAACTGCATGGGCTACACCAACTATGGCGACGGCATCCCGCTCACCTTCGAGCCCGTGGACGTCCGCCCGCTCGCAGCAGGGGGACGCCGCGTTGCCGTCGTCGCACAGAGCGGCGCGACCGCCGCCAACATCCGCTTCGCCATGCACGCGCGAGGCATCGAGACATCGTTCGTCATCGCCACCGGCAATGAGGCGACGTTGGGGGCGGAGCACTTCATCGACGTGCTGATCCGCGATCCGCAGAACGCCGCGATCGGCGTCTATGTCGAGCAGATCCGCAATCCAGGACTGTTCCTCGACGCGGCCCGGCGCGCCCGGGTCAGGGGCATTCCGATCGTCCTCTTGCACCCGGGCTCCAGCGCACGCGGCCGCGCCGCCGCCCAGTCGCACACTGGCGCGCTTGCCGGCGACCACGCGGTGATGGAAACCATCCTGCGCAATGAGGCCATCGCGCTGGTCGAGACGACGGACGAGCTGTTCGACGTGCTGGCGATCCTCTCGCGCTTCCCGACTCCCGCGCCCGGCAAGGCCGGCGTCGTGACGAACTCCGGCGCCATCCGCGGCCTCTGCTTCGACTTCTGCGAACGCATCGGGCTCGAGCTCGCGACCCTGTCGCCCGAGATCGAGGCGGAGATGCAGGCGCTGGTGCCGCCTTACGTGCATGTCGACAACCCGTTCGACATTGGCACGGTCGGCTTCGCCAATCCCGCCATCTACGGCACCTCGGCCGCGGTCCTTCTCAAGCAGCCGGACGTTGCGATGGCGCTGCTGTCCTATGCCGGCGGCTCGCCGAAGATGCAGATCGCCAAGTCGGACGCGATCATTCCGGTCTACGCCGCCGCGACCAAGCCGGTCATCCTCAACATCGTCGGCGACGACTATCCGCTCGACGAGCGATTCATGGCTGAAGTCCGGGCCAGTGGCATTCCGTTCTTCCGCTCTCCGGAACGGGCGCTGCGCGCGATGGCCGCGGTCTCGGCCTATGCCGACGCGCTCGCCGCAGCGGGCGAAGCCAAGCCCACCGAAGCAATCTCGACAAGAATTCCCGGCACGGGCGTCATTCCGGAATATGCCGGTAAACGCGTTCTGGCTGACCTCGGCACAGCCGTGCCACGCGGCGAGATGACGAAGACCGTAGAGGACGCAATCCGAGCCGCGGCGCACATCGGCTATCCCGTCGTCATCAAGGCACAGGCGGCTGCGCTCGCGCACAAGAGCGACGTTGGAGGCGTCATCGTCAACATCGCCGACGAGACCGCGCTTCTCGCCGCGTGGGATCGGCTGCACGCCAGCGTCACCGCGGCGAAACCCGGCCTCTCGCTGGACGGCGTGCTGGTCGAGGAGATGGCATCGCCCGGCCTGGAAATGGTGGTAGGCGCGCGGCGTGACGCGCAATGGGGACCCGTCGTTCTGGTCGGTCTCGGCGGCGTCTGGATCGAGGCGCTGAAGGATGCGCGGCTGCTGCCGGCTGCGACGACGCGCGAGCGCGTCATCGGCGAACTCGGCAAGCTCAAGGCGGCGAAACTTCTCGGACCGTTCCGGGGGCAACCCGCGCGGGATGTCGGCGCAATCGCCGACGTCGTCGTGAAGCTCGGGCAGCTGATGCTGTCGGATCCGTCGATCTCGGAGGTCGACATCAATCCGCTGATGGTCCGCGCCGAGGGCGCGGTGGCGCTCGATGCGCTGTTCGTGAAGGACTGAAGCGGCGATCCTCGCCGCAGGGGAGGGATCATGACTCAAGATGCGCGCTACGGAGCGCTTCAGCTGTTTGTTGACGGACGCTGGCTCGACGCCTGCGACCGGGTCACCGAGGACGTGATCAACCCGGCGACCGGCGAGGCCATCGCCGCCCTGCCGCATGCCAGCCGCGACGACATCGACGCGGCGGCGGAGGCCGCCGGGCGGGCGTTCAAGCCGTGGAAGGCTCTGCCCGCCTACGACCGCGCCAAGATCATCCGCAAGGCGGCGGACCTGCTGCGCGAGCGCGTCGAGCACATCGCCACGCGCTTAGTGCTGGAGCAAGGCAAGCCGATGATGGAGGCGCGGCAGGAGGTTCTGGCCGCCGCTGACATCTTCGACTGGACGGCCGACGAAGGCCGGCGCACCTATGGCCGCATCGTGCCGTCGCGCATGCCCGGCGCCCGCTGGCTGGTGACCAAGGAGCCGGTCGGCCCGGTCGCGGCTTTCACGCCTTGGAATATCCCGGTCGTCATTCCGGCGCGAAAAATCTCGGCGGCACTGGCGGTCGGCTGCACGATGGTGATCAAGCCTTCGGAAGAAACCCCCGCCTCGGTGCTCGAACTCGCCCGCGCGCTGGACGATGCCGGGCTGCCGAAGGGCGTGCTCAACGTCGTCTATGGCGTCCCGTCGAAGGTGTCGGAACAGCTGATCGCGCATCCCGCGATCCGCAAGATCACCTTCACCGGTTCGACCGGCGTCGGGCAGCAGCTGGCGAAGCTGGCGGCTGAGGCTGGCGTCAAGCGCGCCACGATGGAGCTCGGCGGCCACGCGCCGGTTCTGGTCTTCGAGGATGCCGATCTCGACCATGCGGTGCGGTCGATGGTCGCCGCGAAGTATCGCAACGCCGGCCAGGTCTGCGTCTCGCCGACCCGCTTCTACGTACACGAGAGCCTGCATGACCGGTTCGTGGAGGGTTTCGCCAGCGCGGCAAACGCGATCAGCGTCGGCGACGGGCTCGACCCTGCCACCGGCATGGGTCCACTCGCCAACCCACGCCGGATCGCGGCGATGGAGCGGCTGGTGGCGGATGCCGTCGACCATGGCGCGACACTCGTTGCCGGCGGCGAGCGGGGAGCCAACCGTGGCTATTTCTTCCAGCCGACGGTGCTGGCGAACGTGCCCATGGAAGCGCGGGCGATGAACGAGGAACCGTTTGGGCCGATGGCGATCACCTCGCCCTTCTCTTCCTTCGACGAAGTCATCGAGCAGGCCAACCGGCTACCCTTCGGCCTCGCTTCCTATGCCTTCACCACATCGACCCGCACCGCATCTATGGTGGCGGACGCCCTTGAGGCCGGCATGGTCGGCCTCAACAACAATTTCATCAACATGCCCGAGACCCCGTTCGGTGGCGTGAAGCAGAGCGGCTACGGCAGCGAAGGCGGCACCGAGGGCATGGACGCCTACCTCACCACGAAATTCGTCAGCCAGACGTGAGCACCCAGATGACCCAGGACCAGACCGAAAAAACCCGCCCCGAGCCCTGGGGCAAGGACGTCCTCGTCGAGTTCGAGGAGGGAATCGCCTGGGTGAAGATCAACCGCCCCGAAAAGCGCAACGCGATGAGCGTCGGCTTGGCGGAGGAGATGAACAGGGTCCTCGACGCGCTCGAGATCGACGACCGCTGCGGCGTCATCGTGCTCACCGGCGTGGGCGAGGCCTTTTCCGCCGGCATGGATTTGAAAGACTTCTTCCGCGCCACCGACGGCGTCAGCGACATCGAACGGATGCGCGCCTACCGCTCGACCCGTGCCTGGCAGTGGCGCACGCTGATGCACTACTCCAAGCCGACGATCGCGATGGTCAATGGCTGGTGCTTCGGCGGCGCCTTCACGCCGCTGATCTGCTGTGATCTGGCGATTGCGTCGGACGACGCCGTGTTTGGCCTGTCCGAGATCAACTGGGGCGTGATCCCCGGCGGCGTCGTCTCCAAGGCGATCTCGACGCTGATGAACGACCGCAAGGCGCTCTACTACGTGATGACCGGCGAGCAGTTCGGCGGCAAGGTTGCCGAGCAGCTCGGCCTCGTCAACGAATCGGTGCCGGCCGACCGGCTGCGCGAGCGCACGGTCGAGCTGTGCAAGGTGCTCTTGGCCAAGAACCCGACGGTGCTGCGCCAGGCGCGGATGGCGTACAAATACGTGCGCGAGATGACCTGGGAGGAATCGGCGGAATACCTGACCGCCAAGGCCGACCAGACGACCTTCGTCGACCCGGAGCGCGGCCGCGCCAAGGGCCTATCGCAGTTTCTCGACGAGAAGACCTTCCAGCCCGGCCACGGCGCCTACAAGCGCGAGGGCTGAGAGTTCACGACGGCCGTAGAGCCCGACGGACGTCGGGCCGCGCCTGGCCTTGCCTTTCCCACGAGACACTTCAGGGCGGCCAAGGCTCGACGTCAGGCTCACCCACCGGCGGGATGCGCTGATTGACATCATGAGCGCTCTGAATGCACTCATCCGGGATCAATCCTCCATCAGTTCATTAACGCACAAGTTAGTGAGTATTGACTTTGGTCGGTTCACGCGGCCATTTATGTCTTCTGCCGCCGGGGAGGGCGGTTGCGAGAACTGATGCCGTCTCCGACCACAAGGCAGTCCAACTCCTGAGGATATCATCTCTGACCGCCGATTGCGCGTTTTCCGGCCGGCAAGGTAGACAAGCTGTGTCTGCGCTCGCAATACGGACAGGCGTAGTAGAGAGGATGGTGGTGTGCGGTTGCCGGCGGTGTCCAAGAAACCTGAATAGGTCCAAAAATTGACTGAAACGAAAGCGGTCCGACGCAAAGCGACGACCAAAGCCGAACAACGCGCCGACATGATCGAGCAGATCCTCGACGCGGCGGAACTTTTGTTTTCGAAGCATGGCCTATACGGCGTGACGCTGAAGGACATCGCCAAGCACATTGGCGTCCACCACACGCTGATCAACTACTACTTCGATGACAAGAAGGCGCTTTTCGACAGGGTGTTCGCCCGGCGTGCCGTCGTGACCAGCGAACGGCGCATGCGCATGCTGGAGGAATATGAGAAGGGGTGCGCCGGCAAGCCGACAGTCGAAGGCGCGCTTCACGCCTTCCTCGACACAGACCTGGACCTCTATACCGAAGGTGGTGAAGGTTGGCGCAATTATGCTGCGCTAGGCGCGCAGATTGCGAATACTCCGGAATGGGGCGCAGCGATGATGGACGAGCATTTCGACCCCGTGGTCTTGCGCCTCATCGCCATCTTGAAACGGGCGCTGCCCGGGTGCGCAGACGAGGACATCTTCTGGGGCTATCATTTCGTGACCGGCGCGCTGATGCTAACCTTGGCGCGCACCGGCCGTATCGACAAGCTGTCCGATGGGCTCTGTCATTCCGACGACTTCGCAGCTGTGAAGCAACGCATGGCAATGTTCATGGCGGCTGGCTTCCTGGCGATTTGTCGGCCACGCCAGTCGCCATGAATTCCCAAACGCCGTAGCGCATCGACCGGCTCAGCACGCGAAATCTCTTGCGGCAATCTCATTAATTATCTAGTGAGTGAATGAATGAACAAGCATATTGAAGATGTTGCAACGGCACTTCGGGGGCGGGTCGCGATCGTGACCGGTGCCGGCGGTGGGCTCGGCAGGTCCCATGCACTGATGCTGGCCCGGCACGGAGCGCAGGTGATCGTCAACGATGTGAACGAGAACGCAGCCGATCGCGTGGCGGGCGAGATCCTCGACGTCGGCGGCGCAGCGATAGGATTCGCGGCTTCCGTGACGGACGAGATGCGCATCGGCGAGATGGTCGCACGGGCTTTCGAAGCCTGGGGTCGTGTCGACATTTTGGTCAACAATGCGGGCATCCTGCGCGACAGGAGCTTCGCCAAGATGACGATGGCGGAGTTCCGCGAGGTGATCGACGTCCATCTCATGGGGTCGGCGATCTGCACCAAGGCCGTTTGGGAAATCATGCGGGAACAGCGCTACGGGCGGGTCGTGATGACCACGTCGTCGTCGGGTCTGTTCGGCAATTTCGGTCAGGCAAACTATGGCGCCGCGAAAATGGCGCTCGTCGGTCTCATGCAGACGCTTTCGATCGAGGGCGAGAAATACGGCATAAAGGTCAATTGTCTTGCGCCGACGGCAGCCACGGTCATGACAGACGGCCTGTTGGGCGATGGCAGCGCCGAACGGTTCTCGCCGGCTCTCGTCAGTCCAGGGCTGATGGCGCTCGTTGCGGACGATGCGCCGACGCGGGCGATCCTGTGTGCTGGCGCCGGCCATTTCGCCCGATCGAACGTGACGCTCACGCAAGGATTTCATGTCGGTGACGGCGACGACGCGGCCGGCCGAGTGGTGGCGAACTGGAGCCGGATCAGCGACCGTACCGGCGAGATCGCGCCCAACTATGGCTTCATGCAGATGCAGCGCGAGGTGGCCAGTGGTTCCGGCGCAATGCAGCCGAAAACGGTGAACGGGTAGACGAACCGGAGTTCGTTCGCACGGGCGAGGACGAAGAAACGCTTGCCTGAAAGTAGCTAATTATCTAGTGAGTGAATACCTGGAGGAGGAACCAGGCAAGTACCTGATCTGCGATATGGAAACAGCCGAACCGCTCTCCTGGGAGGGTGGCTGACCAGTTGCTGGAACAAGGTGTTTGCGGGTAGCGGCTCAAAGCTTGGGCAGCTGACAGACGGACCGGCGGGTAGCGTCGGCGGGGGGAGAAATGCCAGTTCGCACGTCAGCGGTCGGCAGGAGGAACATGCTGGAACGGGTCGTTGCTGCGGCGACGCTCGCCCTCATCATCGTCTTCAGCCTCGCCATCGATGGGTTCGCCACGCCGGGCAACCTGCGCGTCATCCTGACAAATTCCGCGTCGCTGGCGATCCTCAGCTGCGGGATGGCGGTGGTCATCATTTCCCGCGGGCTCGATCTGTCGCTGGTGGCGCAAATGGTGGCGGGCGCGACCATCTTCGGCATCCTGATCACCAACGGCGTCGCAGCGCCGGTAGCGCTCTTTGTGGCCATCGCGGCAATGCTGGTCATCGGCTTCCTCAATGCCTGGCTGATCGCCTATGTCGAGATACCGGCAATGTTGGCTACGCTGGCCTCGTCGATGTTCATGGTGGGCATGCTCCGCTTCGGCATCCTGCGCGGCGAGTTCCTGCTTCTCCTGCCGAAGTCGGATCCCACTGTGGCGTTCCTGGCCGGCGAAGTGATGCCCGGCCTGTCGACGCCGGTCGTGCTGATGGTCGCCGCGCTGGCGGCAAGCTGGTTCCTGCTCAACCGCATGTCCGCCGGGCGCGTGGTCTATGCCATGGGCGACAACTTCCAGGCCGCGCGGCTGACCGGGCTCCCCGTGCGTACGACTACGGTCGTCGTCTATGTTTTTGCCGCGCTCACCGCCCTCATCGCCGGACTGGTCATGGCGGCGGCGAGCGGCGCGGTCGATTTCCGCACAGTGACCAACGGCACGCTGCTCTTCGAAGTCATTCTCGTCGTGGTGCTGGGCGGCATCCCGCTGAGGGGAGGGCGCGGCGGCGTGCAAAATATCCTCGTCGGCCTGGCGCTTGTGGCGGTGCTGCGCAACGGCATGACGCTGATGGATTTCACGACGCAGACGCAGGACATGCTTAAGGGGCTGGTCCTGCTGACGGCGATCATCACCGACAATCATCTCAATCCCAGAGACGCCGAAACCGACACGGCGGGTGATCTCTGACGATGCGACGTTCAACCAGGGAGGAAGTTATGTTTATGAACGCAGGAAGCAAATTACGGACAGTTGCAGCGAGCCTGCTGATGGGTGCCTGTGCGCTCGTTGGCTCATCCGCCGGCGCACTGGCCGACAGCAAGCTCGCCGGCAAGAAGGTCATCTTCGTGCCAATCGCAATGGGCATCTCGCTGACCGAAGGCTGGGCACGGCGCATGCGGGAGCATGCGGAGATAAACGGCTACTCGTTCGAGGTCAGAGACGCAGCCTTCAATACGGGCATCATGTCAGAACTGGTGGCCAAGGCGATCAGCGACAAGCCGGATGTGCTGGTCGTGCACAATCCGACGGTGCAGCTGCTGGCCCGGCAGATCAAGCAGGCCGAGTCCGAAGGGATCAAGGTGCTGCAGATCAACCTCCAGTCCAACCAGCCGTCGGCGGCCTTCGTCGGCGCCAGCTGGGAACGGATCGGACGGGAAATCGCCGAGGACATCGTGAAGGAATGCGGCGCCGCATCCGGCAAGTCCGGCAAGGTCGCGATCATCCCGGGACAGCTCACGGCGGCAGACAGCGTGATCATGAACGAGGCTGCCTTCAAGGTCTTCGAGCAGCACAAGGAGATCCAGGTGGTTTCCAATCAGGCCTCCGACTGGGAGCCGGAGAAGGCGCGCCAGATCACCTCGACCGTGCTTCAGCAGCATCCGGACCTCTGCGCCGTGTTCGGCCACTGGGACGTCCACACGATGGGCGCGGGCAACGCGGTCAAGGATGCAGGCAAGTCGGACTCCGTCCTGGTCTACTCGACGGGCGGCGGCGATGACGTCGCCTGCAAGGCGGTTGAGGAAAAGATCCAGCATCGCATCTGGAGCTACGACGCCGATGGCCAGGGCCGAGACGCTGGCACCATGATCGACTTGCTGCTGCAGGGCGCCGCGGCATCCGACGGGTCGATGCTGGTCGCCGAGTCGCCGTTGAAGATCATCAAGAACGGAGCCGACTACGACGCGTCGCTCTGCTGGAAGATGTGACGACGCCAACCGGCAGGTCCGCGAAAGCGGTCTCATCGCGGGGCTCTCCGGAGCCCCGCATCTTTGCACCAGCAGGATTACCCAATGGCCGCTGAGTTCGATTTCGCAAGCCTGCCAAGGCAGAGTGTGCCGTGCCTCGTGTTATCGCCGCGCCGCATTCTGGCCGACGTGCTCGCAAAGGGTTGGGTCGAGAGCCTGATTCCGTTCGTTGCGCTCGTCTGCGTCGTGGCGGGCATTCTCGCGACGACCGACGGCTATTTCGCTGCGACCAATCTGCGGAACCTTGCCCAATATGCTGCCGATGGCGGTCTTGTGGTCCTTGCGCTGTTGATCGTGGTGGCGGTCGGCGGCATCGATCTCTCGGTCGGATCCAATTTTGCCATGTCGGCTTTCGTGGCCCTGTTCTGTTTTCACATTCTCCAGTTGCCCGTCCCGGTCGTCCTCCTGGCGTCGCTCGCCTCGGGGGCGATGATCGGCTCCGTCAACGGCACGATTGCGGGCCTGCTCGGCTGCGGCGCGCTGCTGACCACGCTCGGAACCCTCATCACAGTGCGCGGCATCTACACGCTCGCATCGCAGGCCCAACTTGTCGAGATTTCCTCGTCGGCGCGGATGGACGATCTCTGGGACTGGATCGGCTTCGACAAGGTGCTGACTTTCCCGGTCGGCTTCTGGGCTTTCGTGGCCGTTGCGACCTTGGTCTTCGTCATGTTCCGCCAGACCCGCTTTGGCTGGCATATCCTTGCGGTTGGCGGCAACCGCAAGGCGGCGCGCCATGGCGGCATCCGCGTTCGGACGACGATCTTCTTTGCCTACACGTTGGCCGGACTGATCGTCGGCTTTGCCGGCTTCCTGTTCGCCGCCCGGCAGAACAGCGTCGGTTCCGACACCGGCATCGGCATGGAGTTCTTCGTGCTGACGGCCCTTGTCGTCGGCCTCGGCGGCTTCGTGCCCGGCCGCGGCGCGGTGGTGTCGGTGCTGATCGGCTTTGCCACGATCTACCTGCTGAACAACGCGATGGTGAATGCCGGCTTCCGCGGCGATTTCGTGCAACTGTCGATGGGTGCGATCATCATCGTCATCCTCGCCATCGACGTGAAGTTTCGCAAGAACCGGCACCGGCTGCTGGCATCCACATATCTCGATCCCATGGCATTCGAAGCGGACGAAGTGCGGGGCATGCAGGGGCTGATGCCCAACGACATCGCGCCAAAGCTGCACGGAGCTGATCTCCTCGCCGTCGGCCAGGTCGATGGACCGGAGGACGTGTTGCTCGACACAGCTGGCAACATCTACTGCGGCAGCCGCGACGGCTACCTTTTCCGCATCGCGGCGCCCGACCACGCCAAGGCCGAGGTGCTGGCCAAGATCGGCGGACGCCCGCTCGGGCTCGCCTTCGACCGGGAGGGCCGCATCGTCGCCTGCGTGGCGGGGATGGGGCTGGTCCGGGTGACGATGGACGGCAAGGTGGAACTCCTGACCGACCAGACGGAGCGCAGCCTTTTCAGTATCCAGGACGATACGACGATCCGCATGGCAGACGATCTCGACATCGCGCCGGACGGCGTGATCTACTTCACAGATGCCACTAAGCGCTACGACATCGAGAACTGGGGTCTCGACCTGCTCGAAGGCCGGCCGAATGGACGCCTGCTGTCCTACGATCCGGCAACGCGCCGGACGCGCACCGTTTGCGACAATCTCCGCTTTCCGAACGGGGTCTGCCTGACCCATGACGGCAAGCACCTGCTGGTGGCGACCACATGGGAATGCTCGATCCTGATCTTTGATCTTGCGCGCCTCTCCGACGGCCCCCGCATATTCGCCAGCGGCCTTCCGGGATACCCAGACAACATCAATCGCGCCTCGGACGGCGGCTACTGGGTGGCGCTCGCGGGCATGCGCAATCCGGTCTTCGACCAGGCAATGCGCCATCCCGGCCTGCGCCGTCGCATGACCAGGCGCGTGCCACCGACCAACTGGCTGTTCGGCAATCTCAACATCGGCGGCGTGCTGAAGGTGAACGGCAGCGGCAAGGTCATCGACGCGCTCTGGGACGCGCCTGACGGCCCGCTCTACATGATCACCTCGATGCGCGAGCACGAGGGCGCGCTCTATCTGGGCGGCGTCACCAATGACAAGATCGGGCGGCTGAGGCTCGACGGCGCCGATGGCGGCTGGCGCGGGGCGGAGAGCTATTGGGGGGCAGGTCGATGATGTCGCTGTTCCGCTCCAGGCGGCAGCCGCCGCCTGCCATGACGCTGGAAGGCATGCTTGGTCCCAATGGAAGGCTCGACGAGGCCGCGGGGATGCAAGTCGAGGCGCCCGACGCGATTGCCGTCGGCGCGGATGACAGGCTGCTGGTCAGCTCCGGCGCCCGCGTGCTCGTTCTGGATGCCTGGGGCGGAGAGCCCGCGCAATGGGCCGCCTTTGACAGGCCCGTTACCGCGCTCTGCTGCAGCCCGGGCGGACGGGTAGCGGTGGGATTGGCGAGCGGGGGCGTGGCAGTCTTGGATGCGTCCGGGCAAATCGCAAGCGACTGGAGGCTTCCCGGCCTCGGCGCGTTGTCCGCCGTCGACTGCATCTTCCGCTCCGAGGACGAACTGCTGCTGGTCGATAATGGCTACGGCCCGGAAGCCAATGTGCTCGCCCAGGCAACCTGGGACGACGAAGCGCGCGGCCAGCTTCTGTCCGTGAGCCGTTCTGGCGAGACCCGCGCCCTTCTCTCCGCCCTGCATTGCCCGATGGGCATCTGCCTCGATTCGCGGGGCGAGGCGCTCGTCTCGCTGCTCGAGAGGGCATCGATCATGGATGCCGGCGGGACCGTTCGCCAATCCGGCTATCCCGGCTATGCTGCCCGACTGCGGCGGATCGGTTCCGGCTACGCCCTGACCTGCCTGTCGCGGCGCGACCCGTTGATCGAGTTTCTGAAGACCGAGCCCGGCTTCGTGGCGGAAATGAAGGCGACGATCGACTCAGGGCACTGGATCGCGCCGCGTATCAATCCGGAGTTCAGTCATGACTTCCCGATCGAACTTGGCGCAACGCGCCTGTTCGGCGAGGTCAAGCCGTGGGCGCCTTCCTTCTCCTACGGCCTGCTGATCGAGATGGACGAGAACCTTATGCCGATGAGCTCGGCACAGTCGCGCGCCAATGGCCGCCGCCACGCGATCTGCGACGTTGCGATGTGGCAGGGCGACCTGATCGCGGTCAGCAAGGCGAGCGGCGAGATCCTCAATCTCGGCAGGAGGTCGTGACGTCATGACCGGACAACCCGTCATCAGCCTCGAGAATGCGACCAAGACCTATGGCGGCATCGCCGCGCTGGCCGAGGCGAATTTCGAACTTCGTCCCGGCGAAATCCATGCGCTCGTCGGCGAGAACGGCGCCGGCAAGTCGACGCTATGCAAGCTCATCGCGGGTGTCATCTCGCCGACCGAAGGTGTGCTGCGCGTCAATGGGGAGGCGGTTTCCTTCTCCGCCCCCAAGGATGCAAGCCTGCGCGGCATCTCGATGGTCTACCAGGAGACCAGCCTCGTGCCGCAGCTGACCGTCGCGCAGAACATCGTGCTCGGCCGCGAACGCGCCTTCAACTCGGTGCGCAAGGTGCGCAACTCGGCTAGGCAGGTGCTGCAGCGGCTGAATTTCAAGGTTGATCCCTCGCAACTCGCTGGCTCGCTGTCGGCGGCCAAACGGCAGATGGTCGAGATTGCCCGCGCCGTCCTCAACGATGCAAGGGTGATTATCCTCGACGAACCCACGGCAGCGCTCACGCCGGAGGAGACGGATCACCTCTTTGATCTGATGCGGTCGCTCAAGAAGTCCGGTGTAGCGATCATCTTCATTTCGCATGCGCTTGAAGAGGCGCTGTCTCATGCCGACCGCATCTCCGTCCTGCGCAACGGGCGCATGATGGTGACGGGACCTGCCGCGGACTTCGACCGCGCGCGGCTGATCAGGCACATGATCGGCGAAGACTTGCGCGAGGAGAGCAAGGCGCCGGCGTCCGCGCGTCCCGCGCGTTCTGCACTGCCGGTCCTGCAGGTGGAAAACATCCGAATGGGATCGATGGTCAACAACATGTCGTTCTCGATCTTTCCCGGCGAGGTCACCGGCATCGCCGGGCTGATCGGCTCGGGCCGCAGCGAGATCGCACGCGTGATCATGGGTCATACCAAGCGCAATTTCGGCGGCGGTCGGATCTGGCTCGACGGCAAGGAGGTGCGCTACGCCATCCCCGCGCACGCGGTGGCCGACGGCATCGCCTATGTCAGCGAGGACCGGAAGCTCGACGGCTTCTTCGACACGCTGAGTGTGGCCGACAATATCGGGCTTGGTTGGCTCGCGAAGTTCGGCCGGCGCACCGCGCTGGCGCCGGTTACGCGTATGCGCGACATCGCGCGCGAATGGGAACAGCGCCTGTCGATCCGCGGCCTCGGCGCGAACCAGCCGGTGCTTTATCTGTCGGGCGGCAATCAGCAGAAGGTCGTCATCGCCAAGTCGCTGGCGCAGCAGCCGCGGCTGGTGATCTTCGACGAGCCGACTCGCGGCGTCGACGTCGGGGCGATCGCAGAGATCCGGCAGATCATCCGCGACATCGCCGACAGCGGCGCCGGCGTCATGGTGATCTCCTCCTACCTGCCGGAAGTCCTCGACCTGTCCGACCGCATCCTCGTCGCCAAGAGCGGCACGATTGCCGCCGAATTCTCGCGTGCCGAGGCGACCGCGGAGAGGATCCTTCACGCAGCGGTTCACTGACTGAGGGCGAGCTATTCGCGTTCGGACCGGCGTTCCGACAGGAAGGCATCGAGCGGCCCGCACTGTCGCCTGCGCCGCGCCTCGGGGTGCCACCGCCCGCTGAGCTGTCTCTGCAAGGTTTTCAGTTGAAAAGGGATGGGGCGGCACACGGCCGCCCCATCTGATCTCAGCTGACTTCGTTCAGTCGGCGCGTCGCGGGAGCCGCTTCTTCTCCGGAAGCGCCCTGCGCCCGCCGGTTTCCGGCTTCTTGATCAACCGCTGCGGAACGGACAGCCGGTCGACCTGAGAGATGACGGGCTTCTTCACACAATTGCCGCGAACCAGTTTCTCGCCACGAGCGCAGGTATTGGTGATCGTCGGCTGCCGCACGCAGGTCTTGCCGACCAGCTTGAAACCCTTCTTGCACAGGATGCTGACCTCAGGCTTCTTGACGCATTTGCCGTTGACGCGCTGCTCACCGCGCTTGCAGGCGACGACGATGGTCGGCTTGCGCACGCAGGTCTTGCCTTTCAGCTCAAAGCCCTTCTTGCAGAAGATGCTGATCTCCGGCTTCTTCACGCACTTGCCATCGATGCGGATTTCAGTGCGCTTGCAGGGGGCCACGACGACCGGCTTGTCGATGCACTTACCGCGCACCAGGGTCTCGTTGCGTCCGCAGATCGGGGCGGGATCGACGATCACCAGCGGCCGCTGCGGCTTGACCGGGATCGGGCGCGGCTCTGAGACGAGGTCGTCGGCGCCGGGATCGATTGCCGGGTTGTTGCAGGTGAAGTCCTGCTTGTCGACGGCGACAGTTACCGGCGCCGGCTGCAGTTCCTGCAAGGTGCACTGGATCGAACGTGTCCGGTTGATCTTCAGGTCATGCGCGCCGTAGGCCTCGTAGACGCCGCTTCCCTGGTCGTAGCCGGTCGCGGTGCCGGTGAAGAAGGCGCCGTTCGAGCACGAGATGCGGTAGTCGAAATCGCCGGGCGCGGGGCGCGTCACCTCGAAGAACACCTGGCCCTTGCGCGGGCAGGATTTGTCGTGGCCGGCGCTGTCGGCGACGATCACTTCGCCCTGCCACTTGGCCTTCGGCTTGGGAAAGTCGTGATGGTCGACCGGTTCAGTTGTCAGGCCGCCGCCGCCCGGGCTGGTGCAATGGACCATGATGTCCTTCCAGCCGTCGAACGGACCGAACGGGCCTTCTTCGACGATCTCGGTCTTGAACTGGAAGTGCGAGGTCGTGCCGACATCTTCCCAGGTTTCGTATGTGGCGAAGTAGCCATTCTTGACCGCATCATAGGACGCCCATGCCTGCTGGAACTCCGACGTGATCGGCCCGCCGTTCTTCTGCCGCCAGATCCGCATCGACACCGGGCCAGCCTGGTTGGCCTCGGCGCGGCTCGTCACCTTCAGCGCCGGACACACCGTGGCTGGGTTGGAACCCGGCTGGTTCGACTGATAGGTGGTCAGGAACAGCTTGACGTTCTCGACGTCGAACTCGCCGTGATCATGGGCGACATCGTTCGTCGCCGGCTTTATCACGGGATCGCAGATCACCTGCACCCGCAGCTTGTCGTGCGCTGTGTGATCCATGCCGTAGGCCGGGTGAGGCCACTCGTTGAGATTGGCCTCATAGACATTGTTGTTCATGTTGTGGTCCTTGCCGGTGTCCGCGGCGAAGGTCACGTCGATGTCGTGGTTGAACGAATGCGACTTTGTCGGACCATCGGCCTGAAGTTTCTCGTTGCACTTGCGGATGACCTGGTCGCCGAACGAAACGATCGCGATGCCTGTCGGCGAGGACAGGGGAATCTTCGACGCATCGAAGCTCATGATTTCGGTCTTGTTGAAGTCGCGGGTGTCGGCAAGTCCGCTCCAGACGGCGGGGAACGGTCCACACTGGCCGGGACCGCAGACGCCCAGGACGACGCCGACGTAGCTGACGAAGCCTGGCCATTTGGTGTCGACTTTCATGTGGCCGGTGAAGGCGACCGGCCCCGACTTGAGCTTGTTCCAGCTCTCGCCATCCGTCGAAATGACGCGGACGGTGGCGGCGATACCCTGCGCGTCGAATGACATCGAGTTGAGGTTCGCCTGTTCGGCCCGCGCCTCCGTGGCGGTGAGTGCTGCAGCGGTGAGCGCCAGTGCGGCCACCGAATTCCGGATCAAGTTCCTTTGCAGTGACATCTCTCTCTCCCTTGTGAGGTTGCTTCCGGGAGGTCAGTCGCTGCGGCGGCGGATTAGGTTCACGACGTTCAGAGGGCGGGTCAAAGAAAAACCCCGCCGGTTTCCCGGCGGGGCTTCGGTGTCATGCAGCAGTGATCACGGCAGCTTGATCGTCCGGTTCGGCTGCTGGTCGCGGCGCGGCGTCTTCGGCTCGTTCGGCTTGCGCTCGAGCTGAAGCTGCGGCACGAAGATGGGCCGGCAGTTCGGCGGCGTCCCGCGCGTGCCGACCGGGCAGCGCGGCTTTGTCACGTCGATGCACTTGCCGTTCTGCAGAACCTGGCCACGGCGGCAGACAGGATCGACCCGCCCGACGCAGCGTCCCTCGACAAGACGCGTGCCGCGCGGGCATTCGACCTGGCGCTGACGGCATTCACCGCGAACCAGGCTGGTGCCACGCGGGCAGACGCAGCGGCCGTCCTGGGTCCGGATCTGCCCGGGCAGCAGTCTGCACTGCGGTGGCGTCGGTTTCACGCAACGCTGGTTCCGCAATTCAGTGCCACGCGGACAGATGCAGCGCCCGGCTTCGGTCCGGATCTGTCCCGGCAGAAGCTTGCACTGTTCCGGCGTCGACTTGACGCAACGCTGGCCACGCAGCTCGGTGCCGCGCGGGCAGACGCAACGGCCAGCCTCGGTCCGGATCTGGCCGGGCAGAAGCGTGCACTGCTCAGGCTTGGGATCGGGCCTGCGCACCGGCGGCGGCGGCACGGGAACGGTCGTGCCGATCTCCGTGCACTGGCCGTTGCGGAACCGGGTTCCCTCCGGGCAGACGCAACGGCCGGCGGCGTTCAGCACGAAGCCCGCCGAGCATTCCGGCTTCACCTCGTCCTTCACGATGGTGAACGGATGGCAGGCCGCGCGGGCGTCCGACTTCCCTCCCGCGAGCGGCGCGCCATCTTGCCCGCCGCCGCGCACCACGGTGCCAGGCTCCAGCACCGCCACGCAGTTGCGGCCGTCGACCGGACCGCTGGTGTCGGCCAGCGCATCTTCCGGTATGACGATCGTCACCTGATGGATGCGGCTCTCGCCAGCTCCGAGCGACAGGTTGGCGTCGCAGGAGATCGGCAAGGTCGCCGGTTCGGGGCTGCAGCCGAAGGGCGGTTCGATCGAGGTGACCGGAACGCCCTCCAGGCGGCCGAGACCCTCGAGCTCCACCGCGTCGCCGATCTGGACGGGACCGTTGAAGGCCGCGTCGCCATCGTTGCGTATGGTGATCTCGAAGGTGCAGGGCTGGCCCGCACGACACTGGCGATCGCCGGTCTTCTCGACCGTGATCACCGGCTTCCCGGGGTCGCGCTGCGGCACCCGCACCTTGGCGCATGACTTGTTGTTGGCAAGATTGCTCTCGCCCGGAACAGGCAGCACCTCGGCGCAGTTTTCGAGCTGGTCGGGCCGGAAGTCCGGCCCGACGATCGCCTTGACGAAGATCGGCGTCGACGCGCCGGGCACCAGAACGAGGCCCGGATGGTCGCACTTGAACTGGGCCGGACCCGTCGGCCCGCAGGCCCATGGCGGGGTCGGTTCGAAGTCCGACGACGCCGGCACGCCTGCTGGATAGGTGTCGACCACCGACAGCGGGCCATTCACGGCGACGGTTCCGCTGTTGACGATGTCGATCCTGAACAGGCACACACCGTCGATCGAGCAGACCGGCCGGAGGGCCGACTTGCGGATCGTCAGGTCGACCTTCTTCTCGATCGGCGTGCATTCACGGTCACGCCCGGGAACGCACAGCGGGATCGTGGCGCAGGCGCGGTCGTTGGTCTGCAGGCCGAACAGCGGCTTGCCGCTCGCCCCGTAATTGTAGCGGGCGCAGTTGCGAATGTAGCGCGCGTCCCAGGCGGGTCCGGGCTTGAAGCCGATCTTGAGATCGACCGATTCGCCGGGATTGAGCATGGTCGCAGGATGCTCGCACTGCATGGGGCTGGTCAGCGGCGCGCAGATCCAGGGAACGTTGGGCCCTGAGTCGATCGTCGCGTTGCCAGGCAGCGTCACCTCGTCGAGCACGATCTTGCCGTTGTAGGGGCCAGCGCCGACATTGGTGACGGTAATCGTGAAGTCGCAACCGCCGTCCTTTGTGCAGGTCGCCACGTCGGCGCGCTTCTCGATCTTGAGATCCGGCTCGCGGTCCTTCGGCGGACATTTGATGTCCTCGGGGATCACGAGATCGATCTCCTGCGAGCAGCAGAGGCCGACGCCTTCTTCGGGGCCGGCATAGGTTTCGACGCCGACCACGACCAGATGCACGACATCGCCAGGCATCGCGCCAGTGATCGTCCAGTCGAGCACGCCGCCGCCGATCGGAGCGATCTGAGAGATCGGCGCCACGGTGACGCCAGGCGTGGTGGTCTTGAGCTGCACGACCTTGCCGCCCATCTCGGGGCCGACCGGCATGTGGTAGATGAAGGCGCCGCCGCCGGGCACGCAATCGACCTCGCCTTCCTCGATGGTGAAGCAGGTTTCGCCGGGAGGGGGTGGCGGAGGCGGTTCGCAATCGGTGACGTCGATCCGGATCGAGGTTTTCGCGCCGGTCAGGAAATCGCCGTCGTCCGGAAGAGCCGGGTCGTGCGACGGGATGTAGACATCCGCGCCAGCCGGCCGCTGGATGCGGACGAAGCCCTGGTTGTCGACGAGAGCGGGCGCGGGGAAAACAGCCGGGTCGATCTTCGCGGTGATGCGAACCTCGACATAGCGAGCGCCGACCTCGCCGCTGCCGTCGAGATCGCTGAACGACAGGCGGAAATCGTCGAGCCTTGCGGTATCGTTCGGGTCGGCGGTGGTGCCGATGGTTCCGGCGGGCAGGGGGCCGCCGCCGGCATCGGTGCCGTCGCCGCTTGCCTGGACGTTGATGACGGTCAGTCCGTTCGGCATCTCGTCGGTCAGGTCCATGCGGTAGTTCTTCAGCTGGTCGGCGATCGCCGGATTGGCGAATGCCTCAGGATCGCCCCGGAAGCCGAAGCGCAGCCGGTAGGTGACGTAGTCGCAATTGCGCTGCTTGCCGATCTTCTCGAAGAACGGCCGCAGTTCGCCGGGCTCGCGCTCCGGACGGTCCGGACGCTCGAGCTGGATGCGGGGCGTGACGGGGTCGGCGACGGTGAGTTGCGCCGCGGCGGGCGTGACGGAGGCGAGCGCAAGCCCGGCCGCCATCAGCCAGCGCGCCTGGCGCCTGACATATGACAGGGGTTTCATGATCGTCTCCATGACGGTTTGGGTTGTGCTTTCCACGGGGTGGAAAAGTTGAAGATTGTTCATCTCTTCCTCCTCACGGTTCGCAGGCCAAAGGCGGCGTTTCGAGGGTGACGTTGACCTTGCAGCACGGGTAGTAGCCGCCCTTGTCAGCGTCGGACTGCTTGTAGAAGCAGAGCCCCACATTGACGTTCTCGCCGGGCAGATGTCCGGTGAGGCCCAGCGTGTACGGTGCGCCGGCTGGTTGCGTCTGCTGCAGGGGTGAAACACCGATGCCGGGGATCAGCGATTGCGCCTTGAGCGAATCGCCGCCGATTCCGGCAACGTCACGGAGATAGACATCGGCCTCGAGCCCGGCCGGCGTGCAGAAATACTCGACTGCCTCGACATCGATGCAGGGTGGCTGGTTGCCTGGCGGCGGAAATTCCGGCGGCCAGAACGGCGGCAGGAAGCCGCCGGGAACGTCTTCGTAATAGCCGGCGCGCCCTTCGCACGGCCGCCAGACTTCGACGTCGCCGACGTGACCCTTCACTTCCGGGTCCTCGTAGAAATTGTCGAAGTCGACGAACCACGAGCCGAAAGGCGGCTCGTTGGCGGGTCGGACAAGTGACGTCGAGGTGATCTGCACCCCGTGCACCGCGAGCGGTCCGCCCGCGGCGAGCTGCTCCGCCAGCGTCGGGTTGTCGCGCAGCCGGTCGCCGGTCTTCACCAGCGTGTCGGCGCAGGCGTTGCGGTTGAAATTGCCCTGCGCGTCATAGCCATATTGCAGGTCAATGCCGCCCGCCGACTGGCGATGCCCTTCCGGGAAGCCGACGGCGTAGGTCTCGGGCACTTCCACCCAGATCGATTCCGTCGCCGGATCGTCGGGGCTTTCGCGCCAGTAGCGCAGCACTTCGCCTTTGCCGCTGTCGGCAAACTGGCTGTAGTCGTAGCGGTTGTCGGTCTTGCCGCGCTGGGCGAGATACATGAAGCCGCGATTGTCGAAGGCGATGTCGGTGACGGCATCGTCCTCTTCGGCGGCAACAGTCAGTTCCCAGCGCGGGTCGGCGGCGAACGTGCCGTCGCGCGCAATGCCGACCGACCACACCTCGGCGTCGTTGCCGACGGTGTAGTAGACCCTGCCGCCATGCACGGCGACGCCCCAAACGCGACGCTCCGCCTGCGTGTAGCCCCAGGTGTCGGGATCCTCGCTGTCGAAGGCCGCGCCCTGGATGTCCATCACCGCGCCGTCGTCGGCGAGTTCCGGCAATCCATGCGCCGGCCGGCCGGCGACGCCGTGATCGAACGTGTCGACCAAGGCGCCGTCGATGCCGATGCGGTGGATCAGGCCGGTGTCCAGGTCGGAGACGAAGAACTGGCGGTTCGACTTGTCGAAGGCGAGGTTGCCGATGCCGGGCCCGCTGTTGCTGTCGATGGTGGCAAACAGCGTCACCGCGCCGGATATCCCGTCGATCTTCCAGATCGCGCCGGGACTGCCGCCGTTCTCCTCGGCGAACTGGCCTTCCATGAAGGTTGCTCCCGCCGTTCCGCGCCGCTGACGCTCGGGCCGGCTGTCGCCGTCCTCGTCCGGCGTGACGATGCGGATGCCGTGCAGCGATGTCGCCGCGGCGTAGATGTTGGGCACGCCGCTCGGAACGCCGTCGCGGATTCCGTCATCATACTTGACGCCGAATACCTGGCCGATCATCCCGGCCTGCACTTCGAAGGGTGGCGGTGTGAAGACAAGCTGGCCGGCCGCCGGCCCGCCGAGCGCCGCAACGTCGAACACGCGCAACGTGGCGCGCTCGACATCGATGAAGGTCTCGTCGACCGGGTCGACGCCCGGGGGAAGGCCATCCTCGATGCCGGGAATGACGGTGCCGGAGAAGCCGGTGACCGCCATCGAGCCAGGCTGGACGATCTGCGTGTCCTGCGCGTTCGCGGGGCTCGCCAGGCAAAGCCCGGCCGCCATCGCCAGGGCAATCAGGCCGCTGGTACAGGCGAGGGATGTTCGGACGCGGTCGCGATGCGAGCGGCGATGAATGGTAACGGCGGTTCCGTCATGGCGGCGCATCGTGCTTCTCCCGACATAAGCGGAGAGATCGGCCAAGACAGCGCTACGGCGGTCCGCGAACCAACACTCCCCGGCAGGCCCCTCTCTGCGGTTCTGGTATGCGCCACCCCTGACGTAAGGGAAGATACGACGGTGCTTTCCACCCGTCAACGGTGGCCAGGCCGATGCTGGCGGTGGCCGGCGGTCCGTGTCTGTGTTCATCGGATGCTCCTTTCACGGCCGCACGATGCGGCTCGTGCCCCTCAGTCGCGGCGAAGTGCAAAAAGGTTCATCGCAGGTCGCGTCTGGTCACTTCCGTCCTCATCGGCTAGCCTTTGGCTGCCATGCGATTGGCCCGTGAACCTTTTTGGATCGTCATGCGACAGAGCATCCGGAAGCCAGGCGTCAGCCGATGACCGTCGCCCCCGGCGCACAGTCCGACCGCGAGCTTGTGGCGCGCGTCGCGGCAGGTGATCGCGCCGCCGTCCGGCTTCTGTTCATGCGGCACCACGCCCGGGTCTACCGGTTCGTGGCGCGCCAGACGGGATCGGAATCGATGGCCGACGACATTGCGAACGAGGTTTTTCTCGAACTGTGGCGGCAGGCGCCGCGCTTCGAAGCGCGCTCGGAAGTGTCCACCTGGCTGCTCGGCATCGCCCGCTTCAAGGCGCTGTCGCATTTGCGCAAGCGCAAGGAAGACTGGCTCGACGACGACCGGGCGGCGGCGATCGCCGACAGCGCCGACGATCCCGAAATGGTCGCGATGAAGGGCGACAAGGGCGCCGCGCTGAAGCGAATGATCGAGGCACTGCCGGAAGAGCACGCGACGGTGATCGACCTCGCCTATTACCACGGCAAGTCGGTGTCAGAGATCGCGGAAATCCTGTCGATCCCCGAGGCGACGGTGAAGACGCGGATGTTCTACGCCCGCAAGAAGCTCGGCGAGGCGCTGAAGAGCGGCGGATATGACAGGGGCTGGCCATGAGCGAGAGCGATCGGGACATGTCGCGCCGCGACGAGATGGAAGCGCTGCTGCCGTTCTACCTGAACGGCACGCTGGACGGCGAAGATCTGGCCGCCATGGAGGCCTGGCTGGCGAATGATCCTGCCGGAGCTTTCGCGCTGGAGGAAGCCGAGGCCGAACTGTTCGGTGCGACCGCAGCCAATGAGGCGCTGCGCCCGCCCGCCGATGCGCTCGGCCGGTTCTCGAAGATGCTGGAAAGCGAGGCCGGTCCGGCGCGGGCGAGGGGCTCTGTTTCGATACTTGCAGGGCTATGGCAGCGGATCGCCGGCCTGCCGTCCGGGCTTGCCTGGGCAACGGCGGCGGCGGCGATCGCGCTGGTTCTGGTCCAGGCTGCTGGCGACTTTGGAAACAGCGGCGGCGACTATGAGATCGCCGGCGACGAGAACGACCTGAAATCCATGCCGTTCGCGCTCGTGGTCTTCAGGCCGGACGCAACGATGGCCGACATCTCGGCATTTCTGGGTGCAAACGACGCATTGATCGCCGGTGGGCCGACGGCCGGTGGAGTGTTCCGCATCGCCATTCCCGCGAAGACAATCGCCGACTACGACCGGGTGCTCGGCCTCATTGCAGCCGCGCCCTTCGCCCAGAGCGTGACGGCAGGCAGAAAGCCGACCGATGGCGGATAGATGGCTCAGCCGATGCGCAGCGGCGCTTGCAGCGGCGACGATTCTCGCCGCCGGCCCGGTTCTGGCGCAGACGAATCCAGCCGGACGGACGCCCGCTGAAAACCCGCGCCAGCCCGAACGGCCAACACGTGTCGACTGCGCCGACGCCGCGATGGCGGATTCGGCCGAGTGCCGCGCAGATGCTCGGGACCCGTTCGGCCGGATTGTGGTCATCCTGCCCGACATTCTCGTCGATCTCTTCGATGCCGGCGCTGGCGGGCCGCAACCGCCCGGCGTAGGCACGGGATCGACCGGTCCATCCAACCCATCTGTTGCGACGCCAGATCCGGGCGCAGGTTCGCCGCCGGCCAGCATCGCGCAGCGCCCGCCGGTCAATCCGCCGCCAGCCCCGCTCGTACCGCCTCAGGCCGTGACTGGCGCCTTCGTCCCAGACGAAGTGCTGGTGACCGTCGACGGCAATGCTCAGGCCGTGCAGGACATCGCAGCGGCATTCAACCTCGACATCCGCGCCCAGCGGCTCTCAGCGCTGCTTGGCGTCACCGTCGTGCGCTTCGGCATTCCGGATGGCCGCCCCGTCGGCACCGTGCTGGCGCAACTGGCGAATGATGGCCGCACGCTGCAAAGAGCCCCCAATCACATTTATGATCTCCAGCAAGCGGCTGGCATCGTCAACTACGCCTTCGAGCGCATCGCGCTCGATTCGAGCGACGCCAGCGGCGAAAATGTCCGCGTCGCGGTGATCGACACCGCTGTCGACGAGACCCATCCTGCGCTGGCGGGCGTCATCGCCGGCAGGTTCGACGCCATGCCGGAGACGCCGATCAAGGATCGCGACCACGGCACCTCGATCTCCGGCCTGATCGCCGGCGTCGGCCCGTTTCGCGGCATCGCGCCTGGCGCAATCATCTATCACGCCCGCGCCTTCGAGGGCGGCACGTCCACCATGGACGTCTTGCTGGCGGCGCTCGACTGGTCGGCGGAGCAGAACGCTCAGATCGTCAACATGAGCTTCGTCGGCCCGCGCAACGACCTCATGGAAATCGGTTGCGCCGCTGCGCGGAACCTCGGGATGGTGCTGGTCGCGGCCGTTGGAAATAACGGCCCCAAGGCGCCCTACGGCTACCCCGCAGCCTATGACGGTGTGATCGCCGTCACCGCGACCGACGAGGAGGACGAATTGATGCCGCAGGCCAACCGCGGCGCCTATGTTTTCATCGCAGCGCCCGGCGTCGAGATGCTGGCCCCGGTCGATGGCGGGACCGACGTCGTGACAGGCACCTCGTTTGCCGCAGCGATTGTCAGCGGCGCCATCGCCAATCTGTTGCAGTCGGACGCCAGCCACGATTCCGGATGGATCGAGGACACCCTCGCGCAGACCGCGTCCGATCTCGGCAAGAAGGGTCGCGACAGCGATTACGGCTTCGGGCTGATCAATGCGAAGGCGGTGCTGGACCGCAAACCGTAAGCCAAGTGGCCGTTACTGCCGCATCTCTACTCGCTGTAGACGCCGTCTCGCAGGAGGGCCGCGGAGGCGAGGTCGGCGCCTTGCCGGTTGGTGTAGAAACCGGCGCACAGGCCGCCATCGACCGGCAATGTCGCACCGGTGACATAGGATGCGGCGTCCGAAAGCAGGAACAGTACGACCGAAGCCACCTCTTCCGGCAGGGCGAGCCTGCCGAGCGGCGTACGGTTCTCCAGAACGTCATGCAGGAACCTGGGCGGGATGCCGTTTCGGACCAGCGGGGTGTCGACGCCATTCGGCGCGACCGCGTTGACGCGAATGCCGCGCCGGCCCCATTCGATCGCGAGCACGTCTGTCAGCCCGCTGACACCGAACTTGGCCGAGCAATAGTTCGATCGGCCGGCAAACCCGCCAATCGAGTTCACCGAGCCGATGTTGACGATTGCGCCTCTTCCGTGGGCGAGCATGCGCCGGCCGGCCGCCTGGCAGGACAGGAACATGCCCTTGAGATTGGTATCCACCACCAGGTCCCAGCTGGCCTCGTCCATGCTCTCCGCGGGCGCAGGGCGTGACAAGCCGGCAGCCGTGACGAGGCCGTGGATCGGGCCGAAGCGTGCCTCGAGCGCATGCACGGCCGCGTCGGTCGCGGACGCGTCCCTCACATCAAGCGCGAAGGCCATGGCCGCTCCGCCGTCGGCGATGATCGACCGGGCATGTGTCTCGGCGGCGTCGAACTGGAGGTCGGCAATGCCAACATTCGCCCCTGCCTGGGCAAGCGCCCGCGCGGTCGCCAGGCCAATGCCGGATGCGCCGCCTGTGACGAGTACGGTCTTGTCCGTGAAGTCGAATGAGGCGTTCATGAATGTCTCCGTCGCGCAGGCTCACACAGCCAGGTAGCGCTCGCTCAAATCCGGCCGTGCGTCGAATGCCGCCCAGTCGCCCTCGAAGACGACCCGGCCACTGTCCAGCAGGTAGAGGCGCGTGGTGCAGGCGCGCGCAAACCAGACATTCTGTTCCGCCAGGATCAGCGTCAGCCCGCTCGAACGGCGCATCTCGATCAATCGTTCGGCGATCTCCTCGACGATCACCGGGGCGATGCCCTCGGTCGGCTCGTCGAGCAGCAGGCAATTCGGCCTGGCATGGACTGCGCGCGCGATTGCCAGAACCTGCTGCTGTCCGCCGCTGAGTTCGAAACCCATGCGGCCGGCAAGGTCGCGCAGCATCGGAAAGAAGGTATAGATTTCGTCCAGGCCGTGCGGCGTATGTCCGGGCCGCACCGCGTGGGCGCTCATGGCGATGTTCTCAGCGACGGTCAGGTGCGGGTAGATGCGCCGGTCCTCCGGCACCAGGCCCATGCCGCGCCTGGCGCGCTGGAAATTCGACATCCTGCCGACTTCGGCGCCATCGTGTCGAATGGGTCCGACGACCTTCGGTCCGCCGGCCATCAGCCCTTTCAACAATGTCGACTTGCCGACACCGTTGCGGCCGAGCACGGCGATGCCTTCACCCTCCCGGACAGCGATCGAGACGCCCTGGATAATGTGACTGTCGCCGTAGAACATGTCGAGCGGGCCGGCCTCAAGCATGTCCGGCTCCCGAGCCAAGGTAGATCTTGCGCACCAGCGGGTTTTCCCTGACCTCGGCCGGCCGGCCGGAGGCGATCATCTCGCCATGATGCAGAACAGCGACATGCGAGGCGAGGTCGAACACCACGCCCATGTCATGCTCGGTCAGCACCACGGTCATGCCGTGACGCTGCTTGACCGAGGCAATCAGCTCGACTGAGGCCTTTCGGTCGGCCGGCGACATCCCGGCCGTTGGCTCGTCGAGCAGCAGGATCGCCGGACGGAGCACCAGGCTCATCGCAAGCTCGAGCCGCTTCTTGTCGCCGTGCGAGAGGAGCCGGGCCTCGACGTCCGACTTCGCCGACAGCGCGACTTCATCGAGCGCCTCCTCGACGCGCTCGAGGGCCGTCCGCGTCGGGTCACAGGCGGCACGGTTGCGTGGACCGGGCGGTGCATTGCGAAACGCTGCCTCGACGGCGACGAGCACGTTGGCCGCGGCGCTCAGGTCCTTGAAGACGCGCGCGACCTGGAACGACCGGCCAAAGCCGGCGCGGACCCGCTTCCACTCGGGCACGCGGGTCACGTCGGCGCCGCGGAACAGGACCGACCCGGAATCGGCGAACACCTCGCCACTCAGCACCTTGAACAGCGTCGTCTTGCCGGCGCCGTTCGGGCCGATCACGGCCAGTGTGTCGCCCTCGGCGACCGACAGGTCGACGTCCTTGAGCACCTTGACCGACGGATAGTCCTTGATGACCTTGCGCGCTTCCAGGAGCGGTGCGGCGGGGGCGCTGGCGCTGCTCATCGAGGGGTCTCCTTCGCGGCACTGTCCTTCGGGCCGAAACGCCGCCGAAGTGCTGCCAGCCCGCCAAGTATGCCGCCCGGGAACAGCAGCACGACGACGAGCAGGATGGAGCCGATGATGATCTCGGAGAAACCGTGCAAGGTGCGGGTTCCGTATTCGAGGATGGCGAAGCCGGCGGCGCCGACGACGGGACCCCAAAAACTCTGCACGCCGCCGAGCAGCGAATACAGGATCGGCCGGGCCGACAGCGTCCAGTGCGCCACGTCGGGCGTCAGAAGTTGCAGCCACGGGCCGTAGAGCGCGCCGGCGATCGCGGTCACGCCAGAGGCGACGGCAAAGGCGAGCAGGCGGTTGCCCGCGACATTGATGCCTAGGAATGCGGCGCGCTCTGGATCCTGCTGGATCGCACGCAGAGCACGCCCGGTCTGGCTGTACCGGACCCACCAGATGATGGCGCAGAGCACCGTGCTGAACAGAACGACGAAGACATAGTAATTGTCGCCCTGGGCGAGATCGACCTCGAACAGGCCCATGTCGAGGAGCGGGCGACGGATGCCCGTGAAGCCGTCCTCGCGTCCGAGCGGGGTGAACGAGGCGAGGAACAGGTAGACGATCTGGCTCAGCGCCAGCGTCAGGATGGCGAAGTAGACGCCAAGGGACCGGCGCAGCGCGATCACTCCGATGACCACGGCGAGGACCACGCCGAATGCGCCGGCCCCGAGAAACCCGATGAGCGGATGCAGGTCCGGGAAGCTGCGCACCACCAGCGCGTAGAAGTAGCCGCCGACGGCGAAGAAGGACGCGTGGCCGAACGAGACGAGGCCCGTCTGGCCGAACATCAGGTTCCAGGACAGGCCGAAGACGATGTGCAGCGCCAGCGTGCCGACGACAAAGACCACGCCTTTCGAGGCAATCAGCGGCATCGCCAGCAGCAACGAGACGACGACGAAAGCGATGGCTGCATCGCGGGCGATCGGGGCGGAGAGGGGGGATCTCACAGGCGGGCTCCCGCGATCAGGCCTTGCGGGCGCAGCAGGAGCGCGACAGTCATGGCGATGTAGAAGAACAGCCCGGGCACCTCGGAGAATAGGAGCGAGCCGAACGAGTCGATGACGCAAAGCATGATCGCGGCGAGGAAGGTGCCGCGGATGTTACCCATGCCGCCGACGATCAGCGCCCCGAAAGCCTGGATGACGAAGGTGCTGGCGAGGTTGGGCGAGAGCGTCTGGTTTGGCAGAAGGAGCGCGCCGGCCATGCCTGCGAGGAAGAAGCCGAGCACGACGATGAACGTGTAGAAGCGCGGCACGTTCACGCCCAGCATGCCTGCCATCCAGGGATCGGACGCAACCGACTTCATCAGCTTGCCAGTGTCAGTGTGCTGCAGCACCCATTCCAGCAGCGCGTAGCTCGCGACGCCGAAGAGGATGATGAAGATCGCGTAGGTGGGCATGAAGACGTCGGCGGCGAAGACGGCGCCGGCTAGGAGGTCGGGCGCCACCACGCTGTGGAAGGAGACGCCCCAGATCGCCTTGACCGCGCCCTCGGTGATGAGGAGCAGCGCATAGGTGGCGATCAGTGAATAGGCCTCGTCGACCTTCTGCAGCGGCCGGAAGATGACCCGCTCGACGACAAGGCCGAGCAGGCCGACGACAATGCCGGCGACCGTGCAGACCGCCAAGTAGACAAGCATGGACTGCTCGCCGCCGACCAGCCGCACGATCGAGAACGCGACATAGGCGCCGATCATGAAGAAGCCGCCATGCGCAAAGTTGAGCACGCGCAGGATGCCGAAGATCAGGGTCAGGCCAGTGGTGAAGAGGAACACCACCATCGCCGTGAACAGGCCGTTGAACAGCGGGCTGAGAACGTAATCGGCCACGATCGGTATGCCTCCGTGTCACCCGCCGGCGTGGCGCCGGCGGGGTAGGTCGATGCGGATCACGCGAGGGGCCGATCAGGCCTTCTTGTGCTTGAACACGATCGGAACGCCCGGAGTGGGCGCTTCGGAGACGCCTTCGTCCTTGATGATGCGGTGTCCGGTGACCTTCCAGCCCTGTTCGCTGGCCTCATCCGGGCCGAACTGCACGAAGTTCAGGTCGCAGATTGCCTGGTGGTCTTCCTTGCGGATCTTGCGCATGCCCTTGCAGGAATCGAACTCAAGGTCTTCCAACGCGGCGATGACAGCGTCCGTCTCCGTATTGCCGGCTTTCTGGATCGCGGCGGCGTAAGCGAGAACCGACGTATGCGTCTCGCCGACATAGCCGGCCGGATGCGGGTCGTTCGAAGCTTTGACATACTCGGCATAGAGATCGTCATTGATCTTATTGCCGACATAGGCGCCGTGGTACCAGTGGAAGCCGGACCAGAGGCCGGGAGGCGTGTTCTTGCCCATCGCGTTGGCGATAATGAACTCGCTGCCAGGATCGACCAGGACCTTGAACTTCTTGGTCAGGCCATAGGCAGCGGCCTGGCCGAACATGGTCACCGCGTCGCCGCCATAGACGCCGCAATAGAGGCCTTCCGACTTGCTGCGCATCAATTGCGCGATCTCGTTCTTGTAGTCCGTCGCGCCGAACTTGGTCCACAGCGCCTCGGTGATCTCGGCCGGCTTACCTGACTCGGTCGAGAACTGGATCATGCCGTCGACGAACGAATCCCAGTTGGACGCGCCAATCGCTGTCTGGGGGTTGATCGCGGTCCAGTTCAGCGTTTCGGGATGATCGGCCAGCACGAGCTTCGACAGCGCGCGCTGGCGGGCATAGGCATGGTCCGCCGAGCGGAAGACGTTGCGGGTAAACCCTTCGTGGGTCAGTTCGTTGGCCGCAGCCGCGGACACGACGAGCACCGACTTGTCGCCGGCCAGCGTCGGGGCCACCGCGAGCGCCACGCCCGACGAAAGGATGCCGAACATCAGGTTGACGCCGCTGCCTGCGAGGTCCTTCGCAGCAGCCACGCCAGCCGCTGGGTTGGCCTTGTCGTCGCGCGTGACCAGTTCGATCTGCCGCCCGAGAACGCCGCCGGCCTGGTTGATCTGGTTGACCGCGATGGTCGCACCGGCAAGCTGATAGCGTCCGACGATCTCCTGCGAGCCGCTCAGCGGTGCGATGAGGCCAAGCCGGATCGGCCCTCCCTGTGCTCGCGAAGGTTTGGCAAGCGATCCGATAGCCGCGGCGGCGCCAAACACGCCAAGCGACTTTACCAACTCACGTCTCGTGAAATCGTAGGCCATCCGTTTCCTCCCAAAATGACTATTCAAACAAGCGTTAGAATTTTTGGGAAGTCAATAGCGAAATTGCGGACCGTCCGGGGTGGGACCGGGGTGGGAAAGGGGTGGGAAATGAGAAACCTGCCCGCTCGCCCGCCAGAGGAGGCGAGGCGTATGCGGGCTCACGGCCCATCCGCGGGCGCATATCCGCGGAGGCGCACCTAGCCGGTTTCAAGCGAGGCGAGGCCTCGCCTGTCGCTCAAATCGAAGCGGTTGGCCGATGCTGACCGCGGTGGATCTCTATCGGCCTTCCACCTAGAACACCGGCGGATAAGGCCGGCCGCCGCGGTCGATCGTGATCCAGCGCGTCTCGGTGAAAGTCTCCAGCGACCAGCGGCCGCCATGCTTGCCGACGCCCGACGCCTTGAAGCCGCCGAAGGGCACGTGCGGCTCGTCGTTCACGGATGAACAGTTGATGTGGCAATTGCCGGTGTCGAGCTGGTTGACGATCGCCAATCCACGCGCTTCGTCGCGCGTCATCACGCCCGCCGAGAGGCCGTATTCGGAGTCGTTGGCGATCTGGATCGCCTCCTCGTCGGTGCGGAAAGGAATGACCGGCACCACCGGGCCGAACGTCTCGTCCTGATAGAGCATCATGTCAGGCGTCACGCCGGTCAGGATGGTCGGCTCGACAAAACGGCCATCGATCTTGCCGCCCAGAACGACCTTCGCGCCCTTGGCGATCGCGTCCTCCAATTGGGCGCGAACCTTGGCGACCTGCTTGTCGTTGATCAGCGGGCCGATGACATGTTCCTTGCTCTTGGTCGGATCGCCGACCTTCAGCTTGGCGGCGCGTTCGACGAAGCGCTTCAGGAAATCGTCAAAGATCTTCTCGTGCACCAGCACCTTCTCGACCGACATGCAGATCTGGCCCTGATGCATGAACGAGCCGAAATTCGCCGCCTGCGTGGCGCGCTCCATCTCGGCATCGTCGCAGACGATCAGCGAATCCTTGCCGCCCAGCTCGACGCAGCACTTCTTCAGGTGCGCACCGGCCTTGGCCGCAATCTGGCGGCCGACGGCGGTCGAACCGGTGAACGAAATGCCCTTCACGTAAGGATGCTCGATCAGTTCGTCGCCGACTTCGGCGACATTGTCGCGCGAGCAGGTGACGACGTTGAACACACCCTTGGGCAGACCCGCCTCCTCGAAGATTTCCGCAAACAGCAACCCTCCCAGATAGGGCGTTTCCTCGGATGGCTTCAGCACGATCGTATTGCCCGCGACCAGCGGGAAGAGAAACCCGCGCGCGGTCAGGATGCAGGGGAAGTTCCACGGGCTGATGACCGAGACGACGCCCATCGGCCGGCGCACCGCCATGGAGATCTTGCCATAATCCGACGGCATCACCTCGCCGGTCGGGTTCCAGACGCTGGCCGCCGCGGCATGGAAGATCTCGGTGACGTAGCCGGTCTCGAACATGCCCTTGCCGAACCAGCCGCCGCCTTCGGCCTGGATCGCGTCGACGATTTCCATCCGGCGGCGTTCCCAGATCGCGGCGGCCTTGTGCAGAAAGTGCGCGCGCTTGGAGAAGGGCAGCTTCGACCATTCCGGGAAAGCGGCGTGCGCGGCCTCGATCGCGGCGGAGGTCTCGGCGCGACCCGAATCCGGCACCTCGGCCCAGACCGAGCCATCAGACGGATTCAGATCCTTGAAAGTCTTCTGCGTGGCAGCCCAGCCGCCGCCGATATACATCCCTTCGAAAACACGGGCCATGTCACTTCTCCTTACGATGTTTCTTCTTCCGCTTCTTGGCGGGTTTGCTCTCGGAAATTGTCTCGTCAACCAGGCCGGGTTCCACTGCCGACACGGCTGCGGGAACGGTGAAAGCCGTCAGCCGCTTGCGGGAATCGGCAATGTGCGCGGCCTGAATGGCCGCTGCGCGGGCGGCGAGTTCGGCAATAGTCGGCCCGCGCTCGGAAGCTGGGGATGGCAGGGCAGGGGCCGGAACCTGAACGACGGCACCCTCGCTCTCCAGATCGAGCCCGGCGCTGTTGTGCCCGATCAGCCCATGCGAACCGTTCAGCTTGTGTCGCGGCGCGTCGTCGACCGGGGCCGGAAACTGGCGGCTGAAGCCTGACGGCACGGGGCGCGACAGGCGGGTCGACGCGACATGCGCCGCCAGCCGCTCCGTGGCGCGCGTGGCGAGCAATGCAGCGCGGCCGGCGGCTTGGCGCGCTTCGGGCGCTGGGCGATGTGGTTGCTTCGCCAGCGGTGGTGGCGCCGACTGCGCCGCGACCTCGGCCCATGGATCCGGCCCGGCCTTCGGGTCGAAACGGCCGACAAAGGCGCTCGGCAGCGCGGACTCGCGTCGGGCAGAACGGACAAAGGCCTGGCTGATCGCGCCGGCGCGTCCAGCCAGCGAGCCAACAAACTGGCCGATGCCCTCGACGCTGATCGGAAGACGGAAGCCGCCAGGCATGGACACCGCCGGCTGCGGTCGGCGCCCCACACTGCCAGCCGCGCTCGCAGCGCCGCCGAGGTAGGCCGCGACGACGGCCGGGTCGCTCATCAAGGCCTTGGCGGAATTTTCGCCTGTGATATGGCCGTTCTCTATCAGATAGCCGCGTTCGGCGATCTTCAGGCTCTGCCGCGCGTTCTGCTCGACCAGCAATATGCCGACGCCGGTCTTTGCCACTTCCGTCAGCGCCTTGAACAGCTCCTGCGTCAACAGAGGCGACAGGCCGAGCGACGGTTCGTCCAGCATCAGGATGTCGGGACGCGACATCAGCGCGCGGCCGATCGCCACCATCTGCTGCTCGCCGCCTGACATGGTGCGCGCAACCTGACGCTTGCGTTCGGCCAGGCGCGGGAAGAGCGCGTAGACGGTATCGAGCGTGGCCTTCTCGGAATGCCGCGCGCGGGTGGCGAACGCGCCGAGCTGCAGGTTCTCGGCAACCGTCAGGTCGCCGAAGATGCCGCGGCCTTCCGGCACCAGCGCAATCCCCTCCTCTACGATCTTGTGGGGCTTCATCCGGGCGATCGGCCGCCCGTTCATCGAAACGTCGCCGGTCTCGCTCTTGACCATGCCCGCGATGGCCTTGAGGAGCGTCGACTTTCCAGCGCCGTTCGCGCCGAGAATGACACAGATTTCGCCCTTGGCGACCTTCAGCGACACGCCTTCCAGCGCGCGGTGACGTCCATAGGAGACAGCGAGCCTGGCGACCTCAAGCATCTTCGTCGCCCAGATAGGCGCGCACGACAGCCGGGTCGCGCAGCGCATCATCCACCGTGCCTTCCGCGATCTTGACGCCGCTCGACATCACCACGCAGCGGTCGCAAAGCGACCGGATCGCATCCATCACGTGCTCGACCATCACGATGGTTCGCCCCTCGCGGCGCAACTGGTCGATCAGCGTGATGCCGATTTGCAGCTCGCTCGGATTGAGGCCGGCCAGCCACTCGTCGAGCAGCAGCACGCGGGGGTCGGAGGCGAGGGCTCGCGCGAGTTCGACCCGCTTCTGGTCAATATAGGTCATGGCGGCGACGGGCGTGTGCTCTCGACCGCCAAGGCCGACACGCGCGAGGAGCGTCGCCGCAAGTTTCTTTGCTTCGTGGCCCCACAGGCGCCGATGTCCGAACACCGCGCCAGCGACGACATTGTCGAGCGCGTCAAGCGACGGCAGCACCCGGACCAGTTGGAAGGTGCGCGAGACGCCTTTCCGCGTGATCTGATGCGCAGCCAGACCTGAGATTCGCTCGCCCGACAGCGCGATCTCGCCGGATGTCGGCTTGAGCGCGCCGGAGATCAAATTCAGCATTGTTGTCTTGCCCGAACCGTTCGGGCCGATCAGCCCAAGCAGTTCGCCCTGGCCGACCTCGAAGGACACATCGTTGACCGCGACCAGGCCGCCGAACGCCTTGCGCGCGGATCGCACAGAAAGGGCGGCGGCCGTCATACGACCTTCTCCTCGCCGACAGCCGCAGCTGCTGGCTGTTTGAGCCGAGCCCGCACCTGCTCGATCAACCCCGTCACCCCATGCGGGATCAGATAGACCACCGCGAGGAAAGCCAGGCCAACGACGATCGACGTATGGTTGGGAAAGCGCGACGAGATGAAGTCCATCGCGATGGTGAAGGGAATGACGCCGACCAGCGGACCCCAGAGACGCTTAGTGCCACCCAAAAGCGCCATGATCACCACCAGGAACGAGATCATCGGATTGAAGGCCGATGGCGGCTCTATATAGGTGTAGCGCGGCGCGGTGATGGCGCCCGCGACGGCGATAAACGCGCCGGAAATCATGAACAGCATGATCTTCGCCCGCGCCGTGTCGATGCCGACATGCCGGGCAACGTTCTCGTCATTGCCAATGATGTTCAGGGCGAAACCAAGCCGCGAGCGGTTGATCAGGAAGCCGGCGACGAACACAGCCGCCGTCAGCCCGAGCAGCATCCAGTAAATGTGTTGCTCAGTGAATTCGGTGAAGACATAGAGGCCCATCGACGTGGCAAATTTGGTCTGGGTCCAGGTGACGACCTGCCGCACGAATTCGGCCAGGCCGAAGGTGAAGATCACAAAGTAGACGCCAGAGATGCGTAGCGTCGCCGCGCCAACAAGCCCTGCGACGGTTGCCCCAACGAGAGCCGCAATGGCGAGAAGAATCGGGAAGGGCAATACGTCCACGCCCAGGGCCACCGAATACGTGCCGAGCCCGTAGAACGCTGCGGTAGCCAGCGAGATATAGTGCGTCGGACCAGAAAACAGCGCCCAGGCAGTGCACAGTGCCGCGTAGAGCATGATGTTGACAGAGATGGACAGGTAGAACCCCTGGTCGAACAGCGGCAGCAGCGCGGCAATTGCCACCAGCACCGCGCCGGTCGCTAGCCCGCGGATTTCGTCGGTGGTGAAGCCGCTCATGTCGGCGCCCTCCCGAAGATTCCCTGAGGTCGGAACAGCAGCACGAGGATGAACAGCGCATAGGTCGCCGCCAACGTCAGGCCTGGGTCGATCAGGCTTGCGACAAGCGTCTCGGAAATCCCGAGGATCAAGGCGGCCAGTACCGCGCCGCGCACGTCGCCGACCCCACCCATGATCACGATGATCAGCGCCTTCATCGTGAAGACCACACCCATCGAGGCGTTGAACGTGTAGAAGGTTGACAGCAGTGTGCCGCCGCAGGCGGTCAGCGCGCCGCCAAGCGCAAAGGCGAAAGCGGCGGTGCGGGCGACATCGATCGCGACCAGGTTTGCGGAGTTCGGATCGACCGCCACGGCGCGCAACGCGGTGCCTTGGCGGGTGCGATAGAGGAAGAACCACAGCCCGGCCGCGATGATCACCGCAGCTCCAAAGGCGACCACGCGATTTAGCCCGTAGGAATTGCCGAGAATGTCGAAGCGCTCCGCGAGGAACGTGTAGGAACGGTATTCGCCGCCGAAGGCCAGGGTCATCAGGCCCTGAAGCAGGAACAGAAGGCCGAAGGTCGCGAGGATGGAATCAACCTCGAGCTGGCCGCGGTTCTTGGCCCGCTTCACCAGCGGCTGCAGCGCGATCGAGTAAATGCCCCAGTTGATGACGAAGGCAATCGGCGCGATCAGCAGCAGGCCGACCAGCGGGTTGATGCCCATGCCGGTGTAGAGCCAGAAGGCCACGAAACAGGCCGCGACCAGCGTCTCGCCATTGCCGAGATTCATGATGCGGGCGACGCCGTATTGCAACGTCAGTCCCAGCGCAATCAGCGCATAGGTCCCGCTCAGCAATATGCCCGTGACAAGTATGTTCATGTGAATGCGTTACCTGTGATGTCCGGCGCGGCGACCGCCGCGCCGGACATCGGTCAGAGGATCATTTCCAGGCCGGCTTCTTCACCGGATCGCCAGCTGTCGCGAGGCCCTCGGCTGCGACTGCCTTGAACACGCCATTGTCCCACTGCCCGACGGTCCAGACATTGGGATTGACGTTGTTCGGCATCGAGATCGGCCCGATGACGGTGTCGAACGTCCCTGCGCGGATCGCGTCGACGACGGCTGCCTTGTCGAGGGAGCCGGCCTTCTCGATCGCCTGGCCGAGGATCTGCAGGCCGGCATAGGTGGTCGCTGACGCCCAGAAGTCGGGCGCGGTGCCGGCCGCCGCGGCTTTGGCGAAGTAGGCCTTTATCTTCTCATCGTTGACGTTGGCGCCGCCGATGCCCATCACGCCGTTGGCCGCTTCCTTGAACCGGCCGGCAAAGGCTGGGAATGCCGTGCCGACGCCGGTGTAGAACGCGCCGACATCCAGGCCCTGCACCTGCGCCTGTTCGGTCAGTGCGAACGTGTCGCCCGGATAGGAGAACGCGACGAAGGCATCTGGCGCAGCCGCCTTGGCGCCGCTGATCACCGGCGCCAGGTCCTGCGTGCCGAGCGGATAGGAGGTCTCGTAGACGATCTCGAAACCGGCGGCGGCCAATTGCGGCTTCGCCGCGCCGATCAGTTCAAGGCCGAACGCATCGGCGACGTTGACCAGGGCCACCTTGTTGCCGATGTCGCCCTTGGCCTTCAGCTTGCCGAGCGCTTCGACCACGCCGTGCGCAAGCTGAGTCGAGGTGCCGAGCATCCAGAACGAGTTCGGCCAGCGCTTGGCGAACTCGGCGACGCCGTCGGTGGCGGCGCTGGTGGTGATGTGCGGGTAGCCGTATTTCGCAATCATCGGCGCGGTCGCGATGTTGAGGCCGGTCGAATAGGCGTGACGATGAAGTCGACCTTGTCGACGGTCGCCAGGCGCTGGATGTTCTTGATCGCCTCCTCGCCATTGGTCTTGTCGTCATACTCGACCAATTCGAGCTTCATCTGCTTGTCGCCGACCTTGAGGCCGCCGGCATCGTTGATTTCCTTCATCCACAGCTGGATGTTCGGCCAGTGGGTGACGGCGGCGCCGCCAGCCAGCGGGCCCGATTTCGGCGCGCTGGCGCCGATCTTGATCGTGTCCTGCGCCAGCGCCGATGCGCCGAGCATTCCGAGTGCCGCGGCCGAGGCGGCAAGTGCGATAAAAGAGCGTCTCAACATTGGTAGTCCTCCCTTGGTGTAGTCGATCGTTCAGGTCCGGTCTGCGCGTCTTGCGAAAGCCGGGTCATGCGTAATGGATGGTCTTGGTCTCCACGTAGTTGTCGAGGCCTTCCGGCCCGCCCTCGCGGCCCATGCCCGACTGCTTGAAGCCGCCGAACGGCTGCTTCGGATCGACGATCATTCCATTGATCGTGACATTGCCCGAGCGCACGCGACGCGCCACGCGATAGCCGCGTTCGACATCGGCCGTGTATACAGAGGCGTTCAGACCGAACTGCGAATTGTTGGCCTTGGCGATGGCGTCCTGTTCGTCGCGATAGGTGAGCACGGACACAACCGGCCCGAAGATCTCCTCCTGCACGATGCGCATTTCAGGCGTCACGCCGGTGAACACCGTCGGCTCGACATAGAAGCCGCGGTCCAGGCCGCGCGGTCGTCCGCCGCCACAGGCGATGCGCGCCCCTTCGGCTCGGCCGGTGCGGATGTAGCCCTCGACGCGGTCGCGCTGCCGCGCCATCGTCAGCGGTCCCATCTGGGTCGTCGGATCCATCGGATCGCCGACCTTGATGCCGGAAACGGCGCCGAGATACATGTCGAGAAATTCCTTCTCGCGCCGCTCGGGAACCAGGATGCGGGTCAGCGAGAAGCAGACCTGGCCCGTGATCGGCATCGTGTAGACCATCAGGCTCGGCAGCGCCGCCTTGAAGTCGGCATCGTCGAGCAGCACCGCGGCTGATTTGCCGCCGAGTTCGAGGCTCACACGGGCGAGGCGGTCCGCGCAGGCGGCAGCAATGTGCTTCCCTGCGGCCGTCGAGCCGGTGAAAGCGACCTTGTCGATGCCTTTGTGCCGCACAAGATAGTCGCCGCCTTCGCGCCCTGCGGGAACGATGTTGAACACGCCCGGCGGCAAGCCGGCCTGCTCGATGCACTCGGCCAGGATGTAGGCCTCCAACGGCGTTTCTGGCGACGGTTTGGCGACCATCGTGCAGCCTGCCGCAAGTCCAGCCGCAATCTTGTAGCTCAGCAGCACCAGCGGCGCGTTCCACGGCGTGATCGCGGCGCAGACGCCGACGGGTTCCCTGACGACCCTGACGCGGCCGCCATCGTCGCGCTTGCGCTCGTCGACGAAGGGATAGTTTTCGATCAGGTCGGCATAGTAGCGGAACAGCGTCGGGTTCTGGCCGACCAGTTTCTTCGTCAGCGAAATCGGCGCGCCGACCTGCACGGTCCAGGCATTGGCGATCTCGTCGAGCCGCGCGGTCAGGTTATCCGCGACGCGACGCAGCGCCGCCGCCCGTTCGGACGGAGCCATGCGCGGCCAAGGGCCATTGTCGAAAGCGTCCCGAGCCGCGGCGACGGCGCGGTCGATGTCGGCGGGACCCGCCTCGGGATAGGAGAAGAGAAGTTCTTCGGTCGACGGCGACACGACCTTGAGCGTCTGACGCGAGATCGGGTCCAGCCAGCGACCACCTATGAAGAAGCGTTCCGGCGCCCGCGGGGCGCTCGGCCTGTATGACATGTTCATCGCATTCCTCCCTTGATCGCCGCGATGAGCAGGCAATCTGCTAACAATCTACCAGCGCTGCGGAGGTCTGTCATGAGGTTTGGTCCGAAAATGTATACATGGCGCTCAAATTCTGGTGTTCCGACCGACGAGAATGGCGTGTTCGTCAGATCGGGTAGACCGGCCTCCCGCTTTGGATCGTGATCCATCTGAGTTCGGTGAATTCGTCGATGCCGGCCCGCCCGCCGAAGCGGCCATGCCCGGACGACTTAACGCCGCCGAACGGCATCTGCGGCTCGTCGTGGATGGTGGCCGAATTGATGTGGCAGATGCCTGTCTCGAGCCGCTGAGCCACTGCAAGAGCGCGTGTCAGGTCGCGGCTGAACACCGCCGCCGACAACCCGTATTCCGTGTCGTTTGCGATCGAGACCGCCTCGTCCACCTCGCGGAAGCGGATGATCGATGCGACCGGCCCGAAACACTCCTCATAGTAGATCCGCATCGACGGCTTGACCTGGTCGAGGATAGTTGCGTCCAGCCAAACCGAGTGCCGCTGGCCGCCGGCGACCAGGCGCGCGCCCTTTTGCACCGCGTCGTCGATCAGCGCCTTCACCCGCATGGCCGCCTGCTCGCTGATCATGGGGCCGATGGCGCTTGCAGCATCCGCCGGATCGCCAAGGCTCATCCGGGCCGCCTCGCGCCCGAGCTTTTCCGTGAAGCTGTCCGCAACGCTCTCATGCACGATGAGCCGCTCGGTCGACATGCAGATCTGGCCCTGGTGAAAGAATGCGCCAAACGCCGCCGCGCGCACGGCCTCATCAACATCCGCGTCGTCGAGCACGATCAGCGGCGCCTTGCCGCCGAGTTCCAGCAGCACCTTCTTCAGATGCCGCGCCGCCATCTCGGCGATCACTCGTCCGGAGCGGGTCGAGCCCGTGAAGTTGACGCGCCGCACGGCCGGATGCGCGATTAGCGCATCGACGATCTCGGGCGCGCGTGCTTCCTGGTTGTGGATGACGGTCAGCGCTCCCGGCGGCACCCCGGCCGCGGCGAAGACCTCACCCACCAGCGCATGCGTGCCAGGGCATAGTTCCGACGCCTTGAAGACGACTGTGTTGCCGCAGGCCAGCGGCATGGCAATCGACCGGACCGAGAGCACGATGGGGGCGTTCCAAGGCGCCATCGACAGCACCACGCCGCAGGGCTGGCGGATCGCCATCGCGAACGAACCGGCGCGGTCCGACGGAATGACTTCGCCGGCAACCTGCGTGGTCAGCGCCGCCGCCTCGCGCAGGATCGCTGCGCCGAGCTTGCAGTTCAACTCGCTCCAGGCGCGGGTGCCGCCTGTTTCGGCGCTAATCCTCTCGGCGAAATCCTCGCTGCGTTCGAGCAGGATGTCGGCTGCCCGGTTAAGGATGGCGCGCCGTTCAGTCGGCGGCGTCGCCGACCAAAGCGGGAAGGCGGCTGCGGCGCGGTTGGCCGCCTGCCGCACCTCGGCGACGCTCGATGCATGCACGCGCGACACGACAAGGCCCGTGACCGGGTTTGTCCGTTCGTGAACCGGCTCCGCGACACTGTCGTCGGTTCCGGCCTGCACTCGTGCTGCCTTCGCCAAAAACTATCCTCCCATTGCGAAATCTGCGTTCCGCTGGCGATGGGGCTCTTTCGGCCCGCTTTTCACCTTGCCCGCAGACAAGCGAAAAACCGCAGGGCTTGATATGCATTTAATTGGCGTTCTATTGTAAATTTCTGGCGCAAACGCGCATGAAAGGCCGGAAATGGACGTCGATGCGATAGATTGTGGACTGCATGCCCGGTTCTGGTCGTTCAACAGCAGTGCCGGCGATGTCGGCCGGCAGCTCGTCTTCGTGTCGGATGGCGCAGGCGAAGCCGAGACCGGCGACCAGCGCTTTTCCATCGCCGCGCCTGCGCTGCTATGGCTCGGCGATCTGCATCCGGGCCGGCTCCGCATGGACGCCGGCGCGACCGGCCTGCGCGCGCGGATGAGCGACCGTACCGTGGTCGAGGCGATCGGCGACGATGACGACTCGCTGGCCCTGCGCTATCTCGTCGATCGCGACTTCAGCCTCTCGCTTGCCGGCCATCCGGAATCGGCGGGCGCAATCGAGCGCTGCCTCAACGCGGCGGTGGCGGAGCGAAGGCAACCGCGGGAGGCCTCGGGTCTGTTCCTCTCGGCGCTGCTGCGCCTCGTCCTGGTCTCGATCCTGCGCGTGTCGGCAGGCCAGTTGTCCGGCTTTTCAGGCCCGGGCGAGAACATCACCCTGCTGCGGCGGTTCCGCCAGCTCGTCGAGATCAACTTCCGCAACCATTGGCCGGTCGGGCGCTATGCCGACGCGCTGGGCGTGACGCCGGACAGGCTGCAAGCCGTCTGCACGACTGGCGTCGGCAAGTCGCCCAAGGCGCTGCTGTCCGAGCGTCTTGCGCACGAGGCGATGCTGCGGCTGGAGCGGTCGGGACTGACGATCCAGCAACTCGGCCATTCGCTGGGGTTTTCCGACCCGGCGCATTTCTCGAACTTCTTTCGCAAGATGCGCGGGATCTCGCCTGGGCGCTACCGCCGCTCGGCCCTTGATGCGGGGGCCGAGGGGCGAAAGCCCTCCGAGGCACGCTTCGCCGACTGGCCCTGATGCAATACTGAGGTCGGCAGCTTCCAAGATGTCCGCCTCATGGTAAGGGGAAAGCAAAGCAAGGGGAGGCAGGCTTTGACCGATATTTCAGCCGGAGAGTTCGACTACATCATCGCCGGAGCGGGCTCGGCCGGCTGTGTCCTCGCCAACCGGCTCTCCGCCGACCCAAGGAACCGCGTCCTGCTGCTCGAAGGCGGCGGCAAGGACAACTGGATCTGGTTTCACATCCCCGTCGGCTATCTCTTCGCCATCGGCAATCCGCGCGCCGACTGGCTGTTCAAGACCGCGCCGGAAGCAGGCCTGAACGGCCGCTCGCTCGCCTACCCGCGTGGAAAGGTGTTGGGCGGCTCGTCGGCGATCAATGCAATGATCTACATGCGCGGCCAGGCGCGCGATTATGACGGTTGGCGGCAGATGGGCCTGTCCGGCTGGGGCTGGGACGATGTGCTGCCTTATTTCCTCAAGCATGAGGACCACATCAGCCCGCCCAACGCCATGCACCGCTCGGGCGGCGAGTGGCGGGTCGAGCACCCACGGCTGCGCTGGGACATTCTCGACCGCATCCGCGATGCCGCCGAACAGGCGGGCATCGCCAAGATCGACGACTTCAACACCGGCGACAATTCCGGCTCGTCCTATTTCCAGGTCAACCAGAAGCGTGGTCGCCGTTGGAGCGCGGCGCGGGGCTTCCTGCGGCCCGCGCTGAACCGCCCGAACCTGATGGTCGAGACCGGCGCGCACGTCGCGCGGGTGGAGATTGTCGGCGGCCGGGCCCGCGCGGTCGAATACCGCAAGGACGGCCGGTTGGTGAAGGCGTTCGCGCGCGGCGAGGTCATCCTGTCTGCTGGCGCCGTCGCTTCGCCTGCCATCCTCGAACGGTCGGGCATCGGCAATCCAGAACTGCTGAAAGGCCACGGCATCGAGCCGCTGGTCGACCTCCCCGGCGTCGGCGAGAACCTGCAGGACCACCTCCAGATCCGCCCCATCTACAAGGTCACAGGAATTCGCACGCTGAACGACGCTTACGGCAACCTGTTCACGCGCGCGATGATGGGCGTCGACTATGCGTTCCGCCGGCGCGGACCGCTCACCATGGCGCCGTCGCAGGTTGGCGCCTTCGTGCGGTCGTCGCCGGAGTATGAGACGGCCAATCTCGAATTCCACTTCCAGCCGCTGTCGCTCGACACCTGGGGCTCCGGCCTGCACCGGTTTTCGGCCTTCACCGCCAGCGTCTGCAATCTACGGCCGACCAGCCGCGGCAGCATCCACCTCTCCGGCCCGACCATCGACGACGGCCCGGACATCAGACCGAACTATCTGACAACCGAGGAAGATCGCCGCGTCGCCGTCGACTCGCTGAAATGGGCGCGCCGTATCGTGGCGCAGCCGGCGCTCGCGCCCTTCAGGCCCGAGGAATACAAGCCCGGCGCGCATATCCGTTCGGACGAGGAGATGCTCGTGTCGGCCGGCGACCTCGGCACGACGATCTTCCATCCTGTCGGCACCGCACGGATGGGCCTGGACAGCGACCGCAATGCAGTCGTCGACGGCCGTCTGCGGGTGCGCGGCGTCGATAACCTGCGGGTAGTCGACGCATCTGTGATGCCGACGATCACCTCCGGCAACACCAATTCGCCCACCATCATGATTGCGGAAAAGGGAGCGGCGATGATCCTCGAGGACGCGAAGCGCTGAAACAGTTCGCTGACGAGGTGATGGACGCGTCGTCTGAGGTCGGTTTGCGCAAGGCGAGCTGACGGACGGCTTTGCGGCGCGGCAGCGCCATGCTAGCCCGGCGCATCGCCAGGTGCAGGGCCATTCCCGGACGGTTTCGATGATCCATGATTTCTGCGTCATCGGTGGCGGCATCGTCGGCCTGGCAACCGCGAAGCGGCTGCTCGAACTGCGTCCGGGCGCCAGCCTCGTGCTGATCGAGAAGGAGGATGCGCTGGCGCTCCACCAGACCGGCCACAACAGCGGTGTCATCCATTCCGGCATCTACTACGCGCCCGGCAGCCTGAAGGCGGATCTGTGCCGCCGCGGCGCGGTCGCCACGCGCGAATTCTGCGTCGAGAACGACATTCCGTTCGAGATCTGCGGCAAGCACATCGTCGCCACGAATGCGCTCGAATTGCAGCGCCTCGAGGCGCTGGGCGAGCGCGCAAGTCAGAACCGCATCGTCGCCGAACGCATCGACGCAGCCGAACTTGGGCGCCGCGAGCCCAACATCGCCGGCCTTGGCGCGATCTTCACGCCGTCGACCGGCATCGTCGACTACCCGAAACTCTGCGAGGCGCTGGCGAACATCATCTTCGCCAAGGGCGGCGAAATTGTTCTGGGCGCGGCGGTCGATGCGATCCGCGAGGAGGGCGACAGCGTAACCGTCCGCTCCGGCGAACGTTCCTGGACGGCGCGGAAGCTGATCACCTGCGCCGGGCTCCAGTCCGACCGCATCGCCCGCATGGGCGGGCTGCGCATCGACCACCGCATCATCCCGTTCCGCGGCGAGTATTTCCGTCTGCCTGCCGCCAAAAACAACATCGTGTCGACGCTGATCTACCCGGTGCCGGACCCCGATCTGCCGTTCCTCGGCATTCATCTCACCCGCATGATCGACGGCAGCGTCACTGTCGGGCCGAATGCCGTGCTCGGCTTCGCCCGCGAAGGCTACGGCCGCTTCTCATTCAACGCGACCGACATGCTCGACTTCGCCGCCTTCCCGGGCCTCTGGCGCACGCTGGCGAAGAACACGCGCTCGGCTACGGTGGAACTGCGGAATTCGCTGTGGAAGCGGGGTTATCTCGCGGAGTGCCGCAAGTATTGCCCGAGCCTCGAACTCGCCGATCTCGCCCCGTCGCCGGCCGGCATCCGCGCCCAGGCGGTGATGCGCGACGGCTCGCTGGTGCACGACTTTCTCTTCGTCGAGAGTGAGCGCCAGCTTCACGTCTGCAACGCCCCGTCGCCCGCCGCCACATCGGCGCTGCCGATCGGCGAGATGCTGGCCGACCGCCTGCTGCAGCGAAACTAGGCGGCAAAGCCGCGCAGGCGCGACTGTCCGCGCCTCACCCTTAGCCATCGTTGCGAACAAAGCATAAACGATGCTTGATGAGGCATGAACCTCGCCCTTCGTGATTCGCCAGCCTCTGTCAGGAGAGATCCGCTCGACCGCCTCAACCCCGCGCAGCGTGCGGCGGTAGAGCATGGCAATGGCCAGGTTGCCGGCCCGCTGCTGATCATCGCGGGCGCGGGCTCTGGCAAGACCAACACGCTGGCCCACCGCGTCGCGCACCTGATCGTCAAGGGCGCCGACCCGCGGCGCATCATGCTCTTGACCTTCTCGCGTCGTGCCGCCTCCGAGATGACCAAGCGCGTCGAACGCATCGCGCGCGAGGTGATGGGCGACAAGGCGGCGATGCTGACCGAGGGACTGCACTGGGCCGGCACGTTCCATTCGGTCGGCGCGCGGCTGCTGCGCGACTATGCCCTCGAAATCGGCCTCGACCCCGCTTTCACCATCCATGACCGCGAGGATTCTGCCGACCTGATGAACCTCGTGCGTCACGAGATCGGCCTGTCGAAGACCGAGAAGCGGTTTCCCACCAAGGGCACCTGCCTCGCCATCTACTCGCGCGCGGTCAATGCGCAGTCCGAGCTGGATCCGGTCATCGGCAAGCACTTCCCCTGGTGCATCGGCTGGGCCGGTGAATTGAAGCAACTGTTCGCCGCCTATGTCGACGCCAAGCAGGCGCAGAACGTGCTCGATTACGACGACCTGCTGCTCTACTGGGCGCAGATGACCGCGGAGCCAGGCATCGCCGAGCATCTGGGCTCCCGTTTCGACCACATTCTGGTCGATGAATACCAGGACACCAACCGCCTGCAGGCCTCGATCCTGACGGCGCTGAAGCCGGATGGGCGCGGGTTGACCGTCGTTGGCGACGACGCTCAGTCGATCTATTCCTTCCGCGCCGCCGAGGTGCGCAACATCCTCGACTTCCCGACGCTGTTTGCACGGCCGGGCGAGGTCGTCACGCTCGATCGCAACTACCGCTCGACGCAGGCGGTCCTCGCCGCCGCCAATGCGGTCATTGGCGAGGCCTCGGAACGCTTCACCAAGAACCTCTGGACCGACCGCGAGTCTGCCGCAAAGCCCTTGCTGGTCACCGTCCGCGACGAGGCGGAGCAGGCGAACTACGTCTGCGACAAGGTGCTGGAAGAGCGTGAGGCCGGAACCGTGCTGAAAGGGCAGGCGGTGCTGTTCCGCGCCTCGCATCATTCCGGGCCTCTTGAGATCGAACTGACCCGCCGCAACATCCCCTTCGTCAAGTTCGGCGGCCTGAAGTTCCTCGATTCGGCGCACGTGAAGGACATGCTGGCCGTGCTGCGGCTGGCCGAAAACCCGCGCGACCGCGTCGCCGGCTTCCGCGTGCTCCAGCTTCTGCCAGGCATCGGCCCGTCGGCCGCCTCAGCGGCGATGGAGGCAATGGAACGCGGCCTCGATCCCGTGCTCGGCCTGCAGTTCTTTCGTGCCCCGGCCCGCGCCGAGGCTGACTGGCCCGGTTTCGTCGAAATGTTCGGCGGACTGCGCCACAAGTCGGCATGGCCCGCCGATCTCGAACGCGTCCGGCTCTGGTACGAACCGCATCTCGAACGCATGCACGAAGATGCGACGGTCCGCCGCGCGGATCTTCTCCAACTCGAACAGATCGCTGCCGGCTATCCGTCGCGCGAGCGCTTCCTGACCGACCTGACGCTCGATCCGCCCGACGCGACCAGCGACGAGGCCGGTCCACCGCATATGGACGAGGACTACCTGATCCTGTCGACCATCCATTCCGCAAAGGGCCAGGAATGGACCAACGTCTTCGTGCTCAACGCGGTCGACGGCTGCATCCCGTCCGATCTGGGCGTCGGCGAGCGCGAGGATATCGAGGAGGAGCGGCGGCTGCTCTACGTCGCGATGACGCGGGCGAAGGATTCACTGCACCTGATCACGCCGCAGCGTTTCTTCGTGCACGGGCAGGCCGCGCGTGGCGACAGGCATGTCTATGCCTCGCGCACCCGCTTCATCCCCGACCACATCCTGAACAATTTCGAACGAGTCGGCTGGCCGCCTGCATCGGCTTCACCGGCTGGCCGTGCTCCGCAGCCGGAGATCCGGGTCGACCTGAAATCGAAGATGCGCGGCATGTGGCGCTAGGCCAGCTCTCCGGCTCCTATCCTCGTCGCGCACCTAAAATCGGGCTTTTCGGACCCAATGCGCTGTTCAGCGGCCGTGGTTCTTGGCTCGTCGGTTGACAAGCGCCGCCGCAACCCCGATGCCGTGCCGAACGGAGTATCGGACGTGGCGAGCAGCGACAGGGCGGAACTGACGGGAGGCGAGGGGCTGTTTGCGCGGCCATGGATCTTCATTCGCGGCGTGCCGTCGATGAAGTTCCTGCCGCCGGAGGGCCCGCCGGAAATCGCCTTTGCCGGTCGGTCCAATGTCGGCAAGTCGTCGCTGATCAACGGCTTGGTCGGGCAGAAGGGTCTTGCCCGCACCTCCAACACGCCCGGCCGCACCCAGGAACTGAACTTCTTCGTGCCGGAAGGCTATTCGGGATCTGCCGGCGACCTGCCGCCGATCGCCATGGTCGATATGCCGGGCTACGGCTTCGCCAAGGCGCCGAAGGAACAGGTCGATGCCTGGACGAAGCTGGTCTTCGACTATCTGAAGGGTCGCGTCACCCTGAAACGCGTCTATGTGCTGATCGACGCCAGGCATGGCGTGAAGACGATCGACGACGATGTGCTGTCGCTGCTCGACAAGGCCGCCGTCTCATATCAGATCGTGCTGACCAAGACCGACAAGATCAAGCCGCCGGCGGTGCCGAAGCTGATCGACGAGACGCTGTTGAAGATCAAGAAGCGCCCGGCAGCCTTTCCTCAGATCATCGCGACGTCGTCTGAAAAGGGCGAGGGGATGGAAGAACTGCGCGACGCGATCCTCCTCGCGTCGCAGGGCGGCTGATCAGGACCTTCAGAAGGAAAGCAATGAACCTGTCCGATCAGCATGGCGCCGGCCTTACCGGTATCGAACAACTGCGCGCGGTCGCCGCGTCCGGCATGCGCTCGGGCATCGGCGACACGATGCAGTTCAAGCTGGTGCTGATCGAGGATGGTGTCGTGACATTTGAAGGCGTGCCTGGGCTGCACGTCTACAATCCGATCGGCATGGTGCATGGTGGATATGCGGCGACCCTGCTCGATTCTGCATGCGGCTGCGCCGTCCATACAAAGCTGTCCGCCACCCAGGCCTACACGACGCTGGAACTCAAGGTGAGCTACCTGAAAGCGATGACCGCCGAGACGGGGCTGGTGCGCGCCGAAGGCAAGGTCATCCAGATGGGCCGCCGCGCCGCCTTTGCGGAAGCGCGGCTGACCGATGCCACAGGGACGCTCTATGCGACGGCGACGTCGTCGCTCCTGGTCATGGACCGCAAGTAATCGCTGAGGGAACTACGCTGCAGTCGCGGGCTTGAATGTCAGCGACACGCCGTTGATGCAGTGCCGCTTGCCTGTCGGCGGCGGACCGTCATCGAAGATGTGGCCGAAATGCCCGCCGCAGCGGCGACAATGGCATTCAGTACGCGCCGCGAAGAACGAATTGTCCTCCTTGGTGCCGACCGCATCCGGAACCGACTCCCAGAAGCTTGGCCATCCCGTGCCGGAATCATACTTCGCTTCCGACGAATAGGCCGGCAGGTCACAACCCGCGCAATGGAACATGCCCTTGCGCTTCTCATTGTTCAGCGGGCTCGACCCGGCATATTCGGTGGCCTCGTGCCGCAGCACCTGGTAGGCCTCTTCGCCAAGCTGGGCCTTCCACTCGGCGTCGGTCTTGGTCACCTCGAATTCGGCGGCCATCGCGGACATGCCGCGGCGTCGGAGCAAGCCGTTGCCCGACAGGAGCGCTGCGGCCCCAGCGGCCACATACAGGAATTGGCGTCGCATCATTGTAACTTCCCTCCGATGGTCGCTTCTACCGTGCCTGCCACGTCACGGCAAAATCAACTCGTCTTGAGCATCCCGGCATTGCGCCGAAAAAGGTGACGCCCCGCCAGGCCACGGTGCAGAGTGGGCTGGACGGGGCGTCAGACGATGGCGCGGACAATTGGGGGGATCCGCGCAACCGCAAGCGGATTACGACTTCGGCAGGAGAACCTTGTCGATGACGTGGATAACGCCGTTCGACTGGTCGACGTCAGCGATGGTCACGGTCGCAACGCCGCCCGTCTCGTCGGTGAGCGTGATCTTGTCGCCGTCCATCTTCGCCTGCAGCGTGCAGCCGCCAACGGTCGCAACTGGGTGCGTGCCGCCATCGTCGGCGATCATCTTGCCGATCGCTGCCGACATCGCATCAGCCGCCACGACGTGGCAGGTGAGCACCTTGGTCAGCATTTCCTTGTTCTCGGGCTTCAGCAGCGTCTCGACAGTGCCGGCCGGCAGGGCCGCGAACGCGTCGTTGGTCGGCGCAAAGACGGTGAACGGGCCAGCGCCCGACAGCGTCTCGACAAGGCCAGCCGCCTGGACAGCGGCGACGAGCGTGGTGTGATCCTTCGAGTTGACGGCGTTCTCGACAATGTTCTTGTCGGCAAACATCGCCGCGCCGCCGACCATCGGGTTTTCGGCATAGGCAACGGTGGCAAGAGCGGACAGCGCGACGGCGCCGGCGAGAATGGTCGATGTGAACTTACACATTAGTGTCTCTCCTTGGTTGTTCCCCTGGGGGCTTGGGGATGCAGGAGATACGCGGCAAGGTTTCGCGAAGTTTCAGCCCAAAAAGAATAAATCCACGATTGCCGTGTTTCGCATCAAGGAGCGGCGGGTTGAATGGAGCGCTCGCGTTCTCGTGTCGTGGCTGGGCAAACTGTCGCGCGCGCTGGACATCTCGCTCGCGACCGAGGGGGTCGAGGAGCATATCCGTGGATAGCGGTATCACTTTTGTCTCCGGCGGCGAGCTGATTGTCTGGCGCCTGGCTTGCAAAAGCATTGGATTACAATCGGTTGATCCCGCCTTCGGCTTCCGGCCGAAAAAATCTCGCCGATTTTTTACTCACACCCCTCCACCCACCTTCATACTGCGGCCTGAACTGGTGGGAGGCTGCGATGGACTGGAATGGGGCGATGGAGGACGACAGGCGGGTGCTGAAGCGCATTGTCGCCCTGCTGTTCGCCTTCGCCAACCTGGCGGACAAACTTTGCAATCTCCCGCGTCCTGTTCGCGCGCTCGTGCTCTGGGTCCTGCATTCCGCCGAAAAGATTGCGCGGGATTTCGTGATGGACACGGCATTGGAGCATGGCATGTCGCTGACGCCCGCCATTCTCCTCATCCCTGCATTGCACGGCGGCGACACATCCGTCGATGCGAGGCGGCTTGCCACCAGCTTTCGTGCCCTGGCGGTCGTACTCGACCGGCTGGCGCAGGGGAATGCGGGACACCACGGAACACGCACAAGCATAAACAGATTGTGCCTCAAGCAGGCGGCCTGCTCCGCGCGCTGCCACCAGCCGGCTGGAACGCAGGTCCGGCGGATGCCATTTTGCCTCGCCCCTGCCGGATTCGCCATTGAGCGCCGCGACAGCTCGTAAGCCGTCGCCCAGGCGATTCAACATCGTCTGGAAATGCTCTAGATGCTCCGAAGGTCGCCAGCCGCGACGACGGGGCCCGTCGGCGCGCCGGTGGTGGAGCCACCGGCCGGCTCCAGGCTGATCGCGAACACCGCGCCCGACGCGATCTTGCGTTGGACGTCGCCAGAGACGGCGAGATGCACGTTCGACCCGGCGGGAATGATTCCGAGCGATTCCGGCGCCTGTCCGGCTTCGATGACCCAAAGCTCGAAGTCGCGGCCGCTCGCGCGTTCGCCAGTCACATGCGACAGGCCGATGTCGCCGGCACGGCCGTCATAGACCACGAAATAGTGCACGTCGCTCTGCTGCGGCGCCAACGACGCGACCAGCCGCTCGGCGGGCGCATCGGGCGGGGTCGGCGACAGCAGGGGAACCGCGGCATAAAGCGCCAGCGCGGCAAAGGCCGCGACGGTGAGCCCGCGCCAGAAGGCAAGGCTTTGCCAGATGCCGGCGCGCTCGGTCCCCGTCGACGCCGCCGTGCTGAACAACTTGCGATCCAGCGCCTGCTTCACCGATGCCGGCGGTTCGACCTGCGCATAGCCGGTCGCCATCGGCGACAGTGTCACTTCCCAGTGGTCGACAAGCTTCGCGAAGGCCGCGTCAGTATCGATACGGCGCGCGATCGCCTGGCGCTCGTCCGCCGCAAGCACGCCGAGAACGTATTCGGCGGCGACGGCGTCGTCGCCTCCGAATTCTCTCTCGTTGTTGTCGGCAGTGTTCATCGTTCCAGACATTCTCTCAGTTTCAGGAGGCTGCGCCGCAGCCAGGTCCTCATCGTGTTGAGCGGCACCTTGTAGCGTTCTGCCAGGTCCGCATAGCTTTCACCTGCAATATAGGCGCCGCGCACCGCGGCCGCCTTGTCCTCGTCCAGTTCCTCGAGGCAGGAAAAGATGCGCTCGCGTTCGCCGCCAGCCACCGCCAGCGCTTCGGGCCCGGGCGTCGGGTCGGCGATGTCGAGCGCCTCGTCGATATCGGCCGCCGGTCGTCGTCTCTGCCGGATGCGGTCGATCGCATGATTGCGCGCGACCGCCACCAGCCATGAAATCGGGCTGAGATCAGAGACGGCGAAACGGTCGGCTTTCGTCCATATCTTGACGTAGACCTCTTGCAGCGCTTCCTCGGCCTCTGCCCTGTCATTTAAGACACGCAGACATACGCCGAAAAGTTTCGCGCTGGTTTGCCGGTAAAGCAAATCAAAGGCGCCGCGATCCTTCATCGAGGTCCGAACGATCAGCTTTGTAATGTCCTGCGGCGTCATCGGCGCCAAGTTAGGGATTTGCGGTGCATTTGCAACGCCGGAAAGTCGGCTCCCAACGGGGAAATTCGACCGTCAATTGCCAAGAGGCCGTGGGGTGGGTAGCGTCAGTCGCAATTCGGGGGAAATTGCATGACGATCGAACGGGTGCTCTGGGAGAATGATGCCACGGGCCAGGCCGAACTGGTCCGAAACGGCGAGGTCACACCGGCAGAGCTTGTCGAAGCGTCGATTGCACGCGCCGAACGGCTCAATCCGCAGCTCAACTGCATCGCCGAGAAGATGTATGACAGCGCCCGAGCGTCGGCGAAGTCTGTCGACCGTAAGGCACCGCTCGCCGGCGTGCCCTTCGCCATCAAGGATCTCGGCATCGCCCAGAATGGCGTGCCGCTGCATTCCGGCAGCCGTGCGCCAGTTTTCGTTCCCGATTTTGATTCTGTCCTGGTCGAGCGTTACCGCACGGCCGGGCTGATCCCGATCGCGACCACCACATCTCCGGAATACGGCCTTCGGCTGATGACGGAGTCCAAGGCCTTCGGCGTCACCCGCAGCCCGTGGAACACTGGTCACACGACGGGCGGCTCCTCCGGCGGCTCCTCGTCCATCGTCTCCGCCGGCATTGTCGCCGCAGCGCATGCATCCGACGGTGGCGGTTCGATCCGCGTGCCGTCCGCCTGCACCGGCCTTGTCGGCATGAAGACGTCGCGCGGCCGAGTGCCTCTCTCGCCGATGGTGACGGAGAGCTGGTATGGATTCGTGGTCGATCACGTCGTCTCGCGCACGGTACGCGACAGCGCGCTGCTGCTGGACCTGACGCATGGCCCCGATCCGCTCGCGCCCTATGCCGCACGGCCGCCGAAAGGCACGTTCGCCGCCGCGGCCGCACGGGATCCCGGCCGGCTGAAGCTTGCCTTCTACCGCAAGTCACCGATGGGGCTCGACATCTCTAAGGAAACGCTTGCCGCGATGGACGCGGCCGTCGCGCTTGCCCGCGAAGGCGGCCATGAGGTCGAGGAGATCGACCTGCCCTACATCGGCCGGGAGTTCATGGCGGATTTCGCAAAAAGCGTCGCGTCTTCCATTGCCGGGCTGGTGCGGGCGGAGACCGTCCGCGCCGGCCGGAGCATCTCAGGCGATCTCGAGCGTTCGACCCGCGTCATCTCCCGCTTCGGCGACATCCTGTCCGGCGGCGAGGTCTATGCAGCTCTGGAGCGCCTGCACGCGGCCTCGCGGCGGCTGATCGTCGAGACCGCCAAATACGACGCGGTGCTGATGCCGCTGATCGCGCATCCGCCGCTGGCTGTCGGCGCCATGGATCCGAAGGGCGCGGACGAGACGATCGAAAACATCCTCGACAAGCTGCAACTGACCCGACTGCTTAAGTTCCCACAATTCTTCGCCCAGCTGATGGACAAGAGCCTCTGGTTCACCCATTGGCCGGCGATCCAGAACGTCACCGGCCAGCCCTCGATCGCCCTGCCGGTCTATGTCACCGATGCCGGCCTGCCACTCGGCATCCAGGCCGCGGGGCGTCCCGGCGACGAGGAGACGCTTTATTCGCTCGCCGGCCAGATGGAGAAGATTTCCGGCTGGACGAAGCGCCGCGCGCCGTTGCATGTGCCCGGATGATCTCAGGAGTTTGACCGTTTGACTGACAACCTATCCGGCCGCGCCGAGCATTGGGCGCGGACGCTGACGGCGATTCCGAGTGTTACCGGCTCACGGGACGAGGCGGATTTCTCGGCCAGGCTGGTGGAGCTGCTGCGCGGCACCCCCGCGTTCGCGACGCCCGACAGCGTCTGGACACTCGATGTGACCGGCGCCCCGGCCGGGCGCCAATGTGTCATGGCGCTGGCGCGAGGCAGCGGCCGGCGAGCCGTATTGCTGACCGGCCATTTCGACATTGTCGAAACCGGTTGCTACGGAGAGCTGCAGCCGCTGGCCCTCCTTCCCGACGAACTCGGTCCGGCCTTGATCCGCAAGATCAAAACGGAGCCGCACGACCGGCGCACGGCGAAAGCACTGGCGGACCTCGAAAGTGGCGCATTCCTCGCGGGACGCGGCCTGCTCGACATGAAGGGCGGTCTCGCTGCGGGTCTAGCAGTCATCGAGCAGATGGCGGCGACCGGCTTCGACGGCAATCTGCTGTTCATCGCGGTCCCGGACGAAGAGGGCAATTCCGCCGGCGCCCGCGCCATGTCGCAAGCGCTGGCCGGCATGGCTGCCGCGCGTGACCTCGACATCGTGGCGGTGATCAATCTCGACGCGACCGGCGACGAGGACGACGGAGAGATTGGCCGCGTCGTGATGCTTGGTTCGGTCGGCAAGCTCTTGCCTTCGGCGCTGGTGGTCGGCCGGCCCGGTCACGCGGCGGATTCGTTTCGCGGTCTTGGCGCCGCGGCGCTGGCTGGCGCGCTCGCCGCTGAGATCGAATGGTCGCCCGACCTCACCGAACGCACCGGCGACGAGCTTGGCGCCGGACCGACCCTGCTCGGCATGAAGGATTCGAAAACCGCCTACGATGTCACCATGCCCGCGCGCGCCTGGATGTACTGGAACGTCATGACCCACCGCCGCTCGCCGGAGGAGGTGCTGACGATCGTCCAGGCTGCCGCGCACCGCTCTTCTAGCGAACTGATGCGCAAGCTCGCCGCCCGCGCCCAGGCATCGCGCGCCGATGTTGCGCTTGGCGAGGTCGCCGTCATTCGCCACGAAGCGCTGTTCGCCGAGGTCGCGGCGGCCAATCCGGGCGCAGCGTCGCTTCTACAATCCCTCGCTGCCGAGCTTTCGGTCGGCGAACTCAGCCTGCCCGAACAGTGCCGGGTGCTGACCGAAAAGCTCTGGGAACTCTCCGGTCGTCCGGGACCGGCGATCGTGCTCGGCTTCGCGTCGATTCCCTATCTGCCCGTCGAACTGCGCGACGACCCCGCCGCTCTCGCCCTGCACGACGCCGTTGACGCGGCAACAGCGGAGATCGCCGACCGCTTTGAGACGACCATCGGCACGATCCGCTACTTCCCCGGCATCTCGGACGTCAGCTTCTTCGGCCAGGCCGACGACACCCATGTCGCGACCATTTCCGCCAACACGCCGCAATGGACCGGCATCCTGGCCGGCGCGTCACGCTTCGGCGCGGCAGGACTGCCGTCGATCAACGCCGGCCCCTGGGGCCGCGACTATCACACCCGGCTGGAACGCATGCATGCCGACTACGGCTTCCGCATTCTGCCCGAACTCCTGAAGTCGATCGCGCTGAAGATGTTGTCGCCGACTTGACGGAAAATCCCGCGATTGCTTTGAACCTGTCGCAATCTTGCGCTAAGAGCCGCCGACCATTCACCGGGAACTCAGCATGACCACTGAAACCGCCGAAATCGCCGCAATGCAGGCGGGCCTCCTGTCCGCGGCTCTGCCCTATATGCAGCGCTACGAGAACAAGACTGTCGTGGTAAAATACGGCGGCCACGCCATGGGCGATGCGGCGCTCGGCCAGGCATTCGCCCGCGACATCGCGCTTTTGAAGCAATCCGGCGTCAACCCCATCGTCGTCCATGGCGGCGGGCCGCAGATCGGCGCGATGCTGACCAAGATGGGCATCGAATCGAAGTTCGAGGGCGGCCTGCGCGTCACCGACCAGAAGACGGTCGAGATCGTCGAGATGGTTCTCGCCGGCTCGATCAACAAGGAGATCGTCGCGCTGATCAACGCCGAGGGCGAATGGGCCATCGGCCTCTGCGGCAAGGACGGCAACATGGTTTTCGCCGAAAAGGCGCGGAAAACCATGATCGACCCGGATTCGAACATCGAGCGGGTGCTCGATCTCGGCTTCGTCGGCGAACCGGTCGAAGTCGACCGCACGCTGCTCGACCTGTTGGCACGCTCCGAGATGATCCCGGTCCTGGCGCCCGTCGCGCCCGGCCGAGACGGCCACACCTACAACATCAACGCCGACACCTTCGCCGGCGCCATCGCCGGCGCGCTCAACGCCACGCGCCTGCTGTTCCTGACCGATGTGCCGGGCGTCATGGACAAGGACAAGAATGTCCTCGCCGAACTGACCGTGGCGCAGGCCAAGGCGCTGATCCGCGACGGCACGATTTCAGGTGGCATGATCCCGAAGGTCGAGACCTGCATCGAGGCGATCGAGCGCGGCGTCGAAGGCGTCGTCATCCTCAACGGCAAGACCCCGCACGCGGTGCTGCTCGAACTCTTCACGCAGCACGGCGCCGGCACACTGATCGTGCCGTGAGGACCGGATTCCAACGCCTGTCCGGCGGTGGAAGGAAGCTTACGACGCCACCGTCCGGCAAAGATGGTCGCCGAGCCGCAGCGATAGCGCGGTGATGGTTGTGGTTGGAGTGCACTGGCCAGCCGTCGCGAAGACCGAGGAGCCCGCCATGTAGAGGTTCTCCATGCCATGCACCTTGCTGTCGGCATCGACGACGCTTGTCGCCAGGTCAGTGCCCATGCGCGTTCCGCCCATGTGATGATTGCCGGCCAGCTCCATGTCGCTCGGCCAGTCTTCGCCGTTCAGCACCCAGTCGCTGATATGCAGCCGGCCGAGATCCTTGGCGGCGAAATTCTCGCCAAACATGCGCATGCCCTCGACCAGCGTCCGACGATCGAGGTCGCCCTTCTTCCAGTGCAGGTCGATGCGCGGCACGCCTGCGGCATCGCGCTCAGTCGGAGACAGCGCCACGCGGTTCGATTCCACCGGCGGCTGCTCCCAGTCGATATGCACCCGCGCGCTGCACTGCAGCCGCGAGCCGAGTGTTTCCGACACCCATTCCGTCACGTCTGGCGCGACGCAGACCATGTCGGCGATCATCTTCTTGGTGCCGTGGTAGGGCATCGTCTCGAGCTCGATGTGGAAATTCATCACCCCGCGCTCGATCATGGCCTCCGGCGTCGGGATCATGAAGATCTCGCCTTCCCGGTCCATCTCGAGCGCGTCCCGGTTGGTGATGTAGGCGTTGCCCGCCCAATACATTGGATGCTCCATCCAGTAGCGGCCAAGCGCCTTGGCGTGTGGCACCACCCCGCCATTCGATTGCGCGTTCGACCACAGCAACAGGCGCGAATTCTCCAGGCCGCCGGTCGCCACGACGAAATAGGGCGCCGTGAAATCGCCAGCCGCTGCGCCCGCCGACCACAGCTTCGCGCCGGTGACGGCCTTGCCGTTGCCAGCCAGCTCCAACACCGTCGTATTGAGGACGACGGCGATATTCCGGCTCGTGTCTAGGTCGGAACGAAACTTCTGGCCGAACAGCACCGGATCGCTCTTGATCAACTCCATGAACTGGAAATCATCGGTAATCTGCCACGTCTGGCGGAACTGCGGCAGGCCAAGAATGTCGCGCGTTTCGTCCAGGAACGGTTCGATGTCTGCCCGTGTGATCGGCCAGCCTGTGTTGGGCGCATAAGCCTTAGGCGCAAAGTCGTGGACGTCCAGAACCCGGCACCACCCGGCCCAATGGTTGGACGATCCGCCCAGCAGGCGCAGCCGCGAAACGTCGAGATCGAAATACTGGTCGCCGATCGTCGTGCCCTTGTAGAAGTCCTGGGACTCCTCGGTCACTTCCTCGCCGCCGGCTTCGAACACCACGCAGGGAATCCCCTGCGCGTTGAGCTTGCGCGCGATGGTGATGCCGGCGACGCCGCCGCCGATGATCGCCACGCGGGGCGTGTGGTTCGCCGCGCGGTAGGCGGCCATGTCCTGGAAAATCATGCGAGGTCGCTCCGCTTCAGTATCCAGCCCTTGACCTCGACGATATCGTCCTTCCGGGTCGGGCGGATATGCTTGAAGATCGCGATCGCCGGCAGCGCCAGGAGAAGCGATCTGAGAAAGCCGCGGCGGCTTGTCCTGGGTGTCTTGTCCTGGCTCATGGTGTCGTGTCCCGGTCAGTGTTGGTTCGGCGTCGGCGGTGCCGCATCACTTCGGCACGCCCACATTGCATCAGGCCATTTCCGTGCCAGAGCGGGCCGGATGCGAGTGGTCGCCGCCATTGGCCTCTATTGTGGTTTCCGAAATCTTACCGGGCAAAGACCGAGCTGGCTTCTTTCGACGAAATGGCTAACCGTCAATCAACGAGCAGCAGCAGCAGAATGCCGCCGACGATCAGAATGCATCCGGCTGTTTCGTACCGGTTGATCCTCTCCTTGAAGAAGAAGATCGACGACGCGAAAGTGAAGATCATCTCGACCTGCGCCAGCGCCTTGACGATTGCGGCCTGCTGCAACGTCATCGCCATGAACCAGCCGAAGGATGCGGTCGCGCCGACGAAGCCCACGAACAGCGCCGGCCGCCAGGCATTCGCGATCCGTCCCAATTCGGCACGGTCCCGCGCCAGCATCCAGACGGCCATGATGATGGTCTGGAACAGGATGACGACGAGAAGGGTGACTGCCGCCTGCATGATGAAGTTCGGCCCCCCCAGTGAAAGCGACGCCGCGCGATAGGCGACGGCCGAGATGCCGAAGGCGGTTCCGGATGCCAGGCCGATCATGGCGTTACGCGAAAACGTGGTGGCGAGCAGGTTGCGCGCCGTCATCGCCGAATGCGCCACCGAAATCAGCATCACCCCGAAAACGCTGACCGCAATCGCCATCAGCGCTCCGGCCGTCACCGTCTCGCCGAGGAACAGCAGGCCAAACAGCGCCGCCTGCGCCGGTTCGGTGCGCGAATAGGCCGTGCCGACCGCGAAGTTGCGGAACGAGAACAGGTGAACCAGCAGGAACGTCGCGGCGATCTGCCCGATGCCGCCGACAACGACCCAGCCGAAGAAGACGGCTGACGGTGTCGGCAGCGCGTAGCCCGCCACCTTGTGCAGCAACGCGACGTAGAGCATGGCGAAAGGCAGTCCGAATCCGAAGCGCACGAACGTCGCACCGGTCGTGCCCATGACGGCCTTGAGATGCTTCTGGCCGACCGACCGCAGATTCTGCAGGAAGGCGGCAACGATCGTGATGGGTATCCAGAGTTCCAAGCAAATGCCCCGCGGAAGATCGTTCCGCGCTCTTAGGCCCTCGGGGAGATTCGATGCAACTGTCGCGTTCGGCTGGAGATCATGCCGCCAGGCGCCGGTTCCCGTCGAATCTGACGCGGTTCCGGCCTGCGTTCTTGGCGGCATAGAGCTGCATGTCGGCCTCGCGCATCAGGTCTGCGATCGACGCGTCGGAACGGCAGATCGTGCCCCCGACGCTGACCGTTAGCGTCATCACTTTTCCTTGCGCCGGCATGAAACCGACGGCCTCCACTTCCTCTCGGATGCGCTCGGCGACTCTCACCGCCTCGTCGGACGACGCGCCGCTGAGGAGGATGCCGAACTCTTCGCCGCCGATGCGGCCGGCGAAATCATGTGTACGGATGGCGCGGCGGATCGCGGCCGAAATCTCCTGCAGCGCGTCATCGCCGACAAGATGGCCGAAACTGTCGTTGATCCGCTTGAAATGATCGGCGTCAACCAGCAGCAGCGCACCGCGATCCCCCTTGCGCCGCGTGCCGTCGAGTGCGGAGAAGAAGCTCTCCCGGTTCAGGAATCCCGTCATGGCGTCGCGCCGCGCCTTTTCGGCGAGCTTGGCATGCGCCTGCTCGAGCGCCTCGTGTGCAATGCGCAGGTCCTCGTTGAGGTTGCGCAGGCGATCCTTCTGCCAGTAGGTGAAGGCGCTGGCCGGAAACGCGATGACGAGCGGGCAGAGGATTGGCAACCACAGCGCATTACCCGACAATTCCTGGCCGACGCCAGCCACGACCGCCAGCGATGCAATGATCGACAGCGCAGTCAGGATTCCGGCTTTGGCAAAAATTGAAGTCACGTCATGCTCTCCACGAGGTACAAGGCATGACAGAAGTCGTTGAAATTCACGTTGAACAGGTCCGGAAAATTTTACCGACCGTGAGAATCGCCGCTGCGAAGTCATGAACGAGGCGACCAAAGCGGAGCCTGGAGCTCTGTCGCCTTGCCAATCTGATCGAACGAGCATCTGTGAGACAGGGATATGAAGCTCTACATCCACGTCGGACCCCACAAGACCGGCACGTCGGCCATCCAGGCATTCATGCACAGGAACCACGACGCCTTGCGCGAGCGAGGGGCATGGTATCTTGGATGGGACGGAGCGACCAACCATACCTATCTCGCTCACGCCTTCCTGAAGGCGCATCCGGCCGCGCCCGAACTGCTGCACCGCTACCTCGATGCCGCAGCCAATGCCGGCTGCGACATCTGCATCGTGAGCTCGGAAGCGTTTTCGAAGAAGGACTTCGACCCGAGCGCCTTGCTCCTGACCCTCGGCGCTTCGCAGGCGACCTTTATCGCCTATCTGCGCCGGCCCGATGACCGCCTTGTATCGGTCTTCGGGCAGTTGGTGCGGCAAAACCGGAGGATCAGACCGATCGGCGAAAGTTGGCGTTACGATCCAACCTATCGCGCCTATCTTGAGAAGTGGGCGCTCGCTGAGGGACATCGGCTTCTGCTGGCGCCCTATGATGCGCGGCAATGGCCGAATGGAAGCCTTGTCGACGACTTCCTGGCCAATGTTGGGGTTGATGCAGACGGGCTGGATCCAAGCCTGGAACGCGAAGAAACGAACCGCAGCCTGCCCGGCCCGCTGAGCGAGGTTCTGCGGCTGGCGAACCGCCTCGATCTCGGCGAGGAGACCCGCCAGGAGTTTATCCTTGGACTTCAGCAGCTGGCTGCGTCCCGACCCGACCTTTTCGCAGGTGGCGACCTCCTCGACACGGGCCAGCGAATCGCCCTCAGGCAAAAGCTGCGCGACAGCCTGGATCTCTGGCGCCAGCATTATCGCCCAGGTTTCGATGAGCGCTTCTTGATCGAAGAGGATTTTTAAGCGCGGCTTGAGCCACATAGCATTGCAGCCGGTCGTCGAACCCACTCTTTCGTCTGCCGCATTTTCACCCGGATCGGCATGCGCTATGCAGGCGCATGACCAACCAACCCGTTCCCGCCCGGTTTTCGCACATCACCGATTGGGTGTTCGATCTCGACAACACGCTTTATCCGCATCACTCGAACCTGTTTTCGCAGATCGACGTGAAGATGACGGGTTACGTCTCCGAATTGCTGAAGCTGCCGCGCAATGAAGCGCGGAAGCTGCAGAAGGAGCTGTATCTCGAATATGGAACGACACTGAACGGGCTAATGGAGCGTCACGACATCGACCCGGACGACTTCCTGCAGAAGGTGCACGATATCGACTATTCCTGGGTGGAGCCCAACCCGGAATTGGGACAGGCTATCAAGGCTCTGCCCGGCCGCAAGTTCATCTTCACTAACGGCGACAGGGGCCACGCCGAGCGCACCGCGCGGCAGCTCGGGGTTCTGGACCAGTTCGACGATATTTTCGACATCGTCGCGGCGGGCCTGCTGCCCAAGCCGGCCCGCGGCACATATGACAAGTTCGTCGACCTGCACAAGGTCGCGGGGCCGAACGCCGCGATGTTCGAAGACCTGGCGCGCAATCTGGTCGTGCCCAAGGCGTTGGGAATGACGACGGTGCTGATCGTTCCCAACAATTTCGAGCCGACATTCTCGGAAATCTGGGAGCGCGACCCGGCGCTGGACGATCAGGTGGACTATGTCACCGATGACCTCACCGCCTTCCTGACCGCGATCGTCGGGCACGTCGAGAATTGAGCCGCTTCACTTCCGTCGAGGCGCGGATCGATGCCGCTGCGCACCTTGTGCTGGACCGGATGCCGTCCGGCGGCGTTTCAGGCGCTCTGATCGAGTTCCTCGTCTTCGGCCTCAAGCAGGCCTGGGCATGTCTGTTTGGCGGCGCGCTTCTCGGCATCATGATTGTCACGGCGATGTTCTGGCCGCAGAACGCGCTGATCGAGCGGTATGACTTCCTGTTTCTCGCCGCCCTCTCGATCCAGGTGGCGTTGCTGGCGCTGAAGCTGGAGACGCCGCGCGAGGCGATTGTCATCCTGGTTTTTCACGTCGTTGGAACGGCGATGGAGCTGTTCAAGACCAGCGCCGGATCATGGATCTATCCCGAGGATGCGATCTTCCGCATCATGGGCGTGCCGCTGTTTTCGGGCTTCATGTACGCCGCCGTCGGCTCCTACATCGCTCGCATCACCCGCATCTTTGACATGCGCTACACGTCCTACCCGCCGCTGGTGGCGACGATTGCGCTGGCGGTGGCGATCTATGTCAATTTCTTCACGCACCACTTCGTCTTCGACGCGCGCTACGGGCTGTTCGCTTTCGCCTTCGTGCTGTTCTGGCGAACCCGCGTCCACTACCGGGTGTTCAGGGCGCGCCACCAGATGCGGCTGCTGGTCGGCTTCCTGCTGGTGTCGCTGTTCATATGGTTCGCGGAGAACATCGCGACCTGGTCACGCGCCTGGATCTACCCGTCCCAACTGGATGGCTGGGCGCCGGTGTCGCTGTCAAAGCTCGGCGCCTGGTATCTCCTGATGATCATCTCGTTCGTCCTGGTGTCGCTCGTCCACAAGCCGAAATCGCCGATCGACTAAGGCGGCGGCGGAGCGGTCGCTACGCGATGTCGTAGAACGTGCGGATGACCTCCCAGGCTTCTTCGGCTGTGTCGGCATAGTCGATGATGTTCTGGTCGCCCGGCGAAATCGTCCCCTGTTCGGCCAGATAGTCGAGGTCGATCGCGCGCGACCAGAAATCGCGGCCGAACAGGATGATCGGCACCCGTTCCATTCGTCCGGTCTGGATCAGGGTCAGCGTCTCGAAGAATTCGTCCATCGTGCCGAATCCGCCGGGAAACACGGCGACCGCCTTGGCCCGCATGATGAAATGCATCTTGCGGATCGCGAAATAGTGGAAGTTGAAGCACAGCTCCGGCGTGACGTAGAGGTTCGGCGCCTGCTCGTGCGGCAGCACGATGTTGAGGCCGATCGACGGCGCGCCGACATCGGCAGCGCCGCGATTGCCCGCCTCCATCACGCCCGGCCCGCCGCCGGTCACCACCACGAACTCGCGATAATAGGAGGTTGCCGAGTGCTCCGAACAGAGCCGCGCGAATTTGCGCGCCTCGTCATAGTAGCGGCTGTTGGCCTTGAGGTTTTTCTCCTGGATCTCGTTCTTGGCGGCCCAGGCCAGCCCACCCGGCTCGGGAAGTCGCGCCCCGCCGAACAGGATCACGGTCGAGCGGATACCCTTTTCCGCCAGGATCAGTTCCGGCTTCATCAGCTCGAGCTGCAGCCGCACCGCGCGCATCTCGCGTCGTGTCAGGAAGTCCTCGTCGTTCCATGCCAGGCGGTAGGTCGAGGCGCGCGTCTGCGGCGTGTCGGGCACTGCCTTGGCGCGCTCCAGATCCTCGTCGGAATGGGACAGCGGCGTCCAGCCGTTCTTGTCTGTCGGATTCATGTCCCTTACCCCCGTCACGCCCTGTGCTTGTCGTCGAAGCGCAATTGACCCAGCCACCGTCCATGACATAGGTTCCGCGCGATTTCAGCCTAGGTACTAAGCCGTTAACGGAGCGTTTTCCATGTCGAAGCCCGATCTCTCCTCGCTCGAAAAGGCTGTCGAAGCCGCGTTCGAGGCGCGTGACGGCGTCAACACCGGAACCCGCGGCGAGGTGCGCGAGGCAGTCGAAACCACGCTCGACCTGCTCGACAAGGGGCAGATCCGTGTCGCCGAGCGCGGGGCCGATGGCAATTGGACCGTGAACCAGTGGATGAAGAAGGCGGTGCTCCTGTCCTTCCGCCTGAATGCGATGGAAATCATCAAGGGTGGCCCGGGCGAGTCGGCCTGGTGGGACAAGGTGCCGTCGAAATTCGACGGCTGGGGCGCGATGGACTTCGAGAAGGCCGGCTTCCGCGCCGTGCCCAATTGCGTCGTGCGCCGTTCCGCCTACATCGCGCCCGGCGCGATCCTGATGCCGTCCTTCGTCAACCTCGGCGCCTATGTCGATACCGGCACGATGGTCGACACCTGGGTCACGGTCGGCTCCTGCGCCCAGATCGGCAAGAACGTGCATCTTTCGGGGGGCGTTGGCATCGGCGGTGTGCTTGAGCCGATGCAGGCCGGCCCGACCATCATCGAGGACAATTGCTTCATCGGCGCCCGGTCCGAAGTCGTCGAAGGCTGCATCGTCCGCGAGGGCTCGGTGCTCGGCATGGGCGTGTTCATCGGCAAGTCGACCAAGATCGTCGACCGCGCGACCGGTTCGATCACCTATGGCGAAGTGCCGCCCTATTCTGTCGTGGTGGCGGGCGCGATGCCTGGCGGAATGATGGGCAACGGCCAGCCCGGTCCGGGCCTCTACTGCGCCGTCATCGTCAAGCGCGTCGACGAGAAGACCCGCTCCAAGACCTCGATCAACGAACTGCTGCGGGACTGACCGGCATGGGCGGCATCGGGACACGCGAACTGGTCTGGCTGTTTCTCGGCTTCAAGGGACGGATCAGCCGCCAGCCCTATTTTCTGGCCGGTCTTCTGCTGCTGGTGATCCAGTTCTTCCTCCTGTTCCGCTTCATGGCGGTTCCGGAAGGCACCCCCGAAAGCGGCTTCTGGGCCTTCGCCTTCATGGTCGCCGCTGTCCTGTCGGTCTTTTCCAACATCGCGCTCACCGTGAAGCGGCTCCAGGACATGGACAGGCCGGGACTGCTCGCACTGGTCTATTTCCTGGCGGGCTTCGTCATGTGGGTGTTCCTCTGCTTCGTTCCCGGCACTCCCGGACCAAACAAATACGGATCCGAAACCAACCGGCCAGGGTGAGGACACAATGGCGGCGGTCGGCGAAAAGTCCGTCCTCTATCGCACCATCGATACCGAGCGGGTCATCGCGACGGCCGTATTGCTGGAAGCGCGCATTTCGGATCGTTTTCCCGAATCCGGCTTGCGCAAGGTTTCGATCGAACTGATCACGCTCGGACGCGATATCGCCCGCGAGGCGAAGGCCCTTGAGGCGCCGATCCGATGGCTGCGCATTCTGACGCTGGTCACGATCCTGATCGGCATCGCGATCATCGCCTTCGTGATGACGATCCTGTCCTTTGATCGCATCTCGACTGGTGCGTTCGACTTCGTCCAGGGCATCGAGGCGACGCTGAACACGATGTTGCTGGTCGGCCTCGGCATTATCACCCTGACCCAGATGGAACTGCGCGTGAAGCGCCGAAAGGTGTTCGACGGCCTGCACGCGCTGCGCTCGATGATCCACGTCATCGACATGCACCAGCTCACCAAGGATCCGGCCGCGCTGTCGGACAATTTCAAGCCCGGGGCCCACTCGCCGCAGCGCAAGCTGAACGCCGCCGACCTGTCGCGGTATCTCGACTATTGCTCGGAGATGCTCTCGATCACCGGAAAGCTCGCCGCGCTCTATGCCCAGTCGGTCAATGACGAGGTCGTGGTCCAGGCGGTCAACGACGTCGAAAGCCTCGGCACCAACCTGTCGCGCAAGATCTGGCAGAAAATCATCATGATCGCCGACAAGACCAGTTCCGGCCGCAAGATCGGCTGATCAGGCCAGATTGGTCTTCGCGAAGTCCTGTCCGACATAGAGCAGCGGCACGCCAGCGGACTTGGCGCAGGCGTAGGAGAAGCAATCGCCGAAATTCAGCTGCGCAGGGTGGCCCCGGCCCTTGCCGTACTGAGCCATAGCGCTGATCGCGATCTCGCCGATTTCTGCGGTGATTGGCATGTTGATAGCGCCGAGACCCTCCACGAAGTCCATGACAGCTTGGCGGGCATCCGAAACGGGGATTCTCTGTCTGGACGATAACACGCTGGTCGCTTCATAGATCGCGATAGGCGATATGTGCATTGGGGTTTTTGATGCTTCAATGACTGTCGCGATTGCCGAAGCGCGCGTCCCCTCAGTGAGGTATTCAACCACGGCAGACGTCTCAAGAAACAAGATCAGTCGCCCCACATCATGTCGGTGTAAGCCTTCTCGTCAAAATCAGGGTCCGGATTGCTGATGAGGCGCACCCTTGCCTGTATCGCCTCGAGCTTCTTGCGCAACTCTGTCTTCCGGTCTGGCGGCTCCAGCGCCTTCCGCAGCGCCATCCTGACTGCCTCGGTCTTCGTTTTCATGCCGTAAGCAGCCTGAACCTCTTCGGCCAAGCGATCCACCTCTTCGTCCTTCACGTAAAGCGCCATAGGGATATCCCTTGTTCAATCGAAGGATATTCCCATCTTGAGCGTCGATCAAGGGTCACAGCTATGCTGCGAATCGGCCGTAGGGCTGTATGTCCACGCGGTTCCGTCCTGCATTTTTCGCGGCGTAGAGCCGCCGGTCGGCGTGGCGATAGAGGTCGGCGAACGTCGCACGTCGGTCAAACGTCGCGCCGCCCACGCTGATCGACAGGCTGTAGGGCCGGCCTTCCGGGGCGAAGGACGCCGAACTGATGGCCGCTCGGATCCGATCGGCGACGATGGCGGTGCGCGACGGGTCGAGGTTGGGCATGAAGACGCTGAACTCCTCGCCTCCAAGCCGCCCGACAAGATCGATCTCGCGCACGCTCGACCTGATCGTATCGGCGATGAGTCTCAGCGCAACGTCGCCTGAATCGTGGCCGAAGCTGTCGTTGACATCCTTGAAGTGGTCGACATCGAGCACAAGCAGGGCGCCGCTCGGATGTTCCTTCTGTTGCTCGACACGCTCCAGATAGCCGTCGACGAGCGCCGTGAATGCGCGCCTGTTGAGACAGGCCGTCAGCATATCCGTGGCCGCCACGTTTATCAGTTCTTTGTGCGCGATCGACAACTCGCGCAGCTTGCTCAGCAGGAAGAAGAAGATCGGCGGGGCGAGAACCAGCGGGATGATGAGATTGTTGATAGGATCATCGCCCCAGCGCCACATGCCGGTCTCGAAAGAGTAGCTGTCGATGGCGAAAGCGGCGGCAATGCAGAAACAGGTTCCGACCGCGGTCAGCAGATAGACGGGGAGAGTTCCGAGCGATGACAGGTCAAGGCGTTTCATGGGCAGACAATGGTCGCTCCGATTGCCGGACAGCTTAGTGTCCTCAGGTTAAGGGTTGATAAAGCTCTCCGCGTAACCAGGATCTGCGGGACGGATCCCGGCGTTTTGTCATCGTGACAGCGCCGACGGTTTGGACTAACGCTCTCGGCATGAGCCTGCCCGTCGACCCCGCCGCCAATCTCGCGACCCTGATCCGCTGCCCGTCGGTCACGCCGGCCGAAGGCGGTGCGCTGACCGCGCTGGCCGACATGCTGGAACCGATGGGATTCACCGTCGAGCGTCCCGTCTTCTCGGAGGATGGAACGCCAGATATCGACAATCTCTATGCACGCCTGTCCGGTAACGGCCCGCATCTGATGTTCGCCGGCCATACTGACGTCGTGCCGCCGGGCGACGAGGCGGCGTGGACGCATCCGCCCTTTTCGGCGACAATCGCCAACGGGCAGATGTATGGCCGTGGCGCGGTCGACATGAAGGGCGGCATAGCCTGTTTCGTGGCAGCGGTCGCCCGTCACGTGGAAGAGCATCGTGCGCCCAAGGGCTCGATTTCTCTGCTCATCACCGGTGACGAGGAAGGGCCTTCAATCAACGGCTCGGTCAAGCTGCTCGAATGGGCTGCTGCAAAGGGCGAGACCTGGGACGCATCGATCGTCGGCGAACCGACCAATCCGGAAACCCTTGGCGATGCGATCAAGATCGGCCGGCGCGGATCGATCTCGGGCACGATCGTCGTTCGCGGCGTGCAGGGCCACGCTGCCTATCCGCACCTCGCCGACAATCCGATCAGGGGCCTGATCACGCTGGCCGAGGCGCTGGTCACCCCGACCTTTGACGAGGGAACTGCCGACTTCCAGCCGACGAACCTCGAGATCACCACGATCGATGTCGGAAATCCGGCGACAAATGTGATCCCGGCCAAGGCGACAGCGTCTTTCAACATCCGCTTCAACGACAGCTGGAGTTCGGACACCATCCAGACAGAGATTCACAACCGGCTCGACCGCGCAGCACGGAGGAAGCAATTGCGTCCGGGCAAGGCTGCGCCGGTCGACTACGAACTGATCTGGCGCGACCGGCCGAGCCCCGTGTTTCTCACCCGGGACCAGAAACTGGTCGATACCCTGAGCAGTTCCATCCGCGCCGTAACCGGCAAGGCGCCGGCCCTGTCGACATCCGGCGGCACCTCGGACGCGCGCTTCATCAAGGATTATTGCCCGGTGGTGGAATTCGGCCTTGTCGGCAAGACCATGCACATGGTCGACGAACGGGTCGAACTCGCGGATCTCGAAACATTGACGCGGATCTACCAGCGCTTCCTGTCCGATTGGTTCGCCTGATCATGCCGAGCAGCGATGAAATCCAGCAATACCTGACCGGCGCCTGGCGCCTGATGATGGGCAAGCCCGACGGTGTGCGCGCGCTGGACGTTTCTGCCGACGGGTTCTGGAACTCGTTCTTCGCGATCGTGGTGGCGCTTCCCGCGCTCATTGTCGGCTGGGTCGGCGTGGCAAACGAGTTTGGAGACCTGGGCGGCGATTTCACTGGCCGGCTCTCGATCGTGCTGCGGCTGGCTGTGATCGATATTCTTGCCTGGGTCGTTCCGCTGCTCGGCCTTGGACTGATCGCCCGGCAGGCGGGATTTGCCGACCGCTATGTCCACTTCGTCGTCGCGAGCAACTGGGCGTCCGTGCTGCTCGTCTGGCTGATGCTGCCCCTGGCGATCCTGAACGTATTTGCGCCCGGTCCGAACCCGCTGAACGACGCAATCTCGCTGGTCGTCTTCCTCGGAGCCCTCGTTCTCACCTGGCGGTTGACCAACGCCGTCCTGGCCAAGGGCCCCGCCGTTGCAACCGCGGTGTTCGTCGCGGTCCTGTTCGTGTCGCTGTTCCTGATCCTCATGCTGCAGAGCCTGCTCGGCCTCGAAGGCGCTCAGGTCTAGGGATAATCCACCGACAACAGATACAGACCGTCCGGCGGCGCGACGGGTCCGCAGCGCGCCCGGTCGGCCGCATCGAGCGCCCCCTTGACGTCCGCCGCGCTCCACGCGCCTTCTCCGACCCGCTTCAGCGTGCCGGCCATTGAGCGCACCTGATTGTGCAGGAACGAACGCGCCGAGGCGCGGATTTCGATGTGGTCGCCCGATCGCGTCACGTCCAGCCGGTCGAGCGTCCGGATCGGACTCTTCGCCTGACAGTGGATCGAGCGGAACGTGGTGAAATCGTGCCGCCCGACCAGCGTCTGCGCAGCCTGATGCATCGCGTCGACATTCAGCGTCTTCGGCACCCACCACGCGCGCTTGGCTTCGAGCGCCAGCCGTGCCCGACGGTTGACGAAGCGGTAGACATAGTGCCGGCCGGTCGCCCAGAACCGCGCGTCGAAATCGTCGAGGGCCTTGCCGGCCTCCAGGATCGCGACCATGTCGCCTGCTTGCCCCAGATGCGCGTTTAGCGCGTCACGCACCGTGTCGGCCGGCCAGTCCTTTGTCAGATCGACATGCGCGACCTGGCCGAGAGCGTGGACGCCTGCGTCGGTGCGGCCGGCGCCCCTGATCGAAACCTCCTCGCCGCAGAACCCCCAGATCGCAGTCTCGATCGCCTCCTGCACGGACGGCTGGCCCTTCTGGCGCTGCCAGCCGGCATAGGCGCTGCCGTCATACTCGATGTCGAGGCGATAGCGCGGCATCGTCAGAGGCCGCTGAAGGCTGAGGCGTAGACCAGCCGTCCCGATGTGGGCGCGTCGCCCCATACGAGCGCCTGCAGGGCGTCGCACTGGTAGTCGCTCTCGAACGCCGAGGCGCGGCCATGTGTGTAGCCGAAGCGGCCGTAGTAGGCGGGATCGCCGAGCACCACCGACAGCGTCTCTCCTGCGTCCTTCAGCAGATGATGGCCGTTCTCGATCAGCGCCGTGCCGACTTTCGTCCTTTGCCGCTTCGGCTGGACAGCGAGGGGCGCAAGCGCGACGGCATCGACGCCGCCGTTTGCGCTCTCGACCTTGAGCCGCGAGAACAGGATGTGGCCGACGATTTCCATCTCATGCGTGGCGACCAGTTCCAGCACGACATCGCCATCGGCGACGAGCGCCTCGACGAGCTTCGCCTCTCCGTCCTGGCCGAACGCCCCCGCCTCCAGCGCAAAAATCTCTTGTCGGTCTCCGGCTTCGGCCGGGCGGATCAAGAGTCCTGGGGTCATGACAGAATGTCTCCCATACCGAGTTTCACACCGCGCAGAAACTCGGTCGCGCTCATCGGCTTGCCGCCGGCGCGTTGAACCTCGACGAGCCGCACCGCACCGTCGCCACAGGCGACCGTCAGGGCTCCGTCGAGGATCTCACCCGGATTGCCTGCACCTTCGGAGCGTGTCGTCCGCAACACTTTCAGCCGCTCCGGCTTTCCCGAAACCTCGATCTCGCACCATGCGCCGGGGAAAGGCGACAGCGCGCGGATCGCGTTATGCACGTCAGTCGCTGGCCGCGCCCAATCGATCCGGGTCTCCGCCTTGTCGATCTTCTTCGCGTAGGTGACGCCTTCGGACGACTGCGGCGTCAGTGGGAGCACACCTCGCTCCAGCCGCGCCATCGCCTCGACCATCAGTGGCGCGCCGATTGTGCTCAGCCTGTCGTGCAGTTCGCCGCCGGTCATGTCCGGATCGATCGCTACCGTTTCCGTGAGCGCCACTGGGCCGGTATCCAGCCCGGCGTCCATCTTCATGATCATCATGCCGGTTCGCGCATCACCGGCCATGATCGCGCGCTGGATCGGCCCCGCGCCCCGCCACCGTGGAAGGAGCGAGGCATGGCCGTTGTAGCATCCCAGCCGGGTTCCTTCGAGAATCGCCGCCGGCAGCAGAAGCCCATACGCGACGACGACCGCGACATCGGCGTCGAGCGCGCGGAATGCCTCCTGCTCGTCGGCGCCTTTGAGCGATGTCGGCGTGCGGACTTCGACGCCGATCTCTTGCGCCGCCAGATGGACCGGCGACGGCGTGAGTTCCAGCCCGCGCCGGCCCGCAGGACGCGGCGGCTGCGAATAGACCGCGACAATCACATGCCCTGCTTCCGCGATCGCGCGCAGCACCGGCACGGAAAATTCCGGCGTTCCCATGAAGATGACGCGCAGCGGCATGCGATGTTCCCGTTCGAGGCGAGGGGATACATCACGCCGGACGACAGCGTCAAACCAGCAGCGTCACACGGTCTTTGGACGGTCCCATGACGACACGCTCTTTGGCCGGTCGAGCTGCAATTTAGTTGCCGGCGGCTTGGCGTCCGGGTGGACAAAGCCGTAGCCCAGCCAGTTGTTCGGCCGCGCACGGATGTATTGCGGCGGATAGGCGATGTCGTCGCCGAGCGCTGCTGCCGCATGCAGCCCCCATCGCGGATTGTCGAGCATTGGCCGCGCCAGCGCGACGAAGTCCGCCTCGCCGGAAGCGATGATCGCGTCCGCCTGCTCGGGCTTGGCGATCATGCCGACGGCCATCGCTGCAAGGCCGGTATTGGCCTTGATCGCGGCAGCGAACGGCACCTGATGGCCGGGCGTGGCCGCCGGAATGGCGATGCCTGGCTTGATGTTGCCGGACGACATCACCGCATAGTCGAGCCCCTCGGCCTCAAGCGCCTTCGCCAGATGCACTGCATCGTCCAGCGTCGAGCCGTCCTCGGCCCAGTCGGTGCTGTTCATCCGGAAACCGAGCGCCCGGTCTGTCGGCCAAGCCGAGCGGACGGCGCGCGCGATCTCGATGGCGATCCGGTTGCGGTTTTCCACCGATCCGCCCCAGCGGTCGGTGCGCCTGTTCGTAATCGGCGACAGGAAAGAATGGATCAGATAGCCATGCGCGCCGTGGATCTCGATGAGGTCGAAGCCGGCGCGGGCGGCGCGCCGGGCGGAGTCCGCGAAGGCCGCGATGATCCGCTGGACGCCGGCCTCGTCCAGCTCGTCCGGTTGCTGCCAGCCCTCGTCATAGGCGATGGGCGAGGGAGCCAACGGCTTCCAGGCGCCTTCCTCGGCCGGCAGCGGCTCGCCGCGCCAGCGCTCGGGGATCGTCCGCGTCGCAGCCTTGCGGCCGGTATGCGTCAGCTGGATGCCGAGTTTTGCCGATGAGAGTTTGTGCGCTTCGGTGACGAGTGCGGCAAGCGCCTGCTCCTGTGCGTCGTTGTAGAGGCCCGTGCAGCCAGGCGTGCCGCGCCCGGCAGCCTCGACGGCGGTCGCCTCCATGATGACGAGCCCCGCGCCCGACATCATCAGGTTGCCGATGTGGATCAGGTGCCAGGGCTGCACGACGCCATCCTCGGCGCTGTACTGGCACATCGGCGAGACGACGATGCGGTTGTCGAGAGCCAGGCCGCCCAGCCTCCCCGGTGTGAAAAGCGCGCTCATCATATCTCCGCCCGTCGATTGTTCTTGTTGCAGCAGCTTGACCATGAATGCTCGGCGCCGTGCAAATGCAGCCGACGAGCTGCATGGCAGTTTCATGAATGTGAAACGCCACTTCGCATTTGCGTTTCATTTGACTCTCGCCCGGCAGTCGGGATGCTGCCGTTCCAAAGCGCCATGGCCGTCAACGCGTCGGACACATGGTTGCGTCGGAGGAATCATCGATGCTGGGTTTGATGCAGGACAGGCCGCTCCTGATCTCGACTTTGATCGAGCATGCTGCCCGTTATCACCCGGCCGTCGAGATCGTGAGCCGCACCTGCGAAGGTCCGATCGTCCGCACCAACTACGCCGAAATACGCGCCCGAGCGGCGAAGCTCGCCAACGCGCTCATCAAGCTCGGCGTGAAGCCCGGCGACCGCGTCGCCTCGCTGGCCTGGAACACCCACCGGCACATGGAACTCTATTTCGCGGTGTCTGGCATCGGCGCTGTGCTGAACACGGTCAACCCGCGCCTCTTCCCCGAACAGATCGACTACATCATCAACCACGCGGAAAACCAGGTCCTCTTCTTCGACATCACTTTTGAGGGAATGGTCGCTGGCCTCCAGTCGAAGCTGAAGACGGTTGGCGCCGTCGTTGCCATGACCGACGACGCGTATCTGCCGGCGGCTGTCGAGAACTGCCTGTCCTATGAGGCGCTTCTCGATGCGGAAACCGACCAGATCTCCTGGCCTGATTTCGACGAGCGCACCGCGTCTTCGCTCTGCTACACGTCCGGCACGACCGGCAATCCGAAGGGCGTGCTCTATTCCCACCGCTCGACGATCCTGCATTCCTTCATGGTTTGCACCGCGGACGGTTTTCGCTTGGCGCGCGCCGACAGCGTGCTGCTCGTGGTGCCTCTGTTCCACGTCAATGCCTGGGGCATCCCGTATGCGTCCGCGATGTGCGGCGCCAAGCTGGTGCTTCCCGGACCAAAGCTCGACGGCAAGAGCCTGTTCGACCTCGCGGTCGAGGAGAAGTGCACCTTCTCGCTTGGCGTGCCGACAGTCTGGCTCGGCTTCTTCAAGCACATCGACGACACGCCCGGCCTCGATCTCTCGGCCCTGAAACTCGACCGCCTCGTCGTTGGCGGATCGGCCGCCCCGCGCGCCATTATCGAGCGGTTCCGCAAGGAACTCGGCGTCTTCGTCATCCATGCCTGGGGCATGAGCGAGACGAGTCCGGTCGCGACCATCGGCAATCTGCTGCCGGCCCACCTTGACCTGTCGGAAGACGAGCAGATTGATGTCCAGGCCAAGCAGGGCCGACCTGTTTACGGCATCGACATCAAGATCACCGGCGAGGACGGCTCGGACCTGCCGACCGACGGCTCGGTGTCCGGCGACCTGAAAGTGCGTGGGCCGTGGGTGACCAATGGCTATTTCGGCGGCGAAGGCGGCGAGGTGCTCGACGCCGATGGCTGGTTCGCTACCGGCGACGTGGCGAAGATCGATTCCGAGGGCTACGTCCAGCTCACCGATCGGTCGAAGGACGTCATCAAGTCTGGCGGCGAATGGATCTCGTCGATCGACCTGGAGAATGTCGCGGTGGCCCATCCGGGTGTGCAGGAGGCGGCCGTCATCGGCCTCGCGCATCCGAAATGGCAGGAGCGGCCGTTCCTGATCATTGTTCGCAAACCCGGCACGCACGCCACCCGCGAGGAACTGCTCGACTTCCTGTCGGAGCGGGTCGCGAAGTGGTGGTTGCCCGACGACGTGGCGTTCGTCGACGAATTGCCGCACACTGCAACGGGCAAGCTGCAGAAGACCAAGCTGCGCGAGCAGTTCCGCGGACACGTTCTGCCGACCTGAGCCGTTTCACACCTGTGAAAGTTCGCTACAACAGCATGCAGCAATTGTATGCGCCAGTCCGATCGCCTAGCCTGAAATGCGATATGGGCCGGCTGCATCTGGGAGGAATGATGCCGCAAACAGTTTTCGACGATCCCGATGGCACGCTCGCCATGCTGCGCGACAGCGTGTCCGTATTGGCGTCGCGCCAGTCCGGCGCCGCGTCCCTCCGCGCCAAGCGGTCGGCCGGCAAGGATATCGACCGCGATCTCTGGAATTCGATGGCCGAGGCCGGCTGGGTTGGGCTTCTGCTGCCCGAGGCGCTCGAGGGAGCTGGCCTTGGCCTTGCCGAGCAGGCGGTGCTGAGCGAGGCGCTCGGCCGTGCGCTGATCGCCGAGCCGATCGGCGCAGGGGCGGTCTTCGCGTCCGTGCTGCTGCGGGAGGCACCGTCGTCGCCGGAGCGCGACCGTCTTGCCAAGGGGCTTGCGAGCGGCGCTCTGCTTGTGTCGCCCGCCTGGCAGGATCCGTCCCGTCATTCGCACGGGGCAGCGCTGAAAGCCGCAGCCGACGCCGACGGCGTCGTTCTCAACGGCGACCGGAACTATGTCGACGGCGCCAAGAGCGCGACCGATTTTCTGGTCGTTGTCGCAGCAGAGAAGGGCGCTCTCATGCTGTCCGTTCCGGCAGGATCCGCCGGGCTGACCGTATCCGAGCGCGCGAGCGTCGATGGCGCAGCCATTGGCAGCCTGCATTTCGAGCGGTGCCGCGTGCCGGCTGACCGCATCGTCGCACGCGGCGACAGCGTTGAGGCGCTGGTGGAGAGTGCGGTGCTCCATGCACGCCTCGCCATTGCCGCCGAACTTGCCGGCGTTGCAAGCAAGGCAGTCGAAATGACGATTGCCTACACCAAGGACCGCGTCCAGTTCGGCAAGCCGATCGCCAGCTTCCAGGCCGTACAGCATCGTCTGGTCGAGATGTGGAGCGACGCGGAATTCGCCTGCGCCTCGGTCGTGAACGCCGTCGTCAAGCAGTCGGAAAGTGACGGGAAAGCCGCTCGTCTGGCGGTCCTCGCGGCCAAGGCGCGCTGTGGAGACGCGGCCACCTCGATCTGCCGCCGCGCCGTGCATCTCCATGGCGCGATGGGCTTCACCGACGAGCACGATATCGGCCTGTATCTCAAGCGCGCGATCGCGCTCAGCGCCACGCTCGGTCAGCCGGAATCGATGCGTCTCGAATTCGTAGACCTGGAACGCGCCGCCTGAGCGCCGGAGGAAAAGACAATGAAGAACAATCTGATCAAGGTCACGATCGCCGACAACATCGCCGTCGTGAAGATGGACAACGCGCCGGTCAACGCCTACTCGCGCGACTTCTCGGAAGAATTGATCGAGGTTTTCGACGAGATCAATGACACGCCCGAGATCCGCTGCGTCGTCATCACCGGCCGCGAGAAGATCTTCTCCGCCGGAGCCGACATCAAGAATCGCCAGGCCATTGGCGACATCAAGGGCGAGACCTACCGCCACATGCGCCGCGCACGCGAAACCTCCAACTGCATCATGGAATGCAGCAAGCCGGTGATCGTGGCAGTCAACGGGCCTGCGCTCGGCGCCGGCATGGGCCCGGTGATCGCCGCTGACATCATCGTCGCGTCCGAGAACGCCGTGTTCGGCTTGCCCGAAATCGACATCGGCCTGATGGGCGGCGTCAGCCACATCACAAGCGTGTTCCCCAAGTCGCTGGCGCGCCGGATGATCCTGACAGGCTATCGCGTCACCGCCGCCGAAGCCTATCGCCGCGGCATCATCGAGGCCTGCGTGCCGCTGGAAGACTTGATGGAGGAGGCGATGAAGCTCGCCCGCAACATCGCGTCCAAGAGCCCGAAGGCCCTGAGCCTCGCCAAGCGCGCCATCAACACGGTCGGCAGCATGCCGCTGCGCGAGGGCTATCGCTTCGAGCAGAACCTGACCAACGAGATGACCCGCCACGAGGATTCCAAGGAAGCCATGCGGGCCTTCATCGAGAAGCGCCCGGCCGTGTTCAAGGATGCGGTCTGATGGCAACCGACTGGAACGCCCTGTCCGACGACGATTTTCGGGCGGCCTTCCGCGACCTCGTGGAGCGGAGGCTGCCGGCTGAGTTGCGCTTCATGCGCAAGCAGCGGCCGCTCTTCGATGAAGTTGCCGTCTGGTATCACGCGCTCGCGGAGGAGGGCTGGCTCTCGCCCGTATGGCCGATGAAGCATGGCGGGATGGGTTTGAACCCGGCCAAGCACATGATTTATGTCGAGGAATGGGGCCGTCTCGGCTGCCCACGCATTCCCGATCACGGCCTCGGGCTGATTGGCCCGCTGCTGATTGAGCACGGCACCGAAGAGCAGAAGGAATACTATCTCCCGAAGATCCTGACGGGCGAGCACGTCTGGTGCCAGGGCTATTCCGAGCCGAACTCCGGGTCGGACCTGGCCAGCCTGCGCACCGCGGCAGTTCGCGATGGTGATGATTTCGTCGTCAACGGCCAGAAGATCTGGACGACGCTGGCACACTGCGCGAACTGGATCTTCGCACTGGTGCGCACCTCGCGCGACGAGAAGGTGCGCCAGAAGGGCATCACCGTGCTGCTGATCGACATGACGACGCCGGGCGTGAAAGTCCGCCCGATCGCCAATCTGCGCGGCGAGACCGATTTCTGCGAGGTCTTCTTCGACAACGTGCGCGTTCCCGCCGAGAACGTGGTTGGTGGGGTGGATCAGGGCTGGAACGTCGCGAAGTCGGTGCTTGGCCACGAGCGCATCTTTCTGGGCGCAACGACCCGTCCCGAAATCGCGATGGAGCGGCTCGACAAGCTCGCCCGTGCACGTGGCGCCTTCGACGATCCGGCATTCCGTTCGCGCTATGCGAAACACCGGCTTGACTTGTACGATCTCGGCTCGGCTTTCGACCGGTTCGCCAAGGTGTTGCGCGACGGCGGCGAGCTCGGCGCGGATGTCTCTCTGCTCAAGATATTCACGACGGAGCTCTACCAGCGGATCACCGAGGAGATGTTGTTGCTGGCCGGCGAAGACGCCCGCTACTTCGATGACATCGAGGCCGGCAACGACGAGGTGGATGCGATGAACCTGTTTCTGGATTCCCGTGCCCCAGCCATTTTTGGCGGCTCGAACGAGATCCAGAAGAACATTCTTGCCAAGGCGGTGCTCGGCCTGCCGAGCTGAACGCAGCCGATGATAAGCGATCTCCGCGCCTGGGAGGCGCGCATGGTCGACAGGGAGGAGACATGGCGACAACAGCTGCAGTCCTGTCCGGGACTGCGACCGCACCGGATGCGGACAATGTGCTGGTGGCTGAAGGCCTCACCAAGGTTTTCGCCGGCTTTGCCGCGGTCAAGGATGTGAACCTTGCCGTCAGGCGCGGCTCGATTCATGCCCTCATCGGCCCGAATGGTGCGGGCAAGACGACCTGCTTCAACCTGCTGACGAAAACGCTGGCGCCAACCAGCGGCCGCATCATATTCGACGGTGAGGATATCTCCCGCTTGCGAACGTCAGAGGTCGCGCGCCGCGGCATGGTGCGCTCGTTCCAGATCTCCGCCACCTTCCCGAACCTGACCGTGCGCGAGAATGTCCGCGTCGCGCTCCAGTCGACCTTTGGCACGGCATACCAGTTCTGGCGCTCGATACGGGCTGTTGCGCCGCTCAATGCTCGCGTCGACGATTTGCTGGAGCAGGTGGGTCTCTCCGCCAGCCGGGACGTCACGGCTGCGGAACTCTCGTACGGCAAGAAGCGCGCGCTCGAGATTGCGACGACGCTGGCGCTGGAACCGCGTGTCATGCTGCTCGACGAGCCGACGGCGGGCATGGGGCACGAGGATGTCGGGCCGATCACGGAATTGATCAAGCGCGCGGCCGTCGGACGTACCGTTCTGCTGGTGGAGCACAACCTTTCGGTCGTCTCGACGCTGTGTGACCGGATCACGGTTCTGCAGCACGGAGAGGTGCTCGCAGAAGGAAACTACGCAGAGGTTTCCAACAATCAGGCGGTGATCACGGCCTATATGGGAGGCGTCGATGAATAGCCTTGCGACGCCACAGGAGGCGGTAGCCGCGATCTCCACGGCTCCAATGCTGAAGATCGACAATCTCAACGCCTGGTATGCCGAGTCCAAGGTCCTGCACGGCATGTCCTTCGACGTCCGGGAGGGCGAGCTCCTGACGCTCATCGGCCGCAACGGCGCCGGCAAGACGACGACGTTGCGCTCGATCATGGGCATCGTCCAGAAGCGCACCGGTTCGATCCGGTTCCGCGACAAGGAACTGGTCGGCAAGCGCACGTTCCAGATCGCGCGGCTCGGAATCGGCTACTGCCCGGAGGAGCGGGCGATCTTCTCGTCGCTGACGGTGAAGGAAAATCTGTTCCTGCCTCCTGTCTTGCAGGCCGGCGGCATGTCCGACGAGCAGCTCTACGCGACATTCCCCAATCTCAGGGCCCGTGGCGGCAGCCAGGGAACCAAGCTATCCGGCGGCGAGCAGCAGATGCTCGCCATCGCCCGCATCCTTCGCACAGGCTCGCGCCTGCTCCTCCTCGACGAGCCGAGCGAAGGGCTTGCTCCGGTGGTGGTCAAGGAGATCGGCGAGACCATTCTGCGCCTCAAGGCGCAAGGATTCACCATCGTGCTTGTCGAGCAGAACCTGCGCTTCGCGCGCCTGGTCGCCGACCGCCACGTCGTTGTGGAGAACGGCAAGGTGGTCGACATTCTGACCAATGCCGAACTCGAGGCCGACATGGGCCGCGTCAAGTCCTACCTGGGAGTGTGAGCGATGTTCGAAGGAATCACTACTCAGCTTCTCTTCGGGCAGGTCCTGCTCGGCCTCATCAACGGCTCGTTCTACGCCATGCTGTCGATGGGCCTCGCCATCATCTTCGGCCTGATGAGCGTCGTGAACTTCACCCATGGCGCCCAGTACATGCTCGGCGCCTTCGTCGCCTGGATGCTGCTCAACTACCTCGGCATCGGCTACTGGCCGTCGCTCGTCCTGGCGCCGGTCATCGTGGCGATTTCCGGCATGGTGCTCGAGCGCCTGCTGTTGCGGCCGCTCCAGAGCCTCGACCATCTCTACGGCCTGCTTGCGACCTATGCGGTCGCCCTGATCATCGAGGGGCTTGTCCGCTACCAATACGGTTCGACCGGCCTTCCCTATGACAACCCGATCCCCGGCGGCATCAATCTCGGCTTCATGTTCCTGCCCTACTATCGCCTGTGGGTGGTGGTGTTCTCGCTGGTCACCTGCATCGGCACCTGGCTCTTGATCGAGCACACCAAGCTCGGCGCCTATCTGCGCGCCGCCAACGAGAAGCCCAAGATCGTCGAGGCCTTCGGCATCAACGTGCCCAAGATGATGACGCTCACCTACGGCTTCGGCGTCGGCCTGGCCGGACTGTCCGGCGTGCTCGCGGCCCCGATCTACCAGGTCTCTCCCTCGATGGGCTCCAGCCTGATGATCGTCGTCTTCGCGGTCGTCGTCATCGGCGGTATGGGCTCGATCGTCGGCGCGGCGGTCACCGGCTACATGCTCGGCCTGGTCGAGGGCCTGACCAAGGTGTTCTACCCTGAGGCAGCGAGCGTCGTGATCTTCATGTTCATGATCATCTCCCTCTATCTGCGGCCGGCCGGCCTCTTCGCCGACAAGGAGTCCGTCTGATGGTTCGCCTGCTCCTCCTGGCGCTGCTGGCCGTCCTGGCGATCGCCGCGCCGTTCTATTTCTACTCGGTCACGCTGATGACGGTGATGTGCTTCATCATCTTCGCCTGCTCGTTCAACCTTCTGCTCGGCTATACCGGCCTGCTCTGTTTCGGCCACGCCATGTTCTTCGGCGGCGCAGCCTATGTCACCGGCTACGTGCTCAAATCCACGCCGATCTCCACCGAACTGGCGATCCTGGCGGGCGGCGCGGCCAGCGGTCTCGTCGGCCTTGGCATCGGCTACCTGACCATGCGCCGCCAGGGCATCCAGTTCGCGATGATCACGCTCGCCTTCTCGCAGTTCATCTACTTCATCCTGCTCCAGGCGCCCTTCACCGGAGGCGAGGACGGAATGCAGTCGATCCCGCGCAACGACCTGTTCGGTTTCGTCGACATCACCTCGAACTTCACCTTCTACTACGTCGTGCTCGCGATCACCGCGCTGTGCGTCTTCGTCTACTACCGCGTCGTTCATTCCCCGTATGGCGAGGTGCTGAAGGCAGTGCGCGACAACCAGCCCCGCGTGGAGTCGCTTGGCTTCGATCCCGAGAAAATCAAGCTGGTGGCGTTCGTCATTTCGGCGAGCATGGCGGGCGTGGCCGGCGGTATGAAGGCCACCGTCTATCAGTTCGCGACGCTGACCGACGCCTCATGGCCGGTCTCCGGCGAGGTGATCCTGATGACGCTGCTCGGCGGACTGGGCACGCTGACCGGCCCGGTCTTCGGCGCGGCCATCATCATTCTGCTCAACGACTATCTGGCGGGCTTCGGCGAATGGGCGCTGATCTCGCAGGGCGTCATCCTGCTGGTGATCATCGTCTTCTTCCGCCGCGGGTTCGTCGGCGAGCTGTCAGCGCTCGCCCGCTATCTGCGCCGCCGCAATGCGCCTCGCGAAGCTGCGGCGCAGCCGGTCGAAGTCGAGCCCTCGCACTGAAGCGAAGCGCTCAGAATTCGATGTCGATCGGCTGATCGAAGGGATCGTTCGGCTGCACTGACTTTACGGCCCGGCGCAGTGTGGCGAGGTAGCGGTCATGGTTGAGGCGGATACGTTCCGCCGCGCCACCGAGGCCAAGCACGACAGGCTGGCCCTGGATGGTGATCGGCAGCAACACGCAGATCGTCCCACCGCCCAGAAACGGCACATTCTCGGCCGAGCAGTATCCCTGCTCCCGGATCTGGCGGACCCTCGCGACGATGTCCGGGACCTTGACCCGGTCGGAGGCCTTCTCGGTGGCGATGTTGGCGCGGCGGACGATGTTGTCGATCTTGTCGTCCGGCAGGGTCGACATCAGCGTCCATCCGACGGCCGACTGAGTCAGCGGCCGCAAGGTGCCTTCGTCGACATGGAAACGGAGCGCGTGGATCGACTGGATGATCTGCACATATTGCAGGTAGACGTCGTTCTTCGTACCGATCGAAACGGTCTCGCCAGTGGACGCATGCACGTCGTGCATCGCCTCCAGCACGCGGCTGTTGCCGAACAGTGCGCGCGGCACCCAGTCGCCCAGCGAGGTGACCTTCGGAGTCGGGAAATACAGCCGCTCGCGCCGGTCGAAATTCAGGTAGCCGAGCGTGACCAGCGTTTTGAGCAGGACCGTGCTGCTCGACTGCGGATAGCCCAGCGCCAGCGCGATCTCGGACATCGACCGCGGCTGCCTAACTGTCTTGAAATATTCAAGAATTTCGATCGCGCGCGTCGCCGACTTGACCTGTGACGTCAGCATTATCCGCTCCTCCCATCCGATCGAGTTTCACAATGGTGAAACTGCACAGCACGTACGCAATGCATATGGCCTCAAAAGACTGCACATGACATGGTGCCCGCAGTCAAGTCTGGCGCCTGAAAAGCGACAGTCAGACATAAGAACAAGACGGGCGGCCAATGTGGATCGCCCGCGTTTCGGAGGAAACAATGAAACTCGGCGTGTTCTATGAGCACCAGCTGCCGCAGCCTTGGGAAGAAGGCAGCGAGCTGAAACTTTTCAGCGATGCGCTCGACCAGATCGAGCTGGCTGACCGCCTTGGCTTCGACCACATGTGGGAAGTCGAGCACCACTTCCTCGAAGAATATTCGCATTCGTCTGCGCCCGAGGTTTTTCTGGGCGCCGTGTCGCAGCGCACGAAAAACATGCGCATCGGCCAGGGCATCTGCCTGTCCTCGCCGAGGTACAATCATCCCGCTCGCGTCGCCGAACGCCTGGCGACACTCGATCTGGTTTCGGGTGGCCGGGTCGAGTGGGGCACCGGCGAGTCCGGCTCGCTCATTGAGATGCACGGCTTCGGCATCGAGCCGGAGCAGAAGACCGCGATGTGGCGCGAAGGCGTCGAGCAGACGGCCAACATGATGAAGATGCGGCCCTATCCGGGATATGAGGGGCAGTTCTTCTCGATGCCGGTGCGCAACGTCGTGCCCAAGCCGGTCCAGAAGCCGCATCCGCCGATCTGGATGGCGTGCTCGCGGCGCGAAAGCATCCTGCGGGCCGCCCGGCATGGCGTCGGCGCGCTCGTCTTCGGCTTCGTTGACGCCAGCCAGGCGAAGATCTGGCGTGACGAGTATTACGCGATCATCAAGTCCGACGAGTGCATTCCGATCGGCCACAACGTCAACGCGAACTTCGCGACGCTGAACGGCATGATGGTCCACGAGAACCATGACGAAGCGCTCCGGCGCGGTCTCGATGGCTTCCGTTTCTTTGGCTACTCGATTGCGCATTACGCCGTCTACGGCGAGCACAAGCCGGGCGTCACCAATCTCTGGAGGCGCTTCCTGACGATCAAGGACGACATGAAGGAGACGCCGGGGGCCGGTTCGATCGGCACGCCAAAAAGCGTCCGCGACCACCTCAAGGCCTATGCCGATGTCGGCGTCGACCAGATGATCTTTATCCAGCAGTCCGGCATGAACAGACACGAGCACATCTGCGAGGCGCTGGAGCTGTTTTCCAGTGAGGTCATGCCGGCGCTCAAGGAGCGCGAGGACGAGCGGATGAAGAAGAAGGAAGAGGAACTCGCTCCCTTTTTCGAAAAGGCGCTGGCCCGCAAGCCGCGCATGGCCGAACTCGCAGCCGCTGATGTGCCGAACGTCGAGTCGATCGGCATCGTGCTCGAGCGCCGTGCCGGCAAGGACTACGCGTCGGCTGGCGGCACTTATGCCGATCCGACCCGCGGCGGAGCCATTCCGATGGCGTCGCGCGAGACGTTCGCCAAGGCGGCGAAAGCCGGCTGAGCGCGGGACATTACAGGTATTTGGAAGGGACTTTGATGGGTGGAAGGCTTGAAGGGCGCATTGCGCTGGTGACGGGGGGAGGGCAAGGCATTGGCCGTGCGATCTCCGAGGCGTTTGCCCGTGAAGGTGCTGCCGTCGGCGTGCTCGACCTGAAGTCCGAGATCTCGGCCGATGCGGCCGATGCGATCAACGCGGCCGGCGGAAAGGCGATCCCGCTCGTCGGCAACGTAGCCAGGCGCGAGGAGGTGTTCGCCGCCGCCGCAAAGCTGCAAGACGCTTTCGGCCCGACGACCATCCTGGTCAACAACGCGATGTTCAACCGCTACGGTTCGCTGCTGGACCAGGACGAGAAGACGATCGGCCTGATGATCGACGTCGGCTTCAAGGGTGTCATCTGGGGCTATCAGGCCGTCGTGCCGCAGATGGAAAAGGCCGGTGGCGGCTCGATCATCAACATCGCGTCGCCCGCAGCCCTGATCGCGATGAAACACGGCATCATGTACAGCGCCGTCAAGGCTGCCGTTCAGGCTGCGACCCGCTCGGGCGCCGCGGAGTTCGGCCCGATGAACATCCGCGTCAACGCGATCGCGCCGGGATCGACGCGCACTGACGGCGCCAATCTCGTCGTGGATGAGGCCGGGTGGGAGCGCCGCCGCCAGAAAGTGCCGCTGGGACGGCTCGGCGAGCCCGAGGACATCGCCAACGCGGCGGTCTTCCTGGCAGGCAATGAATCGAGCTGGATCAGCGGCGACATGATGCTCGTCGACGGCGCGATGACGTTCGCATTTTCGTGAGATCGATCGGCGCGCAGCGCCGGGAGAGAAACCAGCTTCCAAGGGGCGAAATCATCGCTTGGAGCGCAAGTGGAGGAAGTCACATGCAGAAGTTCAGTCGTTTCTCAATCCTGGGAGCATTGCTCGCAGGTTCTACCTTTCTGTCGGCGGGGGCCGGCCTCGCGCAGGAGATCTCCGGCGATGTCGTGAAGATCGGCCTGATGAACGATCAGTCGGGTCCCTATGCCGATAATGGCGGCCCGGGCGCGGTGGAAGCCGCCCGCATGGCGATTGAAGATTTCGGCGGCGAGGTCAACGGCAAGAAGATCGAGCTGGTGATCGCCGACGATCAGAACAAGCCCGACATCGGCGCGGCGATCGCGCAGAAGTGGGTCGAGCAGGAAGGTGTGGACGCCATTGTCGGCGGTTCGGCCTCCTCGATCGCTTTGGCAATCCAGAAGATCATGGCCGACAAGAAGAAGCCCTACATGCTGGCCGGCACCGCGTCCTCGTCGCTCACCAACGATGCCTGCTCGCCGATGGGAACGCAGTGGGTGCTCGACACCTATTCGCTCGCCAAGGGCGTCATCAAGTCGATGCTGGCCGCCGGCAATGACTCGTTCTACTTCATCACCGTCGACTACACCTTCGGCAAGCAGTGGCAGGCCGACGCCACCAAGTTCATCGAGGATGGCGGCGGCAAGGTGCTGGGATCGGTCCTGCACCCGCTGAACTCCAACGACTTCTCGTCCTACCTGCTCCAGGCCCAAGCGAGTGGCGCGAAGGTCATCGTGCTGGCGAACTCGGGCTCCGACTTCGCCAACGCCGTCAAGCAGGCGCAGGAGTTCGGCGTCCAGGCGGGCGGCCAGCAGGTCGTCGCGCTCGGCCTGCAGATCAACCAGGTCCACGGCATCGGCCTCGAGGCCGTCAAGGGCATGTCGATCGTCACCCCCGGCTACTGGGACACGAACGACGAGACCCGCGGCTTCGCCGACAAGTTCAAGAAGCGCTTCCGCGACCGTATCCCGAACGAGACCATGTCGGGCACCTACAGCGCGATCACGCACTACCTGAAGTCGGTCAAGGAAACCGGCACCGATGACGGCGAGAAGGTCGTCGCCAAGATGCACGAGATGCCGGTCAACGACTTCCAGATGAAGGACGTCAAGATCCGCGCCGACGGCCAGGTGATGCGTCCGATGTATGCCGTGACCATCAAGGCGCCGGCCGACGTCAAGCAGCCCTACGACTACTACACGGTGACGGCGACCATCCCGGCCGAGGACGTGTGGCGTCCGGCCGCCGAGAGCACTTGCCCGCTGTTGAAGACCAACTGACCTCCCAAGCCTGCGGCGGAGGGGTATCCACCTCTCCGCCGCCCTTTTTTGGATTCATGGAAAGAAAAGGCCCGGCGGATGTCGCTTCATGTGAGCCGTGTCTCGGCCCAGGCGGACCTTCTGGGCGAAAGCCCGGTCTGGGATGGCCGGCGCGGACGCATCTACTGGGTCGACGGCGTCTCGCGGCTGATCCGCGCGCACGACCCGGAGACCGGCGCGTTCCACTCCTGGCAAAGTCCATCCACCGTGGGCTCGATCGCGCTCGGCGACGGCGACACGCTTGTCGCGGGGCTGGTGGACGGCATCTACCGGCTTGACCTGGCCACAGGCGCATTCTCACCGGTGTTCCGTCCCGATCCGGTTGATCCGGCAATCCGCTTCAACGACGGCAAGAACGACCGGCAGGGGCGCTTCCTGTGCGGTAGCATGGGCATTCATGCCGATCCGCTGGGCAAGCTCTATCGGGTCGATGCGGCCGGCCGAGCCCAAGTGTTTGCTTCAGGCATCCGCATCTCGAATGCCCTCAGCTTCAGCCCCGACGGCGGCACGATGTATTTCGCCGATAGCCTGGAGCGGAAGATCCGCGCCTACGATTATTCGACCGACGATGCGCCCCTGAACGGGCCTCGGATGCTGATCGACACGGACCCCTATGGGTCCGGCCCCGACGGCGCGACTGTCGACGCCGAGGGGGGCATCTGGGTATGCCTCGTCCAGACCGGCAAGATCGCCCGCTTCCTGCCCGATGGCACGCTCGACCGGATGATCGACGCGCCGACGGACATGCCGTCCTGCGTCGCCTTCGGCGGCGCCGACCTGGCGACGCTCTTCGTCACCTCGATCAAGGATTCCGGCTCGGGCCGGGCCATTTCGAAACACCCCGAAGGCGGAATGCTCTATGCGATCGACGGGCTTGGCGTCCGCGGGCTTCCCGAAGCCCGTTTCGGACAATCCGTAATCAAGAACAACAAGACGGAAGTCGCCTGAATGTTGAGACGCACCGGTTCCATCTCCGCCCTGCTGTCGCCGAATTCCGTGGCGCTAGTCGGTGCGTCCGACGACGTCACTCGTATCGGCGGACGCCCGCTGCGTTATCTGCGCGAGAGCGGCTTCGCGGGCATCATCTATCCGGTCAACCCGAAGCGCGAGACTGTGCAGGGCGTGAAGGCGTTCCCGTCCATCGCGGCGCTACCGGAGACGCCGGACGTCGCCATCCTCGCCGTGCCCGCGGCGGCCACCGTCCAGGCGGTACGCGAGTGCGCAGAGCGTGGCGTCAAGGCGGCGATCGTCTTCTCGGCGGGCTTCGCGGAGACTGACCAGGCCGGCCGGGAAATGCAGGATGAGATGGTCGGCATCGCGCGCGAGGCGGGGATGCGGCTTCTCGGCCCAAACTGCCTCGGCGTGTTCAATTCCTCGATCGGCTTTTACGGCACTTTCTCGGCCATGCTCGACAGCGGCCTCGTGACGCCGGGCCCCATCGGCATCGTCTCGCAGAGCGGCGCTTACGGCTCGCATCTGATGTACCTCGCCCGGCTGCGCGGGCTCGGCATGAACCACCTCATCACCACGGGCAACGAGTGCGACATCAACGTTGCCGAAGCGCTGCGCTGGATGGTCGAGCAGCCCGACATAAACGTGGTCATGGCCTATGCGGAAGGCATCCGCGACCGTGACACCTTCATCGAAGCGCTGGAGATTGCGCGCGAGCGGCGCAAGGCGATCGTGTTCATGAAGGTCGGCCGTTCCGAAGTCGGCGCCCATGCGGTCAGTTCGCACACTGCGGCACTCGCCGGATCGGATGCGGTGTTCGACGCGGTGTTCCGCCAGTACGGCGTCTGGCGCGCATCGACCACCGCCGAGCAGATCGACATCGCCGCCGCCTGCTCGCGCGGCGTCTATCCCAGGAACAATTCGCTCGGCATCTTCACCATGTCAGGAGGCTTCGGCATCCAGATGGCCGATGATGCAGAGACCGCCGGGCTCGACGTCAAGCCGATGCCGATAAAGGCACAGCAGGAACTGAAGGCGATGCTGCCCTACGCCTCGCCGGTCAATCCGGTCGATGCCACGGCGCAGGCGGTCACCGACCTGCCGCTGATGACAAGCTTCATATCCGCCATGCTCGAGAAGGGCGACTACGGCTTCTTCGCCGGCATCTTCGGCAGCGGGCCGGCAAGCACCACCTTCTCAGGCAAGCTGCGCCAGGCGATGGAGACGGCCGCCGCTTCGTCGCGCGATACGATCATGACACTGACAATGACGGCGCCCGACGAGATTGTCCGCGCCTACGAGGACAAGGGCTTCATCGTGGCGCAGGATGGTTCGGCGTTGATGAAGACGCTCGGCGCGATGGTGCATTTCAGCGACAGCTTTGACCGCGCCGCCGGGCGGAAGGTGGAGCTTTTGCCCGGCGAGCGGATTGCCCTTTCGGGACAGCCGCTGAGCGAGCACGAAGCCAAGCCGATCCTGGCCGGCGCCGGCGTGACCTTCCCGAAGGAGGCGTTGGTCAAGACGGGCGACGATGCGGGCGCTATCTCCGCTTCGGTCGGGTTCCCGGTCGTCCTCAAGATCTCGTCGCCCGACATCGCCCACAAGACGGAGATCGGCGGCGTCATCGTCGGAGTGAAGGATGAAGCCGAGGCGCGCGAGGCCGCCGCGACCATCTTCGCACGCGCCCGGGAGAAGCGGCCCGACGCGCGGATCGAGGGCATCCTCGTCTCGCCGATGATATCGGGTGGGGTCGAGGTGATCGCCGGCGTCGTGCGCGACGCTACCTTCGGGCCCGTGGTGATGTTCGGCCTCGGCGGCGTGTTCGTCGAGGTGCTCAAGGACGTCACCTTCCGCGCCGCGCCTTTCGATGTCGCAGAGGCCCATCGCATGATCCGCGAGATCCGCGGCTTTGCGATGCTGGAAGGCGTGCGCGGCGCGCCGCCCTCCGACGTCGATGCTCTTGCCGAAATGCTGTCGGAATTGTCGCGCTTCGCCGCCGCGAATGCCGACACGGTCGAAAGCATCGACCTCAATCCGGTTCGGGTGATGGACAGGGGCAAGGGGCTCGTCGCGCTGGACGCCCTGATCGTTCCGGTGCGCCGCGAAGCCTAAGGAAGAGATCATGGACCAGGCGAAGCTGACTGAACTGCTCGACCGCGAAGCGATCCGCGATTGTCTCTATCGCTACTGTCGCGGCATCGATCGCGGTGACGAGGCGTCGCTGCGCAGTTCCTACTGGCCCGACGCAACGGACCGCCACGGCGCCTATTCGGGTCCGGTGGAGGGCTTCATCCAGATGGCGCTCGAGGTCTTCAAGACCAATCCACGAAACATCCATCAGGTCTCCAACATCCTGATCGAGTTCAGCAGCGGAGCCGAGGCGCTGGTCGAGACCTATTTCACCGCCCTACAGCGCGGTGCGGGCAAGGACGGCGTCGTGCGCCAGTTCCTGCTCGTGGGCCGTTACTGCGACGTGTTCGAGAAGCGTGGCGAGGAGTGGCGCGTCGCAAAGCGCACCGTCGCTTATGACTGGGTCGAGGAGCAGACAGCGCCCGAAAGTTCCGACGAAGAGCGCTTTGGCCTGCGCCAGCCGGTGGGCTCGGCCTACCCGAACGACCCTGTCTACCAGATGCTGGGACGTGCAGATGTTTCATGAACGTGAAACTGGCCCCCGCATGATCGAATGGGTTGAACGCAGCAGGCCTTGCACCACAATGGTGTGCGGAAGCAATGGCGCACCTCAACTGGCGGCCGTCGCGGAGACCAGAAGCCATGGCCATCGTCCAGAACGCGTCGCCAGTTCAACTCGCCGCGCTATCGGCGAGCGCCGCCGCGCGCGGCGGTGACGTGATGTCGGAGACGATCGAGATGCCGGGCCAGGCAAGCATCACCGACGTGGAATTCAAGACTGCGATGCGGCAGGTCGTATCGTCGATCGCGGTTATCACCGCCCGCTCCGGCAAGCTGCGCAACGGCCTGACGGCGACGGCGGTCTGCTCGGTGTCGGCCGATCCGCCAACCATGCTGGTCTGCATCAACCGCAATGCATCGGCGGAAGGGATCATCGCCGAGACAGGTTCGTTTGCGATCAATTTCCTGGCCGAAGATCAGCACAAGATCGCGCGGCTGTTCTCGACCTCCAAGCTGAGCCCGGAAGAGCGCTTCGCCGAGGGAAAGTGGGTTTCGATGGCGACCGGCTCGCCGGTTCTGGATGGCTCAGTCGCAAGCTTCGATTGCCGCGTGGAGAGCCGCGTCGTGTCGGGCACGCATCACATCTATTTCGGCCGCGTCGTGGCCGCCACCTCGCTCGACCACGAGGCGCTGCTCTATCGCGACGGGTTGTTCCGTCGACTGGCCGCGATCGGCTGAGTCGTCTGTTCAAGTTGGACACCAGTGCTGCTCAGGGAGGAGCAAGCCATGAATGAGTCTGGACGAATCGTTATTGTGACAGGCGCAGCCGGCGGCATCGGCCGCGAGCTGATGAAGGCCTTCGACGCGGACGGCGATACCGTCGTCGCCGTCGACCTCCCCGGGACCGGCGTGATCGATCTGGCGGCGTCGCTCGGCCCTCGGCATGCGGGCTTCGAGTGCGATGTCGCGAGCGAAGCCGGCATCGTCGCGATGTTCGCGGCCATTGAAGCGCGCTTCGGCCGCGTCGACGCACTGGTCAACAATGCAGCGCTCGGGCCGACCTTCGCGGCGACCGTCGACACAACGCTCGAGTCCTTCCGCAAGGCGCTGTCGGTCAACCTGCTCGGGCCGTTCCTCGTGGCGCGGGAAGCCGCGAAGCGGATGACGAAGGGTGGCGTCGTCGTCAACATCGCTTCGCTGGCGGGCGTCTTGGGCAACCCGAAACGCAACGCCTATGCCGCGTCGAAGGCAGGGCTGATCTCGTTCACCAGATCGCTCGCCTGCGAGTGGGCATCGAAGGGCATCCGCGTCTGCGCCGTCGCGCCAGGCTATGTCCGCACGCCGATGGTCGCCGAGCTGGAGCGCACCGGCAAGGCCGATCTCGCTGCCGTGCGCCGCCGCGTGCCGATGGGCCGCATGGCGCGACCGGACGAGATCGCCTCGGCGGCGCACTTCCTGGCGTCGAAATCCGCCCGCTACATCACCGGCTCGCTGTTGGCGGTCGACGGCGGCTGGCTGTCGTTCAATCAGCCGGGCGAGGCGCATCCTCCGGTCGACGGCACGCCGCAGAACGAGCTGACCCGACCCGCATCCTCGGCCGCGTCGCGGACGGTTCTGGTCACCGGCGGGGCCAAGGGCATCGGCGAAGCGGTGGCGCGCAAATTTGCTGCAAATGGCGACACGGTGATTATCGCCGACCGTGACGGCGAGGGTGCTGCGTCCGTCGCGAAGTCGTTGGGCGCAAACCATGTCGGCGTCACGCTCGACGTCGGGGCTGAAGATCAGGTCGTGGCGCTGTTCGCGATGATCCGCCAGCGCTTCGGCGGGCTCGATGTCCTCGCCAACAACGCGGCCGTGTCGGACGTATTCACGCCGGCTGTCGAGCAGACTTCGGCCGATCTCAACAGGGTTCTCGACATCAATCTGACCGGCGCGTTCCTTTGTGCCCGCGAGGCGGTGAAGTCGATGCGGTCCGGCGGCGTGATCGTCAACACCGGCTCGATCAACACCTTCCTGCCGTTCGCGCCGCGCCATGCCTATGGCGCATCCAAGGCCGGCATAGACATTCTCACACGCTGCATGGCCGCCGAACTCGGGCCGTCCGGCATCCGCATCGCCACCGTCGCGCCGGGCTACATCCGCACGCCGGGTGTCGCGGCGCTGGAGCAGTCCGGCCGCATCGACGCGAAGGCGATCCGCCGCCGCATTCCGATGGGCGATCTCGGCCGTCCCGAAGACATCGCCGATGCGACGCTGTTCCTCGCGTCGGACGCGGCCTCCTACATCAGCGGCTCCATTCTTTACGTCGACGGTGGCTGGACCTCGTTCGGCAATGCAGGTTTCGCCAGCGATATGGCGGACGACACTTTTTCGGAGGCAGCGGAATGATCGTCGACTACACCCCAGGCACCGGTCTCTCGCTCGTCGAGCCGGACGATTTCAAGGGCTTCAAGCTGCGCATCGCCGGCGCCGAAACGCGGCCGGCCATGCCTGATGTCAGCTTCGTCGACGACGGCAATGTGCTGATCGGGATCGACGCCGTGCGGGCGCTGCCCGGCGCTCCCGACACGCCGGAATGGCGCGCCGGCTACCAGGCCATGGTCGACTACGCCGCCAGGAAGGGCTGGATCGACGAGGCCACCAACTCAATCCGCGCCCATGTCGAGCGCGCCTGAATCGACACCCAGAAGCATATCGAGGACAGTCATATGGAATTCGGAACATTCATCCTGGCCGCGCAGCGCGGCTATCACCAGTCGTCGGACCAGGTCATCCGCAACTCGGTTGAACAGGCGATCGCGTCCGAGAACGCAGGCTTTACCACGGCCTGGTTCGCCGAGCACCACTTCAACAGCTACAGCCTGGTGCCGTCGCCGCTGATGATGGTGGCGCATCTGGCCGGCCTCACCAAGACGATCCGCCTCGGCACCGCCGTTTGCGTGCTGCCGCTCTACCATCCGCAGCGCCTTCTCTCCGAGATCGGTTTCGCCGACATCGTCTCGAATGGCCGCCTCGAACTCGGCGTCGGTTCCGGCTACCAGCAGTTCGAGTTCGAGCGCTTCGGCGTCAATGTCGACGACGCGCCGGCGATCTTCTCGGAATATCTTGACATCATCCAGAAGGGCCTGAAGCAGAAGATCTTCGAGCATGACGGCACATACGAGAAGATCCTGCCGACCGCGATCTCGGTGCGCACCGTGCAGCAGCCGACGCCGCCGATCTGGCTGGCAGCTGGATCAAGCCGCAGCATGAGCCGCGCCTACCGAGAGGGCAACAATCTCTTCGTCACCGCCTTCCACAACGGGCTGGAGACGGTCGCGTCGCTGCGCAAGTCGATCAAGGACGCGGCCGCGTCCGAGGGCAAGCAAGTGACGGACGCCAAGATCGCGCTCCTGCGCTGCTGTTATGCCAGCGACAGCCAGGTCGAGATCGATTCCTATCTCGACAACGCCCGTTTCCAGCGTCGCCTGTCGGAAGCGCTGCACCAGCGCCGCCAGCAGAGCAGCGACGGCTACATGCTGCAGGAGACGCCGACGCAGAACGACCTGTCCTTCGAGACGCTGAAGAAGAATCTGCCGGTCGGCAGCGTCAACCGCGTTGTCGATCGGCTGCTGGAAGAGATCGAGATCCTGAAGCCGAACCAGATCGCGGTTCAGACCCAGCTCGGCGATTTCGACCAGAAGACCATGCTGAAGCAGATCGAGCTGTGGGGCGACAAGATCATCCCCGCCGTCAATCGCGCCCTCGGCGGTAGCGCCGACAAGCCGATGCTGAAGGTCGCCAACGGCTGATCATCCTTTGACCGCGTGGAGATGCCGGGCGAAATCTGGCGTCTCCATCAGCGCCCTGCAGCGGGCGAAACGTCCGTCGGCATAGGCGCGGAAATCATCGGCCGGATTGCCGTTGGCGAGTTGTATCAGACCCCAGAGCGTCCAGAGCAGGTCGCACATCGCCTTGTAGATGACGACCCGGCCACGATCGCGGGCCGAGGGTTCTTCGCCGAAATAGGCGAGCAGCATCTCCTCGTCCTGGGCTGCATCGAAGCCGCCCTCGACCGAGAGGTCGCCCAGATCCCACATCGGATCGTTCATCCCGGAATATTCCCAATCGACGATCCACATCCGCTCGCCTGTATCGAGAAAGTTCTCGCAGAGCGGGTCGCAATGGCAGGCGACGTTGGGCAGCGGATGCGCCGCTAGCGCGGTTCGCACGCTCTCCGCCTCGCGCACCACATCGTGGTAGCCGGCGGGCAGCGCGACATCCTTGGTCGACAGGATCTTCAGATAGTCGTCGATCATCGAAAACAGTTCGAAGCGGAACGGGAAGACCGCGCCCGACGCATGCAGTTTGCGGAACGCCTCGCCAGCCCGCGCGGGGCTGCCTTTCCGCGTCCGGAATTTTTCGGGCGACATCGTTTCGGCGCCCACGAAGCGGGTCACCATCACGCCGGTCGCCTCGTCGACATGTAGCACCGGCGGCGACACCCCAGCCTTCGCCGCCTCCCGCGCCGCAACCGCCTCATTGGCGCGGTTGATATACTCCTCGGTACCCTTGCCTGGGATGCGCAGGCAGTAATCGCCTGCGCGATAGACGAGATTGGTCAGCCCGCCGAGGCGCGCGACCGGACCCGAATAGGCGGCAGTCGCGGGGATCGACGCAAGAAGCGCGCGAGCATTGGAAACGTCGTCGGTCATGCAAGGGCCCGCGATGATCTCACCTTGGCTGCCGGCCCCCACCGTGGATGGGGGAGCCGGTGTTTCTTTCTTCCGGTGGGATCGTAGATAACTGGCCCGGCTCAGTAGCCGCCAGGCGGCAATAGTGTAAGCGCCGCGCGAATGCTGATGGTGCAGCCCGGGATGCCGAAGTTGGCGGCGGATCCGGTCATGGTCACGAACTGGGTTGCCGCGCCAACCGCCGAAATGGTGAAGTTGGTGTTGACCTGTGGGATGAAGACGGTCTGTGTGTAGACATGGCCGGTGACGGCCGACTGCCCTGCACCGCGTAACGTTGGTGTGGCGTCGTTGCTGGCAAGCATCAGCGCCCCGTTTGTCGACATGAAGGACAGCTTTTCGCCACCCGCTTCAGCGCCGACATTGGCCAGATATTCGACGACGAAGCTTTCCGAAATGTCATATTCGAGAGCACAGAGGGGCGTGGCGGACCGTGCCGTGATGACGGCGATTCCCTTGAAAAGCTTCTTGGCGTTCGCCTCCGCGACGGCACCAAACGCTGCCGTGAACGCGAGGGACGCAATTACCGCATTTCTGCCGATCGACATCTAGGTTCTCCATTTTGAAACAAAAGGTTATCTGACCAATGATCTAAGACTTGCTTTGAAACAATTAATTGGAATCTTATCAAAGTCGAGCCCCATTCATTCCCTCTGACGAAGAACGCGCCGCGGTGTCGGCGAAGCGGTGCAGGATTCCTCGGCTGCTCTTGCCGAGAGGATCAAGAAATGGCGTATGCTAATGCAGACACGGACGAGGGCGTCATGAGCAAAGGACATCACGACGGGGCGCTGGGCCAGGTTTACAGCGCGACGAGGCCCGAGGAGGTCGCGGCGCTCTATGACGGCTGGGCGGATACCTATGATGCCGACATGGCGGTGAACGGCTACCGCCATCCGTCGATCAGCCTGGCGCTTTTGGCGCGGCATCTGCCGCGGGGGGCAGCGCCGCTGCTCGATGCCGGCTGCGGCACCGGGCTTATCGGCGAATGGCTGGGCATCATCGGCTATTCCGATGTCGAAGGGCTCGACCTGTCGACGGGCATGCTGGCAAGGGCCAAGGCCAAGGGTGTCTATGCCAGGCTGCACAATCTGGCGCTGGGTGGCCCGCTGCCGTTCCCGGACGGGCATTTCGCCGGCATCGTCTCGGCAGGCGTTTTCACCACCGGCCATGTCGGTGCCGAGGGCCTCGACGAGTTGATCCGCGCCTGCCGCAAGGGCGGCGTGATCGTGCTGACGGTGAAGAACACGCTGTGGGACGATGGATTCGCCGCGCGGATTGCCGAACTCGAGGCGCAAGGCGTCGTCTCCCGCGCCGAAGAGACCGAGCCATATGTCTCGATGCCGGGGGAGGTCGGGACAGTGCCGAGTCGGGGGCTGGTGTTGCGGAGGCTGTAGGTCCGCCTTTCCTGGGTGTCCGCCGGTCGTGTCGAAAGCAAGAGCTATGCCTTTACCCTCACAGCCTCCGGATCGTACAGCGGCCCCAGGTGCAGCTTTGCCGGCACGCTCTCCATCGCCACGACCAGTTCGTAAATGCCCGTAGCGAGGTATTCGTCCGACACGCCGTCCACATTCCGCACATAGCCGTAGCCGATGCTTTTGCCCACCGTGTAGCCGTAGCCGCCGGAGGTGAGGTAGCCCACGGGTTCGCCGTTGCGCAGGATGGTTTCGCGGCCGAGCAGGACGGTGTGGGGATTGTCGACGGTGAAGCAGATGAGGCGCTTTTTCAGCGGTTGGCCGGCGACGGCTTCGAGCGCGCGGCGGCCGTTGAAGTCGGTGTTCTTGCGCAGCTTGACGGCCCAGCCGAGGCCGGCCTCGACCGGCGTGTCGTTGGGCGTGATGTCGGAACCCCAGGCGCGGTAGCCTCTTTCGAGGCGGAGCGATTCGAGCGCGCGGTAGCCGACGGGGCGGATGCCATAGGCTGCGCCCGCCGCCATCAGCGCGTCGAAGACCTCGCCGGTGGCGGCGATCGGAACGTGCAGTTCCCAGCCGAGTTCGCCGACATAGGTCACCCGCAACGCACGGACGATCGTGCCGGCAATGGCGAGCTCCCGGACATGGCCGAAGGGAAAGTCGGCGTTGGAGACGTCTGCATCGGTGACGGCGGCGAGCACATCGCGGGCGCGGGGACCCATCAGCGACAGGGTGCCGTAATCTTCGGTGACATCGGTCAGCTGCGCGTCGAGGCCGGGTGCGATGTGGTCCTGGATCCAGGCGAGGTCGTGGGTGCGGAAGCCGGTGCCTGTAACGATATAGAATCGGTCTTCGGCCAGGCGCGCGACGGTGAGGTCCGCCTCGATGCCGCCGCGGCTGTTGAGAAGCTGCGTGTAGGTGAGACGCCCGACGGGTTTGGAGACGTCGTTGGCGCAGATCCAGTCGAGCGCCTTTTGTGCGTCTTTCCCAGCCAACTCGTATTTGGCGAAGGAGGACTGGTCAAAGATGCCGACCTTTTCGCGCACCAGTCGGTGCTCGTCGCCGACCGGGCCGAACCAGTTCTGCCGGCCCATCGAGTAGATGTCCTTGGGCTCCATGCCGGTGGGCGCGAACCAGTTCGGCCGCTCCCAGCCGAGCTTTGAGCCGAAGACGCCGTGATGCGCCTTCAGGCGCTCGTAGAGCGGCGAGACGATGCGCGGGCGGCCGCTGTCATATTCCTCGTGCGGAAAGGCGACCGTATAGTGCTTGCCATAGGCCTCGCAGGTGCGGTCGCTGACCCATTGGCGATCGCGGTGCAGGCCGGAGAAACGGCGGATATCGACCACCCAAAGGTCAAGCGGCGCTTCGCCCTCGACCGCCCATTGCGCCAGCACCCAGCCCGCGCCGCCACCGGATGCGATGCCAAAAGCGTTGAAGCCTGCGCCGACGAACATGTTGGCGCATTCCGGCGCGACGCCGAGGATGAAGTTGCCGTCCGGCGTGAAGCTCTCCGGGCCGTTGATCATTTGTTTGACGCCGACGGTTTCGAGAGCCGGGACGCGCGCGATGGCCTGGCTCATATGCTGCTCGAAATGGTCGTAATCGTCGTCGAACAGGCGGAACTGCCAGTCGTTGGGAACATCAGCAGTGGTCCAGGGCTGCGGGTTCGGCTCATAGCCGCCCATGACGAGGCCGCCGACCTCTTCCTTGAAATAGGTGCGGCGGTCCGGGTCGCGGATGGTCGGCGCGTCGGTGGCGAGGCCGTCGATCTTCTCGGTGATGATATACTGGTGCTTCACGGGCTGCAGCGGCACGTTGATGCCGGCCATCGCGCCGACCTGCCGCGCCCACTGGCCGGCGCAGTTGACGACCTTGTCGCAGGCGATGTCGCCCTGGTCGGTCTTCACCGCGACGATCCGGTTGCCCTTCATCTCGAAGCCGGTAACGCGGACGTTTTCGACCAGTTTTGCGCCGTGCATGCGCGCCCCTCTGGCGAGCGACTGGGTGATGTCGGACGGACTGGCCTGGCCGTCGGTCGGCAGCCAGGACGCGCCGACGAGGTCGGAGACGTCCATCAGCGGCCACATCGCCTTGGTCTCCTCGCGTGACAGGAGATGCATCTCCATGCCGAAGCTCCGGGCCGTGGTGGCAGTGCGCTTGAATTCGGTCCAGCGGTCCTGATTGGTGGCGAGGCGCAGGCAACCGGTCATCTTCCAGCCGGTGGCGAGCCCGGTCTCGGCCTCCAGCCCCTTGTAGAGCTCGACCGAGTATTTCAACACCCGCGTGATCGAGGCCGAGGAGCGAAGCTGGCCGACCAGGCCGGCGGCATGCCAGGTCGAGCCGGAGGTGATCTGGCCCATTTCGAGCAGGACCACGTCGGCCTTGTGGTCGCGGGCCAGATGATAGGCGGTCGAGCAGCCGATGATGCCGCCGCCGATGACGACGATCTGTGCGTGGCTGGGAAGCGTCATGGCCGTTTCGTCCCGTATCTTGTTCTGTAGAGATCCAGCGCCGCGTCGAGGCGGGCCAGGTTTTCGCCGGTATAGGTGATGTAGTCGGCGCCGGGCGCATTGAGATGCAGTTCCGACACCATCGACCACATGGCCTCGCGCAGCAGCGAGGCGCATTGCATGGCGGCATGCGCCTGGAGGAGTTCTGGCGAGGGCTTTTCGCCGAAATAATGGGTGAGAAGCTCCTTCGACTGTTCCTCATCGAAGCCGGCGTTGGAGGCAAGGCCGGCGAGATCGAACATCGCCGTGGTGAAGCCGGCATATTCGAAATCGATCAGCCAGAGCCGCTCGCCGTCGTCGAGGATGTTGGCCGGCAGGAAGTCGTTGTGGCCGAAGACGATCGGCAACGGCGGTTGGGTCTTCTCCAGTTCGGCGCACAGCGCCAGGAACTCGGGGATCCGGTCGGTCATGCGGCTTTCGCCATTGCGCAGCGTGCGGGCGTAATCGCGGATGACGTGGAAGACGAGGAAGGCGAAGCCTGGGCCAGTGATCTGGCGCGGCATTTCGGTGTGGAAGCGGCGCACGATGTCGGAGACGCGGCCGATATTGGCGGCGACGTCGGCGGGCGCGTAGGTCTTGCCCTCGATGAAACGCGACACCATCACGCCGGGGCCGGTGTAGACGACTTCGGGCGCAAAGCCGCTGGCATGCGCCGCGCGCGCGGTCATGATCTCGCGGGTGCGGTAGACATGGTGAAACGGAAAATCCTGGCCGAAGCGCACGACGTATTTCTTGCCCGCGTCCTCGACCGTGTAGCTGAGATTGGACAGCCCCCCTTTCAGCGGCACCGGATGGACCGGCCCGGACCAGATCGGCAGCACCCAGATGCGGGCGTTCATTTCAATCAAGATGCACTTCCTCCACTGTCGGCGAGTCCAAGCCTCGCTCTTGCGCGGGCCGCGCCCGCGGATATCAGCCTGTCGGCGATGACGGCGATGGCCGCGACCGCGAGGCCGGCGACGAGGCCGCGGCCGGTGTCGGCCTTGGTCAGCGCGATGTAGACCTCCTGGCCGAGATCGCGCGTGCCGACCAGCGCCGTGATGACCAGCATCGACAGCGCGAACATGATCGTCTGGTTGATCCCGAGCAGGATTTCCGGCAATGCCAGCCTGAGCTTGATGCGGGTGAGAATCTGGCCGCGCGTCGCGCCCATGGCTTGCCCCGCCTCGACGATGCGCGGGTCGACGCGGCGCAGGCCGAGCACGGTGTAGCGGATGGCGGGCACGACGGCATAGGCGACAACGGCGATCATCGCCGAGAAATCGCCGACGCGAAACAGCATCACGACCGGCATCAGGTAGACGAAGGAGGGCAGCGTCTGCAGCGTGTCGATGACCACGGAGACGACGCGCCACAGGCGCTCGCTCTCTGCGGCGAGAATGCCGACCGGGATGCCGATGAGCGCGGCGAAGAGCACCGAGACGCCGCAGAGATAGACGGTGACCATCGCCTTTTCCCACTGGCCGGTGGCGGCGATGAGGAAGGCGAGCGCGGCGACGGTGAAGGCCAGCCGGACGCCGCCGAGGCGGTAGCCGGCGAGGGCCAGGATGGCCGTGACGCCGAGCCAGGGCAGGTCGGCGAGGAAGCGCTTGAACGGGATCAGGACGTTCAGGAGCACGGCGTTCTTCACCGCCTCCAGCGCATCGAAGAAGTTGACGTTGATCCAGCGCACGACATCGGACCAGAACGCGCCGGTGGAGACCTCCCAGCTTTCCGGCCATGTCTGGATCGCGGGGACGGCGAGGCCGAGAAGCGCGGTAGCGGCGACGAGGAGTAGCGCGGCGGCGAGATAGGGATGGCGCGCCGGCCATGATCTGTCCGCGGCTGTCTGGTGGAGATTCGTGCGCTGGGCGAAGGCCTGGCTGAGGCGGTCAAGTGCGATGGCCAGAGCGACGATGGCGAGGCCGGCCTCGAGCCCGGCGCCGATGTCGAGGCGGCGCAAGGCCGCCAGCACGTCGAAGCCGAGGCCGCCGGCGCCGATCATCGAGGCGATGATGACCATGTTGAGCGACAGCATGATCACCTGGTTGACGCCGACCATCAGGCTGTCGCGGGCCGACGGCACCAGCACGCGCCAGGTCATCTGCCGCTTGGTCGAGCCGATCATCCGGCCAAGATCACGGATTTCCGGCGCGACTTGCTTGAGAGCGAGGGTCGTGATGCGCGCCATCGGCGGCATCGCGTAGACGAATGTGGCGACGATTGCCGCCGTCGGTCCGAAGCCGAACAGGAACAGGATCGGCACGAGATAGGCGAAGACGGGCACCGTCTGCATCACGTCCAGCACCGGCGTAAGCCCGCGCTCGAAGCCTGGCCAGCGATAGGCGGCGATGCCGAGCAGCAACCCGCCTCCGACGCCGATCGGCACCGCGACGAGGACCGAGGCCAACGTCGCCATGGCGCTCTGCCACTGGCCGAAGACGAGGATGAAGCCGAAGCAGGCCGCAGCCAGGATGGCGAGCGGCCTTCCGCCGGCATGGTGGCCCATCAGGGCGGCGATGCCGATGACCGCGACCCAGGACAGCGGCGGCGCAACCTGCACCGCGCTCGACCCCTGGCCGGAAAGGAAGCCGGTAGCAAGCAGGGAGAGCACCAGCCGGTAGGGCGCCTCGATGATCGATGCGATGAAGCGGGTGAGTTCGGTGAAGGTGAACATGCCGAACGTGGCGTCGTTGACCAGCCATTTCATAGCGGCGCTGATCCAGGCGGCGACGGGGAGTTGCCAGTCCTTGGGGAAGATGTTGACCCATTCGGGCGTCGGCACCTGCGTCAGGAGGGCGAAGGCGGCGAGGGCGGCGAGCCACAGGAAGAGGCCGTTCAGGCCCGGTCTGTCAGCTGTGCCGGGCGCGTGGGCATCGACGGGCTGCGCGCTCATCGCTCAGCCCCGCATCATCAGATCTGCGACGTCGCGCCGCTCGAGCCGGCCTGCGACGGTGCCGTCGTCGGCGACGACGGCGAGCGTGTCCGTGTCGCGGAAAAGCGCTGCCGCTTCGGCGACGCGCGTCTGGGGCGAGACGGATGTAGGGCCAGTGTGAACGGGCCCGGGCCGCATCAGGGACGCGACGCGCACCACCTTTGCTTTCGGCACGTTCCTGGTGAACTCGGCGACATAGTCGGTCGCGGGGTGCAGCACGAGGTCCTCGGGCGTTCCGGTCTGGACGATCTCGCCGTCCTTCATGATCGCGATGCGATCGGCGACGCGGATGGCCTCGTCGAAATCATGCGTGATGAAGACGATCGTCTTCCGCAGCACCGATTGGAGCCGGACGAACTCGTCCTGCATCTCGCGGCGGATCAGCGGGTCGAGCGCGGAGAACGGCTCGTCGAGAAACCAGAGTTCCGGTTCGACCGCGAGCGAGCGGGCGATGCCGACGCGCTGCTGCTGGCCGCCGGACAACTGGCGCGGATAGAAATGCTCGCGCCCGGTGAGGCCGACGAGGTCGATCATTTCGCGGGCGCGCGCCTCGCGCTTGCCGCCCTCAACGCCCTGGATCGACAGCGGGAAGGCGACATTGTCGAGCACCGTGAGATGCGGCAGCAGGGCGAAGTGCTGGAACACCATGCCCATCCGGTGGCGGCGGATCTCGATCATCCGCTTCTCGTCGGCGGCGAGCAAATTCTCGCCGTTGAACAGGATTTCGCCCGATGTCGGCTCGACCAGCCGGGACAGGCAGCGCACCAGCGTCGACTTGCCCGAGCCGGACAGGCCCATGATGACGAAGATCTCGCCCTCCTGAACCTCGAGGTCGATATTCCGCACCGCGCCGACGAGATCGGCCGCGGCAAGCTCGGCCGGCGTCGGCGACGGGTTGGCCGCAAGGAAGGCCTTGGCGTTGCCGCCAAAGACCTTCCACACCTTGCGGCAGACGAGTTTGGGTGCGCGATCAGTCACTTCAATCGAGCGGCCGGGGCCACTACTTCTTGATCCACTCCGACCAGCGGGGCTCGTTGGCGGTCATCCAGGCGGCGACGACGTCGGGGATCTTCTTGCCGTCGAGGTCGACCTCGGTGATCATCTTGCCCATCTCGTCATTGTCGATGGTGAAGGCCTGGATCGCCTTGTAGGCGCCCGGCCACTTGTCCTTCACGCCAGCCCAGCCGACCTTCCAGATCTCGCCGAACGGCTTGCCGCAGTCATACTGCTCGGAGGTGTTGGAACCCCATTTCGGGTCGGCGTAGCACTCCTTGGTGTATTCCGGGAACTCGACCCACTCACCCTTGTATTTCGCCGGCGCCCAGTGCGGCGCGTAGATCCACAGCAGGATCGGCGCCTGGCGCTGGTAGGCGCTTTCAAGCTCGGCGAAGAGCGCGGCGTCAGTGCCGGCATGGATCACCTCGAAGGGCAGGTCGAGTGCGGCGACGCGCTCGTCGTCGAAGCCGCCCCAGGTGACGGGGCCGCCGAGATAACGGCCCTTCGGCGCGGTCTCGGCCGTGGAGAAAGCCTCGGCGCAGGCCGGCGCCTTCAGGGCCTCCCAGTTGGGCAGGCCGGGGCATTTTTCCTTCATGTATTCAGGGAACCACCATTCTTCCTTGGCCTTCATGCCGGTGGCGCCGAAATTCTCGACCTTGCCGGTGGCGGTGGCGACGTCCATCGCATCGCGGCCGGTGGTCTCCCACATTTCCATCGCGACATGCAGGTCTCCGGATTCGAGGCCGGCGAACTGGGCCAGATAGTCGGCCTGGACATATTGGACGCTGTAACCGGCCTTCTTGAGCACTTCGCCCATCAGTTCGGTGGTGATCAGCTGCCCTGTCCAGTCATGCAGCGTCAGCTTGATCGGGTCGGTGGATTCCTGCGCCTGCGCGCCGCTCGAGAGCGTCATCGCCGCCGCAAGCGCGAAGCCTGCGCAGGCGGTCTTCAGTCCCTGTCTGTAAGCACCCATATCGAGACTCCTGTTGAATGGTGTTCGCCCAGCGCCTCCGATTGGTCGGGCCGGTGGCCGTTTGCCGGAGGTCATCATTTTCACCCTTCAATGTCACGCAGCGGAAGTCGGCTTGTCAACGCACCATGTGGCATTTTATGACTTCATGACCGATTGACGACAGTCAGGCCGACCAATGCCCCGAAAACGGGCAAATGCCGCAAGCCTGCCAGACGGAGAGGCATGAACCACTCGAAGCGCCACGCCGAAATCCTGCGCATGCTGCGCGAGGAGGGGACGATCTCGATCGCCGCACTGGCGTCGCGGCTGGGCGTGTCGCTGGAAACGGTACGGCGCGACGTCAAGCCGCTGACCGGCGACGGCTCGATTCTCAAGATGCACGGCGCGGTGGGGTTGGCCGAGCACAATGGCGAAGCGCCGTTCGAGCGGCGCATGCGCGAGAACGCCGCGGCCAAGCGTGCAATCGCGCGTCATGTGGCGCTGACCATCTCGGACGGCGAGTCGGTGATGCTGGACACGGGCACGACGACGAGCTTCCTCGCCCGCGAACTGCTGGGTCACCGGCGGCTGACGGTGGTGACGAACTCGTCCGACATCGCGCGGACGCTGGCGACGGTCAACGGCAACCGCGTCTACATGGCCGGCGGCGAACTGCGCAGTGATTCAGGCGCAGCCTTCGGCGTCTCGGCCATCGAGTTCATCAGCCGCTTCTCGGTCGACCATGCGGTGATCTCGGCCGGAGCGGTAGATCATGACGGCATCATGGACTACGATCTCGAGGAATCCGAATTCGCGCGCACGGTGCTGTCGCGTGGTGCGCGCACACTGGTCATCACCGACCAGACCAAGTTCGGCCGCCGCGGCTTGGTGCGGGTGTGTGGGCTGGATGCATTCTCGGAGATAGTCACCGATGCTGCGCCGCCCGATGCGATTGCGGCGGCACTGGCGGAGGCCGGCGCGCTGTTGCGCGTCGCCGGCCCGGCCTGACGCCTCAGCTACCGGTGATCGCACCCGCGATGGTGCGGATGTTGTGGCGCATCATGTCGACATAGGTCGAGGCCGGTCCGCCGGCGGCCGACAGCGCGTCGGAATAGAGCGAGCCGCCGACCTTCAGGCCGGTCTCGCCGGCGATCTGCTCGACAAGCCGGCTGTTGGTGATGTTCTCGACGAAGATGGCCGAGGCCTTGTCTTCCTTCACCTGGTCGATCAGTGCCGCGACATCGGCGGCGGACGCTTCCGAGTCCGTCGAGACGCCCTCGGGCGCCAGGAACTCGATGCCGTAAGCATGCTCGAAATAGCCGAAGGCGTCGTGCGACGTGATGACGATCCGCTTGTCGGCCGGAATGGCGGCGACGGTCTGCTTCACCTCGGCGTCAAGCGCCTCCAGGGTTGCGGTGTAGTTCGCGGCGTTGGCGCGGTAGGCGTCGCAGCTGGCGGCGTCGGCGGCGCAGAAGGCGTCGGCGATGTTCTTCACATAGATCACCGCATTGCCGACCGACTGGAAGGCATGCGGGTCGACGGCGCCGTGGTCGTCATGGCCGGCCTCGGCGGTTTTCGCCTCTTCGCCGTGGTGATGGTCTTCGCCCGGCTTGATCGTCTCGACGCCCTTGGTGAGCTCGGCGACGGGCGCCTTTGTACCGCTGGCTTCGACCAGACGGTGCAGGAAGCCTTCGAAGTTCAGTCCGTTGACCAGGATGACATCGGCCGCGCCCAGAATGACGGCGTCCTGAGGCCGTGGCTCATAGACATGGGCGTCGCCGTCGGGGCCGACCAGGGTCGTCAACTCGATCCGGTCGCCGCCGACCTGGCGGGCAAAATCGCCGATGATCGAGAAGGTGGCGACCACCTTCAGCGGTTCGGCGGCGGTAACGGGTCCGGCGAGGGGCAGGGCCAGTATGGTGGCCGCGAGCATGGGCAGGGCGCGAAGCATTGAAAGTCTCCGTTTCAGGCGGTGCGGTGGTGGTGGCGGACGCGGGTCGAGAAGATGCCGCGTGTGCCGATGAGGATGGAGAGGATGTAGACGACGCCCGCCGACAGGATGATCGCCGGGCCGGAGGGCAGGGAGGCGTGGTAGGACAGAAGCAGGCCGGCGACACAGGAGGCGATGCCGATGGCAACCGCAAGCGCCGCCATCGAGCCGACGCGGCTGGTCCAGAATCGCGCGGCGGCGGCCGGCAGCATCATCAGGCCGACGGAGAGCAGCGTTCCCAGCGCCTGGAAGCCGCCGACGAGATTGAGCACGACGAGACCGAGGAAGATGAAATGCGTCGGCGTGCCGAGGCTGCTGACCGAGCGCAGGAACAGCGGATCGAGGCATTCGGCGATCAGCGCGCGCCAGAACACAGCCATCAGGATGGCGGTCGTGACCGTGATCAGGCCGATAAGCGTCAGCGCGTCGTTGTTGAGCGCCAGGACCGTGCCGAAGAGCACATGCATCAGGTCGACCGACGAGCCGCGCAACGAGACGATCAGGACGCCCAATGCCAGCGAGATGAGATAAAACGCCGCCATCGAGGCGTCCTCGCGCTGCACGGTGAAGCGCGAGACGGCGCCGGCGCCGAGCGCGACGATGACGCCCGCGATCAGGCCGCCGATGGTCATCGGCACGATCTGCAGCCCGTAGAGCAGGAAGCCGGCGGCGGCGCCGGGCAGGATGGCGTGCGCCATCGCGTCGCCGGTCAGGCTCATGCGCCGCAGCATCAGGAATACGCCGACGGGGCAGGACGACAGCGACAGCAAGACAGAACCAGCCAGCGCCCGCTGCATGAAATCATACTGGACGAAGGGCCCGATCAGAAAATCGTAGAGCGCGCTCATGCCGCCTCCGAGCCGGGCCGCTTGGGGTGGCTGTGACCGTGGTGGTCGTGACCATGGTGATCGTGCGTATGGTCATGCTCGGGCTCGCACCACGGCGCGTCGTCGCGCCAGGCTTCGTTGAAGCGGCGGGCGCGCAGCAGGTTGTCGGGCTTGAGCACCTCGCCGGTGTGGCCCCAGGCGACGGGCTGGCGGGCAAGCAGCAATGTCTCGGGAAAATTCTCGCGCACCAGGTCGATGTCGTGGATGACCACCAGCACGGTGCGCTTCTCGCCATGCCAGCGCCGGATCAGCGCGATCAGGTCGGCGACGGTCTTCTGGTCGATGGCGTTGAACGGCTCGTCGAGCAGGATCAGTTCGGCGTCCTGCACCAGTACGCGGGCGAACAGCGCCCGCTGCAACTGGCCGCCGGACAGCGTGTCGAGCGACCGCTGCTCGAAGCCTTCGAGCCCGACGGCCGAGAGCGCGGTCGAAACTTGCCGGCGGTCTTCGCCAGTGAAGCGACCAAGCAGGCCGCGCTTCGGCCAGAGCCCAAGCGAGACGAGGTCGACGACGCGGGCGGGAAAGGAGCGGTCGAGTTCGGATTGTTGCGGCAGATAGGCGATGCGCAGTTTCGGGTGCCGCGCGACTTCGCCCGACATCGGCGGCAACACGCCGGCAATGCCCTTGAGGAGCGTCGACTTGCCTGATCCGTTTGCGCCGACGATCGCGGTCAGCGAGCCGGCCGCCACCTCACCGCTGAGGTGATGCACCGCCGGATGGCTGTTGTAGCCAAGCGTCAGATCGCGGAATGTCAGGCAGGCTTTGGTCATGTTCGCTGTCGTCGCAGTACCGGTGAAGTGCGGCACTGGATATGTTATGTTATTACATTCGTCAAGCAGCGCGAGCGAGCGAAGATGGTTCTGACCATCGGCTTGTGAGGCCCTCGCCCGGGCGATCGGACGCGATTTTGATTCAGGTCAACGCCCCGATGCCGAAAGACTGCGAGTCGACAGTCTGACTTTGCAGCGAGGCGAGCGTGACACGAGAGACACCCCCTGCCGGACCGGCAACGCTGGCGACCAACAGCGCGCCAACGCCTTCGTTGCGCGATGTCATTGGCGATGCGGCGCCCCAGACAGCGCGACTGGGGGGCCATATGTGGCGCTGGATTCTGATCGCCGCGGGCCTTGTCGCCGCCGGCTATTTCGGCTGGGCCTATTTCGCGCAGGGCAGCGGCTACGACTACACGACGCAGAAGGTCACGCGGGGCGACCTCACCGTGATCGTCACGGCCACGGGAACGGTGCAGCCGATCTCCCGGGTCGACGTCTCAACCGCCATTTCCGGGATCGTCCGCAAGGTGAATGTCGACTACAACAGCATCGTCTATCGCGGCGACGTGCTGGCCGAGCTCGATGCCGATACGCTCCAGGCGGGCGTCGCCAGCGCACGCGCGCGGCAGGTTGTCGCCAACGCCAATGTCGCCAAGGCGAAGGCCACGGCGGACGCCTCGATCGCCACCTATGAGCGCCAGTCGGCGCTGTTCGAGCGTGGCGTCATGTCGACGCAGACGCTCGAAGACACGCATCTCGCGATGGCCGCCGCCGCTGCCGCGCTCAAGGCCGTGGAGGCGGAGGTGCTGGTGGCCGATGCCGATCTCAAGCTGGCCGAGACCAATCTCGCCAAGACGCAGATCACTTCGCCGATCGACGGCATCGTGCTGACGCGCGACATCAATGAAGGCTCCACGCTCGCCGCCTCGCTGGCCGCGCCGGTGCTGTTTTCGATCGCCGGCGACCTGAAGCGCATGGAGGTCCAGGTCGATGTGGATGAGGCCGATATCGGCAACGTCGCCGTCGACCAGCCGGCGACGTTCACGGTCGATGCCTATCCCGACCGGACGTTTCCCGCCAAGATCACCGACATCCGCTTCGTCTCCGAGACGATCAACAATGTGGTGACCTACAAGGCGCTGCTGGCGGTGGACAATGCCGAGCTTCTGCTGCGGCCTGGCATGACCGCCACGGCCGATATCGTCGTCAACACCGTTCGCGATGCGCTGCTGGCGCCGAACGCGGCGCTGCGCTATGCGCCGCCGGCAGAGGAAAGCTCAGGCGGCGGCCTGTTCAGCATGTTCCGCCCGCCGAACAGGGACTCGGCGACCACCGCAGACCTTCCAGGCGGCTCGCGCACGCTGTGGGTGATGCGCAACAAGACGCCGGTCGAAGCGACCGTCGTGACTGGAGCGACCGACGGCCAGAACACGCAATTGGTGTCCGGCGACCTCGCCGAAGGCGATGCCGTGATCGTCGACGCCGTCGCGGCCGATTGAGGCCGCTGCCGTGGACCTGTCCTCGCCCCCGCTGATCGAGTTCCGCGCCGTGACCAAGGTCTATGGCAGCGGCGAAGCCGAGGTGCGCGCGCTCGACGGCGTCGATCTGTCCATCGCGCGGGGCGAGTTCGTGGCGATCATGGGCCCGTCGGGATCGGGCAAGTCGACGGCGATGAACATCATGGGCTGTCTCGACGTGCCGACATCGGGCGACTACCTGTTCCAGGGCGTCGCGGCGAGCCGGCTCAACCGCGACGAGCGGACGCTGCTGCGCCGCCACATGATCGGCTTCGTCTTCCAGGGGTTCAATTTGCTCGCCCGCACCACCGCGGTCGAGAACGTCGAGCTGCCGCTGATCTATCGCGGCATGAACGAGGTGGATCGGCGGCGGCTGGCGCTGCAGGCGCTCGGCCAGGTCGGTCCGCTCCCAGAGGTCGATGTTGCGTTGCACCAGAGCTTCCTGGGCCTCCTGCCTTTGTCGCCGCTGCGAGGGCGGCGTACAGTGGCGCACGAAGGTAACCGACTTGCGCCGTTCGCTCGGGCCGGGCGTGCCTGGTGGCCTGAGCGCCGGCGGCTGCCGCGGCCCAAACAGGAAATCAATACAATGCTAATCAAGAATTGAAAGGGAGGGGCGCACAGGAGTCGGGCCACTCCTGTTTTTAGCTTGGGCAGACGAAGGGCTCCGTAAGGAGATGAAAAGGAGAAGGCCACCAAATACGGCGCCCACCAGCAGCGCCTCCCACAGTAGCATCGATGTGCTATGTTTCGTCCACGAATCTGTTTGATATTAAAATTGATTTCTATTTTATTTTATTTTCGATTTCCAGCCACAGAGAGGAGACGAGCTTCCTCTCTGCCAGGGGCCAGAGCCAGCGACTTCAATGAGGAAGAGTGCCAAGATGGTGATAACGTACAACCTCCCCCAAACTCTCATCAATCAATTCCTATTTTTTTAATATTGTTTTGAATTAATCTCCAAATCTGTCCGTGTGCCCTTTTGTGGGTTTGCCTTTGAAAGGCAAGGAGCAGCTGGTGCGTGGTCGCGGGATACCAGGCCAGGCCGCGCAACGTGCTGCAGCGAAGTGGTTCTTCTTCGCAGTGTTGTGCTTCTCGTAAACAGCAGGAGGCTGTGTTGTATGGTAGGTGGCGAATCGAAGAAGAAGAAGCAAGTGGGAGACGTCGCGTAGCGAGAGAGAGAGATGAGCAATCAAAATGTACCATGGGCGAATCGAGGGCGAGGAAGAGGCGGACTGGGCGGGAGCGGCAGCGTGGTCCACGCATCACCATCTTCATCATCGAACG
>Ga0209906_100102_pt1 | contig 120801 bp, 125 predicted proteins | sample FECB24metaG_FD_188303 | JGI IMG/M metagenome (GOLD analysis project Ga0209906, IMG submission 188303) | Cyanobacterial communities from the Joint Genome Institute, California, USA from Joint Genome Institute, California, USA - FECB-24 metaG... ... | reverse complement strand
CGGCCTCGTGTTCCTTCAAGATCCCGATGATCTGCTCTTCAGAAAAACGGCTGCGCTTCATGTCCTGGTCCTCTCGAGGGGCCAGAACGAACTTCAATCCGGATTAGAGCGAGGGGGCAACGTCACCGCCTTCCAACCACTCCACTTTGAACTAGAGGCAGCAACATCGCAAAATTTGCTTGATTCAAAGCGCCGACCAGTCAGGAGCGTAACTGCGGTTCCACGAGGCTCCGAACTGAGCGGTGAGAGTGGGCTAGATTGCGTACAGGCTCTTTTATGCGCCTTGAATGACCATCCGGGCGCCTCACTTTCAACGCTTGGAAAGGCCATCGGTCTGAGGCCTGGCAAGGTGTCTAGAGAGCTCCACAAGCTGCAGGTCCAAGGCATTACTCAGCAAGACGAAAAAAAGCACTGGCATCTAACAAAGCAGGGTAAAAAGCGGTGCATCGATTTTCGAGAACACTCAGGCGAATAGTGCCGGCTTTTCACATCGCTCAGGCTTCGGTCTTGCCGTCGCCGCCGAAGACTTCGGCCGCCCCATCCAGAAGCTGTGTGCGCCACGACGTGATCTGATTGGCGTGGACGTCAAACTGCTCGGCCAATTCGGCCAGCGTCTTCTCGCCCTTGATCGCGGCAAGCGCCACTTTCGCATTGAAGGCAGGGCTGTGGTTCCGGCGGGGTCGTCTGCTCATGGTCTCTCCTGTTCACGGCATCATGCCGATCTCAGGCAGAAATTCCACTTATCCCCGGTGTCCAGTTTTCCCGAGCCAGCTCTCAGCAACAGCTTCATGTCCCACCCTCCTGCATGAACTGCTGTGGGCCAGTCTATCGCCGAATACTTCTGCGTCAACTGCATGACAGGCGAGAGGATGAAGAAGAAAGGGCGGGAGGGTGGGAAATACATGAGGAGGCGTGTATTTGTCACGAAAGAGCGCGATCCAAATGCGTGCTGCTATGAGAAGCCATATGCAGACATGAGTATGGCGTGAGCGTAGCGGTCGATGGGGATACGGTAAGGACATGAATGCTTTCGGGGAGTCAGTAGCATTTGCGGCTACGGTCGTTTTGGCAGGGACGACGCTGGCCTCGGCGCAGGCGAATCAATTTCGGGGCAATGCCTGCATCCAGACCGCGACGGCGGCTTGCGCGGCGGTCGGCGTCAACGTTGGCATGTGCTATGACGCGCGTCTGCGTCCGGCCAATTTCAACGGCCAGCCCAACAGCACCAAGCTGTCGCTGTTCCTGCCGTTCTGGGCTATGAACTTCACCTTGCCGGTTGGCAGCCTTGTGGGTGCGGCATTCAAACCGGTCAAGGCAACAGGGCTTGGCCAAAGTGCCTCGCCTTACAACGCGTTCGCGCGAATTCCGGCAATGGTTCCTGCGGCGCCGGCGCCGGCGACGATCTTCGTCAATGCGACGATCGACATCAACGCTTTCGATCTCGACGCGCCGACCTGCAATGTCCGCCTGCGCTTCCAGGGCCAGCGTTTCCCGCTGCCGTGAGAACCGCCTGATCAGACCGCGAGCGCAGCTTCTACCCCGCGCGCGATGTCGGCTTTCAGGTCTTCGACGTTCTCGAGCCCGATCTGCAGCCGGATGATCGGACCTTCATATGGACCCTTGGCGATCACCCGGTCGCCAATGAAGACGTTGACCGCCAGGCTCTCGTAGCCGCCCCAGGAATATCCCAAGCCGAAGACTTCGAGCGCGTCGAGGAAGGCGTGCGCCTGTTTCTCGCCGCCGCCCGATAGCACCACCGAGAAGATGCCGCTGGAGCCGGAGAAGTCGCGCTTCCAGATGGCGTGGCCGGGAAAGCTCTCCAGCGCCGGGTGGAGCACCCGCGCCACGCCGTCCTGCGTTTCCAGCCAGCGGGCGATGTCGAGCGTGCTCTTCTGGTGATGATCGAGCCGGACCCCCATGGTGCGCAGGCCGCGCAGCACCTGGTAGACGTCGTCGGGCGCAGCACAGCAGCCGAGCGTCAGGAACGCCTCGTGCAGCTTCGGCCAGCACGCTTCGTTCGCCGAAACGGTGCCGAGAAGGACATCGGAATGGCCGCCCGGATATTTCGTCGCCGCGTGGATCGACACGTCGACGCCATGTTCCAGCGGCCGGAAATAGAGCGGCGTCGCCCAGGTATTGTCCATCATCACGATCGCCCCGCCGGTATGCGCGGCGGCCGAGATCGCCGGGATGTCCTGCATCTCGAACGTGTTCGAGGCGGGCGATTCCGTGAACACGACCTTTGTGTTCGGCTTCATCAGCGCCGAAATGCCGGCGCCGGCGAGCGGGTCGTAATACTGCACCTCAACGCCCAACCGGGTCAGCATCGTGTCGGCGAAATGCCGTGTCGGCCGGTAGACGGAATCGACGATCAGCACATGGTCGCCGGCCGACAGGAAGGCGAGAAGCGGCACGGTGACGGCGGCCAACCCGGACGGAACGGCGATCGTGCCGGCGGACCCTTCCAGCTCATCGATCGCCGACGCCAGCGCATCGGTCGTCGGTGTGCCACGGGTGCCGTAGGTGTATTTCTGCGCTCGCGTCGACATCGTCTTGGCGTCGGGGAAAAGCACCGTCGAGGCATGCACCACCGGCGGATTGACGAAGCCGTGATAGTCGCGCGGATCGTTGCCGATATGGGCGAGGCGGGTGTTGACGCCCCTTGATGCACGAACGTTCTTCGCCATGATATCCTGCTCCGTCGGCTGCGCGGTCTGCATATCCTTCACTCCGGAACCACGCAACCAATCGCTCGTGCTGCCACAATCAACGGCGGCATTCGTGAGCCAGCTTGTCGTTAAGGTGCTCTTTCTGTGCGCTGCAGCGAAAAAGTGCCCATCGGTTGGGCGAAGCGGCCATTGAGGCTTGACCTTGCAGGAATTATCGCCTTCGATGCCCTCTGTGAACGGGAAGATCCGGAAGACCATCCGAAAACGGAGGTTCTCCAAGACGTTGGGAACACGTCTCGATCTTACCAGGGAAAAGCGTCCGGGGCGGGGAAGCCCTGCACCGATAAAAACAAGGGGTTCGAGTTATGAACAAGAAAATCGTATTCGGGATGGTCAGCGCAGCAGCGCTTGCAGTGTCGGCAATGGCTGCTTCCGCGGCCACGCTTGATGATGTCAAGGCGCGCGGCGTGCTGAAGTGCGGCGTGAACACCGGCCTCGCCGGATTCGCCGCGCCGAACGACAAGGGCGAATATTCCGGCTTCGACGTCGACTATTGCAAGGCGCTGGCCGCCGCGATCTTCGACGATCCGTCGAAAGTCGAATACACCGGCACGAGCGCCAAGGATCGGTTCGAGGTTTTGGCGAACGGCACCGTTGACGTGCTGATCCGCAACACGACCTGGACGCTGAGCCGCGATACCTCGCTCGGCTTCAACTTCGCTGGCGTGAACTACTATGACGGCCAGGGCTTCATGATCAACACGAAGAAGGTTCCCGGCGTCAACTCGGCGCTGCAGCTTTCGGGCGCGGCGGTTTGCGTGCAGACCGGCACGACGACCGAGCTGAACCTCGCCGACTACTTCCGCGCCAGCAAGATGGAATACAACCCCGTCGTGTTCGAGAAGCTGGAAGAGCTGAACGCCGCCTATGATTCCGGCCGTTGCGACGTCTACACCACCGACCAGTCGGGCCTCTATTCGATCCGCCTTCAGCTCTCGGCGCCTGGCGACCACATGGTTCTGCCCGAGATCATTTCGAAGGAGCCGCTCGGTCCGCTCGTTCGCCATGGCGACGACAAGTGGTTCGATCTGGTGAAGTGGGTTTCGAACGCGCTCGTCATCGCCGAGGAACTGGGCGTCACCCAGGCCAATGTCGAAGAGATGAAGGCGTCCGAGAACCCCGAGATGAAGCGCGTGCTCGGACAGGAAGCCAACTCCAAGCTCGGCACCGATCTCGGCCTCACGGAAGACTGGGTCGTCCGCGTCGTCAAGGCCGTCGGTAACTACGGCGAAATCTTCGAGCGCAACATCGGCACCGACAGCCCGCTCAAGATCCAGCGCGGCCTGAACGCGCTGTGGTCGAAGGGCGGCCTGCAATACGCACCGCCGATCCGCTGATCTTCTGAAGCACTGATCGGGGATGGCAGCCGCCGTCCCCGAAGTCTTCGTTGACAGGGGGCCATAATGGCGAACGAGCATATTCTGCGTGGCGAAGCCCCACCGCGGGTGTCGTTGATATACAACCCGGTCGTCCGGGGCATCGTCTTCCAGATTGTCGTCTTCGCCTCGCTGTTCGCGTTCATCGTCTGGATCGTCAACAACACGCAGGAAAACTTGGCGCGGATCGGCCGCACGATCTCGTTCGGCTTTCTCAACGAACGCGCCGGATTCGATATCGGCCAGTCGCTGATCGCCTACTCCGCAGATTCGTCGTACTCGACGGCGCTCGTCGTCGGCATCCTGAATACATTGCTGATCGCCTTTGTGGGCATCATCACGGCGACGATCATTGGTTTTGTCATCGGCATCGGGCGTCTGTCGCGCAATTGGCTCGTGCGCTCGATCAGCACGGTCTATGTCGAACTGTTCCGCAACATCCCGCCGCTGCTGGTCATCTTCTTCTGGTACCTAGGCGTGCTGTCCATCCTGCCGCAGCCGCGCGACGCTATCGGGCTGCCCTTCGGCGCTCTGCTCTCGAACCGCGGTCTGACGATCCCGACGCCTGTTTGGGGCGAGGGATCCTGGCTGGTGGGCGTGGCCCTCCTTGTCGCGATCGCCATGTGCTGGTTCGTCGCCCGCACCGCAAGGGCCCGCCAGATGGCGACCGGTCAGCGGTTCCCGGTGTTCTGGACGAGTGTCGGCCTGCTGGTCGGCCTGCCGCTGATCGCGCTCGCCGCGGCTGGCTTCCCGCTCTCCTTCGACGTTCCGACCGCGGGCGCATTCCAGGCGCGTGGCGGCATGATGGTCGCGCCCGAATTCCTTGCTCTATACCTGTCGCTGTCGCTCTACACCGCCTCGTTCATCGCCGAGATCGTTCGCGCCGGCATTCGTGGCGTGGGTCACGGCCAGTCCGAGGCGTCCTATGCGCTTGGCCTTCGTCCGGGTGTAACCAACCGCCTGGTCGTCATACCGCAGGCGATGCGGATCATCGTGCCGCCGCTGACCAGCCAGTATCTCAACCTGACCAAGAATTCGTCGCTGGCCATCGCCGTCGGCTATCCCGATCTCGTCTCCATCGGCGGGACCATCCTGAACAAGAGCGGCAATTCGATCCAGATCGTCGCCATCTGGATGGTGGTCTATCTGACGATCAGTCTGGTGATGTCGCTGTTCATGAACTGGTTCAACGCGCGCGTCGCGCTGGTCGAGCGCTGAGGAGCCCGCCATGCAGGAGAACCAGGTCGCCTATGTCCGCAACGAAATGGAACGGCCCCAAGCCGCGCCAGCCGGGCAGAAGGGTTTCATACACTGGGCGCGGACCAATCTTTTCGCCACGCCCAGCGATACCGTGCTCACGCTGATCTTCCTTGCGTTGCTGGCCTATTTCGTGCCGTCGATGGTCAACTGGCTGTTCATCGACGCCCAGTGGAATGGCGACAACCGAACCTACTGCGCCACCATCGCGCAAGGCGGCATCCAGCCGGACGGCTGGGGCGGCGCGTGCTGGACCTTCGTTGCGCACAAGTTCGGCCAGTTCATGTTCAACACCTATCCAATCGACGAACGCTGGCGGCCGATCCTTCTGGCGGTCCTGCTGGTCGCGCTGCTGGTGCCCTTCCTGATGCCGAAGGCGCCGTACAAGGCGGCCAACGCCATCGGCCTGTTCGTGGTGCTGCCGATCCTCGGCTTCATCCTGCTGCCGGGCGGCTGGTTCGGCCTTCGCTACGTTCCGACCCGCGAGTGGGGCGGCTTCATGGTGACGATCATCCTGTCCTATGTCGGCATCGTCGTATCGCTGCCGATGGGGGTGATCCTGGCGCTCGGCCGCCGGTCGACATTGCCGGTGATCAAGATCCTCTGCGTCATTTTCATCGAGATCGTGCGCGGCGTACCGCTGATCACGGTTCTGTTCATGGCGACGAAGATGCTGCCGCTGTTCATGCCGGACAACGCCAAGATCGACGACTTCGTCTGCGTGCTGATCGGCGTCGCGGTGTTCGCGTCGGCCTATATGGCGGAGGTCATCCGCGGCGGCCTGCAGGCGATGCCGAAGGGCCAGTTCGAGGGCGCGGATTCGCTTGGCCTGTCCTATCCGCAGAAGATGCGGCTGATCATCCTGCCGCAGGCGCTGAAGCTGGTCATTCCGGGCATCGTCAATACGTTCATTGGCCTCTTCAAGGACACGAGCCTCGTCTACATCGTCAACATGTTCGACCTGCTGGGCGCGATCCGCCGCAACTTCACGGATGCGAACTGGATCACGCCGCAGACACCGATGACCGGGCTGATCTTCGCCGGCTTCGTGTTCTGGATCTTCTGCTTCGGCATGTCGCGCTACTCGATCTATATGGAGCGCCGGCTCGACACCGGTCATAGAAAGTAAGGGTTGAACTCATGGCCATCGAAAACGCAGTCAGTGCCGACGAGATCGCCGTAGACGGCTCCAAGATGCAGATCTCGGAGACCGAGGTCGCCGTCGAGATCATCGGCATGCACAAATGGTATGGCGACTTCCATGTCCTGAAGGACATCAACCTCAAGGTCATGCGCGGCGAGCGCATCGTCATCTGCGGCCCGTCGGGTTCCGGCAAGTCGACGCTGATCCGCTGCATCAACCGGCTGGAAGAACACCAGAAGGGCAAGATCGTCGTCGACAAGGTCGAGCTCACCAACGACCTGAAGAAGATCGACGAGGTGCGCCGCGAAGTCGGCATGGTGTTCCAGCATTTCAACCTGTTCCCGCATCTGACGATCCTGGAAAACTGCACGCTGGCGCCGATCTGGGTGCGCAAGATTCCGAAGAAGCAGGCCGAGGAGACGGCGATGCACTTCCTGCGCCGCGTCAAGATTCCGGAGCAGGCGAACAAGTATCCCGGCCAATTGTCCGGCGGCCAGCAGCAGCGCGTCGCGATCGCCAGATCGCTCTGCATGAACCCGCGCATCATGCTGTTCGACGAGCCGACCTCGGCGCTCGATCCTGAAATGATCAAGGAAGTGCTCGAGACGATGGTCGGCCTCGCCGAGGAAGGCATGACGATGCTGTGCGTGACCCACGAGATGGGTTTTGCGCGCAAGGTCGCCAACCGGGTGATCTTCATGGATCAGGGCCAGATCGTCGAGCAGAACACGCCGTCCGAGTTCTTCGACCATCCGCGCCACGAGCGGACGAAACTGTTCCTGAGCCAGATCCTGCACTGACGGGCGTATCGGCGGCAGGGTCATGCGTCGCCGCTATCGCTATCCGCTGATTGTTTTGGCGCTGGCAGTGACCGCGCCAGTTCTTGGAGCGTTGGTTCCGCGTCCGCTGTTTCCCGTTGCGGCGGACGTTGCGGGCGAAGGGACCACCCGTCGCCTGCTGGTGCTGGCCAACCCGATCCACACCGACATCGCCTTTCCGGTCGACGAGGACGTGCTGGCACGGTTCGGCTTCCTGGCCGATGCCGGCCTGCCGATCTACGACCCCAATGTGCGCTGGATTATCGCCGGCTGGGGCGGGCGTGAATTCTATCTGGAGACGCCGGAGTGGTCGGACCTGAAGGCCGGTCCGCTGTTCAAGGGCCTCACGCGGGACCGCTCGGTGATGCATATGGCGCTGGCCGGCGAGATCGATCAGGCCGGCGAAGGCGTGTTGCCGCTTGATCTGTCGCCGGACGATTTCGACCGGATGGTCGAGGCGACGATGGCCGGATTTGCGACCGATGGCGGCGGGCGGCTCGACCTGATCGAGGGCCGCTCCTACGGCGAGTATGACCGGTTCTACGAAGCGAATGGCAGCTTCACTGCGCTTCTGGGCTGCAACACCTGGACCGGCGCGGTGCTGCGGGCGGGTGGCGTCCGCACTGGGTTGTGGAACCCGCTGCCGCAAAGTCTGGTCTGGTCGGTGCGCCTGTTCAACGAACTGCCTTGACGCCTATTGAGCGGGAACCAGTCGCGCGCCGGATACCAGATTTTCAAGAGCGTCGTCGGGGATGTCGAACCCGGACTTGCAGCCGAAGCCGCCCGGCGCCGTGATCCGGTAGGCGATCCCGTCGTGCCAAGCGCAGGCGACGCGGTGCGGCGGAACGTAGTTGCGGCACGGCGAGTGTGTCGTCCCCACTGAGAAAGCGAGCCCGTTTGGCTCACTTGGGGTTAGGGGTATCACCTCCGGCTCGGAATAGTTCCAGAGATCGCCATCGACCTTGTCGAATGTGCAGCCGATTTCGGTCGGTTCGGCCGACACGGTCACGAACTCTCCTTCACCCCGGCAGGTCGGCGGCAGGCACGCAAGCCAGTAGGATTGGCCTGGCGCCATCTCGGTCGGCCGCCAGATCTCGGTGGGGTAGGGCAGTTCGAGACCACGCAACTTGAGCACGCCGACCAGAGCCGGCGGAGTGTTGGCGCGGCTGACGAGGTAGGCCAGCGCGCCGCCAGCCCAGGTCGAGTCGCCGACCGTCTCGGGGCGCATGGCGAAGCGGTATTCGCGGTCTTGCCAGTCGAGACAGGCGAAGACATATTCCGCCACCCCCAGCGCCGCCCCATGGCGGCTTTCCGCCAAGACCAGCCCGAACCGTCCGCTGCGAAAGGCGTTGACCGCGTGTCGGTCGGCCATCGGGAACAGCCGCGCCGCCGTCTCGCGAACGGCGTCCTTGCCGCATTCGCCATATCCATCGCGCACGGAGAAATCGAACACCACGCCCCGGCAGTCGACCGGGACGCAGGTCGCCGTCAGTCCCGTTCCGTTGGGCTCGATGCGCCATTGAAACGGCGTGTAGTTGAAAGTGATATCGCCGATGCGGGCCTTGGCGGGTGGCGGGTCGGCTTTCGATGGCAGGGTCCCGGCCACGAGACCGACCATCAGCAGGATGCCAGCGGCAATGCCGCGCCACGACAGTATGCCCATGCCCGCAAACCTCCCAAACCCATGGGAAGCCTGATCCGGAATTGTGACGCGGGACTGGCGCGAAAATGGCGGAGACACGCCGGGCGAAGGGAGAATTTGCGAAAAGAGGGTCTTTCGCCAGGCGAGGGGGTTTGGCGGACTCGTCCCGCGCAGCATCGCCCGCGCAGGCGCAATCGACGCTTGCCGGAACCGACAGTCGGAAATGCAATTTGACACCCGCTCACGACGTGTCCGGGTTGAGCGCCAGCCGCGCAAAATAATGCGTGTCGGCAAGAATTTCATCCACCTGCCTGACTTCCTCTCCCCGACCTGTCCGGCGCAGCGCATAGGCCCGGCCAAGGCGGAGCGGGGAGAAGCGGCGTGACAAGCCGGCCGCGCGGCGCGCCTTCCAGCGAGCAAAGCGGAGGGCCTGTTTCGGCAGGTTTTCGAGGGCGCGACCCAGCGCTTCGATCCGCTGGCCGAGGCGGCTTGCGTTGACCTGCCCTCCCGATGCGCGGCGGGAAGGCAAAGGCGGCGGCGAGTTGCGGTTGAGCGACAGGATGCGAGGCGTGCAGCTGTTGCTGCGGCGGCGCCGGTTGAACGGCCGGAAGGGCGGATCGAACAGCGGCAGGCTGACTAGGCGCGACGGTGGCCGGGCGTCCGGCATCCTGACGCCCCAGGGCACGACGATGCCGGTGCCGCGGCCGGGGCGGACATAGACCGACCTCCGCTTCTTCCTGGGCTTGGCCTTTCGGGGCGGAGGCAGCGTGACGGTGAGGCCTTGCGCGGCGATGATGATCAGCCTGCGCGCGGCAGCTTCGGCGGGACGCAACAGGCGGAGAACCGCGCGGTAGGTGCGGCGGGGCAGGGTGGGCGCAACCCCCTCACCACGTTCGGCTAACGTCTCGGCTTCGCCTCGCCGAGCCGAACCATTCTCACCCTCGCCGGGAGAGGTAAGGCCGGCGCGCAGTCCGGCCAGGGCTACGAGCGTGGCCAGCACCTCCCGCAGCATCCGCCCTTGCTTTTCGACCACTCCTTGCCAGTCCATCGCACGTCCCCGCCAAACCTCGCAGAGTGTAGTGGCGGCTTGTGGGGACGTGGATGGAATTTCTGAAGGAAAGGGCATTTGGTGGAGCGCGCTCCCTTCTCCCCTTGTGGGAGAAGGTGCCCCAAAGGGGCGGATGAGGGGTGCTGCGTGGAGTGCCAGGATGCAGAGAAATGCCGACAGCATGGAACTCTGTCCACGTCTCACTCCGTCCAACACCCCTCATCCGTCTCGGCGCTACGCGCCGATCCACCTTCTCCCACAAGGGGAGAAGGGAGCGCGCGCAACTTGCCCGGTATCGTCACTTATGTGGAGTCTAGGCAGTGGAAGCCAATCAGGCGGTTGTGCGTTTCTACTCCCCGTCCGGCTCCCAGCCGTAGAGCCAGTCGAGGTCGGCGGCCAGGCGCTTGGGGCCGCGCGCCTTCAGGAACAGGTCGCGCGCCACAGCCACCGGGCCGGATGCATGCCAAGCGAATTCGTTCAGCCGGCCGCGCCGCGCGACCGAAATGACCCGGGCGCGCCTCGCGGCTTCGTAGCGCTGCAGGGCGATCGCGATCGCGTCCGGTTGCGCGGCGACATTCTGGGCGAGCACGTAGGCGTCTTCGATCGCGCTGGCAGCCCCTTGCGCCGCGAAGGGCGTCATCGCATGCGCCGCGTCGCCGATCAGCGCCAGCCCCTGCGGCAGTGTCCATTGCGTCGTCGGATCCACGGTATGGATCGGCCAGGCCGTCCATTGTCCGGATTCGCGGATCATGCGCAGCAGGCGGCCGTCGGCGCCACGCAGGGCCGAGAGCAGTGCGTCGGGGGTGCGCCGTTCGGACCAGTTGCGCTCCATCGCCTTGCCGCGGGTGAAGGCGACCAGATTGATGGCGGAGCCGGCGCGGATCGGGTAGGCGACCATGTGCGCCTGCGAATGGAGAAACGTCGTCACCAGGTTGCGGTCGGCGAAGCCCTCAAGGGCCGCATAGGCGACGCCGTCGGTCCGGATCGTAGCCCGCCAGGCGTTGCGCCCGACGAAATGGCTCTCGCCGCTGCCTGCCAGTGCCCGCAGCGACGACCAGACCCCGTCCGCGCCGACGAGCAGCCGGCCGCCGACTTCCCGGACAGCGCCATCGACGTCGATCGACGCCGTCACGCCCATCGGGTGGAACGCGGCGTCGCGAACCGTGGCGCCTGTGGTGATCTCGATGTCCGGGACGCGCCTCGCCTGCGCCAGCAAGGCCCCATGCAGGTCGGCCCGGTGCAGGACGAAATAGGGGGCCTTCCAGCGCGCCTCGGCGTCCGAACCGAGGGGCACCCTGGCGATTTCGCGCAGCGAGTCGGCGCGGCGCAGCACCACGGCCTCAGGTCGGACAGAGACCGGTCGAAGAGCGTCGAGAACGCCGAGCCTGGCCAGAAGCCGCGTGGCGTTGGGCGATAGCTGAAGCCCGGCGCCGAACTCATGCAGGGCGGGCGCGCGCTCGAACAGCCGGACGGGAAAACCGCGTGCCGCAAAGGCAAGCGCTGCCGTCAGGCCTGCGATGCCGCCGCCAGCGATGATGATCTGGCGCGAGCGCAGCGGGGCGGCATCCGAAATGGACAAGAAGTCAGGCAGCGCGCGGCATGTAGAGGCAGCCGGCCGGCTGGGTCTCGCTTGCCGTCAGGCTCGAATCGTAGCGGTAGAGCGTCGAGCAGTAGGGGCAGACCTTTTCGGTGTCGGCGCCCATGTCCAGAAAGACATGCGGGTGGTCGAAAGGCGGATTGGCCCCGACGCACATGAATTCCTTGACGCCGATCGTGATCGCCGCATGGCCGGCGTCGTTCTGGAAATGGGGAATGGAATGTCCGGCCATCGAAATCTCCGCATCGCTCGCATCGTTTGCGTGATGCCCAGCGTTTGGCCCAACTCTTGGCCCTTTGCAAGTCTTGGCGCTTTGCAAGGCGGATGAAATCATACTGTCGCAAATGCCTGTCAGGAAGAAACAAAGCCGTCTATTGATGGCGCCAGCATGGGAGCCGGCAGAAGCCGGGCAGCGCGACGATGAACGAACACACTTCCGTTTCGACAGAATTTGCGGGCGAGCCCGTCACGGCCGCCGGAACCGGCGTCGGCGATCCCGACCGCTACGTGAACCGCGAATTCTCCTGGCTGCAGTTCAACCGCCGCGTCCTCGAGGAATCGCAGAATTCGAGCCATCCGCTGCTGGAGCGGGTGCGGTTCCTGTCGATCTCGGCCGCCAATCTCGACGAGTTCTTCATGGTCCGCGTCGCGGGCCTGGCCGGCCAGGTGCGCGAAGGCATCACCACCAAGAGCGCCGACGGCCGCACGCCGGAGCAGCAGCTCGAACAGCTGTTGCGCGAGGTCGCCCGCCTGCAGCACGACCAGCAGGTCAGCCTGTCGCTGCTGTTCGGCCTGCTGGAGAACGCCCGCATCGAGGTGGTGCGCGGCGAAAACCTCTCCAAGGAAGAGCGCGCCTGGCTGGAGACGCATTTCCTCGAAACCATCTACCCAGTGCTGACGCCGCTGTCGATCGATCCGGCGCACCCGTTCCCGTTCATTCCGAACCTCGGCTTCTCGATCGCGCTGCAACTGAAGCACAAGCGCAATGGCGAGCAGATGATCGCGCTCTTGCGCCTGCCGGTGGCGCTTCGCCGCTTCATCCGCCTGCCGGACCAGCGCGACTGCGTGCGGTTCGTGCGGCTGGAAGACACCGTGTCGATGTTTATCGGCCAGCTGTTTCCCGGCTACGACATGTTGGGCTGGGGAACGTTCCGGCTCATTCGCGACTCGGACATCGAAATCGAGGAAGAAGCCGAAGACCTCGTGCGGGTTTTCGAAAGCGCGCTGAAGCGCCGCCGCCGCGGCTCGGTGATCCGCATCGAGTTCGATCACGAGTTGCCCGAAGCGCTGCGCGACTTCGTCTCGACCGAACTGGGCGTCCCGACCAACCGCATCTCGATCATCGACGGGCTGCTGGCCGTGAACCAGATCTCCGAGATCGTTTCGGTTGCCCGTGACGACCTGAAGTTCAAGCCATACAATCCGCGCTTCCCCGAGCGCATCCGTGAGCATGCCGGCGACTGCTTCGCCGCGATCCGCGAGAAGGACATCGTCGTCCACCACCCTTACGAATCCTTCGACGTCGTCGTGCAGTTTCTGCGCCAGGCGGCGGCCGACCCGGATGTTGTCGCGATCAAGCAGACGCTCTACCGCACCTCCAACGACAGCCCGATCGTCCGCGCGCTGATCGACGCCGCCGAGGCTGGCAAATCGGTGACCGCGCTGATCGAGCTGAAGGCCAGGTTCGACGAAGAGGCCAATATCCGCTGGGCGCGCGATCTGGAGCGCGCCGGCGTGCAGGTGGTGTTCGGCTTCGTCGAGTTGAAGACCCACGCGAAAATGTCGCTGGTGGTGCGGCGCGAGGACCAGAAGCTGCGCAGCTATGTGCACCTGGGCACGGGCAACTATCACCCGATCACGGCGCGGATCTACACCGACCTGTCCTACTTCACCGTCGACCCGCTGGTCGCCCGCGACGTGGCTCAGCTGTTCAACTTCATCACCGGCTATGCCGAGCCGGCGGAGGAGATGCGCATCGCGGTATCGCCCTTCACAATGCGCAGCCGCATCCTCAAGCATGTCGCTGACGAGATCGGCCACGCCAAGGCAGGCCGGCCGGCGCAGATCTGGATGAAGATGAATTCGCTGGTCGATCCGCAAGTGATCGATTCGCTCTACGAGGCGAGCCAGGCCGGCGTCGAGATCGACCTGATCGTGCGTGGCATCTGCTGCCTGCGGCCCCAGGTGCCGGGTCTGTCGGACAATATCCGCGCCAAGTCGATCATCGGCCGCTTCCTCGAGCACAGCCGCATCTACTGCTTCGGCAATGGCCACGGCCTGCCGTCGGACGAGGCGATCGTCTATATCGGCTCGGCCGACATGATGCCGCGCAACCTCGACCGGCGCGTTGAACTGATGGTTCCGCTGACCAACGGCACGGTTCACGAACAGGTGCTGGGCCAGATCATGCTCGGAAACATTATGGACAATCAGCAGAGTTTCGACGTATTGCCAGACGGCACCTCCCGCCGCATGACGCGCGAGGAGGGCGAGGAACCGTTCAACGCGCAGGAATATTTCATGACGAATCCGAGCCTGTCCGGGCGTGGTGACTCACTGAAATCCCATGCACCGAAGCGAATCGCGCAGCACAAGCGGCGCGCCAAGGCAAAGGCATCCTCATCCGCATGATCGGCGCCTCCCAGGGGCGGTTGCAGGACCGCCGACCGGTGTCGATCATCGACATCGGCTCAAACTCGATTCGTCTCGTGATCTACGAAGGCATCGCACGCTCGCCGACCGTCCTCTTCAACGAGAAGATGCTGGCGGGGCTTGGCCGCGGCATCGTCTCGACCGGCAAGCTCGATCCGGAAGCCGTGCTGCGCTCGATGGAGGAATTCCGCCGCTTCCGCGCGCTGTCCGAGCAGGCCGGCGCCGAGCAGCTCTATGTCATCGCGACCGCCGCCGCCCGCGAGGCGGTCAACGGACCGGAATTCATCGCCAGGGCCGAGGAGATTCTCGGTGTCGACATCCGCGTCCTGACCGGCAAGGAGGAGGCCTATTACTCGGCGCTGGGCGTCATCTCGGGCTTTCATCCTGCCGACGGCATTGCCGGCGACCTCGGCGGCGGCAGTCTCGAAGTCGTCGATGTCAGGGGCGAGTCGATCGGCGGGGGCATCACGCTGCCGCTGGGCGGCCTGCGGCTCGACGACATGTCGAAGGGCTCGATCGCGGAAGCGGCCAAGATCATCCGGCAGGAGTTGAAGCGCGCGACGGTTCTCGAAGGCGGGGCAGGGCGCACCTTCTACTGCGTCGGCGGCACGTGGCGAAACCTGGCCCGCCTGCACATGGCGGCGTCAAATTATCCGCTTTCGGTCATGCATCACTACGAAATGAATGTCGAAGGCTCGTCGAACTTCCTGAAGCAGGTTGCGCGCGGCGAAATCGAGAAGATGAAGGGCATCGAGCGGGTCTCCAAGAGCCGCCGTGCGCTGCTCGCCTACGGCGCCGCGGTGCTGCAGGAGATCATCCGCGTCATGAAGCCGGGCAAGATCGTCGTGTCGGCGCTGGGCGTCCGCGAGGGCTTCCTCTATTCGCTGCTGTCGCCGGCCGAACAGCGCACGGACCCGCTGATCTCGGCGTCGGAGGAACTGGCCTTGCTGCGGGCGCGGTCGGTGACGCATGCGCATGAACTGGCGGAATGGACCGGTCATTCCTTTGCCGCCTTCGGCATCGACGAGACCGACGACGAGGCGCGCTATAGGCGCGCCGCCTGCCTGCTCGCCGATATCGGCTGGCGGGCGCACCCTGAATATCGCGGCGTGCAGTCGCTGAACATCATTGCGCACGCGTCGTTCATCGGCGTCGACCATCCGGGCCGCGCCTTCATCGCGCTGGCCAATCTCTACCGGCACGAGGGCCTGCTCGACGACAGCGCCGTGCCGGAGATCATCAAGCTCGCGCCGCCGCGCTATGTCGAGCGCGCCAGGCTGCTGGGCGCCATGCTGCGCGTCGTCTACCTGCTGTCGGCGTCGATGCCGGGCATCATCCCGCGACTGCGCTGGGACAAGCAGGACGATGGATCGCTGTCGCTTGTCGTGCCGGCTTCGCATGCCAATCTGGTCGGCGAGCGCCCTTCGGGACGTATCGCGCAGTTGGGGCGGATTACGGGCAAGACGCTGAGGATTGCCGTTGGGGACTGAAATGGCGGCGTCTGCGGCCTGATCAGGGCTCGAAGATGCCGATACGGCGGTTTTCGAATCGGATCGCCAGTTCGCCACGGATCAGCTTCAGCGCCTTTTCACCGAACACTTCGCGCCGCCAGCCGGTCAGCGCCTCGACATCCGCCTCTTCGCCCTCGGCGGCGATGCGGTCGATGTCCTCGCTGTTGGCGATGATTTTTGGCGCGACGCCCTCCTTCTCGGCGACGATGCGCAAGAGCACCTTCAGGATTTCGGAAGCAGCGTTTGCCCCTTCGCTGGCCGACGTCTGGCGCGGGATCTTCGGCAGGTCGTCCTTGGGAATGGCCAGCGCCGCATTGACCGCCGCGAGCATGCCGGCCGCCGTCGACGAGCGCTCCCAGCCCTTGGGGATCGAGCGCAGCCGCGACAGGGCGGCGGCGTCCTTCGGCTGCTGCTGCGCGATCTCGTAGATCGCGTCATCCTTGATGACACGGCCGCGCGGCACGTTGCGCTCGCGCGCTTCGCGTTCGCGCCAGGCGGCGACCTGCTGCAGCACGGCGAGTTCGATCGGCTTGCGCAGCCGCATCTTCAGCCGCGTCCAGGCGTTTTCGGGATGCAGGTCGTAGGTCTCACGCGAAGTGAGTACCTCCATCTCCTCGTTGACCCAGTCCTGGCGATTGCGCGACTCGAGCTTTTCCTTGAGGTGGCGGTAGACTTCGATCAGGTAGGTGACGTCGGCCAGCGCGTATTCGAGCTGCTTGTCCGACAGCGGCCGGTGGCGCCAGTCGGTGAAGCGCGACGACTTGTCGAGCTGCGTACCGGTGATCCGCTGCACCAGCTGGTCGTAGGACACGCTGTCGCCGAAGCCGCAGACCATCGCGGCGATCTGGGTGTCGAACACCGGATGCGGGATGAGGCCGCCGAGATGGAAGACGATTTCGATGTCCTGCCGTGCGGCGTGAAACACCTTCAGCACCTTCTCGTTGGCCATCAGCTCGAAGAAGGGGGCGAGGTCGAGGCCAGGGGCCAGCGGATCCACGAGCGCCGTCACATCGGGCGACGCCATCTGGATCAGGCAGAGCTCCGGCCAGAACGTCGTCTCGCGGATGAACTCGGTGTCGATGGTGATGAATTCCGACCGGGCAAGCTGCTCCAGGACGGTTTCAAGTTCTTGCTGAGTCGAGATCAATTGCATGGACGGACTTCTGGCGGCGGGACTGATCCTGTCCTTTCAGTCCGCAGGTCGTTCGTCAAGCGACGAGGGCGTGCGGATCAGTCACGCGGCTTCTTCCCGCGTTTCGGACGCCCGGCAAGCCGCGCAAAAACCGTCGAGGTGCGCAGCAGCGCAACGAACCGCCCGCGACGCTCCGCCGGCACGCCGGAGCGCGCCTGCATCCGGTAGACGATGATGACGATGAAGATCACATAGACGACGGCGTTGAAGATGAAGAGCGCGCTCGGGCCGTATCGCTCCATCGCAAACGATGACGCCACCGGGCCGCCGATCGCGCCGACGGAGTAAAACAGCATCAGCGCCGCGTTCAGCATGACGAATTCGCTGGGCGCCGCGCGATCGTTGGCATGCGCCGCGCACAGCGAGAACATCGGCATCGCGAAACAGCCGAAGACGAAGACATAGGCGAAATTGGCGATTGGCGTCAGGCCCGCCAGGAAGGCGATGGCGAGCGCCGCGGCTGTCGACAGCGCCGCCGTGACCAGGATCACCGAGCGCCGGTCCCAGCGGTCCGAGAGATAGCCCAGCGGATACTGCATCGCCGCGCCGCCGATGATGCCGGCGCTGACGAAGGTGACGACATCGGTGACCGACATGCCGATTTCCTCGGCATAGACGGGCGACAGCGTGCGGAACGAGGAATTGGTGACGCCGACCGCGATGCAACCGATCGCCGCCAGCGGCGAGATTGCCCAGGCGCGGCGCAGGTCGAGCTTGATGTCGTCGGGGGCTGTCGGATTGGTGCGGTCGCCGAGCGACACGGGGACCAGCGACAGCGTGATCATGATCGACATCAGCGCGAAAACCGCGAACCCGTCGATGCCGACCACTGGGATGATGAACTGCGCTCCGGTGACGGCGCCGATGTCGACGACGCGGTAGATCGCCAGGACGCGCGCCCGGTTCTCGTTGGAGACGCCCGAATGCAGCCAGCTTTCCATGACGGTGAACAGGCCGGCGAAGGCGAAGCCGGAGATGAAGCGCACGCCCGACCAGACGATCGGGTCGATGAACAGAACCAGGATCAGCGTTCCCGCCGATGCGATGGCCGCCAGCGATGCGAAGGAGCGGACATGGCCGACCTCACGCATCATCGGCGTGATGGCGAAACACCCGAGCAGGAAGCCTGCGAAATAGAACGTACCCATCAGTCCGATGGTCGAGGGCGAAAAGCCCTCCTGCGCGCCGCGCAGCGCAATCAGCGTGCCTTGCAGGCCGTTGCCGCCGAGCAGGATGCCGGCGGCGAGCAACAGCGGGATCAGGGGGCGGATGGAGGACAAGGCGACTCGCGGACGACGGAGTATGATTTTCTATACGGGCGCGGGTGGCGCCGCGCCACCCGCAGGAGACCCCGGCAACTGGGCCAGATTTGCCGCCAACCCGCCGATCGGGTAGACTGGCGGCGAAGGAGAGATCGTCATGGTGACCCTGACCATTTCATTGCCGGACACGATGAAAGACTGGCTCGATGAGCAGATCGAGGATGGCGAATATGCGACCGCCAGCGACTATCTGAGCGACCTGGTGCGGCGCGATCGCGAAGAACGCATCTCGGATCACGATGAGCGGTTGGAGGACTTGCGCCGCATCGTCGACGAATCGATCGCCAGCGGCATCAGCACGCGGACCGTAGAAGACCGGATCGCTGAGGGTGACCGGATCGTACGCGAGCGCGGTTTTCTAAATGACTAGCTATCGCGTCAGCAAGCGCGCTGACGCAAATCTCACCAGCATATACATCTACGGGTTGAAGCATTTTGGCCGTCCGAGAGCAGTTGCCTATCAGTTCGAGTTTGAGGACTGCTTCGCCATGCTGGCGCAGCACCCCCGAAGCGGCCGCACCTCGCCGACGATCCGGCCCGGCCTAAGGCGTCACGAGCATGGCAGCCACGTGATCCTCTATCGCGAGGAGACCGACGGCATCCTGATCGTCGCCGTCCTGCACCGCCGGGGCATTCGCGGCCTGAAGCTCTGAACGCCGCTTCTTCTTGACAAAACGCGCCGTTGATGCGCTTTTCCCGCGACTTTTCGGGCCGCCTCGGTTGGTCCCGCACAATCCCTGAATTGGAATTCTTGCCATGCATCGCTATCGCAGCCACACCTGCGCCGCCCTCCGCACCACGGACGTTGGCGCGAATGTCCGTCTTTCCGGCTGGGTCCACCGGGTGCGCGACCATGGCGGCCTGCTGTTCATCGACCTGCGCGACCATTACGGCGTGACCCAGATCGTCGCCGACCCGGATTCGCCAGCGTTCAAGACCGCCGAGACGGTGCGCGGCGAGTGGGTGATCCGCGTCGACGGCGCGGTCAAGGCGCGCATGGCCGAGACCATCAACAAGAACCTGCCGACCGGCGAGATCGAGATTTTTGCCGGCGAGATCGAGGTCCTGTCGGCGGCGAAGGAACTGCCGCTTCCGGTGTTCGGCGAGCCCGAATACCCGGAAGACATCCGCCTCAAATACCGCTTCCTCGACCTGCGCCGCGACACGCTGCACAAGAACATCGTCCAGCGCACGAAGATCATTTCCGAGATGCGCAAGCGCATGGAGACGGCCGGCTTCACCGAATTCTCGACGCCGATCCTGACCGCTTCGTCGCCAGAAGGCGCGCGCGACTTCCTGGTGCCGTCGCGCATCCATCCCGGCACGTTCTACGCCCTGCCGCAGGCGCCGCAGCAATACAAGCAGCTGATCATGATCAGCGGCTTCGATCGCTATTTCCAGATCGCGCCCTGCTTCCGCGACGAGGACCCGCGGCTCGACCGCCTGCCGGGCGAATTCTACCAGCTCGACCTGGAGATGAGCTTCGTCGAGCAGGACGATGTCCTGTCGACGATGGAGCCGGTGATGCGCGGGGTGTTCGAGACGTTCGCCAATGGCAAGCCGGTGACGCAGAACTTCCGTCGCATTCCCTATGACGAGGCGATCCGCACCTACGGCTCCGACAAGCCGGACCTGCGCAACCCGATCGAGATGCAGAACGTCTCCGGGCATTTTGCGGGCTCGGGCTTCAAGGTGTTCGCCGGCATCCTGGCGAACGATCCGAAGGCCGAGGTGTGGGCGATTCCGGCCAAGACGGGCGGCTCCAGAGCTTTCTGCGACCGGATGAACTCCTGGGCGCAGGGCGAGGGCCAGCCGGGCCTCGGCTACATCTTCTGGCGAAAGGAAGGCGACAAGATCGAGGGCGCCGGCCCGATCGCCAAGAACATCGGCGAGGAGCGCACCGAGGCGCTGCGCGTCCAGCTTGGACTCGGCGATGGTGATGCAGCCTTCTTCGTCGCTGGCGATCCGGCGAAGTTCTACAAGTTTGCGGGCGCGGCCCGGACCCGCGCCGGCGAGGAACTGAACCTCGTCGACCGCGACCGGTTCGAACTGTGCTGGATCGTCGACTTCCCGTTCTTCGAATGGGACGAGGACAACAAGAGGATCGACTTCGCCCACAACCCGTTCTCGATGCCGCAGGGTGGCATTGACGCGCTGAACGGGGCGGAGCCGCTCGGCATCAAGGCGTTCCAGTACGACATGGTCTGCAACGGCTTCGAGATCGCGTCCGGCGGCATCCGCAACCATCTGCCGGAAACGATGGTCAAGGCGTTCGAGATGGTCGGGCTGTCGCGCGAGACGGTTGAGGAGCGCTTCGGCGCGCTCTACCGCGCGTTCCAGTTTGGCGCGCCGCCGCATGGCGGCATGGCCGCCGGCGTCGACCGCGTCGTGATGCTCTTGGTCGGCGCGAAGAACCTGCGCGAGATCACCATGTTCCCGATGAATCAGCAGGCCTACGACCTGCTGATGAACGCGCCGTCGGAAGTCGGCTCGACGCAGTTGAACGAGCTTTCGCTGCGGGTGGTGGCGCCGAAGCCGAAAGCGTAGGGGCTCAGCGTCGTCATCCCGGGAGCCGAAGGCTACCCGGGACCCATTTTTCTCGGCCAATAGCGTAAATTGATCAATGGCATAAGCCAATGGATCCCGGCTCGCCTTCGGCGTCCGGGATGACGCCGTGTGGGATGGGTTGGTATGTCGCCCACAGAGATCAAGGGTTCTTCACCGCCGTCTCCCTGGCCCAGAGGCGGAGTTTGCGGCAGGCTTTGGCGAAGTCGTCGACCGTGTCGTCTGCATCCAGAATGAACAGGCCCTCGTCGGCATCGGTCTCGACGCCAGCCTTGAGGAACAGCGGCGCGGCGTTGGCGGTGAAGCCGATGAACTTGCAGTGGGCGAAGGCGTCGGCGACGAAGTCACGCGCCGCAGCTTCGTTCGCCAGCCGCTCGGCCCCGGTGTCCGACAGGAGCACGGCGACCGCATCGAACAGGACTGACGGTCCGCCGTCGATCATGTGCTTGCCCTCGATCCAGGCGCCGTCCGAGGCTTCGACGCCGCCGATTTTCGGCGCGATCACCTCGACCACCGCGCCGGCCTTCTCGAACGCCGCCTGCAACTTCTTGAACAGCGCGGCATCGACGCCGTCGCTGACAAGCACGCCGAGCTTGCGGCCTTCAAAACTGTCAGGCCCGTTCTTGATGATCGACAGGGCGTCGGACGCGTCGAGGTCGTCGCGCGGCGTCACGGCGGCGTCGGCGGGCTTCGGCAGTTTCCGGATGCCGAGCTTTTCCGCGACGTTGGCGGCGAGGCCCTCGTCGATGTTGAGCAGATGCGACACCATCCGCTCGCGGATGGCCACGGTCTCTACCTTCGACAGTTCGAAGGTCAGCGCCATGGCGATGTGGCGCTGCTCGGGCACGGTCTGGCTGATGAAGAACTGCCGAGCCTGGCTGTAATGGTCGGCGAAGGTCTCGGAACGCAGCCGCCGCTTCTGGCCGTCTTCAGCGCCCGCAAAGGAGCGGAAGCCGCGCTTGGGGTCTTCGCGCGGACCTTCGCCGAACGAGTTCGGCTGATAGTTCACGCGGCCCACCGGGTTGCGCATCGCCATGTGGCCGTCCTGCTGGAAATGGTGAAACGGACATTTCGGCGCGTTGATCGGAATATGGGTAAAGTTGGTGCTGCCAAGCCGTTTGATCTGGGTGTCGAGATAGGAGAAGTTGCGGCCCTGCAGCAGCGGATCATTGGAGAAGTCGATGCCGGGCGGGACGTTCTGCGTCATGAACGCGACCTGCTCTGTCTCGGCGAAGAAATTGTCCGGCATCCGGTCGAGCACGAGACGGCCGACGGGGATCGGCTTCAGCACTTCCTCGGGGATGAGCTTGGTCGGGTCGAGTATGTCGAAGTCGAACGAATCGGCGAACTCCTGGTCGAACAGCTGGACCTGCAGTTCCCATTGAGGGAAATTGCCGGACTGGATCGCGTTCCACAGGTCGCGGCGGTGGAAATCCGGATCGGCGCCGTTGATCTTCACGGCCTCGTTCCAGACGACAGACTGCAGGCCGAGCTTCGGCTTCCAGTGGAACTTGACGAAGGTCGATTCTTCCTTGGCGTTCAGGAAGCGGAAGGTGTGGACGCCGAACCCTTCCATGAAGCGGAAGGAGCGCGGAATGGCGCGGTCGGACATGACCCACATGATCATGTGCATGCTTTCGGGCGTCAGCGAGATGAAGTCCCAGAAATTGTCGTGCGCGGACGCGGCCTGCGGGAAGGCGCGGTCGGGCTCTTCCTTCACCGCGTGGACCATGTCGGGGAACTTGATGGCGTCCTGGATGAAGAAGACCGGGATATTGTTGCCGACGAGATCCCAGTTGCCTTCCTGCGTGTAGAGCTTGACGGCGAAGCCGCGCACGTCACGGGCGAGATCGGCCGAGCCCTTCGAGCCGGCGACCGTGGAGAAGCGGACGAAGGCCGGGGTCTTCTCGCCGGCGCGCTGGAAAATGTCGGCGCGGGTGTATTTGGCGAGCGATTCATAGGTTTCGAAATAGCCGTGCGCGCCGTAGCCGCGGGCGTGGACGACGCGCTCGGGAATGCGCTCGTGGTCGAAATGGAAGATCTTTTCGCGGAAGTGGAAATCTTCCAGCACGGTCGGGCCGCGCGCGCCGATCTTCAGCGAGTTCTGGTCGTCGGAGATCGGAACGCCGTGCGCCGTGGTCAGAATGTCGGTGTCGCCATCGGCATGCTGGTGCAGTTCGCCGCCTTCTCCGCGATGAAGCCTCTGGTCGTGAATCGTTGCGGTTTTTCCGGAAGAGCTGGGTGTCTTGGCCATCTGATTCCTTGCCCCGTGGGTCATTGATGAGCCTCTAACCGCAATCGGCTGCCGAACGTTCCGGGGATTGAAAAAGAAACCGGCCAGCATCCCGTCGCAGGGCCAAGGGCGTGATCCGTCGGGCGCAGGGAAGGCCGGTGCGGCATGGAAGCGTGGATAGCCGCTGCGGCGGGCTTCCGCTGGATCATTGTGCAGTGCAGCAACGATTGCCGCACGACTGCGTTGATGCCTGCAAGCTGATGCCAGCCGCTTGCGTGAAAGGCAGTTCATGAGAAGCATTTCCGACACGATGGCCCGGCTTGCCGCCATGAAGGCGCGGTCTGGAGCGTTCCAGGCGCAGGGCGGCCAGGACCGGCTGGCGGACCTGACAGGGTTCGGATCGAATCCGGGGGCGCTGCGCGCGCGGACCTACGTCCCGGCCGGGCTTGCAGCCGGTGCGCCGCTGGTCGTGGTGCTGCACGGCTGCACGCAGAACGCGGCTGGATACGATCAGGGTTCTGGATGGTCGCAAATGGCCGATCAGCATGGCTTCGCGCTGCTGTTTCCGGAGCAGCAGCGGATGAACAACGCCAATCTGTGCTTCAACTGGTTCGTAGCCGAGGACATTCGCCGCGACGGCGGCGAGGTGCTGTCGATCCGGCAGATGATCGACGCGATGGCGGCGGAGCACGGCATCGACCGGGCCAGAATTTTCGTCACCGGCCTGTCGGCCGGCGGCGCAATGGCCGCGGCGCTGCTGGCGACCTATCCGGACGTCTTCGCGGGCGGGGCGGTCATCGCCGGCCTGCCATTTGGCAGCGCCACGACCATCCCCCAGGCATTCGACCGCATGCGCGGGCAAGGCATGCCGGATGCAAAGGCGCTGCAGGGCAAACTGCTGGATGCTACCGATCATCAGGGACCCTGGCCGACCGTGTCGATCTGGCAAGGCACGGCCGACGCAACGGTTGCTCCGGCGAACGCCGATGCGCTGTTGTCGCAATGGGCCAAGGTGCATGGGCTTTTGGCGGCGCCGCGGGTGGAGACCGTCGACGGCCAGAGCCGCAAGGTTTGGACGGACGCGCAGGGGCGCGACGTGCTGGAACTGATCTCGATCGCCGGGATGGGCCACGGCACGCCGCTCGACACATCAGTTGGCGGCCAGGCCATGCCGTTCATGATCGACGCCGGCATTTCCTCGACGGATCACATCGCGGCCTTCTGGGGCATCGCGTCGGCAACGCGTGCTCAGGAGCAGCCGGCAAAGGCCCAGGCGACAAAACAGTCGAAGCCGCTCGATGGCGAGATCCTTGCGCCTGAGCGGCCTGATGCGCGCCGCGAGCACGCCCAGTCGGCAACAACTGCCGCCGACCCGGCCAAGACGAGGATTGCCAAGGTGATCGACGACGCCCTGCGCGCCGCCGGCCTGCTGCGGTAGTCGGCGGAGTTACTCCGCCGCTTCCTCATTGGCCGTCACCGTCACGCCCAACTGCGCCGGGATGCCCTGCGGCGCGGTCATGGCGCTCATGCCGACCATCATGAAGGGCACGGGCGCTGCCGGCTCGGCCTTGATCTCGAAGCTTTTCGGATCGGTGACGAACTTGGCGACCTCGGCCGAGACCATGGCGGCGAACTCCGGCGTGACATACTGGCCCATCACCATCGGCAGGACCATCTGCGCCATCGGCGCCATGTCGGACCGCTTCATCTTCTGCATGTCGGCGGCGAAGTCGAGCGCGCGCCCGGCCAGCGCATCGTCATCGTAGCGGATCGTCGCGCCGGCGAAGGTCAGCTGCTGCATCAGGCCCATCACGGCCATGCCGGCTGCCTGCTTCTGCTCCTCGGTCGCGTTGATCATGCCCTTCTGCATGTCGCGCATCGCCTTGAGGAATTCCGCGGTGTAGCCGGAAATGTCGAAGCTGATGCCGAGCGTGCCGGCGTTCTCGATCGTGAAGTCCATCTGCTCGAGCGAGAAATCACCGTCCGCGAGCGACCAGTCGCCGGCCATCTCGAACGTGCCTTTCGGCTTTGCGAGGCCGAGCGCGTTTGCCATGCCGATCGTCTGCGGGTCGCCGGATGCGGTCAGGTCGGCGGTGAAGGCGTCGGCGCTGCCGGTGAAGGAGAACGACTTGCCCCCGTCGCCCTTCTCGATCTCGTAGTTGAGCCCGGTCATGTTGAAGAGCTGCTTGCCGTCCTTGACGACAGTGACACTGTCGACGTCGAGCGAATCGAAGAAACCGGACTCGCTGACGATGTCGGTGGAGGTGGGCGAGGGCAGCACCGCGCCGGCGATCGACAGGCCCTCCATCGTGACGGTCGCCCCCTCGCTCACGGTCTCGTATTTCGGCATCGCCAGCGTCTCGACGACATAGTCGCCATTGGCGCTCTCCTCGATGCCGTCGAAGGAAATATCGCCAAGCTTGATCGGCTCCGGGCTGGAGCTGTCCTTGGCCGTGACGCCGCGCATCACCACATCCGCGCCGGAACTGTCGATCGCTGTCCACGACACGACCACGCCCTGGCCTTCCATCAGGGCCTTGAAGCGCGCCCCGACGTCTTCCCCCTCCACGGCGCCGGCCGCGGACAGGGCGAAGGTCGAAATGGCGGAGGCGAGAACGAGCTTGGCGGACGAGCGGGCGAACATGGGAAACTCCGTGATGGATTGCGGCTGCGTTGGCCAGCCGGACTGAGAGGGACATAGGCGGCGGAGCGCGTCGAAATTGTGGCGCGAACTGACGCTGCGGAATGTCGCCGCTCCGGCGCGAGACTAAGCCTTTCGGCCACGGCTTGTCGAGTGCGGCCCTTGCAGCGAATCACGCGCTCACGTACGCGAAACCATGGGAAAAAGCGTGATTCCGCCCAGCTCAGGCGGCGAAGACCACATCGAGAGCGTGGACCTGAAGAAGGCGCTGGAAGAACGCTATCTGGCGTATGCGCTGTCCACCATCATGCACCGCGCGCTGCCCGACGTGCGCGACGGGCTGAAGCCGGTGCACCGGCGCATCATGCACGCGATGCGGCTGCTGCGGCTCGACCCCGGCCAGGGTTTTGCCAAATGCGCCCGCATCGTCGGCGACGTGATGGGCAAGTTCCACCCGCATGGCGACCAGTCGATCTACGACGCGCTGGTGCGCCTCGCGCAGGATTTCGCGGTGCGCTATCCGCTGGTCGACGGCCAGGGCAATTTCGGCAACATCGATGGCGATGCGGCGGCGGCCATGCGCTACACCGAAGCGCGGATGACCGAGGCGGCGACGGCGCTGCTGGAAGGCATCACCGAAGACGCGGTCGACTTCCGCCCGACCTACAACGAGGAGGACGAGGAGCCGGTGGTGCTGCCCGGCGCCTTCCCGAACCTGCTCGCCAATGGCTCGAGCGGAATCGCGGTCGGCATGGCGACGTCGATCCCGCCGCACAACGCCTTTGAACTCTGCAACGCAGCGCTGAAGCTGATCGAGCAGCCGGATTCGTCGGTCACCGACCTGATGTCGATGACGGCCGAGGATGGCCTCGTGCAGGGGCCGGATTTCCCGACCGGCGGCATCATCATCGACGACCGGGCCTCGATCATCGATGCCTACGAGACCGGCCGCGGCGGCTTCCGGCTGCGCGCGCGCTGGGTGCAGGAAGACCAGGGCAGGGGAACCTGGAACATCGTCGTCACCGAAATCCCCTACCAGGTGCAGAAGTCGAAGCTGATCGAGAAGATCGCCGACCTGCTGGTGAACAAGAAGCTGCCGCTGCTGGAGGATGTGCGCGACGAAAGCGCCGAGGACATCCGTGTCGTGCTGGCGCCGAAGAGCCGCACGGTCGATCCCGCGATCCTGATGGAATCGCTGTTCAAGCTGACCGAGCTCGAGACGCGCTTTCCCCTCAACATGAACGTGCTGTCGCGCGGCAAGGTGCCGAACGTGCTGTCGCTGCGCGGCGTGCTGAAGGAATGGCTGGAGCACCGCAAGGATGTGCTGGTGCGCCGCTCGAAACACCGGTTGGGCGATATCGACAGGCGGCTGGAAGTGCTCGCCGGCTACCTGATCGCTTATCTGAACATCGACGAGGTGATCCGCATCATCCGCGAGGAGGACGAGCCGAAGCAGGTGATGATGGCCCGCTGGGACCTGACCGACGCGCAGGCGGAGGCGATCCTCAACATGCGGCTGCGCGCGTTGCGCAAGCTGGAAGAGTTCGAGATCCGCAAGGAACATGACGGACTGTCGGTGGAGAAGGCGCAGATCGAGTCGCTGCTGGCCTCGGAGGCCAAGCAATGGAAGGCGATCCGCTGGCAGGTCGAGCAGACCCGCGACAAGTATTCGCCGGAGAAGAACAAGGCTCTCGGCCCCCGCCGCACGACCTTCGCCGACGCGCCGGAGCATGACGTCTCCGAGATGCACCACGCGATGATCGAGAAGGAACCGGTAACGGTGGTGGTCTCGGAAAAGGGCTGGCTGCGGGCGATGAAGGGGCATCTGGCCGACTTCTCGACTTTGACCTTCAAGGAGGGCGACAAGCTGAAGCTCGCCTTCCACGGGCAGACGACCGACAAGGTGATCGTGTTCACGACCGGCGGCAAGTTCTACACGATCGGCGCCGACCGGCTGCCTGGCGGGCGCGGCCATGGCGAGCCGATCCGCATCATCGTCGACATGGACAACGACCAGGACATCGTCACCGCCTTCGTGCACGACCCCAAGCGAAAGCTGCTGCTGGCGAGCCACGAGGGCTACGGCTTCATGGTGCAGGAGGAGGAGGTCGCCGCCAACACCCGCAAGGGCAAGCAGGTGATGAACATCAAGTCGCCCGACGAGGCGGCGCGGCTGACCTTCGTCGACGGCGACCATGTCGCGATCGTCGGCGAGAACCGCAAGCTGCTGGTGTTCCCGCTCGACCAGGTGCCCGAAATGGCGCGCGGCAAGGGCGTGCGCCTGCAGCGCTTCAAGGATGGCGGCGTGGCGGACGTGAAGACATTTGCGATTGCCGCGGGGCTGACATGGCAGGATTCGGCGGATCGGACCTATACGAAGACGAAGGACGAACTGGCGGAATGGATGGGCGAGCGCGCAGGCGCAGGGCGGATTGCGCCGAAGGGGTTTCCCAGGACTGGGAAGTTTGGGTGATCGGTAGCTCTAAGGTAGCACGGTGACGCCAACCCTTGACGCGGCGGCTATGAGCGCCTTGTCCAACGTCGCCAGCGGAAGGCGGCGTCGCGTGGCCAGCTCCAGATAAGACGCATCGTAGACCGTCAAGCCATAGTCGTCGGCCAGCTTCAGGGTCGCATGCCAGGCGTGCGAAAGGGTCTCCTCGTCGATCTCAACCTTCATTCTCTGCAGGTCGGCGAGAGCCCGGTCACGCATCGCCGTTGTCGTCCTGCCGCGACGAAGCGCCATGGAAAGACTGTTGGCGACTTCCAGAGGCCAGATCATCAGCGCGACCGCTCTTTCGCTCGATGCGCGGTCGAGAACTGCCATGTTGGCCGGCGTACGCTCGTCCACGAGCACCCAGCTCACGGCGATCGAACTGTCGATGACAATGGTCACCTTCGCCCTTCGTCCCTGAACGACAGTATCTCGTCGATGGTAATCGGTGGGTTTAGTGGACCCCGCGCCTCGACCCTCGCGCGGATGCGCTGAGCCGCAGCGCGGGCTTCCGCACGATCGTCCTCAGGCTCGGCCGGCACCAGCTTCGCAATGCGCTTGCCGTCGCGCGTAATGACGATCTCTTCGCCTTGCTCGACGCGGTCGAGCAGGGAACCTAGCGTGTCCTTAGCCTCAAATGCTCCAATTTCCATGGCCACCATCCGGATCTGTTACCTAGAATGTAGCGGACGGGGGCATCCTCAACAAGCTCACGCGCTTGGCTCCACCGCCACCGCCCTTATCTCCACCAGGCCGCCCGGCACGATCAGTTCCGCCGCGCCGACAGCCGTCCACGCGGGGTAGGGCTCGGTCAGGTAGCGCGCCCAGACGCGCATGAAGGTGTCCATATGGGCGGAGATGCCGACATGGTAGGAGGTGATCTCGACGATGTCGGAAAGGTCGGCGCCCGCATCGCGCAGAATGCCGCGCAAGGTTTCGAAGGCGACGGCGAACTGTGCTTCCGGATCCCGCACCGCTTCGAGGGCCGCCAGCGGGACGCCTGCTGAATCTGTGGTTGAGGCAGCGCCGGCAAAGGGTTGAAACGACTCCGTTCGAAGCCCGGCCGGCGTTTCGCCGCCGGGGCTGACGCCGATGATGCCGCAGACATGGATGAAGCCGTTCGCGGCGACCGCCGGAGCGTAGCGCCACTGCTTGTAGACGCCCCTCAGGCCCTCGGGGACGATGGTCCTGCGCATGAAAAATGCCTCCGTGCTCTGCTGAAGATCCAGTTCCGCGGAACATACGTAGATGTGATCGACGCTCTGCGACAACGGTATTCGAAGGTTTTTCAACTGCATGGGCAATCGGCGCGCTTTCCTTAACGGAATTTTCGCACTGCACAACGTTGACTGCGAATGATCGTTCGACTAAATTGAGAATGATCATTCGCAGAAAACAACGCATCTGCCGCCGACAAGGCACGACATGACCGACCAGCAATTCGACTTCGAAACAGTGTTCGATGGGGACCTGCCGCAGTCGCGCGCCGAAAAGCGCTGCGACCGTGTGCAGCGGATCATGGACGCGGCGAAGAACTGCTTCGTGCGGTCGGGTTTCCAGGGCGCGTCGATGCAGCAGATCTGCGCCAAGGCGCGGATGAGCCCCGGCGCGCTGTATCGCTATTTCCCGTCGAAGGAAGCGATCATCGACGCGATCACCGAGGCCGACCGCAAGGACGACGCCGAGATTTTCAATGCGATGTTCGAGAACCCCGACGTGGTGGATGGTTTCGTCACCGCTGCGATGGCGCATGTCCGCCATATGCATGAGAGCGGCAACGCGCCGCTGTTTGCCGAGATCCGGGCCGAATCGATGCGCAACGACGCGATCGACCGGACGTGCCAGATGGCGATGAAGGACGTGCAGCAGTCGTTCCGCGCCTATCTGCAAAGTGCGATCGACCGCGGCGAAATCGCGCCGGCGGTCGAGCTCGACGCCATGCTGCCGATGATCATCGCGATCGGCGAGGGCCTGGCGATCAACGACCTGCCGTCGCAAGGCGTCAGTTTCGCACAGGTCGAGACGATGATGCGCGTGACCGTCGAGGCGATGCTTCGTCCGACGGGAAAATGACTGTAGTGCCTGCCTGAACCATAGTTACTGCGCCAAGGCGCATTGTTGAGGACGACCATGTTCCGTTTCACCACCACACTTCTCGCGACCGTGGCCTTCGTCGGCGCCATGGGGCTGGCCGAGCCTCTGGCGTGGGCCGAAGCCGAGGCGCCTGCTCAGACTGTCCGGCAGATTGCCCCGGCGATCCGTGTCGCGGCCGTGGAACGGCGCGAACTGGTGGAGACGCTTGACGTCAATGGCAGCGTCATTCCGCGCCAGGAGGCGGCCGTCGGGGTGGACGTTGCAGGCCTGATTGTCCGCGAACTGAATGCCGACAAGGGCGACACGGTCAAGAAGGGCGACGTGCTGGCCCGGCTGGACCGCATGGCGCTCGAAACGCAGCTTGCCCAGGCGGACGCTTCGAAGGCGCAGGCAGAGGCCGGCGTTGCGCAGTCGCAGGCGCAAGTGTCGGACGCCGAGATCGGCGTCAGGCAGGCCGCCGAAGCTCTGGAGCGCGCCAGGACGCTGCAGCAGAAGGGCGTCTCGACGCAGGCGCAGCTCGACAACGCGGTCAACGGCTTCGACAGCGCCAACGCAAAGCTGGAGACGGCGAAGAAGGGCGTCGCCTCGGCGGAAGCGCAGCTTCAGGTGGTTGCCGCACAGCGCCGCGACATCGACGAGCGTCTGGCCAAGACCGAGGTGCGGGCGCCGGCCGACGGTCTGGTGCTCGCCCGCAACGCGACGCTTGGCGGCATTGTCTCCGCGTCCGGTGGCGCTCTCTTCCGCATTGCCATCAACGGCGAGCTCGAACTGGCGGCGACGGTGGCCGAGACCTCACTTGTTGCGCTCGCACCGGGCATGGCCGTCAAGGTGCACATCGCCGGCATCGAGCCGCTCGACGCGACGATCCGCTTCATCGATCCGGAGATTGACCAGAAGACGCGGCTTGGCATCGTGCGCGTGCTGCTGCCGGCGCATGACAAGGTGCGGTCCGGCAATTTCGCGCGCGGCGAGATCGAGACGCTGCGCCGCGAAGGGCTGGCGGTGTCGATCTCGGCGATCCTCTATAAGGGCGCCGATGCCTTCGTTCAGCGGGTTGTCGACGGCGCCATCAGCACGACGGCGGTGAAGATCGGCGCGCGGGCCGGCGCCGCGGTCGAGATCCTGGACGGACTTGCCGAGGGCGACGAGATCGTCAGCCGGGCGGGGACGTTCGTGGCCGATGGCGACAAGGTGACGCCCGTCCGCGAGATGGCCAAGGGAGGGATCGCCCAATGAACTGGAATTTCTCGGCCTGGTCGATCCGCAACCCGATCCCGTCGATCCTGCTGTTCATCGTGCTGATGGCGCTGGGGCTGATGAGCTTCGCCAGCCTTCCGATCACGCGCTTTCCCAACATCGACGTGCCGATCATCGCGGTGAATGTCACCGATCCGGGCGTGGCGCCGAGCGAACTCGAGACGCAGGTGACCAAGCGCGTCGAGGACGCCGTCGCCAACATTGCCGGCGTCAAGAACGTCATGTCGACCATCACCGAGGGCAACTCGCAGACGATCGTCGAATTCCGGCTGGAGATCGACACTCAAACGGCCGTCGCCGATACCAAGGACGCGATCGAGCGCATCAAGTCGGACCTGCCGGCGACGGCGAACGCGCCGACGGTGAACCGCGTCGACGTCGAGGGCCAGGCGATCATCACCTACGCCGTCTCGTCGCCCGGCATGACGATCGAGGAACTGTCCTGGTATGTCGACAACACGATCATCCGCAAGCTGCAGGGCCTGAAGGGCGTCGCGCGCGTCGACCGCTATGGCGGGGTGACGCGCGAGATCAAGGTCGAGATCGATCCCGACCGGCTGAGCGCGCTTGGGCTGACGGCGGCGGACGTCAACCGCGCGCTGCGCTCGTCGAACGTCGATCTGACCGGCGGCAGCGGCGATTTCGGCGGTCTCGACCAGTCGATCCGGACGCTCGGCGCTGCCAGGTCGATCGAGGAACTGCGCAAGCTGAACATTCCGGTCGCAGGCGGCCGCCACCTGACCGTGTCGGATGTGGCGACAGTCACCGATTCCTGGGAGGAGCCGAAGAGCTTCGCCCGCGTCAACGGCCAGACGGTCGTGTCCTTCGGCGTCTTCCGCGGCAAGGGCGAGAGCGACGTCGAGATCAACGAGCGCGCGCTTGTCGCCATCGCCGAGTTGCAGGCCGCCAGTCCCGACGTGTCGATCACCAAGGTGGATGATTCGGTCACCTTCACCGAGGGCAATTTCGATTCCGCGATGGAAACGCTGCTGGAAGGCGCGATCCTGTCGGTGATCGTCGTGTTCCTGTTCCTGCGCGACATCCGGGCGACGCTGGTGTCCGCGGTGGCCTTGCCGCTGTCGATCATCCCGGCATTCTGGGCGATCGACCTGATGGGATTTTCGCTCAATCTCGTGAGCCTGCTCGGCATCACGCTGGTGGTGGGTATCCTGGTCGACGACGCGATCGTCGAGATCGAGAACATCGTCCGCCACATCAAGATGGGCAAGTCGCCCTGGCGCGCCTCGCTGGAGGCGGCCGACGAGATCGGCCTCGCGGTCATCGCGATTTCGGCGACGATCATCGCCGTGTTCGCCCCGGTGTCCTTCATGGGCGGTATCGCCGGGCAATATTTCAAGCAGTTCGGCCTGACCGTCGCTGTCGCTGTGTTCTTCTCGCTGCTCGTGGCGCGCCTGATCACGCCGATGATGGCGGCCTATTTCCTGCGCAGCCACGGCCATGAGGAGCCGAAGCCCGGCGCGATCATGCGCGGCTATATGTCGATGCTCAGGGTCACGCTGCGCTGGCGCTGGCTGACGCTGCTGGCGGGAGTGCTGTTCTTCGCCGGCTCGATCTATGCGACCGGTTTCCTGCCGTCCGGCTTCATGCCGAAGGAGGACGCCAGCCGCATCACCGTCTCGCTCGAACTGCCGCCCGGCAGCCTGCTGGCCGACACCCGCAACACGACCGACGAGGTGACGGCGAAGCTGCGCGCGATCCCGGAAGTGGAAAACGTGTATGTCATCGGCGGGTCGAGCCCGACCGGCACAATGGAGCCGCGCCGCGCGAGCGTGATCGTCGACCTGGTGCACAAGTCGGAACGCGACGCGCCGCAATGGCAGATCGGCGAGCGGATCCTCGATGTCCTCGACACCGTGCCGGACCTGCGCGCCTATTTCGTCAACGATCGCGGCGAGCGCCAACTGGCGTTTGGCGTCATGGGGACAGACGGCGCGGTGCTTGACGACGCGGCGCGGAAAATCCAGAGCGCGATGAACGCCACGGGCAAATTCCGGGCGATCAGTTCCAATGCCGCGCTCGACCGGCCTGAAGTGATCGTCCAGCCCGACCTAGAGCGGATGGCCGAACTTGGCCTGTCGACCGCGGCTCTTTCGGAGGCGCTGCGCGTCGCGACGATTGGCGACATCGACGCCAATCTGGCGAAATACACCGTCGGCGACCGGCAGATTCCGATCCGCGTGCAGTTGAACGAAGCGGCCCGCAACGACCTGTCGGCGATCGGCAGCCTGCCGGTGCAAACGGCGACGGGGGCAACCGTGCCGCTGTCGTCTGTCGCCAAGCTCAGATTCGGCCAGGGCCCGTCGTCGATCCAGCGCTTCAACCGCGAGCGAAGGGTGCTGATCGGGGCGGACATGGCCGGCACGGCCGAAATCGGCGAAGGGCTCGAACTGGTCAAGAACCTGCCGGAGGTGACCAATCTGCCGGCCGGAGTGCGGGTCGCCGAGACCGGCGAGGCGGAGATCATGGGCGAAGTGTTTTCCGGCTTCGCCACCGCGATGACCACCGGCCTGATGCTGGTGCTGGTCGTGCTGATCCTGCTGTTCGGCTCGGTGTTCCACTCGATCACCATCCTGGGCTCGCTGCCGCTGTCGATCGGCGGCGTGGTGGCCGGCCTGTGGCTGACCGATTCGGCGATCTCGATGCCGGTGGTGATCGGCATCCTGATGCTGATGGGCATCGTGACGAAGAACGCGATCATGCTGGTCGATTTCGCCATCGAGGAGGTCAAGCAGGGCGTGTCGCGCGAGGAGGCGATCGTCGACGCCGGCCGCAAGCGCGCGCGGCCGATCGTGATGACGACCATCGCCATGTCGGCGGGCATGATCCCGGCCGCGCTTGCGCTCGGCGATGGCGGCGAGTTCCGCGCGCCGATGGCGGTGGCGGTCATCGGCGGCCTGATGGTGTCGACCTTCCTGTCGCTGGTCTTCGTGCCGTCTTTCTACACGATCATGGACGATGCGGCGCTCGGCACGGCGTGGCTGTTCCGCTGGCTGGTGAAGCCGAACGAGCGGGACGATCCGGAAGAGGATGGTCTCGAACTGGGCCCGAACGTGCACCAGATGCCACAGGGGCCGGCCAAGCATCTGCCGATAGCGGCGGAATAGGGACTTTTGAATTGTCCGGATTTGGACCATCGGTCTCGATATGGATAAGAGGCAGATATGAGCCGCAGCTTGCCAAGGGGATTCGAGGACGCGCAAACGCCCGTCATCCACGATGCGCCGCCGTTCATGCAGGAGACGCCCGCACCGTTCGTGCTTGATGCGGGGCGCGGTGTCGCAGCGTTTCGGCGAGGCGGTGCGGGCGGGCGGCGGCGACGGCATCCTGTTTTCCAGCGTCCGGCTGGCCGGAGGGGAGAATGTGGCGGCTTACCGCCCGCGCAATGCTGGACATGACGCAGGCCGACCATTTCAAGATCGTGGTGCAGGCCGATGCGCGGCGGATGCGCGTCGAGCGCCTGACGGTCTGACGGTTGCGGCTTGACGAGCAGCGCAGGAATGCTCCGAAAGGAGCATTCGGACTCTCGTCATCTTTGCAGTACAATAATGGCATAAAGCGTCGGACTGCCGATCGCGACACGAACCCGGGACATCGACGCCTTGAGCGACCTAGACCGCCGCAGTTCCACCGTCGCCGGCCCGCGCATGGTCGGGCCGTCCACGTCGCGATCGGCCGTCATTCCGACGCTGTCCGCGGCGCGCTGGCTGCTGCTGCTGGTGATCGCGGCTGGCGTCTATTTCTTTCATGGCTTCCTGGTGCCGGTGCTGGCGGCGCTGGTGATCGGCTTCGCGAGCTGGCCGCTCTATCGCAGGCTGCTTGACGCCGTTGGCGGCAGCCGCACGATCGGCGCGACGCTGGCCCTCATTCTCATTATTGCGTTCCTTGTCGTGCCCATCGCGGTGGCCAGCACCTATGCGGTCAATGAGGTGCGCGACTGGGTCGGCTGGGCGATCGAGACCAACCGGGTCGGCGCGACGACGCCAGTCTGGATCCCGGCGCTTCCCGTGGTGGGCGAATGGCTCGATGAACAATGGCGCGTCCATGTCGGCCATCCCGGCGGCATCGGCGAGATCATTCAGCTGATCAGCGGCGCCAATATCGGCAACATCTATCGCGGCGTGCTGGCCGCCGGCGGCAGCGTCGCCGGCATCATGCTGGCGCTGCTGTTCATGCTGATCGCGCTGTTCTTCGTCTATCGCGACGGCGAATCCTTCGTGGCGCAGATCGACAAGATCGGCGAGCGCATCCTGCCCGACCGCTGGGACAGGATTTCGCGCGTCGTGCCGGCGACGATCACTTCGACGGTCACCGGCATGACCATCATCGCCATCGGCGAAGGCATCGTGCTTGGCGCCGCCTACTGGATCGCCGGGGTGCCGTCTCCGGTGACGCTGGGTGTCATCACCGCGATCATGGCGATGATCCCCGGCGGCGCGCCGCTATCGATGACGCTGGTGTCGCTCTATCTCGTCGCCAGCGGATCGTGGATCGCGGGCCTTGCCTTGTTCACATGGGGGACGGTGGAGCTGTTCATCGTCGACAAGACGATCCGCCCCAAGCTCGTCGGCGGGCCGATCAAGCTGCCTTTCCTGCCGACATTCTTCGGGCTGATCGGCGGCGTCAAGACGATGGGCTTCGTTGGCCTGTTCATCGGCCCGGTGCTGATGGCGCTGCTGGTCGCGATCTGGCGAGAATGGCTGCGCGAGGCGGATATGGTCGAGGTTCGTCCGACCATCGTGGCAGTTCCAGCCGCTCCGCCGCCGCCACTCGCGGTCGAGCGGCCCGACAAGGTTCAGATCGGGTAACTCACCGGATCGGCGGTTCGCCGCCGCCAGCCCTGCTGCAACTGCCATATCGAGTGGGCGACGAGCGCGACGATCAGGATCGTGCCGCCGATCAGGCTGCGCGTGGTCGGAACCTCCGAGAAAATGATCCACACCCAGACCGGCGCAAAGACAGTTTCCAGCAGATAGAACATCGCGACTTCCGGACCGGAGATATAGCGCGGGCCGGTGGCGAGGCAGAAGAACGAGATCGGCATGACGACCGCGCCATTGAACAGGATCCACCACGGCTGGTCGACGCGGTAGCCGACATCGGCGACCATGAAGACGGCGATGATGAAGGGAAAGATCACGCCGATGAGCGCGGTGAACCCCATGTCCTTGCCGCTGGCGCGGGAAATGGTGATCGCCGATGCGATGATGAAGGCCGAGAGCAGCGCCATGGCGTCGCCGAACAGATTGCCGGTGCCGACGGAGTCGCTGACGATGATGCCGACGCCGAGGATCATCACGAGCATGGCGAGCATGGTCGCGTTGGACGGCCGCTCCTTCAGGAACACCCAGGACAGAAGCGCCGCGAACATGGTGGTGAAAGCCAGGATGAAGACCAGGTTGGCCGTCGAGGTCGCATAGACCGCGGTGATGAAGGTGACCGAACCAAGTCCGTAGAGGATGGCAACCGCCAGTCCCGCCCAGCCGGGGATGAGGTGCGGCGCGTTGGCCGAGAACGAGCGCCAGACCGCCCAGATGACGAGCGCCACCGCGAAGGTCGCGCCGGTGCGCAGCAGCATCACCGACCAGGCTTCGCCTTCGGCGAGGCGGATCAGCGGGATGTCGACCGTCAGCGCCAGGCCGCCGATAGCGGTCAGCAGCAGGCCCTTGGCGTGTGAATTCTCGGTAGCGGACAAATCCGGGCTCCCTTGAGTGGAAGCCTCTGCCGTCATTCCGCCGGGGCGGTGAACCGCTCCCAGCCTTTCGGGCCGAGATGCTCCTGCGGCGAGAAGCGGACCTTATAGTCCATCTTGCGCGAGCCGTTGACCCAGTAGCCGAGATAGACATGGGGCAGCCCGAGCGCCCGTGTGCGGGCAATGTGGTCGAGGATCATGAATGTGCCGAGCGAGCGGTCGGCGAGCGCTGGATTGTAGTAGGAATAGACCATCGATACGCCGTCGGCCATCTTGTCGGTCAGCGCGACGGCGATCAGCTCGCCCTGGCCCTTGCCGGTGATGAAGGAATCCGGGCCGCGCTTGCGGTATTCGACCACCTTGGTGTCGACATGGGTGTCTTCGACCATCATCGCATAGTCGAGTACGGTCATGTCCGACATGCCGCCTTTGCGATGGCGCGAGTCGAGATAGGACCGGAACAGCGAATATTGCTCGGTGGACGGCTCCGCGTCATGCATCGCGCCGATCAGGTCGGCATTGCGCTGCACAACCTTGCGCATGTTGCGCGTCAACTGGAACTCATTCGCGAGGATGCGGACCGAGACGCAGGCGCGGCAGCTTTCGCAGGCCGGCCGGTAGGCGATGTTCTGCGACCGGCGAAAGCCGCCCTGGGTCAGCAGGTCGTTCATCTCCGGCGCCCTGTCGCCAACGAGATGCGTGAACACCTTCCGCTCGTATTGCCCCTCGAGATAGGGGCAAGGGGAGGGCGCCGTCAGGAAGAACTGAGGCGATGGGTTCTGGTGCTGCGTCATCGAGCGGGTAGGAGCGTCCTGCAAATCGCATTGATTTGGGAGAGTCTTGGCGCGGGCGCGCCAAACGTCAACAGGAATCGACCGATGCGGACAACAGGCGCCTCTCAGGCGCCCGCTGGATCAAAGGCGGAAGGCGTCGTCGCGCACCACGACGGTGCCGAGCAGCAGGTCGTGGACGGTGCGCTTGCGGTCGAGGAAAAGCGTCGCGAGCAGGATCAGCGGCGTCAGAACGGCGTTGCCGGCCCAGAACAGAACCGTGTGCACGATCGCCAGCATGCCGTCGATCGGCCGGCCGTCGAGGCGCTCGAGGCGGATCCCCATCATCTGCATGCCCTTGGTCGCCTGGCGCGCGCCGCCAAGCGTCAGCGCGACGTAGGAGAGCGCGACCAGCGGGCCGAGGATGCCGAACAGCATCCAGCCGAGGCCCAGCGTCAGCACGCCGAAAAGGGCCACGACGATCGCCACGGGGATCATCAGCAGGCCGATCAGAATGTAGTCGATGACGAAGGCGAGGATGCGCTTGGTGCGCACGCCATCATAGGCCTGGATGTCGTCCAGCCGGCTGGTGATGATCTCGCCATCGAGGATACGGGTATTCATGGTCTCGGTCTCCGGCGGCATCGATTGCCGCGTGCCTTACAGGTGGGAAATGTCACGCCTGATTCAAGGTTTCCGTGCAATGCTCCCTTGAGTCGGGTCAGGGTTCCTGTCTAGTTTATGCTGCGTTGCAGCAATCAAGCCAAACGCTGGGGGCGGCGATGGATCATTTCGACATGCTTGTCATCGGCAGCGGCCCGTCCGGCCGCCGCGCAGCCGTGCAGGCGGCGAAACTGGGCAAGTCGGTGATGGTGGTGGACAAGGGCCGGCGGCTGGGCGGTGTCTCCGTTCACACCGGCACGATCCCGTCCAAGACGATCCGCGAGACGGTGCTGAACCTGTCGGGCTTTCGCGAACGCGGCTTTTACGGCCGCGGTTACCGGGTCAAGCAGGACATCTCGGTCCATGACATCGTCGACCGGCTGCACAAGACGCTCGACCACGAGGTCGAGGTGCTGCAGCACCAGTTCATGCGCAACATGGTGCGGAGCCTGGCGGCGACGGCGCGGTTTCTTGACCCGCACCGTGTCGAACTGACGACCGAGAAGGAAGAACACAGCGAAATTGCCTTCGACCACGCCCTGATCGCGGTCGGCACGCGGCCGTTCCGGCCCGACAATGTGCCGTTCGACCGCAAGCGCATCTTCGACAGCGACGACATTCTGGAACTGGAGCGCCTGCCGCGCAGCCTGACGGTGATCGGCGGCGGTGTGATCGGCGTCGAATATGCGACGATCTTCTCCGCGCTCGACGTGCCGGTGACGCTGGTCGAGCCGCGCGCGACGATTCTCGATTTCGTCGACCGCGAGATCGTCGACGACTTCATCCACCAGATGCGCGACCGCGGCATGACGGTGCGGCTGGGCAGCGCCGTCAAGGAGATCGCCTCGAAGCCGGACTGGGCCGAGGTGACGCTCGCCGACGGGCGTGTGATCAAATCCGAGATCCTGCTTTACGCCGCCGGGCGGACGGGCAATGTCGGCAGCCTCGGCCTCGACGCAATCGGGATCGAGTCCGACAATCGCGGCCGGCTGAAGGTCGATCCGCACACGTTCCAGACCACGGTGCCGCACATCTATGCCGCCGGCGACGTGATCGGCTTCCCGAGCCTGGCGTCGACCTCGATGGAGCAGGGCCGGGTCGCAGCCTGCCATGCCTTTGGTCTGCCGCTGCCGCCGGCGCCGGAAGCGTTTCCATACGGCATCTACGCCGTGCCGGAAATCTCGACCGTCGGCCAGTCGGAGGAGGAGGTCCGCGCCAGCGGCATCGCCTATGAGTGTGGCGTGGCACGGTTCCGCGAGACCTCGCGCGGCCACATCATGGGCGTCAATTCCGGTTTCCTGAAGCTGATCTTCGCCATCGGCACCCGCCGGTTGCTGGGCGCCCATATCGTCGGCGAAGGCGCGACCGAGCTGGTCCATATCGGCCAGGCGGTCATCAACCTGAAGGGCACGGTCGACTTCTTCGTCGAGAACACCTTCAACTATCCGACTCTGGCCGAAGCCTACAAGATCGCCGGCCTCGACGCCTGGAACCGGATGGGCCGGGCGTAGCGATCCGCCGCCCGAGTGCCGGCGGCGGAGTTTGCTGGTCCGCTCGTCTCAGAAGACGTTTGTGACCGGAAGGCCAAGCGCCATCGACCCGGCATAGCGCGCCTGCGGTCCCTGCTGCAGCGGATGGAAGCGTGCGCCCTGGATGTCGCGGAACAGCCGCTCGAGCCCGTTCTTGCGGTAGAAGCCCGCCCCGCCGGCAAGCTCGAGCGCCAGTTCGACCGCCTTGATGGCATTTTCCGCGACAAGGGTGCGGCCGATCATCACTTCGTTCACCGAAGCCGCCGACGGGGCATTCTGCTCGACGATGGCAACCATGTGCCAATGGGCGATCTGGGCGGCGCGCAGGCTGGTGTCCATGCGGCCGGCAAGATCCACGGCATGCTGGGTCGGCGGTTTCTTGCCGGCCAGGTCGATCGCGATGTCGCGCGCGCTTTCCGCGACGCCGAGATAGGCGGCGTAGACCAGCGGGAAGGCGACGGTCGCGATGACCTGGAAGAGCGGGTGCCATTCTCCGGCGGTGCGCGAAAATGCGATACCCGCATCCGGCACGAACAGATTGTCGATGACGACGTCGTTGGAGCCGGTGCCACGCATGCCGAGCGTGCGCCAGGTCTGGTCGATGCTGACCTCGGGCGCCTTCATCGGCACCGCGAAGTGTACGACGCGGGCCGGCTTCTCGCCCTGGACGAGCGCGCCTGTGACCAGCAGATCACCGGCTTCCGCGCCTGACGTAAACACCTTTCGCGCGGTGATCCTGTAGCCGCCCTCGACTTTCACCGCCTGTCCGGAGCCGCCAATCCAGTCGGATCCGCCGCTGGACAGCAGGATCAACTTCTCGGCCGCCACCCGCTTCAAGAGCGGTTCGACGGCCGCGACCTTCTGGTGCCGCCAGCGCCAGGCCGGAATGGCGACCTGATGCGTGTGCATCGAGAAGGCGAGGCCCGTCGAACTGCAGCCGCGGGCGATCTGGCGCAGCATGTCGCACAACTCGGCGATCTCCGCTCCGCGCCCGCCGAACTCGACCGGGACCGCGGCCTCGACCAGGCCGGACGACTTGAGCGCCCGGTAGTTTTCGGCGACGAAGCCGTCATCTTCGTCGAAGTCTGCCGCCCGCGCCGCGAAGTCGGGCGCCAGACGCCGTGCGATCTCGCCAACGGTCTCCATGGCGGCCGTGCTTGTGTCTTCTTTGGAAAGTGCTGTGGCAGTTTGCATGGATGATCTCCCATCTGGTGTGCTTGGAGCTCGACCATCTGTGGAAGCCTGACGGGGGTCCAGTTCTATAACTGTATCGCCCACAGTCCAAGCGAAGTCCGCGCAACAAGAGACGCCACCGCCTGCCGCGAATTATCCATTGATTTCAATGCCGAACTCTAGGGCAGGCACAGCGTTTTGTCGGCGATCGCTCCAGCTAGATTTTGCCGATGGGCATCCGCGATGGTAGGGTGACGTTCTGAATGCGAACAAGGGGAGCGACTATGCTCGAACGTGGCGGATATGGTCAGTTCTGTCCGGTGTCGATGGCCGCCGAGGTGCTGTGCTCACGGTGGACGCCGCTGATCATGCGGGAGTTGCTGTGCGGCACGACACGGTTCAACGATCTGCGGCGCGGGGTGCCGCGAATGTCGCCGGCGCTTCTGTCCAAGAGGCTGAAAGATCTTGAGAAATCAGGCATCGTCACGGTCAACCGCAGCGGAGGCGGCGTGGAATACAACCTGACCCCGGCCGGCGAGGATTTGCGCGAGATCGTCATGGGCCTCGGCTTCTGGGGCGCGCGGTGGGTGGAATCGCAAATATCGCTGCGCAATCTCGATCCATCGCTGCTGATGTGGGACATGCGGCGCAATCTCGTGCTGGAGCCCTTGCCGCCGCGAAAATGCACGATTCAGTTTCAGTATCCCGAATTGCCCGCAAACCGGAAGAATTTCTGGCTGGTCGTCGATGCCGGGACGGTGGACCTGTGCGGCTTCGACCCCGGGTTCGAGGTCGACCTGCTGGTGACGTCAGCGCTGCGGACCATGACGGCCGTCTGGATGGGCATCGCCAAGGTGCGGCAGGAGATCGATGCCGGCAACATCCAGATCGACGGCGACAGGGTGATCGGCGACGCCATTCAGGACTGGCTGGGCCTGAGCCCGTTCGCGAAGGAGCCATCGCGCGTCAATTGATATGACCGAAGCGACACGTCATGAGGGTCGACTTTTTGGTGCTCCGACCTATGTGTAATTCGCGCATTGAAGCGCAGTGTCCGATGCACGGCATCGGCCGCTTCCGGAGGAAAGCATGACCCGCATCGTCTTCACCGGCGGCTCCGGCAAGGCCGGCCGCCATGTCGTGCCCTGGCTCAAGGCCAAGGGCCATGACATCCTCAATCTCGACCTGAAGCCGCTCGACTGCCCGGGCGTGACGACGATCGATGCCGACCTGACGGACAGCGGGCATGTGTTCAATGCGCTGTCGATGCATTTCGACTTCAAGGGGCTGGAAACAGGCAAGGGTCCGGCGCCGGTGGATGCCGTCGTCCACTTCGCCGCCGTGCCGCGCATCCTGCTCAAGCCGGACAACGAGACGTTCAGGGCCAATGTGACGAGCACCTACAACGTGATCGAGGCGGCGATGAAGCTCGGCATCCGCAAGGTGATCATTGCTTCCAGCGAAACCACCTACGGCGTCTGCTTCGCCGAGGGCGACAAGGATTATCATTCGTTTCCGCTCGACGAGGACTATGACATTGATCCGATGGACAGTTACGGGCTGTCGAAGGTGGTCAACGAGAAGACCGCGCGGGCCTTCGCCATGCGCTTCGGCGCCGATATCTACGCGCTCAGGATCGGTAATGTCATCGAACCGCACGAATACGGCATGTTCCGCGATTTCCTGAAGGATCCGATGTCGCGCAAGCGCAATGCCTGGAGCTATATCGACGCTCGCGACCTCGGACAGATCGTGCATCTGTGCCTGGAGAAGGACGGGCTGGGATTTCAGGTCTTCAACGCGGTGAACGACACGATCACGGCCAACGAGCCGACGGAAGAGTTCCTGAAACGCTGGTGCCCCGCGACGCCGATCACGAAGCCAATGGGGGAGCGCGAGGCGCCAATCTCCAACCGCAAGGCGCGCGAGGTTCTAGGCTTCCGCGAGGAACACGACTGGCGCAAATACGTCTGAGGCGTCTGGCGAGCGGTCAGCCGTTTTGCGGCCGCGCGAAAGCCGATGCCGCGACGACCAGCCAGCCGAGGATCATCAGCGACCCGCCGGCTGGCGCCGCCATCGGAAACAGCCGCGTGCCGAGATAGTGCCGCGCCAGAAGATCGCCGGAAAACATGAGCACGCCGGCAAGCAGGATCCAGCCGCCAGCGCGCATCACTTGGCCAGAAGCCCGGCCGAACAGGCCGAGCCCCAAAAAGGCCGGGGCGTGGAAGAGCAGGAAATTCGCCGCCGTCGCGATGTTGCCGCCGCCCGCATGCGCGGCCGCCGCCGACAGGGCGACGCCCGCAGCGCCAAGCAGGCCGGCGGTGAAGAGCAAGGTGCGATCGGGGTTCAAGCCTTGCCCTCTGTCAGCGATTGTTCGACCGCTTGTCGCAGGACATCGAGATGGCTGATCGCAACATTCCAGATAATCCGGTCCGAGATGCGGTGATACTCGTGCCGAAGAACGTTGCCGACGCCCTTCACCTGCTTCCAAGGAACTTGAGGGCTGGCGTCGATGACATCGTCAGGGAGACGACGGGCCGCTTCCGAGATGATTTCAATTCCTCGTTGCACGCCGTGCTTCAGCAGCCAGTTCGCCGAGAAGGATTCGAAGGTCTGACCGCGCAGCGCCAACTTGATCTGATCGATCGTTTCGAGGATTTCCATCAGGATGATGTCAATGTCCCGATCGGCCATCAGAACACCTGGATCGCGCTTCCCTCGATCCTTTCGCGGAGGGCGGGGTGCAGGCTGTCGCGTGTCGTCACATCGATCTCCGCGTGCAGAGATTCTTCAAGATATTGCTTGATGCCAACCAGATCGAGCAGCGAGAAAGCGCCCTTTTCGTCATAGTCGATGAACAGGTCGAGGTCGCTTTCCGGCGTGGCTTCATCCCGGGCGACTGAGCCGAACAGGAACAGCCCGGTCGCGCCCATTGAGCGGACCGCAGCTTCATGTCGTCTCAAGCTGTGAAGCGCCGACCTCGTGTCCATGTTCCTGACATACCGGTATTTCGACGAGGAGTCAGCCCGTTACTCCATCGCCAAAATCATGTTGCGTACGACGGGGTAGATCTCGCGCTCCCAGCGCTTGCCGGAAAACACGCCGTAATGGCCGACATTGGCCTGGAGATGGTGGCGCTTGAGGTGGGGGCGGAGCGAGCGGCAGAGGTCGTGCGCGGCCGATGTCTGGCCGAGCGCGCAGATGTCGTCGCGGCCGCCTTCGACGGTGAGCAGCGCCGTATTGCGGATCGCGGCGGGATCGACCGGCCGGCCGCGAAAGGTGAAGGCGCCGGTGGCCAGTTCGGCCTTGTGGAAGACGCGGTCGATCGTCTCGATGTAGAATTCCTCGGTGAGGTCCAGAACGGCGAAATACTCGTCGTAGAAGGTCTTGATCTTCTCGGCCTCCGCCGTTTCGCCGGCCGCCAGGTGCTCGTAGAGCTTCTTGTGCGCCGTCTTGTGGCGTTCCATGTTCATGGCGAGAAACGCAGTCAGCTGCAGGAAGCCCGGATAGACTTTCCGCCCGCCGCCCTTGTAGCGCCACGGCACGCGCGAGATCACCGAGCCCTTGAACCACGCCAGCGACTTCGCCACCGCGAATTCGTTGACCTCGGTCGGGTTCTCGCGCGGGTCGATCGGACCGGCCATCAGCGTCATCGAGCGTGGCGTCGCGTGGTGCTTCTCCTCGGACATGATGGCGACGGCGGCCAGCGTCTGCACGCAAGGCTGGCAGACCGCCAGCACATGCGCGCCGGGGCCGATCTCCTCGATGAAGCGGATCAGGTAATCGACATAGTCGTCGACGCCGAAGGCGCCGACCGACACTGGCACGTCCCGGGCGTTGGCCCAGTCGGTGATGTAGACGTCGTGGTCGCGCAGCAAGGTCTCGACCGTGCCGCGCAGCAGCGTCGGGAAATGGCCGGAAAGGGGGGCGACGACGAGCACCCGCGGCTGGGCCGTATCGACGTCCTTGGCGAAATGCAGCAGCTTGCCGAAGGGCAGTTCGAGCGCGACCTGCTCGGTGACCGGCACGTCGCGATTTCCGACGCGCACCGTCGAGATGTTGAACTCGGGCCGGCTGTGGGAGAGTTCGTAGCGCGCCAGCAGTTCGATCCCGGCAAGGAACCGCGCCTTGAAGCCTTCGCCGACGCCCCAGAAACTGGAGAGCGCCGTCGCCCGCATCGACCGCGCGGCGAAGCGCATCGGCGCGATGAGGTCGTCCTGGAACTGGTAGGCCTGGTACAGCACGGGCGGTCCTTCCGGGAACTGTTGTCGCAGTGCAAAAAAGCTAGTGCAATTCGTGCTGCGTTGCGAGAGGATTGTTTGGCCATGAACAAGTGCGGATCGGGACCCGGATGACACGTGCGACGCTGACGCTCTCGTCGAAGAACTATTCGTCCTGGTCGCTGCGTGGCTGGCTGATCTGCAAGATGGCCGGCCTCGACTTCGAGGAGGTCATGATCGAGCTGGACGCCGACCAGCGCCAGGAACTGCTGCTGCTCAGCCCCTCCGTGCTGGTGCCGCGGCTGACCGATGGCGAGGTGGTCGTCTGGGACACGCTGGCGATCGCGGAGTATCTGCACGAGAAGTCGCCGAAGGTCGGGCTTCTGCCGAAGGACAAGGCGACGCGGGCGCTGTGCCGGGCGGTGTCAGGCGAAATGCATTCGGGCTTCCACAACATGCGCTCGGCGCTGCCGATGAACCTGAAGGCCAGGCACGAGAAGTTCAAGATATTCTCGGGCGCAAGGCCGGATGTCGAGCGGATCAAGGCGATCTGGACGGAATGCCTCGAAACGTCCGGCGGCCCTTGGCTGTTCGGCGACAAGCCAACCGTGGCCGACGCGATGTATGCCCCGGTCTGCACCCGCTTTCGCACCTACGCGGTCGAGCTGGAGCCTGCCTTGCAGGCCTATTGCGAGACGGTGTTCGCCTGGCCGCTGATGCAGGAATGGACCGAGGGCGCAAAGGCCGAGCCGGACGAGATCATCGAGCTCGAGGTCGAGTTCTAAGCTCGCCGCCTAATATTCAAGAAAACATTTTACCATTCGGTTGACAGTTTGATTCTGTGCGTGCATATTCAACCTTATGGTTGATAATAACGCATCGCAGCTCGACGCCGTGTTCCACGCCCTTGCCGATCCGACGCGACGGGCGATGCTGGGCAGCCTCGCGAACGGCTCCCTCAAGGTCGGCGAACTCGCTGCCCCCTTCGAGATGTCGCTGGCGGCGGCGTCGAAACACATCAAGGTTCTGGAGGGTGCCGGTCTCGTGAAGCGCAGCATCGAGGGCCGGACGCATGTCTGCCGCCTGGATGCGATGCCGATGCATGCCGGTGTCGAATGGATGCGCCACTACGAGCGCTTCTGGACCGGCCGCCTGGATGTCCTCGAACGCCTCCTCCGCGAGGAGGACGCTGCCAAAACCTTGCCCCCCAAAGGAGATAAGCGATGACCGGCATTGCAGCCTTGGACGCATATGGCGTCCTGACCGAGCCCGACACGTTGACGATACAGCGGCTTCTGCCGGGTCCGATCGAGCGCGTCTGGGCCTATCTGACCGAAAGCGACCTGCGCCGCAAATGGATGGCGGCGGGGGACATGGAGATGCGCCTCGGCGGCGCTTTCGAACTCACCTGGCGCAATGACGAACTGACGAGCCCGCCGGGCAAACGGCCGGACGGGTTCGGCGCCGAGCACAGCATGCAGGGCCGCATCACCGAACTCGATCCGCCGTTCAGGCTCGGCATCACCTGGGGCAGCACCGGCGGCGTTTCATTCGAACTCGAACAGAAGGGCAGGGACGTGCTGCTGACCGTCGTGCACCGCCGCGTCGCCGACCGCGCCGTCCTGCTCATGGTCAGCGCCGGCTGGCACGCCCATCTCGACATCTTGGCCGCCCGCATCGGCGGCACGGAGCCCGGGCCCTTCTGGGACCACTGGACCGGGCTGAAGACGGAATACGAGAGCCGCATCCCGGCCTGAGCCGACACGCATAAACCATCGATTCTGCCGGCCCGCCGGGCTGGTGGCGGAGCCATGTCCAAAAAAGGAGAGCGACATGAACGACCAACAGAACTTCACCACCTCGATCCTCGTCGACCAGACGCCGCTTCAGGCCTATGCCGCGATCACCAATGTGCGCGGCTGGTGGTCGGAAGAGATCGACGGCCCGACCGACATTGTGGGCAAGGCGTTCGACTATCGCTACCGGGACGTCCATCGCTGCCGGATCGAGGTGACCGAACTCGCGCCCGGCAAGAAGGTCGCCTGGAGGGTGCTGGAAAACGTCTTCAGCTTCACGGAGGACAAGACCGAGTGGACCGGCACGGATGTCGTCTTCGACATTTCGCAGAAGGGCGGCAAGACCGAGGTGCGCCTGACGCATGTCGGCCTGGTGCCGGACTATGAGTGCTTCGACATCTGCTCGGACGGCTGGACCACCTATGTCAACGGCAGCCTGCGCCAGTTGATCGCGACCGGCACGGGACGACCGAATGTCGGCGAGCCGATGAACGAGAGCGAACGCGCGCTGGCGGGGTAGGGGGCTTCGATCGGTCGAGGGGAGATACCCCCACCCCTGTCCCTCCCCACAAGGGGGAGGCAGCGATGGGCGTCGCGCTACTCTTTCCAACGCCAACGGGAAACGTTCAGCCGACATCATAGGTCGAGCTGTCTCTTAAGACCACGACATCACAAACTTGATGTGGCGCGACGGAGCAGTCTCCCTACCCTTTTGGGGAGGGGTAGGGGTGGGGGTATTCGCCGGGCGCGACCGCCCCAGACTACCCCTTCAGCATCTCCGCCACCCGCGGCGCGAAGTAGGTGAGGATGCCGTCGCAGCCGGCGCGCTTGAAGGCCAGCAGCGATTCCAGCATCGCCTTGTCGCCGTCGATCCAGCCATTCGCGGCCGCGGCCTTGATCATCGAATATTCGCCCGACACCTGGTAGGCGAAGGTCGGGACCTGGAACTCGTCCTTCAGCCGGCGGATGATGTCGAGATAGGGCAGGCCCGGCTTGACCATCAGCATGTCTGCCCCTTCGGCCAGATCCTGTTCGGCCTCGCGCACGGCCTCGTCGGAATTGGCGTGGTCGATGTAGTAGGTCTTCTTGTCGCCCTTGAGTAGGCCGGCGGTGCCGACCGCTTCGCGGTAGGGCCCATAGAACGCGGAAGCGAACTTGGTCGCGTAGGACATGATCGCGACGTCCTGGAAGCCGTTGGCGTCGAGCGCGTCGCGGATGGCGCCGATGCGGCCGTCCATCATGTCGGAGGGCGCGATGATGTCGGCGCCGGCCTGCGCCTGGCAGACGGCGGCCGCACACAGTTGCTCGACCGTCTCGTCGTTGACGATGATGCCCTCGCGCAGGATCCCGTCATGGCCGTGGCTGGTGAACGGGTCGAGCGCCGCGTCTGTGATGATGCCGATCTCCGGCACAGCCGTTTTGATGGCGCGGGTGGCGCGGTTGATGATGTTGTCGGGGTCGAGGATGTGCGAGCCGGTCTGGTCGCGCAGCTTCATCTCGACATTCGGAAAAGTGGCGATCGCCGGAATGCCCAGCTTTGCCGCGCGCTCGGCTTCCTTGACGGCGAGATCGATGCTCATGCGGAAGACGCCCGGCATCGCGGCAATCTCCTCGCGGCGGTTGTCGCCGTCGATGACGAAGATCGGCCAGATCAGATCGTCGACCGTCAGCCGGTTCTCCTGCACCAGCCGGCGCGACCAGTCGGCCTTTCGCATGCGTCGAAGCCGGCGCGATCCGGTGATCTCGTCGACGCTGCGGGCGGTTGCGAAAGTCTTGGTGTGCCGGTTCATCTGGCGCTCCTTGGTTTGCCGTTCTCTAGCACGGCAGGGCGAAGCCCATCAAACGGACATCACGGCGCACCATTGCCGGACAGGATTTGCGCCGCGCCCCGCAGGCCGATGCGGAACGCTTCGTCGAAGCTGATGCCGCTGGCCGTCCAGTCGTGCAGGCCCTTCTCGTCCACCATGCGGAAGTTCGCGATCCAGCCTTTCGCGGTGTCGCTCCATTCAAGCGTCATCGCCAGAGGTGCGGCGTCCCCGGAAGCTTGCGCCAGGGCGGCAAACCGGTCGACGTCGGGCAATTCGTGCGCGAGGACGGGCATTTTCGCGGCTGGTGGCAGCGTCACCTCGAGCGCCAGCGGCTCGGCGGCGAGCGCCAGCGATTCGCGCATGTAGGGGCTCTGGTCGCCATCGGCCGAAAGCGCGAAGCCACCCGTGTCGCGCTGGACGTGCAGGAACAAGACGATGCCGGGCCGGGGCCGCGGCCAGGGTTTGGAGCCGAGCTGGGCCAGGAGATCGTCGGCGTGGACCGGGTCGAAGACGCAGGTCAGGTCATGCGGCCGGTCGTAGGTGCCTTGCTCGTCATGGATCGGCTTGCCATCCAACCGGTCGCGGTAGGTGAACGCCGCGACATTACTGGCCGCATTTTCCACGATCGCCTCTATGCCGGCGTGGTCGACCAGCCGCTGGTCGCCCGAAACGCGCACCAGCATTTGCGGCACGCATTCGCGAAAGCCGAGCAGGCGGTTTTCCTCGCTTTGGCCGGTGACGATGACCTTGGCCGTGTAGAGGTCGGCAGTGTCGGCCGCCGCCGCAAGTGGAGCTGTCAGGGCTGCTGCCGTCAGGACAGCGAGGAGGATGCGGCGGATCAACTTGCGTTCCCTCGCAAAGCGGATGCTTGTGATGCGGCATTGACGCCAACGCCTCCGACACCCTAGCAGTGCCCTCGACAAGGGAGAAGACGCCATGGACCCGGACGACGACATCCGTTTCGAGCGGCAGGGCCATGCCGGCATCGTCACCCTCAACCGGCCGAAGGCGCTGAATGCGGTGACGCATGCCATGGTGCTGGCGCTGGCGAAGAAGCTTCCCGAGTGGGAAGCCGACGATGCGGTCAAGGTCGTCATCATCAAGGGCGAGGGCAGGGCGTTTTCCGCCGGCGGCGATATTCTCGACATCTACCGCTCGGGCCAGGAAGGAAAACCGCAGTTCCAGTTCTTCGCCGACGAATACCGCCTGAACGCGGCGCTCAGGGCATTCACGAAGCCCTATGTCGCGCTGATCGACGGCATTGTCATGGGCGGCGGCGTTGGCGTGTCGTTCCATGGCTCGCACCGCGTGCTAGGTGACAAGGCGCTGTTCGCCATGCCCGAGGTCGGCATCGGCTTCTTTCCCGATGTCGGCGGCAGCTTCATCCTGTCGCGCATCAAGGGCGGCTACGGCATGTATCTGGGCCTGACCGGCGCGCGCATCGGCCCCGGCGACGCGCTGCACGCGGGACTGGCGACGCATGCGGTCAAATCGGAGGATTTGGCCGCGGTCGAGGCCGGGATCATCGAAACCGGCGATCCGGACGCGGTGCTGAAACAGTTCTGCATCGTGCCGGAACGCAGCCTGAACGAGGCGCAGGCGGTCGCCATCGGGCATCATTTCACCCGCGGGACGCTGGCGGACCTGCTCGAAAGCCTGCGGCAGGCGTCTGAGGCTGGCGATGAGTTCTCGACCGCCACGCTGGAGACGCTGTCGAAGCGCTCGCCGACCAGCCTGCACGTCGCGTTCCGCCAGATCGCCTATGGCGAGATGCTGGAGATGGACGACTGCATGAAGATGGAATTCCGCATCCTGAACCGCATGCTGACCGGCAAGGACTTCTATGAAGGGATCCGCGCCGCGGTGATCGACAAGGGCGACACGCCGAAATGGCAACCGGCGACGCTGGCCGAGATAGACGAAGCCGACATCGAAGCCTATTTTGCGCCGCTGCCCGGCGGAGAACTCGATAGCTAATGGCGTATTGCTGATGGCCTACCGCGACAGTCCAGCCGTTCTGCGCCCGAGCCCGGCGCAGCAGGCGTTCTGGTGGTTTCACCGGATCATCGCGTTCTATTGCCTGATGTTCGGCACGCTCTACTGGGTGCGGCTGATCGGGCTCTATGAGGGGCCGCTGTGGCGCTTCGACCTGATGCCCGTCCACTGGCAGATCGCGGCGGCCATCCTGGCGGCGCTCTATCCCTTCGCCGGCATCGGCCTGTGGATGCTGACGTCGTGGGGTCCGGTGATCTGGGCGCTCTGCGCGCTGACGGAAGTCGTCATGTATGCCGGATTTCCAAATCTGTTCGGCGCAAAAATCTCGGTCGTCGCCTCGCACGCGCTGGTCGCCGTGCTCTACGCGACCTTCAGGTTTGTGCTGTATTTCCAGCATCGCAGGGCCGGGAAATAATTTCCAAAACGGGGCATGTTAACCAATTCGTTTACCACAAATTAGTCTTCGCTTTGAAAGGGCGTCGGTAAGGGCTGGTTAAGCCTGCGGTTTAAGTCGAATTTTATCGGTCAGCGCTATGGTGAGGTCAAGGTGAGAAAAACAGTCACCAGGCGTCAAACGAGAGGCACGACCGATGAACAACCCGCGCACTGCGCAGAAATCCGCTCCGGTTCAGGACGACCGGAAGGATGCCATCCGCACCCTTTACATGGAATCCCTTCAGCTCGTCGAAAGGCTGCACCGCCGCCTGCTCGACGTGATCAAGGACGAGTTCGACCGCAACGGCCGATCCGACATCAACGCCATCCAGGCGCTGCTGCTGTTCAACATCGGCAATGCCGAGCTGACGGCGGGTGAGCTGCGCTCGCGCGGCTACTATCTCGGCTCGAACGTGTCGTACAACCTGAAGAAGCTCGTCGACCTCGGCTTCATCAACCACCAGCGCTCGCGGATCGACCGCCGCTCGGTGCGGGTGAGCCTGACGCCGAAGGGCACGGACATCGCCGAAGTCGTCGGCAAGCTCTACGAACGCCATGTCGGCTCGATCGAACAGGTCGGCGGCATCAACACCGAAGAGTTCAAGCAGATGAACCGCGCGCTGCAGCGGCTGGACCGGTTCTGGAACGACACGATCGCGTATCGGATGTGAGGGAAGAACACTGGCTCAAGAGGCACGGTCGGGCGGTCGGCCTCTCTTGAGGCCTTGCCAGGCAGCAAGGGGACGCCACCGACCCGTTATCGCGGCTTTGGATAAGCAGTAGGCGGGATCGGCTTACTCCTGCCGATTGAGATTGTCCGGAGCGTCGAGCTTGATGGGACCGAGAGAGAGCATGTGCCGGCAAGATGATCCGATGCTGGCAAGAAAGAGGCCTTTGCGCGAACGGCGTGCCAGAACTCGTCGTATCAGACGCGACCTGCGGGCGCCTGAGTATGGAGCGTGTATCGCGTATGGCGCCGTTCTCCCGATCGGATGAGCGCGCCTTTTGAAACGAGGTCCTGAAGATCCCTCGTCGCGGTAGCGCGAGATGTCTTGGTGATCGCGATATAGTTCTCGGCGCTGAGCCCACCTTTGAATCCATCAATGCCCTCACGGAACATGCGTGCGATCGCCTTTTCCTGGCGTTCGTTCAACTGGCCGCGAAAGCGTTCGAAAAATTTCGTCTTCGCGACAGAGAATTCGACGCGCGCGAGTGTTACACCCTGCGCGTTCAAGATCGTGTTGGCGAAGTATATCAACCAGTCCGTAACGGCGTTGCTCTTGTTACTGGCCTCCAGGCTCTCGTAATAGGCCTTGCGATGACGTTCAATTGTATATGCCAGCGCTATGAGGGTTGGCTCGCCGAGATTTTGAGCAAGGACCTTTTCGCAGAGCGCGCGCCCTATGCGGCCATTGCCGTCCTCGAACGGATGAATGCTCTCAAAATAGAGGTGCGCGATACCGGCTCGGGTCAGTGCCGGAAGCGGCGTCGCGCTCTTGGGTGATGTAGCGTTGAACCACTGGATGAAGGCATCCATCTCGCCTTTCACCCGGATCGAAGGCGGCGCCTCGAAATGGACTTTAGGCTTGTCCAGCCGATTGGAAACGATCTGCATGGCATCTGAGTGCTGTCGATAGGCACCGATGGTCTCAACACGCCGCTCACCTGACATCACCATCTTGTGCCAAGCGTACATGGTTTGGTGCGAAAGGGCGTCCGCAAAATTCAGATAGACGTCGGCCATCATTTCGGCGATGCCGCGCTCTGCTGGCGGGACGCGCCTGTTCTCGCTGCCCAAGCCGAGTTGCTGGCGCAAGGATGACTGCAAACTGTCGCGGTCGAGGTAATCCCCCTCGATTGCGGAGGTTTTCAAGGCCTCCTCGCTGATCAGTTCGATACGGATTTGGTCTCGATCGTCCGGGCCAACATGACGGAAGACGCCCAGAAACTCGCCGGACCGCAACAAGAACTCACGTTCCAGCGGTTCCAGGATGCTCGTTTCGTAGGCAAACTGCGGCCAGTCGGCCTGCTCCCAATTCCATGCCATGAGCTATAGATCGCCTTTCTATAACTCTTCATGGAATGAAATGTGAGTGATAGCAAGCCTGCCCATGCCTCGGAACAGTCTGTGCTTTATGTCGCGGTCATGCCGTCGAGACCCAAGCGAAACGCCCTCGGGCAATCCGAAGCGGGTAAACTGTCCAGGTTCGAACTGCCGGGATCCTCCACTCCGCACCCACATAACGCCATCGTGAGTTCCCCAAGCCACCGTCACGCCATATTTCCGTGAAATCGCAGGCAACGAAGAGGGTTTCCGTGCATTGCGTCTCGGGCCGGGAATGGGGCTGCTGATGCAGGCTCTGGCAACGTCTCGGGCGACATGGTTGGCGATATGTTAACCGCGCCGGCCTAGCTTGCCGACCTGGACTGCCGATTGGGCTTGACGACCACGCACGGACAAAACGGGATAACAGGCATGACGATGAAGACCAGCCGCCGGACATTTCTGATGAGCGCAGGCGCGCTTGCCGCCAGCACCGCGGGCGCCAGCGCGCAGGACGTGATCCAGGATATTCTGAACGCCAACCGCCGCGGCTCGTGGGACGACCAGTTCGACGCCAAGGCCAGCGGCTCGGGCGCCAAGGTCAAGTCGCACCTGCCGATCTTCAGCCCCGAGACCGTCAGCTATATCGAGCAGGCGATTGGCCAGTATTCCAACATCGTCGCGCAGGGCGGCTGGCAGCAGGTGCCGGCCACCAAGAAGCTGACGCTCGGCGTGACCGATCCCGACGTCGAGGCGCTGCGCCGCCGCCTGATGGTTTCCGGCGATCTGTCGACCAATGCCGGCATGTCGCAGTCCTTCGATTCCTATGTCGACGCCGCGGTCAAGCGCTTCCAGATGCGCCACGGCCTGCCGGCCGACGGCGTGACCGGCAAATATACCTTTGCCGCGCTGAACGTTTCCGCGCCGGTGCGCCTCGGCCAGCTCGAGACCAACCTCGTGCGGCTGCGCTCGATGTCGGGCTTCCTCGGCGACCGCTATGTGATGGTCAACATCCCGGCGGCGCAGATCGAGGCGGTCGAAGGCAACCGCGTCGTGTCGCGCCACACCGCCATCGTCGGCAAGATCGACCGCCAGACGCCGATCCTGAATTCGAAGATCAACGAGATCATCGTCAATCCCTACTGGAACGCGCCTGAGTCGATCGTCATCAAGGACATCATTCCGAAGATGCGCCAGGACCCGACCTATCTCACTGCCAACAGCATCCGCCTGATCTCGCCGGACGGCACCGAGGTCGATCCCGCAAGCGTCGACTGGTCGACCGAGGATGCGGTGAAGTATCGCTTCCGGCAGGATCCGGGCAAGATCAACGCGATGGCTTCGGTGAAGATCAACTTCCCGAACCCGCACGCGGTCTACATGCACGACACGCCGCAGCAGAGCCTGTTCTCCAAGCTGATGCGCTTCGATTCGTCGGGCTGCGTCCGCGTGCAGAACGTGCGCGACCTCGTCACCTGGCTGCTGCGTGACACCGACGGCTGGAACCGCCAGCGCTTCGAGGACACGATCAAGTCGGGCGAGAACATGCCGGTGGCGCTGGCCAACCCGGTGCCGGTCTATTTCACCTATGTCTCGGCCTGGTCGACGGGCGACGCCGTAGTGCATTTCCGCGACGACATTTATGCGCGCGATGGCGTGGACGAACTGCAGATCTCGACCGCGCTCTGAGGTCGCTGACATCTTCTGGAAACGCGCCGGCCGGTCCGGCGCGTTTTGCGTTTGGAGCGGTCGATTGTCGCGCGGCGCAAATCCGCTACGGGATTTCGCGCCTCGGGCGTGGCAGGACCGGCGCAAAGATGCTAACTGCGCCACGCATCCCGCAATGCACCAACGTCAAGGGGTAATCCAACATGGCGACAGCCGGCACGACCGCGTTCTTTTCCCAGCCGCTCGAAGAGCGCGATCCGGAGATCTTTGGCGCGATCAGGTCCGAGCTCGGTCGCCAACGGCATGAGATCGAGCTGATTGCGTCCGAGAACATCGTCAGCCGCGCCGTGATGGAGGCTCAAGGCTCGGTGATGACCAACAAATATGCCGAGGGCTATCCGGGCAAGCGCTACTATGGCGGCTGCCAGTTCGTCGACATTGCCGAGGAACTGGCGATCGAGCGGGCGAAAAAACTGTTCGGCTGCAAGTTCGCCAATGTCCAGCCGAATTCCGGGTCGCAGATGAACCAGGCGGTGTTCCTGGCGCTGCTGCAGCCGGGCGACATGTTCATGGGGCTGGACCTCAATTCGGGCGGCCACCTGACGCATGGCTCGCCGGTCAACATGTCCGGCAAGTGGTTCAACGTCGTCTCCTATGGCGTGCGCCGCGACGACAACCTGATCGACATGGACGAGGTCGCGGAGATTGCGCGGAAGAGCAAGCCGAAGCTGATCATCGCCGGCGGCACCGCCTATTCGCGCATCTGGGACTGGAAGCGCTTCCGGGAGATCGCCGACGAGGTTGGCGCCTGGCTGATGGTCGACATGGCGCATATCGCGGGCCTGGTGGCGGGCGGCCAGCATCCGTCGCCGATCGGCCACGCGCATGTGGTGACGACGACGACGCACAAATCGCTGCGCGGCCCGCGCGGCGGCATGATCCTGACCAATGACGAGGACCTCGCCAAGAAGATGAACTCGGCTGTGTTCCCGGGCCTCCAGGGCGGCCCGCTGATGCATGTCATCGCGGCGAAGGCCGTGGCCTTCGGCGAGGCGCTGCAGCCGGAATTCCAGACCTATGCGGCGAACGTGGTGAAGAACGCCAAGGCGCTGGCCGCGAGCCTCAAGGACAGCGGCCTCGACATCGTCTCAGGCGGCACCGACAACCACCTGATGCTGGTCGACCTGCGGCCGAAGAACGCCACCGGCAAGCGGGCGGAGGCAGCACTCGGCCGCGCCAACATCACCTGCAACAAGAACGGCATTCCGTTCGACCCGGAAAAGCCATTCGTCACCTCTGGCGTCCGCCTCGGAACGCCGGCCGGCACGACGCGCGGCTTCGGCGAGGCGGAATTCCGCGAGATCGGCAGCCTGATCAACGAGGTTCTGGAAGGCCTGAAGGTCGCCAACTCCGACGAGGGCAACGCCGCGGTCGAGGCGGCGGTGAAGGCGAAGGTCATGGCGCTGACGGCCCGCTTCCCGATGTATCCGTATCTGGGGTGACGGTCAGTCCGCTGAAGGATGGCGAGATGCAAACCGACTATGTGCTCGACGGTATTCCGCGAGCCACCTCGATATCGTTGCTGATGGATTGGTCGGGGGCCAAAGTCTACATGACCCGGCCCGCGTTGCGCGAACTGGCGGAAAAATTCTTGCAGATCAGTGAAGCCGATCCGGCGGAGTGTAACGAGGTTCACCTTGGTTCCTTCTTTAGCCATTGGGATGGAGACGAAAGCCTGATCCGTCCGAGGACGCGATTTGCCAACGGCCTCGCTCCGCATTTCGATCGTGCGCAGGGGGAATTCTGGTCCGAAGAGGTTGCGAGCGGAGAACTAAACTTCGGCGGGCCGCCCGGTTTCGACGTGACGATCATGCACGTCTCCTCTGAGGCCATTCTGGAAGAGTCACATCGTCCGGATGAGTAGCTGCGAGTCATATTGAATTCCGCCGCCGCCGGTATTACCCTCATGCGACAAGGTATTACCGAGGCAGACATGAGCACGAAAGTCACGACGAAGGGTCAGGTCACCATCCCGAAAGGGGTGAGGGACCTGCTTGAGTTGAAGCCGGGAACCGATGTGCGCTTTCGCTACAATGACAACCGCGAGATCGTGCTGGAGCGCGCCGATGGTGAGCGCCCGCCGAGCCGCTTCGAAAAGCTGCGCGGGCATGCGGGGCCGGGGATGACCACCGACGTGGTCATGAAGCTGATGCGTGGTGACGATTGACGCTCGTCGATACCAACATCTTGCTCGACCTCGCTACTGACGATTCGGATTGGTTCGATTGGTCTCTGGCCGCGATCGAGGAGGCTGCATCCCTCGGGCCGCTCTGCATCAACGCCATTGTCTTCGGCGAACTGGCGGCACGCTATGCGAGCGCCCAGGAATTGAACGACTTCGTGGCGACCGCCGGTGTCGGATTTGTCGATCTGCCGCGCGAGGCGGCGTTCCTTGCGGCGAAGGCGTTTGCACAGTATCGGGAGCGAGGCGGCATCCGCACCGGCGTCCTGTCCGACTTTTTCATCGGTGCGCATGCATTGGCGCTGGACATCCCGATCCTGACGCGCGACGTCACGCGATACCGAACCTACTTCCCCGACGTGCGGCTGATCTCGCCGCGTCCGAACTGAGGCCTGCATGCGCTGTCCCTACTGCCAATCCCTCGACACGCAGGTGAAGGATTCCCGTCCTGCGGAAGAGGGCGCGGCGATCCGGCGCCGGCGCGTCTGCCCCGATTGCGGCGGGCGGTTCACGACATTCGAGCGAGTGCAGTTGCGCGATCTCGTGGTGGTGAAGAAGACGGGACGAAAAGTACCGTTTGACCGCGACAAGCTGCAGCGCTCGATCGACATCGCGCTGCGCAAGCGCAATGTCGATCCGGACCGGGTCGACCGCGCGGTCAGCGGCATTGTCCGCCAGCTCGAAAGCTCGGGCGAGACCGAGGTGCAGTCCGACGAGATCGGCCGGCTGGTGATGGAGGCGCTGAAGTCGCTCGACGACGTCGCCTATGTCCGCTTCGCGTCGGTCTATCGCAATTTCCGCGAGGCGAAGGATTTCCACGAACTTTTGGGCGAGTTGAAGGGTGACGAAACCGCGGGCTAGGAAGAAGGCCGCGCCGGCCGAGGCCGGGACGGCGAGCGACGACGACCGGCGCTTCATGGCGGCGGCGATCCGTCTGTCGCGCAGCCATCTCGGGCTGACTTCGACCAATCCGTCGGTCGGCACGCTGATCGTGAAGGATGGGATCATCATCGGCCGCGGCGTCACCGCGATCGGCGGCCGTCCGCATGCCGAGACGCAGGCGCTGGCCGAGGCCGGCAAGGCCGCGCGCGGCGCAACCGCCTACGTGACACTCGAACCTTGCGCGCATCACGGCCGTACGCCGCCCTGCGCCGACGCGCTGGTCACAGCCGGGATCGCGCGGGTGGTGGGGGCCGCCGCCGACCCCGACGACCGCGTGTCGGGCCGCGGCTACGCGATCCTGCGCAATGCCGGCATCGAGGTGGTCGAGGGCGTGCTGGCGGGAGAGGCCGCCGACCTGATGGCGGGTTATCTCACGCGATCGTCGAAGAAGCGGCCGGAAGTGACTCTGAAACTTGCGGTTTCGTCCGACGGCATGATCGGCCGCAAGGGGACCGGGCAGATCGGCGTCACCGGCGGCATTTCCCGAGCGCAGGTGCATCTGATGCGGGCGCAGTCCGACGCGATCCTGGTCGGTATCGGCACGGTTGAGGCGGACGACCCCGAACTGAACTGCCGCTTGCCGCGGCTGACGGACCGGTCGCCGGTGCGCATCGTGCTCGACCCCGAGGCGAAGCTGCCGATGATGTCGAAGCTGGCCCTGTCGGCCAGGTCGCTGCCGCTGTATGTCGCCGCCGGCCCTGAAGCGAAGCCGGTGCGACGCTCGTCGCTCGAAATGCTGGGCGTCGCGTTCCTCGCCACCGAAACCCACGAAGGCCGCATCGCGCTGCCGGAACTCCTGGAGGATCTGGCGGGCAAGGGCATCACGACGGTGTTGGTCGAGGGCGGGGCCGCGACCGCGCGGGCGTTTCTGGAAGATGGCGTGGTCGACCGCATCGCGCTGTTCCAGGGGCCGAACCCGATCGGCGAGGGCGGAATCGCATCGCCGTTGACATTCGATACAATTCCAGACGGCTTCAGGCTGGTCCGCCAGGCGCGCTATGGGCTGGATCACTTCCGCGAGTGGGTCAAAGACTGATGTTCACGGGTATCGTCACCGATGTCGGCCGCGTTGCACGCGTCGACGCCTTGCCGAAGGGCAAGCGTTTTCGGATCGAGACCGCGTATGACCCAGCTACGATCGCCATCGGCGCTTCGATCGCCTGTTCCGGGCCTTGCCTGACAGTCGTGACGCTGCCCGAGGAGGGCTCTAACGCCCGCTGGTTCGAGGTCGAGGCCTGGGAGGAAGCGCTGCGGCTGACGACGGCCAATGCCTGGGTGGAAGGCACGCCGCTCAACCTCGAACGGGCCCTGAGAATAGGCGACGAACTGGGCGGCCATATCGTTTCCGGCCATGTCGATGGCATGGCCGAGATCGTCGCGCGGGAAGACGAGGGCGACGCGGTCCGCTTCCGGCTGCGCGCGCCGGCGCATCTGGCGAAGTTCATCGCGCCGAAGGGCTCGGTCTGCCTCGATGGAACGTCGCTGACGGTCAACCAGGTGGCGCGCGACGAGTTCGACGTGCTGCTGATCCATCATTCGCTGACAGTGACGACTTGGGGGCAGCGGCAGGCCGGCGATCGCGTCAATCTGGAGATCGACACGATGGCCCGCTACGCGGCGCGGTTGAGCGAGGCGGCGGCGGAGGGGCTGTAGCTGTCGACATAGTCGCTGCCAATCTCTATGGTTAAGTCTGATTGGAGATGATTGGATGGACAGCAAAGTTCTTACCGCGCATGTGCCCTTGCCTTTGGCGAAAAAGGTAGACGAACTGGCTGCGCGTCTCGACCGCCCGAGAGGCTGGGTTGTGAAGCAGGCACTGACCGACTGGGTCGAGCAGGAAGAAGAGCGTTACCGCCTGACGAAAATGGCACTATCCGATGTGGATGAGGATCGCGTCGTCAGTCACGCACGCATGCGGGCCTGGGCAGCAAGCCTCGACACCAGTGAACCTCTGACAGTGCCGCAACCCTGATGGACATCCAGTGGACCGTCGAGGCCGTCTCCGACCTTGATCGGCTCCACAGGTTCCTCGCGGACGTCAATCCGCGGGCGGCAAGCCAAGTTGTGCAGAATCTGGTCGAGGCGCCGAACAGACTGGTGGAGCATCCACGTCTCGGCGGGCGGCTCGAAGGATTCGGAAGCCGCGAGGTTCGCAGGATACTCGTCGGCCAGTACGAAATTCGGTATGAGGTAAGGCCGGACGCGATCTTCGTGCTGCGTATCTGGCATGGCCGCGAAGAACGTTGACGGTTGGCCGCACGTTCCGCTTGCCCGCGATTACGGTTCGGCCTAAGTCACCGGCCAATCCGGAGAATAAAATGGCTGGCACTTCCGACCACGGCAAGGCGTTTTCGACGCCCGAAAGCGCGCATATCCTCATCGTCGAGGCGCGGTTTCACGATGCGCTGGCCGATGCGCTGCTCGAAGGCGCAACCGCGGCCTTGAAGGACGCCGGCGCCACCTGGGATTTGATCACCGTGCCAGGCGCGCTGGAGATTCCTGCGGTCATCTCGATGGCGCTCGATGCCGCCGAGGACGAAGGCACCGAATATGACGGCTATGTCGCGCTCGGGACCGTGATCCGCGGCGACACCTATCATTTCGAGATCGTGGCGAACGAATCCAGCCGCGCGCTGATGGACCTCGCCGTCGACGAGTCGCTGGCGATCGGCAACGGCATCCTGACGACGGAGAACGAGGAACAGGCCTGGGTCCGCGCCCGCCGCACCGAAGGCGACAAGGGCGGCTTCGCGGCACGCGCGGCGCTGACCATGGTCGCTGTCCGCGAACGTCTCGGAGCCTGACGATGAGCGCCGACGCACCGTCCACCGGCGCTCCCCGCGCGGCCAACAAGCGCGGCGCCGCCCGCCTCGCCGCCGTGCAGGCGCTCTACCAGATGGATGTCGCGGGCACCGGCCTGCTCGAAATCGCATCGGAATACGAGGCCTATCGGCTTGGCAAGGAAGTCGACGGCCAGGTTTACCGCGAGGCCGACGCGCAATGGTTCCGCGCCATCCTGTCGGGCGTGGTCGAGAACCAGAAAATCGTCGACCCGGTCATCCGCCAGTCGCTGACCGAGGACTGGCCGCTGTCGCGCCTCGACTCAACACTCCGCGCCATCCTGCGCGCCGGGGTTTTCGAGCTGATGAAGCGCGAGGACGTGCCGGTGGCGGTGATCGTCTCGGAATATGTCGACATCGCCAAGGCGTTCTATTCCGAAGACGAGCCGAAGCTCGTCAACGCTGTGCTCGACCGGGTGGCCCGGCGCGTGCGCGGCGAGGGCCGGGGCAAGGACGCGTAGCGGGGGCGGCAAGTGGCGATCACGGAGCAGGAAGCCCGGCGCTCGGCGCTGATTTACGCCTCGTCGATGGCGATCGTCGGATCGGCGGCGCCGATCTGCATCTCGATGGGCGCGCTTGCCGGCCACTATCTGCTCGACGCCGACAAGTCGCTCGCCAGTGCGCCGGTGACCGGCTTCAACGTTGGCGTGGCGCTGGGCGCGCTGCCGGCGGCCGCCATCATCCGCATGGCCGGGCAGCGCAGCGGCTTCATGCTGGGCACGATCGTCACGGCATTGGGCGGCGCAATCGGCACTTTCGCACTGTTCGAGGGCAATTTCTGGCTGTTCGCGATCGGCCTGATGGTCGTCGGACTTGGCGGCGCCTTCGTGCAGCAACTGCGCTTTGCCGCGGCCGACGACGCGCCGCCGGCATTCAAGGCGAAAGCGATCTCCTTCGTGATGGCGGCGGGCGTCGTGACCGCGATCCTGGGCCCGCAGATCGTCATCTTCACGCGCGAACTGTTCGCGCCGGTGATGTTCGCGGGGGCATTCGCCGCGATCATCGTGCTGGCGGCGGTCGGCGCTGTCATCCTGTCATTCCTGCGTTCGCATGCTCATGCCCAGGCCAACGCGACGGTCGTTGCCGACGATGCGCGCCCGCTGGCGCAGATCATCGCCCAGCCGCGCTTCGCCGTGGCGCTGCTCTGCGCCGTGTCCACCTACGCGCTGATGAGCTTCGTGATGACCGGGGCGCCGCTGGCCATGGTCGGCTGCGGGTTTTCGCCGGACGAGGCGACGCTGGGCATCTCCTGGCATGTCATGGCAATGTTCGCGCCAAGCTTCTTCACCGGCAAGCTGATCTCGCGCTATGGCGCGGAGAAGATCGTCGCCGCCGGCCTGGTGCTGCTGATCGCCTGCGCCGTCGTCGCGCTGTCGGGCATCGCTCTGTGGCAGTTCTGGACGGCGCTGATCCTGCTCGGCCTCGGCTGGAATTTCGGCTTCATCGGCGCGACCGCGATGGTGGCCAACGCCTACCGCCCGTCGGAAAAGGGCAAGGCGCAGGGTTTCCACGACTTCGTCCTGTTCTCGACCGTCGCCTTCGGCTCGCTGATGTCGGGCGTGACCTACAACGCCTATGGCTGGGACATGCTGAACTGGGTCGTGTTCCCGGTGTCGGTGGCGTGTCTGGTGGCGCTGGGGTGGCTGCGCGCCAATCGCCGCGCAGCGACTGGGAATGTTGCCGGATAGTAGATAGCTTGCGGGCAACAACCTCGATGGGGCGCCCGCGATGCCGGAAGATACGAAGACCACACGTCTGGCGCTGCTGATTGATGCGGACAACTTCAGGGCGACCTATCTGCCACTGGTGATCCGAGAGGCTTCCGCGCTCGGCACGACGACTGTGAAGCGTGTCTACGGCAATTTCGCCAACACTTCGACGAATGCATGGCACCCGCTCGTTTTAGATCACGCGATGAGTCCCGTTCATGTTCCACCACCGGTGAAGAACAAGAACTCCAGTGACATCAAGATTGTCATCGAGGCGATGGATCTCTTGCACCGCGGTCAGATTGAAGGCTTCTGCATCGCGTCTAGCGACAGCGACTTCACCACTTTGGCCAGCCGTATACGGGAGGATGGAATCAGGGTTTTTGGGTTCGGTGAGAAGAAGGCCACGAAGGCCTACATCAATTCATTCGACAAATTCTTCTACTGTGACTTGCTGTTGGAGGAGGAGCAGTCAGGAGATCTCCCGAAGTCGACTCGAACACCGGCGCCTCCCCAGAAACAGATTCTCGCGGCTATCGACGACGTATCCGGAGAGGATAAGTGGGCGAATTTGGCTGAGGTTGGGAAAATACTCGGCAAACGCATGCCGGACTTCGATCACAGAAACTTCGGATACAAGAAGTTGAGCGACCTGATCCAGTCGATCGCGACACTCGAGGTCCAGCGCAGCAAGGTCGGGACGGGAACTCTGGTGCAGGTCCGCCGCAAGTGAACACACCTGCGATGACCGGCGAACATTGCAGCGAAAACCGGGCAAAACGGTAACAAAACCTTGACGTTGGCGAGCCGCTTTCGCATAAGCCGCAGCGAAAGGCCGGATTCTCGCTCGTCGGGTACCAGTCTCGTTCACAAGGTCCGGGGAGGGGTTTTTCCGGACAAACAAGGGAAATCGGCATGACCATGCTTTACGTCGTCATTGCCTGCGGCCTGCTTTCCATTGCTTACGCCATCTGGGCGACACAGTCGGTTCTCGCGTCCGACCAGGGAAATGCACGCATGCAGGAAATCGCCGGCGCCATCCGTGAGGGTGCGCAGGCCTATCTCGCCCGCCAGTATACGACCATCGCCATCGTCGGCGCGGTCGTCTTCGTTCTCGCCTGGTGGCTGCTGTCGGCTTCGGCCGCCATCGGCTTCCTGATCGGCGCAGTGCTTTCGGGCGCCGCGGGCTTCATCGGCATGCATGTGTCGGTCCGCGCCAATGTGCGCACGGCCCAGGCGGCGTCCAAGAGCCTGGCCGCCGGCCTCGACATCGCGTTCAAGTCCGGCGCGATCACCGGCATGCTGGTGGCAGGTCTCGCCCTGCTTGGCGTGTCGGTCTATTACCTGATCCTGATCGGCCCGATGGGCCTCGCGCCCGACAACCGCACGGTCATCGACTCGCTCGTCGCTCTCGGCTTCGGCGCGTCGCTCATCTCGATCTTCGCCCGTCTCGGCGGCGGCATCTTCACCAAGGGCGCCGACGTCGGCGGCGATCTGGTCGGCAAGGTGGAAGCTGGAATTCCCGAGGATGACCCGCGCAACCCGGCAACGATCGCCGACAACGTTGGCGACAATGTCGGCGATTGCGCCGGCATGGCTGCCGACCTGTTCGAAACATACGCCGTGACCGTGGTCGCCACGATGGTTCTGGCCGCGATCTTCTTCGCGACGGCCGGTCCGGTCGTCCTGTCGAACGTGATGCTCTACCCGCTCGCCATCTGCGGCGCGTGCATCATCACCTCGATCATTGGCACGTTCTTCGTCAAGCTCGGCTCCAACGGCTCGATCATGGGCGCTCTCTACAAGGGCCTGATCGTCACCGGCCTGCTCTCGATCGTCGGTCTCGGCGGCGCGACCTCGCTCACCGTCGGCTGGGGCGACATCGCGGTTGCCAACGACATGATGATCACCGGCACGAACCTGTTCACCTGCGGCATCATCGGCCTCATCGTGACGGGCCTGATCGTCGTCATCACCGAATACTACACCGCCACCAACAAGCGCCCGGTCAATTCGATCGCCCAGGCGTCGGTCACCGGTCACGGCACCAACGTCATCCAGGGCCTCGCGGTCTCGCTGGAATCGACGGCGCTGCCGGCGATCGTCATCATCGGCGGCATCATCTCGACATACCAGCTGGCCGGACTGTTCGGCACAGCCATCGCCGTGACGACGATGCTCGGCCTCGCCGGCATGATCGTGGCGCTCGACGCCTTCGGCCCGGTCACCGACAATGCCGGTGGCATCGCCGAAATGGCCGGCCTGCCGAAGGAAGTGCGTCACTCGACCGACGCGCTCGACGCGGTTGGCAACACGACCAAGGCGGTGACCAAGGGCTACGCGATCGGCTCGGCCGGTCTGGGCGCCCTGGTGCTGTTTGCGGCCTACAGCTACGACCTGCAGTATTTCGCCGCCAAGGCGAATGAGGCGGGCTCGACGCTCTATCCGTATTTCAAGGACATGGGCGAGATCTCCTTCGATCTGTCCAACCCCTATGTCGTGTCGGGCCTCATCTTCGGCGGCCTGATCCCCTACCTCTTCGGCGGCATCGCCATGACAGCCGTCGGCCGCGCAGCGGGCTCGATCGTCGAGGAAGTGCGCAAGCAGTTCCGCGAGGACCCGGGCATCATGCTCGGCACCTCCAAGCCGAACTACGCGCGCGCGGTCGACATCCTGACCAAGGCGGCGATCAAGGAGATGATCATCCCGTCGCTGCTGCCGGTGCTGGCGCCGCTCGTCGTCTATTTCGGCGTGCTGCTGATCTCCGGCTCGAAGGCGTCCGCCTTCGCGGCGCTCGGCGCATCGCTCCTCGGCGTTATCGTCAACGGCCTGTTCGTGGCCATCTCAATGACCTCGGGCGGCGGCGCATGGGACAATGCGAAGAAGTCCTTTGAAGACGGCTTCGTCGACAAGGACGGCGTGAAGCACCTGAAGGGTTCAGATGCGCACAAGGCGTCCGTGACCGGTGACACCGTCGGCGATCCCTACAAGGACACCGCGGGCCCGGCCGTCAACCCGGCGATCAAGATCACCAACATCGTCGCCCTTCTGCTGCTGGCCGTGCTCGCGCACTGACCAGTCAGCCCAAGGCGACAACGAAAAACCCGCGGAGCGATCCGCGGGTTTTCTTGTTTCGGTAGCAGAAAATGAAAAGGCGATGGTGAAGCGAGAGATGCCCTCTCAGCTTCAGCCGGGGCGGCCGCCGGCGCCGCCGAACGGGTTGGGCTTCGAGCCGCCGAAGCCGGACAGAAGCTGGCCGAGGAAGTTCTGGTCCTTGCCGCCGGTGGGCGTCGTGCGCGATACGAAGTCGAACACCTTGCCGTCCTGCATGCCATAGTTGGCGATATTGACGACGCGGCTGTCCTCGCCGAAATAGACCGCGAGCACGCGCTGGTCGACGATGCGGGGCTTCTGGAAGGCCACGCTGCGCCGCCGCGTCTGCGAAATGTAGTAGAACACCTCATTGTCGAAGGTCGCGCGCGTCGAAGGGCTGCCGAGCGCCAGCAGCACCTGCTCGCGGCTGGAGCCTGGCGGGACCAGTTCGATGGCCTGCGGATCGATGACATAGCCTTGGGTCAGCGTTTCGCCGGTCGACAGGGCGGAGCCGGCATTGCAGCCCGAAAGGCCGATCACGGCTGCCATAGCCATTGGCAGCGGCGCGAAGTTGCGCAATCCGGCCTTGATTTTCAACGCGTACAACGACATCTCCATGTCAAATCGGCCCATGCCCATGCTTGCGTGGAGCCCGAGACTCGGTAAACCAGCTTTCAGGCTGATGCAACCTGACCAGCCCTACAATCGGCCACTCGGGAGTCCGCCCGGCATGTTCAAGCAATTCTTCAGTCAGGCGCGAAAAAACAATCGCGCCATCGCCGATGCGATCTACGAGCAAATCGTGGCGGCGGCGCGGCAGCCGACGCCATATTCGGACTGGAACGTCCCCGACACGCCGCTCGGGCGCTTCGAAATGCTGAGCCTGCATCTGTTCCTGTTCCTGCACCGCATCAAGGGCGAGGGCAGCGCCGCCGACGCACTTGGTCAGGAACTGGCCGATGCCTTTTTCCTCGACGTCGACCATTCGCTGCGTGAACTGGGAATCGGCGACATGGGCATTCCGAAGCGGATGAAGACGTTGTCCCGCATGTTCTACGGCCGGGCCACGAGCTATGGCCGGGCCATCGACGCGGGCGATATCGACGAGCTTGCAGCCGCGCTGCTGCGCAATGTCCGGCCGGACCAGACAGACTGGCCGGAGGCGCACCATCTGGCGGCCTATGCGTTGCAGGCAAATCGAAGCCTCGCCGCGCAGGATCTGGGCACATTGCTCGCCGGGAAGGTAACATTTCCCACAGCATCGGGAGGACAAGCATGACCGGTTCAGAACGCAGTCCCATCTCCTTCCCCGTTGACGTCCGCCGGCTGCCGCAGAAGGGCTTTCCGCTGGTCATATCGCCCGACGCCAAGGCGCTGGCGGAGCTGGCCACTGCGCACGACATCGTGTCGGTGGAATTTTTCCGGGCCGAGCTGCTGCTGACCAACTGGAAGCGCGGCGGCGTGATCGTCACCGGACGCGTACGCGCCGAGATCGTGCAGGAATGCGTCGTCACGCTGGAGCCGATGGGGGCGATGATCGACGAGGCCGTCGAGACGGTCTTCGTGCCCGAGGGATCGCCGCTGGCCCGCGAGGAGGTCGCCGATGGAGAGCTCTTCCTGTCCGCCGACGGGCCCGACGGGCCAGAGACGTTCGACGGCCAGACCATCGACGCGGGCGCGCTCGCCGAGGAGTTTTTCGCCCTCGGCATTGATCCCTATCCCAGGAAACCTGGCGCTGCCGTGCCGGGCGCCGACACGGGCGACGCGGAAGCCTCGCCTTTCGCGACTTTGCGCGGTCTGGTCCGAAAAAGCTGAGATCAGGCGGGGAAAGCGGATTTGCCGGTTGTGCGGCGGGTGAAAAACGCTATTTTCGCCGCTGATTTGGCCTATCCCGCATCCCGCGGACATGAAGAGACAAAGCGCGCGTGATCAGGATTTCGATTGATGCGATGGGGGGCGACCATGGCCCCGACATCGTCATGCCGGGCCTTCTCAGGGTCGCGGAACGCCGTCCGGACGTGCGTTTCCTGATCTTCGGCCGCGAAGAGGCGGTGTCGCCAAACTTTCTCAAATATCCCCGCCTGCGCGCAATCAGCGAATTCACCCATTGCGAAGTGTCGGTTCGCATGGACGACAAGCCAAGCCAGGCGCTGCGCCACGGCCGCTGGAAGTCGTCGATGTGGAAGGCGATCGAAGCGGTGAAGACCGGCGAGGCGGATGTCTGCATTTCCGCGGGCAACACCGGCGCGTTGATGGCGATGTCGAAATTCTGCCTGCGGACCATGGCGCAGATCGATCGGCCGGCGATCGCCGCCATCTGGCCGACGACGCGCGGCGAGAGCGTCGTGCTCGACGTTGGCGCGACCATCGGGGCGGATGCGCATCAGCTGATCGACTTCGCGATCCTGGGCTCAGCCATGGCGCGCGCCGTGTTCGGCATCGACAAGCCGACCGTCGGCCTGTTGAATGTCGGCGTCGAGGAGATCAAGGGCCAGGAGGACGTCAAGGAGGCCGGCGCCCTGTTGCGCGACGCCAAGCTGACATCGATGGACTATCGCGGCTTTGTCGAGGGCGACGGCATCGGCAAGGGCTCGGTCGACGTCGTGGTGACCGAGGGCTTCTCCGGCAACATCGCGCTGAAGACCGCCGAGGGCACGGCCAAGCAGATCGCCGAATACCTGCGCTCGGCAATGACCCGCACGCTGATGGCGCGCATCGGCTACATCTTCGCTAAGAGCGCCTTCGACCGGCTGCGCGAGAAGATGGATGTCCGCAAGATCAATGGCGGCGTGTTCCTTGGCTTGAACGGGATTGTCGTGAAAAGCCATGGCGGGACCGACGACGAAGGCTTCGCAGCCGCCGTTGAATTGGGCTACGACATGGCCCGCAACAAGCTGATCGAGAAGATCCGCGCCGATCTGGACGATTTCCATGCCCGTGCGCCGGAACTGTCGCGCCGCAAGGCGGTCGAACCCACCGACGAAGGACAGGACTGAAAGTATGATTCGTTCGCAAGTGAGAGGCGTGGGCTCCGCCCTGCCGCGGCGTGTCTTGACCAATGCGGAATTGGCGGAGCAGGTCGACACGTCGGACGAGTGGATCGTCCAGCGCACCGGCATCCGGCAGCGCTACATCGCGTCCGAAGATGAGACGACGGCGTCGCTGGGCGAAGCGGCGGCGCGGGCGGCGCTGGCGAATGCCGGGCTGACGCCAGACGACATCGACCTGATCGTGGTCGCGACATCGACGCCGGACAACACGTTTCCGGCGACCGCCGTCAACATCCAGCACCGGCTCGGCATGCGGCACGGCTTTGCCTTCGACCTTCAGGCGGTCTGCAGCGGCTTCGTTTATGCCGTGTCGGTGGCCGACCTGCACATTCGCGGCGGCATGGCCAAGCGCGTGCTGGTGATCGGCGCGGAGACATTCTCGCGCATCCTCGACTGGACCGACCGGACGACCTGCGTCCTGTTCGGCGACGGCGCCGGCGCGATCGTGCTGGAAGCCGCAGAAGGCGCAGGCACGAGCGAAGACCGCGGCATCCTGGCGTCGGCGCTGCGGTCCGACGGGACGCACAAGGACAAGCTCTATGTCGACGGCGGTCCGTCGACGACGGGTACCGTCGGCCATCTGCGGATGGAGGGCAGGGAAGTGTTCAAGCACGCTGTCGGCATGATCACGGACGTGGTGACCGCAACGCTGGCGGCCGGCAACGCCACGACCGACGATCTCGACTGGTTCGTGCCGCACCAGGCCAATCTGCGCATCATCGACGCCTCGGCCAAGAAGATGGGGATCGATCCGTCGAAGGTGGTGGCAACGGTCGCACTGCACGGCAATACGTCGGCCGCGTCCGTTCCGCTCGCGCTTTCCGTCGCCGTTTCCGACGGTCGCATCAAGAAAGGCGACCTTGTCATGCTCGAAGCGATGGGCGGCGGCTTTACATGGGGCGCAGTGCTGCTACGCTGGTGACGGGGACGACACCAAGGAAGCCGGCAAGCGAAAGAGCGCGTTGAACGCGTTCACTTCTTGACCTCCCTACGTCAATTTTTTACGTTGCTTATATTGCTGTTTTGTCTGGTTTTGTTGATAGGAAGGTCGCATGGGGGGAAACACACTTACGCGCGCCGACCTCACTGAGGCCGTCTACCGCAAGGTGGGATTGTCCCGGACCGAATCCGCACAACTTGTGGAAATGGTGCTCGACGAGATCTGCGAGGCGATTGTTCGCGGCGAGACGGTGAAACTGTCATCCTTCGCGACATTCCAGGTGCGCTCCAAGAACGAGCGGATCGGCCGCAATCCGAAGACCGGCGAGGAAGTGCCGATTCTGCCGCGCAAGGTGATGACCTTCAAGGCGTCGAACGTTTTGAAAAGCCGCATCCTGCGCAGCCACCAACAGGCAAAGTCCAAGGCCGCCAAGTAGTCGCGCACGGCCACAACCTGTGGCCATGCTTGCGATCCCCTTGAATGTTTCCCCGCAAACCGCTGGAATGCGTGACGAATCACGTCATCGGGAAGGCACCGCTTCATGGACAAGAGCCCTGACGCATTCCGCACCATCAGCGAAGTGGCAGAAGATCTCGACCTTCCCCAGCACGTGCTGCGCTTCTGGGAGACGCGTTTCACGCAGATCAAGCCGATGAAGCGTGGCGGCGGGCGGCGCTACTACCGTCCGCAGGATGTCGACCTGATCAAGGGCATTCGTCACCTGCTCTATGATCAGGGCTACACGATCAAGGGTGTGCAGAAGCTGCTGCGCGACAATGGCAACCAGTTCATCGCTGCCGTTGGCTCCGGCGACATGGTGGCGGTCGCCGCGATCGCCGCCCGCAAGCAGGAGGCGGCGCAGGCTGCCCAGCAGGCGCATGGGCCCGCTGCACGGACGGCTGATGACGAGATGCTGGTCGGCGAGCCGAAAGTAAAGCCGAGCCGCCGTTTCTTCGGGCTGGGCAAGGCCGAGGACGAGGGCCCTGTGGCGCCGGGCCAGACGCGCCTGTCCAAGGACAACAGGGCGCTGCTGCAGGAGGCGCTGTTCGATCTTCTGGAGTGCAAGCGTCTGCTCGATCAGGTGCGGTGATCGAGCATGAGGGCGGGCCTACAGGCCGCCGGTCAGCGCCGTGAAGCTGTATTCCGGCCAGACGCCGACGGCGCCGTCATACATCATCTTCAGCGAGACGTAGAAAATGATGATCAGACCGACATAGGCGATCCAGCGGTGCTTGTGCAGCAGCCGGGCGATGAAGGTTGCCGCGAAGCCCATCAGCGCGATCGACATGGCGAGGCCGATGATCAACACGGTCGGGTGTTCGCGCGCGGCGCCCGCGACAGCCAGCACGTTGTCGAGCGACATTGAGACGTCGGCGATGACGATCTGCCAGGCGGCCTGGGCGAAGCTCTTGCGCGGCGCGCCCTTGGCGACTTCGCCATCGGCATTGCTGTCCTCGTTGAGCAAGGCTTCCGTCGCAGCGTCTTCGTCCGCGTGCGACACAGTCAGTTCGCGATACATCTTCCAGCAGACCCACAGCAGCAGCACGCCGCCGGCGATCAGAAGGGCCGGACCAAGCAGCAGAAGCTGTGTGGTGATCAACGCGAAGCCGATGCGCAGCACGGTCGCCGCGATGATGCCGATCAGAATCGCCTTGTTGCGAAGGTCCTTGGGGAGCCCGGCGGCGGCGAGGCCGATGACAATCGCGTTGTCGCCGGCGAGCACCAGATCGATCGCGAGCACCTGAAGCAGCGCGGTGAAGCCTTCGGGGGTAAAGATTTCCATGGTCAGCCTTGCCGCTCTGTCTGTCTGGTCAGTCGGGTAGAAGTCCGGAGATGCGGAGATGGGCCGCAAGTGGAGGAATTTAAATGGTCGGAGCGGCGGGATTCGAACCCACGACCCCTTGACCCCCAGTCAAGTGCGCTACCGGGCTGCGCTACGCTCCGAGCCGGAAAGACCCCTATAATCTCGCCGGTTCAGACGCAAGTGCGGAACGCCATATTTGTTGCGACGCAGCGATGTTCCTTGCGGGCTCAATCTGCCGCGACTGCGAGAATTGGCGGCGTATCAGCAATCTCATTTTTGGCAGAGCCATAAGCGTTATCGAGCCCGAGCCACGCCACGACGCGATTGAACACGCTGTTTGGAAGGTCGAGTTCGGACGTTGCAATGGTCTCGAAGGCGCGATTGGATTCAGCATCGGGCAAGAACCGCGAGCCGATGACACGCACATTGCGGCGGTCGGCGGGGATGGACACTGCTTCGGCGAGAGGAACTGGCGCCACCGGGATGGGTTGGATGCTTGACGTTTGCAGCGTGGCATCTGGCGCAGGCGCGGTTTCGATATCCGGGTCGCCCAAAGATGCGAAGCGCGCGGCGTCCGGCTCGCTGGTGGACACTGCCTCCTCGGGCGCGATCTGCAAGACGCGGCCTCGAACCAGGTCGACCTCGTCGCCGACGTGGACGACGTGCGGCGCCTGGCGCTGGCCGCAATTCGCGCCATCGTACATTTCCCGCAGCGCATCCGCGTTGTCCGGCCCGCGCAGCTCGGCCCGTTGAATCTCCGAGACCTGGGCGCGAATCTGCACGACGTGGGCGGCGCAATGCGCGTTGCCCATCATCCCGCCGTAGGGATCGCAACCGTCTTCAGCCGCGCGGCTGATCGACCGGCGCAATTCGTGCTCCAGACTCTCGACCGAATTGCCGCTGGGCGCCTGTGCAGAGAGCTTCGTCTCGATCCGCTCACAGAAGCCGCCATGATTGGCAAAGGCGGGCGCGGCGGCGCTACCGAGCGCCAGCGTTGAAAGTATGAAAACAGCCGCAGATTTCGTGACGAACATCGTGCCTCGCCTAGAATGCTTGTCCGCCACGGGAGTATCGAGGCGGGTCTGCAGCATCAATGCGGCGCGTGCGCAAACGTTCCGGAATTGCGGGCGAGGGGGGCGGCAAAGTTGGCGCCATGCCGGCGTTCCAGCGCGATGGCGCCCCAGACCAGGCCGAGCAGCAGGTAGAAATGCCGCCAATGGTCGGTGTCGATGACGGTGCCGAGCGCGACGTGGCCGACGAGCGTCACCCAGGCGCAGAGCAGATAGGGCTGCCAGGCCCGCTCGCGGAACAGGATGCGGAAGCCGGCGGCGAGCGTCCAGACGATCATCGTGAGCCAGGACGCGAAGCCCAGCCAGCCGTAGTCCATCAGCGCCTTCAGCCAGATGTTGTGCGTGTCCTCGCCGTAGATCTGGCCGAAGACGAGGGGCCCGATGCCGAACGGGTGCTCCATCGCGAGCTGGAAGCCGATGACATAGCGGGCAAAGCGGCCGAGCCGTGCGCCGTCATATTCCTGCACCAGCTGCGCGCGGGTGGTGAACAGTTCGGCGATGGACGGGATCTGCAGCGCAACCAGTATGGCGACAAGGAGAAGGGCGAAGGCCGCGACGCTCATCATCGTCAGCCGCAGCCGGAACATTCCGCTCTGGCTGCGCAGGAACAGGGTGCCGGTGATCAGGATGGCGCTGACGCCGAACAGACCCCACGCGCCGCGCGAGAAGGACAGGAATATCGCCAGCACGATGACGAGGAAGGGCGGCGCGCAGCGCAGCCAGTCGCCCGGCCCGCCGGTCAGGATGCGGTAGAGCAGCCAGACGCCGGGAAGCGCTAGGAACGGACCGAAGACGTTCGGATCCTGGAACACGCCAGCTGCGCGCTCGTATTTGGTGAACATCTCCGCGCCGGGAAAAGCGTGGAAATAGCCGAGGATGCCGGCCATTCCGGTGACCACGGCTGACGCAACCCAGGCGCGGAAGATCAGAGGATAGAGCTCGGGACACGATTCGGTGACCGACGCAAAGAAGACCGCGGTGAAGGCGAGGAACAGCGACACGGCCAGATAGAGCGGCGTGTCCATCAGGTTCGACATCTGCCACATCGAAATCATGCCGCCGATGTTGAACGCAACCAGCAGGACCAGCAGCGGCGTGATGCCTTGCGAGATGCGCAGACCGAACATCGCCCAGACGCCGATGAGGGCGGCCATGTAGATTTCGTACGGAGCTGGCTCGCGGATGACGAAGCCGCAGAGAAACACGCCGAGCGAGATGGCGGCGGCGATGACGATGGCGATCGCCTTGTCATTGACCGCCGCGCGCGGAAGCTGGCCGACGACGGCGGACATCAGTAGGCGTTTTCCGTGTTGAGCAGCCGGATCGGGGTCAGCAAGAGGATCTTCAGGTCGAACCAGAGCGACCAGTTTTCGATGTAGTGCAGATCGAACTCGGTGCGCATCTTGATCTTCTCATCGGTGTCCATCTCGCCGCGCCAGCCATTGATCTGCGCCCAGCCGGTCACGCCAGGCTTGACGCGGTGACGGGCGAAATAGCCATCGACGACTTCATTGTAGAGCAGATTGTGCGACTGGGCCGCCACCGCATGCGGGCGCGGGCCGACCAGCGAGAGCGAGCCGAACAGCGCGTTGAAGAACTGCGGCAGTTCGTCGATCGAGGCCTTGCGGATGAAGCGACCGACGCGGGTGACGCGCGGGTCGCCCTTGGTCACGGCGCGCTTGGCGGTCGGGTCCGACTGTTCGACATACATCGACCGGAATTTGTAAACCTCGATGACCTCGTTGTTGAAGCCGTGCCGCTTCTGTTTGAACAGGACCGGTCCCTTGGAATCGAGCTTGATCGCAATCGCGGTGATCAGCATCACCGGGGAGAGCAGGACGATCCCCATCAGGCTGAACAGGATGTCGAAAATGCGCTTGGCGACCGAGTCCCAGTCGTTGATCGGTTTGTCGAATATGTCGAGCATCGGCACGGCGCCGATGTAGGAATAGGAGCGCGGCCGGAAACGGAGCTGGTTGGAATGCGCTGACAGGCGGATGTCGACCGGCAGAACCCAGAGCTTCTTCAGCAGCGACAGCACGCGCGATTCGGCGGTAATCGGCAGCGAGACGATCAGCATGTCGATGCGCGCGATGCGGGCGAACTCGATCAACTCGGCGACGTTCCCGAGCTTCGGATAGCCCGCGACAATGGGCGGCGAACGCGTGTCGTCGCGGTCGTCGAAGATGCCGCAGATACGGATGTCGTTGTGGGGCTGCGCCTCGATCGAGCGGATGAGCGCCTCGGCGTTCTTTCCGCCACCGACGATGACCGCGCGCCGCTCCATGCGCCCATTGCGCGCCCAGCGGCGGATCTGCGTCGCCATCACGATACGCAAGCCCATGATGAGGAAAAGGCCGACGCCGAACCAGGCGCCGAACCACAGGCGCGAAAACTCGGCCGAGACCTTGAAGAAGAATCCGGCGAGCGCCAGCAATGCGAATGTGCCCGACCAGACGAGGATGATCCGCCCGGCATTGACCAGCGGACTGCGCAGAGTCGTCATCTGGTAGCCGTCGGTGAATTCCAGCAGGACGACCGTCAGAACCGCGCCGCCGACGATGATCGCCGGGTAGTGCCACACGAGATAGGTCTGGAAGCCGACAAGCGAGGCGTAGAGCAACGCGCCGCTGAGCACCAGAATGCCGAACTCGACGAGCCGAAGCGTGCCTGAAACCATGACCGGCGACATGGTGTCCCGGCGATACTGCGCGGCGACCTGTTCCGCCATGGAATTGAGCGGAGCGCCAGGGGCCGTGTCATCGGCCCGGAAGCTTCGGACAGCGTCCAGCGAAAAGCGACGTTTTGGATCGATTTCGTTCATGTCACGGGCCATACCTTAGCCCCAACGGGGTAGCAGGTCAGTGCTAAGAAAGACTTATGGCACCAAGCGCATCGTGAGCGGCTGCAACCTTCAGGCAAGCTCGCGCTGAGACATACCGAGCGCGCGGAAATATTCGCGCTCGATGTCTCGGGCCATCACGTCGGCGCCGAAGCGCGCGCGCAGGTCCTCCGCGGAAGGCATCAAGGCACGCCATGCAGAGGGGTCGGCGAGCAATAGCGTCATCTTGGCCGACAGCTCGGTGACGTCGGGATGGATGAGTGCCGGCGAGCCTTGCCGAAAAATCTCGGGAATGCCGCCGACCGCGGTAGCAATCATCGGCATGCCTGCGGCGAGAGCCTCGAGCACGATGTAGGGCATGGCCTCGGCGCGTGAGGGAACGACGATGGCCCGTGCCAGCGCAAATGCTTGCCGGGCCGGCATCGGCGGGTGGAATGCGACGCGATCCGCGAGACCGAGACGCGCCACCTGCTCACGATAGGCGGGAAGGTCGTCGCCATCGCCGACCATCACGGCCGACAGGCGGCGCCCCGTCGCTGCTTCTGTCCTGGCGAGCGCGTCGATGAAGATGTCGGGGCCTTTGAGGTCGCGCATCATGCCGATGTAGAGGAAATCGGCGGCGTCCGAATTCGGCGGGACGGCGGCGAACTCGGCTTCACGCAGCCCGTTGTAGACCAGACTGGACGGCGCGCGGGGCGCGCCGATCTTCTTGCGGAACACGCGTTCTTCGTAGCCAGACACGAAGAAGAGATGGTCGGTGAAGCGGTCCATGATCCGCTCAGCGGCAAAGATCAGCCGCCCGGTCATCGTTTTCTCGTCATAGTGCAGGCTGCCGCCGTGCGGCGAATAGAGGCGGGCTACGCGAGACCTGGATGCCCGCAGAAGCGAGCCGAACAGACGGGAATAGACGCCACCCTTGGCGCCGTGACCGTGCAGGATGTCCGGCTGCAATTGCTTGATGAGACGATATGTTCTGTACGCGGCGGCGATGTCACCGGGCCCGATGTGGCGCTGCATCGGCGTGCGATGGATGCCGAGCGCCAGCTTTTCCGAAATTTGGTCGAAGAGCTTTGCTTCGTAGTCGCCGCCGGTGGAGGAATCGCAGACGATGCCGACCGAATGTCCTGCCGCCACCTGGGCGTCGGTGAGATCGCGGACGTGCCGGAAAATGCCGCCAACGGGAGAGCGGAAGCAGTGCACGATCCGGAGCGATTTGGTCACGTCGCGCACGCGGGTGGTCAGAACAGGCGTTCGCGCACGTAAAGCGTGTCGCCGGGCAGCAGCGGATCGGAGGTCCGCACCCGACCCGTCACCACCTTGCCGTTGATTGTGCGCGTGATGTCCACCGTCGACTGGTTGCCCCGCGGCGAGAAGCCGCCGGCGACCGCGATGGCCTTTTGCACGGTCATGCCGGGAACGTATGAATATTGCCCCGCGGCGCCAACTTCGCCCATCACGAACACCGGACGGTAGCGGTCGATCTCGACCGATACGTCGGGATCGCGCAGGTAGCCGTTGCGGAGCTTGGCGGCGATCGTTGCCTCGAGGGCCGCGGCGGACTGGCCGCGGGCAGGGATGGCGCCAACCAGCGGGAAGGCGATGTAGCCACCCTGGTCGACGTTATATGTGTTTGTCAGCGCTTCCTGTTCGAACACCGTGATCCTCACGCGGTCGCCAGCGTCCAGCATGTACGGCAGCGCCAGCGCCTTGTGGAAGGCGGCAGGCGCCGGCTTGTAGCTGCTGCAACCCGCAACGAGTGCGACGGCGAGCAAGGCGGGGAACAGGGCGACGGGGCTTTTCATGGCCAGACTCGAACCTTCGACTGTGACCGCGACGGAAGACCCGCCGCGCATGACCTATCGCCGTTATCTCCCTGTTAGGGTTAATGGCCGGTAAAGGCTGTCGAATTGTCTTGGCCGCCGGTCAACATCCGGCGCTGGACCACGGTCGCCGATCTTAACCCGGCGGAAACCATAAGCGTTTACGTGTTGGTAGAGTATGGTTCGGAGCAAAGCTATGGCGGGCACTGCAATCAGGGGCAACGATGTCGATGTCGACCTCGGGACGCTCTTTGCCAGCATCTTAAGGGATTGGAAGCTGATCCTCGGCGTGGCGCTGGTCGTCACCGCGCTCGCCTTTGCGGGCGCATGGCTGTCGACGCCACATTATATGGCGGAAACCCGTATCCTGATCGAAACCACCGAATCGCCGTTCACAAGGACGACGCCGGGCGGCGAGAGCGACCGGCCGATCCTCGACGAGGAGGGGGTGACCAGCCAGGTCGAGGTGATCACCTCCACGGATCTGCTGAAGCAGGTTGCGACCAAGCTTGGACTAGGCAAGCTCAGCGAGTTCGACGAGCAGGCCAATATGGGCATCGTCAGCCGCGTGCTGGTGCTGGCGGGCCTGAAGAGCGACCCGAGCGTGCTCGCAGCCGAAGACCGTGTCCTGAAGACGATGCGCGAGAAGCTGCGCGTCTACCGGGTCGAGCGCTCACGCGTGATCGTCATCAGCTTCTCGTCCGAGAACCCGAAGCTCGCCGCAGATGTGCCGAACGCGATTGCGGACGCGTATCTCACCGTCCAGCAAGGCGCGAAACTGCAGTCGAACGCCGATGCGACCGACTGGCTGGAGCCCGAAATTGTCGATCTGCGCGAACGGGTGAAAGTGGCCGAGACCCGCGTTGCGGACTTCCGTTCGCAGTCCGACCTGATGGTTGGCCAGAACAATTCCGCGCTGGCGACGCAGCAGCTGTCGGAAATGTCGACCGAGCTGTCGCGTGTGCGCGCTGCCCGGGCCAATGCCGAGGCGAACGCGCAGAGCCTGCGCGACGCCATCAACAATGGCGGATCGCTGGACGCCATGCCCGACGTGCTGTCGTCGCCGCTGATCCAGCGGCTGCGGGAACGCCAGGTACAGCTGAACACCGATATTGCAGACCTGTCGACCACGCTCCTGAACAACCATCCGCGGATCAAGTCGCTGCGTTCGCAGCTTGCCGATCTCGACGGCCAGATCAGCGGCGAGGCGCGCAATATCTTGCGCGGTCTGGAAACGCAGGCCGAGACGGCGCGGCTGCGCGAGAGCAAGCTGGTCGCAAATCTCAACAATGTGAAGGCGGAATCGGCCCGGGTCGGCGACAAGGAAGTCGAGTTGCGGGCACTGGAGCGCGAGGCGGCCGCGCAGCGGGAACTGCTCGAATCCTATCTGACCCGCTACCGCGAGGCGGCATCGCGCCGCGACCGCTCCTATCTGCCGGCCGATGCCCGCATCTTTTCGCGCGCCAACGTGCCGTTCGAGCCCTATTTCCCGAAGATCGTGCCGATCGTCGGCGCCGCCTTTGTCGGTTCGCTGCTGATCATGGGGATCGTAACCCTGCTGCGTGAACTTTTCTCGGGTCGCGCCATGCGTCCGGCAGCCGGCCGCGAGTTCGAACACGTCGAAAGCGTCACCATGCCGGAGCCGCCAATTGCCGTGGCAGCGCCTGCGACCGCAGAGGTTGCGCCCGTGAAGGCCCCCCCGCCAGCCCCAGCTCCGGTACCCACTGCGCCCCCGGTCCGCACGGCGCCCAATGACAATCGCATCAGCGTCACCCTGGCCGCCGAACGGCTTATTGCAGGGGGCGCCACACGCGCGATCTTCGTCTCGCCGGAAGGTGATGAAGGCGCTGCCAGCGCGGTGCTTGTCGCGCGCGAAGTCGCGGATTCCGGTCTGCGCGTGCTGCTGCTCGATCTGACCTCCGGCGGCGCTGCGTCAGGCCCGATGCTCGACACGGTCGACCTGCCGGGCATCACCAATCTTCTCGCCTCCGAGGCTCAGTTTGCCGACATCATCCACCCCGATCTCTACTCGGAGTGCCACGTCATCCCGGTGGGGACAGCCGATCCGGTGCGGGCAATGCGCGCCGCCGACCGGCTGCCGATCATCATGGATTCGCTGACGACGGCTTACGACGTGGTGGTCGTGGAATGCGGTCCGTCTGACGCGGAAGGCATCCGCCGTCTCGTTGCCAAAGGTACCCAGGTTCTGGTCAGCGCGCTCGAACTGGAGGATCCGTCGATCGAGAACGTGTCGGCCAATCTGAAGGCGGCCGGATATGCGGAAGTGATGCTGGTCAAGCCGGAGCAGATGGACTCGCCGTTCCCGACCGTTCCGAGCCGCAGCGCGGCCTGAACCTAATCCTCGTCGGCCGTCGCCGGGGCGGCGGTCGTCTTCTTGCGCAGCCGCTTGGCCAGCGCCCAGATCGTCTTGTTACCCTTGATCGCGCGCTTGACGCGCGACTCGGCGCCAAGGGCCGCGGCCAGGAGACGGCCCTTGGCCGAAACCGGGATCGTCAGGTCGAAATGGCGGATCTCGATGTTGCACCAGAGCCGCTTGTAGGGCTCGTCGCCAACGCTGAAATCGTAGATGTCGAAGCGGTACGCACAGGCTTCGCGGATGTTCTCGAATGACAGGAACTCGCCGGGACTGGCCACCGCGAGTTCATCCTCGACGATGGCTCCAAATTCGCAGATCAGTCGGTCGCCAGCGACGCTGGATCCCGTTATCGCCCGCACCTTTCCACCCACTTCGAGGCTGTGCAGCACAAAGGGCTTCGGCGACGTTGACAAGGCATCGGTGAAAAGCCTGCCGAAGAACTCCCTGACACCGGGAGGCGCGAACACGTCCGGCACGCCGAGCTTGCGGAAGCGCTCGGCCTTTATCACGTAGAAAAGCGACAGGATTTCCGCCACGTCTTCGGCGGTCTGCGCCTCAAGCCGGCGAAAACCGCCGGCGGCCTCGAACTTGCGCGACTGCGATCGATGCTTCTTGCGCTTGCGTTTGCCGCTGGCGCGGTCGAGCAGCGCCTCGAAGCCGCCATCCAGGCAGACGGCGAGGGCGATGTTCGGGCTTTCAGAACGCGGAAAGGTTGCGAATGGCGAAACAGCTTCACCCATCGTCTCGCAAAGCCGCTCGAGATGGACGACGTCGACATCAGGTCGCGCCGCGCGGACCGCAGCGACGATGTCGGCTGGTTTGAGGCTTCCGGAACCGGCGCGGAAAGCAGGAAAATTGCCGTTGGCATGGCTGCCGCTCATGAAGCGCGCCACTCGGAACGGTCCCTTGCGGACGATTTCGAGCGGCAGCGCGACCTGCGGCCCGCGGTCCGGACCGGCGATCACGATGGCCGTGTCCATGCCGGCGGCGCTCGCCCAGGCCGAGACCCAGGCTGCGGATTGAGCGGGGGCAACCGCGACACCGTCGGCCCATGCGCAATATTCGGCGAGCGACATTGTCGCGGACCGGCTGATTGTGGCGTCGCGCGCGTCTGCATTGGCGCCGGAAATACCCGCAATCCGGGCGCTGGAAAATTGCGCAGTCGCGTCAACCATACTTCAATCCTTCGCGCTTACGGTGCTGGCTCGCGTCTTCGGGCGCAGCAGAACGCTATGCGCAAAAGGTGAATCAATGATCGACAGGGGGGAGTTGTTGCGCAAACTTGCCCTCAACATGGCGCGTTTCACCGGCGTGGGCGCGCTGGCTGGGCGGTTCACCGCAGGCGCTGGCGCGATCCTGATGCTGCATCGGGTGACCAACGACGCGCCGAACCCATGCGGGTTCAACCGCCATCTGGCCATTACGCCTGAATTCCTCGATGCCGTGCTGACGGAAATGGCGGCGCTCGGCTTCCGCTTCGTGCCGATGGACGATGTTCCAGGCCGCCTAGCGTCGCCGGCCACGGAGCGTTTCCTGGCGATCACCGCCGACGATGGCTATCGCGACAACCTGACCTGCGCGCTGCCGGTGCTGGAGCGGCACGGCGCCCCGATGACCATCTATGTCGCGCCGGCCCTCATCGAGGGCACGGTGGATCTGTGGTGGGATCTGCTGGAGGACATCGTCTGCCGCAGCGACCGGATCCACATCGACACTTCGGCCGGGCGGCTGTCGCTCGACTGCTCTACGCCAGCGGACAAATTCCGCGCCAACGTGACCGTCCACAATTACCTTACGATGGAACTGCCGGAGGAGGAGCAACGCCGCGTCATCCGCGAACTCGCAGCCTCGGCCGGTGTCGACCATGCGCGCCCCGCGCGTGACACGCTAATGAACTGGGACGAGATACGCCGCGCCGCCGCGCATCCGCTGCTGACCATCGGTGCGCACACGCTCAGCCATTACAACCTGAAGCGACTGTCGGCGGAGCGCGCCCGGCGCGAGATGAGCGACGGCGCGAAATATCTCGAGATCGAGACCGGCGCGGCACCCCGGCATCTCGCCTACCCGTATGGCTATGCATCGGCCGTCGGCGCGCGCGAGGCCGAGATTGCGAAAGAGCTGGGTTTTGCCACCGCCGTCACCACCCGGCACGGCGTGCTCTATCCGGATCACCGCAACCACCTGCTCGCCTTGCCCCGCATATCGGTCAACGGACGCTACCAGCAGGTGAGCCATGTCCGGACGATGGTGAACGGCGTGACCACCGCGATCGCCAATCGGGGCAGGGCGCTGGTGACCGTTTAGGCGATCAGGCCTTCGGCTGCCCAACCATCCACTTGATGATCCCCATTGCCGGCAGGATCCAGAGCAGGCCGGTGAACAGGAAATAGGCGAGGTGCACGAGCGGCCCGGATTCGCTCAATTGCGCCACCGCGACCATCGTCGCCAGCCATGCATAGATCAGGACGAGCGCGATCAGCAGGATCGTGCCGATAAGCTTGCGGACGCGGACGTGCATCAGAATTCCTCTTCGCGGCGGATATAGCGGCGAAAGCGCGATCGGGCAAAGCCAAACGCGCGCGACCGCGTGTCGCGCGACAGGCAAGGGCAAATGGAGTATCCGCTGCTCAGCACTCCCGAGGCCTCCCATGACCGCAGCCGTCAGCACGATTGAAACCAACCGCAGCCGCGAGGCGTCGAACCGCGCGCTGGTGCGCGGCTGGCTCTACGTCGTATTGGCCGTGCTGATGGCGCTGTTTCTCGTCGGCGGCGCGACGCGGCTGACCGATTCCGGCCTGTCGATCACCGAATGGAAGCCGATCCACGGCGTCATCCCGCCGCTTTCGGAAGCGGATTGGCAGGAAGAGCTCGAGAAATACCGGCAGATCCCTGAATACCAGCAGATCAACAAGGGGATGAGCCTGGGCGAGTTCAAGACCATCTTCTGGTGGGAATGGGCCCACCGGCTGCTCGCGCGGGGCGTAGGCCTCGTCATGGCCCTGCCGCTTGCCTTCTTCTGGCTGACCGGACGGCTGGAAAACCATTTGAAGCCGAAACTGCTCGGGTTGATCGCGCTCGGCGGATTTCAGGGATTCGTCGGCTGGTGGATGGTGTCGTCCGGCCTGTCGCAGCGTGTCGACGTCTCGCAATACCGGCTGGCGACGCATCTGACGCTCGCCTGCATCATCTTCGCCGCCGTCATGTGGGTGGCGCGGGGACTGGCGCCACATTCTTCGCCGCCGGCGGAAAGCAGCACTCGCCGCCTCGCCGGCGCGATGGCGCTGCTCGTGCTGTTCCAGATCTATCTCGGCGCGCTCGTCGCCGGGCTCGACGCCGGCATGGCGTATAACACCTGGCCGCTGATGGACGGGAGCATCGTGCCGGGCGGCCTGTTCGTGCAGCAGCCGTGGTGGATCAACCTGTTTGAGAACCCGAAAACGGTGCAGTTCGTGCATCGTCTCGGCGCCTACACATTGCTGGCCTTTGCCATCTGGCACGCCGTTTCCGCCTGGCGTGAACATGCGGGTTCGACGTATGCCCGCCGCGCGCAACTGCTGCTCGGCCTGATCGTCGTCCAGGCGCTGATCGGCATCACGGCGTTGATGCTCGTTGTGCCGTTCGGCTGGGCGCTGCTGCACCACGGCTTCGCCATCGTGACGCTCGGCTTCGTGGTGGCGCATTGGCGCGCCGCGGTGGGTCCGTATCCGTTGCCAACGCGGGTCTTGGCGAACTAAAGCCCCAGCATCAGGTCCATGTTCTGGACCGCCGCGCCGGACGCGCCCTTGCCGAGATTGTCGAGCGAGGCGACGAGGTTGACCTGACCTTTGCCTTCGGTTCCGAAGACGAACAGCTTCATCCGGTCGGTGCCGGCGAGTTCGGTCGGGTCGAGGCGAGCGAGACTTGCAGCGTCCTCCAGCGAGATCACCTCGACGATCGACTGGCCGGCATAGTGATCGGCCAGGGCCTCGTGGATGCTTTCCATCGACGCGAGGCCATTGAGATCGTCGAGATGCAGCGGTACCTGCACCAGCATGCCCTGGGCGAAACGTCCGACGCTCGGCGAGAAGATCGGCCGCCGGTCGAGCAGGCCGTGCAACTGCATTTCCGCGACATGCTTGTGCTGCAACGTCAGTCCGTAGAGGAAGTGCGGCGCGTCGATATGGTCGGCGTTCGAAGGATCCTCCATCTGCGCGATCATCTGCTTGCCGCCACCGGTATAGCCCGACACAGCGTTGACGGTGACGGGATAGTCCGGCGGCAGGATGCCGACCGCGATCAGAGGGCGGATCAGGCCGATAGCCCCGGTGGGGTAGCAGCCCGGGTTGGCAACCAGCCGGGCCGACGCGATCCGCTGCGCCTGCGCGGCGTCCAGTTCGGCAAAGCCATAGGCCCAGTCGGGATGGACGCGGTGCGCCGTCGACGTATCGATGATGCGGGTCGAGTTCTGGCCGTCCAGAATAGCGACGGATTCCTTCGCCGCGTCGTCGGGCAGGCAGAGGATCGCGATGTCGGCGCTCTTCAGGAAATCCTCGCGCGCGGCACGGTTGCGCCGCTCGGCCTCCGGGATCGACAGCACGTCGAGGTCCTGCCGCGCAGCAAGGCGTTGCCTGATCTGCAGCCCCGTGGTGCCGTGTTCGCCGTCGATGAAGATTTTCGGTTTCATGCCCATGATCCGGATTCCAAGCAGGTTCAAGTGGTTGCGCTGCGCTGCGGAATCAATCCCGCAAGGCGTTGAATCAAACTCTTAAGCGCGCGCCTTTCGGGCCGCCAAAAGGCCGAGATAGTACATAGCGATGTTCGACGCTGCGATCGACGTGATGTCGGCATGGTCATAGGCGGGTGCTACCTCGACCACGTCGGCGCCGACCATGTCGAGCCTGTCGAGCTGGCGCAGCACCGACAGCATTTTCGCCGACGATGGCCCACCCGCCACGGGCGTGCCGGTGCCGGGCGCGAAGGCCGGGTCGAGGCAGTCGATGTCGAACGTGACATAGGTCTTGCGGCCTGCAGTGCGCTCCAGGATCGCATAGGCGATGTCCGATGCCTTCATGTCCTCGACGTCGTAGCCGTAGAGGATCTTGATGCCGCAATCCTCCGGTGCGTGCGTGCGGATGCCGACCTGGATCGACGTCGACGGGTCGATGATTCCCTCGCGCACGGCGCGCAGCACGAAGGAACCATGGTCGATGCGCTTGCCGTCGTCGTCCCAGGTGTCCTGGTGCGCGTCGAACTGCACCAGCGACAGCGGTCCGTATTTCGCGGCGTGCGCCTTGAGCAGCGGCCAGGTGACGAAATGGTCGCCGCCAAGCGACAGCAGGAACGCGCCCTCGCGGATCAGCCGCGCCGCGTCGCGCTCGATCTTGCCGGGCGTCTTCTGGTGGTTGCCGGTGTCGAGCAGGCAGTCGCCATAGTCGACGACCTTCAGCCGATCGATGAAATCGTCATTGAACGGATATTGCGGATCATTGTCCATGATTGCCGAGGCGCGGCGGATGCCCTGCGGCCCGAATCGGGCGCCAGGCCGGTTGGTGACGGCTGCGTCGAAGGGAATGCCCCAGACGATCGCGTCGGCGCCCTTGACGTTCTTCGAGTATTTGCGCCGCATGAACGATAGCGCGCCGGCATGCGTCGGCTCATAGGACGCCCCGGAAAAACCGCGCGCGACGAATGCGTTGTCGATCGATCTCGATGCCATGACTGCCTCTTTTCGTGTCTCGCGGCGAACCTATCCGCCGTCCGTGACCGCGTCGCAACAAGAAAATCCGTCATCCGCGGTTCATTCGGCTGTCATTCAGCCCACCTAGGGCCTTGGGCAGGAAGTGGCGGAGCGATTCGGAACGCATGCGACTGGCACCTGTCGGCCTTGTCCTGTTGGCGGTGATCTTCTCCGGTTCTGCCTTGGCGGGCGAGGGGCGGATCGGCGAGATCCGCGAACGGCTCTTCAACGCCAACCAGTGGCGCGACCACGTCATGGTCGTCGCGCACCGCGCTGGCGGGTTGCAGTCCCGCAAATCGCGCTTTCCCGAAAATTCCCGCGCCGCGCTTGCCGATGCGATCGCCATCGGCGCCGAGATGGTGGAACTCGACGTCCAGAAATCGGCGGATGGGGCCTATGTCGTCGTCCACGACACCTGGCTCGACCGGACCACCGACTGCAAGGGCGAGGTGGTGAAGCATACGCTGGCGGAGCTGAAGTCCTGCCGGCTGGTCATCGAAGCGACGCGCAGCGTCACCAACGAACCGCTGCCGACCCTGGCCGAAATGCTGACGGCGGCGCGCGGCCGGATTATGGTCAACATCGACAACAAGCTCGCTCCGTCCGACCTCGTCGGCATGGCCGCCGTAGCTGAATCCCTCGGCATGGCCGACCATATCGTGGTGAAGCAGAACCTCTGGAACGACGTCCGCATCGCCGAAGCAGGGAGGATCATTTCGCAAATGCCGCGCGGCGTGATCTTCATGCCGATTGTCGCTGACGATGCGGTGCGTGACGCCGGCCTGTTGGAACGCGTGGCGAGCGCGGTGTCGGCAAGCGCCGTCGAACTCATAGCTTGGCACGCCGGCGGACAGCCGATGACGTCGGATGGCGGCCCGCTGTTCGGGCTGAAAGCGCGCGCCGCGGCGGCCCGGGGCGACTGGCATCTCTGGGTCAACACCTACGCGATCGTCAACAAGAGCGCCGGCATGCTGTCCGGCGGACGCGGCGACCAGCTCGCGGTCGACGCTGATCAGCCGGGCGAGGCCTTCGGCTTCTGGGTCGAGCGCGGGGTGACGATCATCCAGACCGACGAACCCGGCGAGGCGATCGGATGGCTCAATGCGCAGGGCTACCGCCGGCCATATGTCGCGGGCGCCGAGCAGGCCGCGGTGATATCGGCAACCGAATAGCCGGCCGGTTAATCGATCGTTGACGATATCTGCGCCGCACCGCGCGGTCCGACCGTATTCGGCGCAGGACTTGCTGCGTGTTCCGGTAGAACGGAAACCGTTGGCAAACTGTCCCTTTTCGCGACGGTTTCGGCCATGAGGCGCGCACACCTATGACCATTGACCCCAGGCCGGCACAGCCACCCAAGCTCCCGCAGGTTCGCTTCGAGGCGCTGGACAGCTGGCGCGGGCTTGCCGCTATCCTCGTGGTGCTGTTCCATGCGCAGGTCGCGAGCCATGTGTACGACGCAGGCCTGGTCCGCGCGGGCGAGATGTTTGTCGATTTCTTCTTTGTCCTGTCGGGTTTCGTCATCGCCTACGCCTATGCGGGACGCATCTCCAGCGGCGCGGATATGGGCCGGTTCATGATGCTGCGCTTCGGCCGGGTAATGCCGCTGCATCTCGTCGTGCTGGCGCTGTTCATCGTCATGGAGAGCACGAAAGTCCTTGTTCCAGGTCTTGGCGCCCCGGGCGACGGAGCGTTCACCGGAACCAACGGGTTCGGCGCGATCTTCACCAACATCTTTCTGGTTCAGGTTGGCACGCACGACCAGCTGACCTGGAACACGCCAGCCTGGAGCATTGCTGCGGAAGTCGCCGCCTATGCGGCGTTCGGCGTCGCGGCGCTGCTGTTCGGGCGCTCGCTCGGGCTCGCGGCGCTTGCCGGGGCTATCGTGTCAGTGGCGGTCCTGTGGACGCTTGCGCCGCATGGCATGGAGTCGACCTACGATTTCGGCGATTTCCGTGCGCTTTACGGCCTGTCTGTCGGCGTACTGATTCACCGGTTTGCGATGGACGGAATCATGCGAAGCCGCATGGCGACTGCACAAGGCGGGGGAGGAGCCGTACGGATCAACTGGATCTGGACGGCGGTCGAGATTGCGACCGTCGCCGTGGCGCTGGCCTTCGTCGTCTATGGCTACGGAACGTCCGCCGCCTTCGCGTCCCCGCTGGTCTTCGGCGTCGTGGTGATGGTGTTCGCGATCGAGGGCGGGAAGGTCAGCGCAGTGCTGCGCACGAAGCCGCTGGTGCTGATCGGCACGCTCTCTTTCTCGATCTACATGGTGCACATGTTCATCATCATGCGCATGGTCAACCTGGCGCGGCTGGCCGACAAGCTGACCGGCACGGCCACTGTCGTTCCGATGGGACATGGCGAGGGCGTCAATTTCGGCAGCCTGCTTGGGGGCGACATCGCGGTGCTGGCGATCATAGGCGTCACAATCGCCGTCAGCCTCGTGACATATCGATTTGTCGAGCAGCCGGGCAGGGCATGGTTCCGGCAAGCGGCCGACCGGCTGTTTGCGCCGCGACCGCGAGACGTTCCGTCGCGGCGGCTGGCAGACGCGGTCTCTCGCTGATCCCGGCCCAATAGAAAAAGGCCGCACAAGGCGGCCTTTTCCAAAATCCAAACCCGAAGCGGCTTAGCGCTTGGAGAACTGGAACGAACGACGGGCCTTGGCCTTGCCGTATTTCTTGCGCTCGACGGTGCGCGAGTCGCGGGTCAGGAAGCCGCCCTTCTTGAGGACGCCGCGCAGGCCCGGCTCGTAATAGGTCAGAGCCTTGGAGATGCCGTGGCGCACCGCGCCCGCCTGGCCGGAGAGACCGCCGCCCTGGACAGTGGCGATGACGTCATACTGGCCGTTGCGGTTTGCCGCGACGACCGGCTGCTGCAGGATCATCTGCAGGACCGGACGCGCGAAGTAGGCGCGGAATTCCTTGTCGTTGACGATGATCTTGCCGGAGCCCGGCTTGATCCAGACGCGAGCGATCGCGTCCTTGCGCTTGCCGGTGGCATAGGCGCGGCCCTGCTTGTCCAGCTTCTGGACGTGGACTGGGGCGGGAGCCTGCGGTGCGACCGAGGATCCGCCGAGTTCTGCGAGTGAGCTGAGGTCAGCCATCAGGAGGCCTTCTTGTTCTTGCGGTTCATCGCGCCGACGTCGAGCGTCACCGGCTGCTGGGCTTCATGCGGGTGCTCGGCGCCCGCATAGACCTTGAGGTTCTTCATCTGGCGACGGCCAAGCGGACCGCGCGGGATCATGCGCTCGACGGCCTTTTCGACAACACGCTCCGGGAACCGGCCTTCGAGCAGGTCACGCGCTGTGCGCTCCTTGATGCCGCCCGGATGGCCGGTGTGCCAGTAATAGACCTTGTCGGTGAATTTCTTGCCGGTGAAGGCGACCTTCGACGCATTGACGATGATGACGTTGTCGCCATCGTCGACATGCGGGGTGAAGGTTGGTTTGGTCTTGCCGCGGAGGATGTTGGCGACGATGGAGGCCAGACGACCGACGACGAGACCCTCGGCGTCGATCAAGACCCACTTCTTCACCACTTCCGCAGGCTTCTGCGAAAAAGTAGCCATGGAGTTCACTTTCTGTCGGACCTCTTCCGATGATCGGAGAAGGCGTTTCTTGTTGCTTGGGTTGGGGCAAGCCCCAACAATGAAACGGCGGCTCGGAGGTCGCTGGTTCGTAGGGGTGTATAGGGGAGGGAGCGTGCGGCGTCAATCGATGAGGATGTGGCTGGATAGTCAGGAACTAGAACAAAATCAATGCATTAGAAATGCGGTAATATTTTACCGTAGCGTGATCCCAGTTGATGCCCAACGACCTGCCTCATTTCGAGGCGCATCCTCAGCGGCCCGAACGAAATGCGCATCAATGTTGGCGAGGGATTAGCTAAATGCTATGTTATGCTCGTGAAGCAGGTGAGATACTCAAAAGACGCCGAGAAGTCGCTCCGACGGATGCCTTCCAACACTGCTACGCTGATCCGGTCGAAAATCACCCAGAATGCGGAGAATCCGGAAACATTGACCAACAACGTGAAGGCCCTTCAGGGAGCGGATGTGTATTTCCGTCTACGAGTTGGCGACTGGCGGGTCGTCTTCAGCGAGGATGCCGTCGTCGTGGCGATCATCAGGATCGCGCCGCGTGGCGGCGCCTACGAATGACATCCAGGAGATCGCGATGACTGAGCAAATCATCACTACGCCCAGCGGCGAGCGCATGGTCGTGCTTTCCGAGCCCGAATACGTCCGTCTTGTCGCTGCAGCAGAGGATGCCGCAGACAGCGAAGCGGTGCGGCGTTTCGAACAGAAGCTGGCTGCGGGCGAGGAGGAACTGATCCCGTCGGATGTTGTGTATCGCATGCTCGACGGGGAGAACCGGGTCGTCGTGTGGCGCGAACATCGTGGAATGAGTGCCAAGGCCCTCTCCGACGCTGCCGGCATCAGCCAGGCATACCTGTCGCAGATCGAGACTGGTCGCCGTGACGGCACCATCGGAACGATGAAGAAAATTGCCGACGCGTTGAACCTCGGTCTCGACGATCTCGTCTAGGGGCTCAAACCCGCTTCGGCGGGATCGAATAGGTCCCCGTCGCATGCGCCACGATCTCGCCGGCTGCCTCGATCGTGCATTCGAACACCATCAGCGCGCGGCCGAGCTTCAGGATGCGGCAGTGGCCGTCAATCGGTCCGGCTTCCGCCTTGCGCATGAAATTGATGTTGATGTTGGTGGTCACTGACAGCGCGTCCGGCCCGGCATGCGACAGCACGCAGACATAGCCGCCGATGTCGGCGAGCGTGAACAGGGCGGGGCCGGAGATCGTATTGCCGGGGCGAAGGTGACGCTCGTCGGCATCCAGGCGCACAATGCAGCCGCCCGGGAAAACCTCGATGGCCTGATAGGAGCGGTGGTCGCGATTCAATTGCGGAAAGGCCGAGCCGATCAGGCTGTTGACCTCTGTCGTGGTCATCACGGGCGTCAGGGTGTTTTTGGGTGGCATGCCGGTCTGTCCGCTTTCCGTTTCCGTAAACGTAAGAGGATTCTTGACTGGCCATCAAGCCGCGGCGTGCTATTTCTGCCCGCGCAATCCGAAGGAGACCAATATGGCCGAAGTGGTGGCGATCCGGCGCGAGGAGCCGCAAGGGCTGGTGCGCAGCGCCCGCGACGGCAAGGTGCTGCGGCTGACGCTGGCCAATCCGCCGGCCAACGCGCTGTCGCTGGAAATGATGGAGATGCTGCAGGCAGCGCTCGACGACGCGCGCGATGACAAAGGCATTCGCGTGATTGTCATCGCCGCCGCGCCCGGAAAAGTCTTCTGCGCCGGGCACGATCTGAAGCAGATGACTGGCGGGCGATCCGCCAAGGACAAGGGCCAGGCGTTCTTCGAGAGGACCTTCGCGGCATGCTCGACCTTGATGCAGTCGATCGTCCGGCATCCGAAGCCGGTGATCGCCGAGATCGACGGCATCGCGACTGCCGCCGGCTGCCAGCTCGTCGCGTCCTGCGACCTAGCCATCGCGTCCAACCGTGCGACCTTCGGCGTCAACGGCATCGATGTCGGCCTGTTCTGCACCACGCCGGGCGTCGCATTGGCGCGCGGCATGAAGCGCAAACACGCGATGGAAATGCTGCTGACCGGCGAAATGGTGGACGCCTCGACCGCGCGTGAGTTCGGCATCGTCAACCGCGTCGTGCCGGAGGAATACCTGACTCAGGTCGTGAACAAATACGCGCAAGCCATTGCGGCGAAATCGCCGCAGGCCGTGAGCTTCGGCAAGAGGGCGTTCTACGAGCAGTCGGAAATGGGCCTGGCGGAGGCCTACGAACATGCTGGCCGCGTGATGGTGGACAACCTGATGGCGCGGGACGCGGAGGAGGGCATCGACGCCTTCATCAAGAAGCGCAAGCCGGAGTGGACGCAGGAGTGATGGAGCCCCGCATCTCGATCATCACCATCGCGGTCGAGGATCTGGATCTCATGGCCGGCTTCTACCAGACGATGGGCCTGAAGCGTCATCAAGGCATCACCGATGGCGTTGCGTTCTTCCAGATGGGCGGCGCGATCCTTGGGCTCTTTAGCCGGGCCGATGCCGAGAAGGATGCCGGACTGAAGTTCGGCTCGGGCCTGTCAAAGGTCTACCTCGCCTACAACACGCGCACGAAGGACGAGGTCGGCGACGTGCTGGCGCAGGCCGAAAAGGCCGGCGGGCGGATCGTCAAGGCGGCGCAGAAGGCGTTCTGGGGCGGCTGGTACGGCTATTTCGCCGATCCCGAGGGCAATCTGTGGGAAGTGGCGCACAATCCCGATTTTCCGATCGCCGCCGACGGCACGATCTCGCTTCCGGCTTAAATCTTGGCGCGGCGGCAACAGATCACGCGGCTCCACGCGCCTTACCTCCGGCGCCTGCTTCTCGATCCCGAACGGGTCGAAGACTGGGACAAATACCCGTGGAACCTGCCGCTCTTTCGCGACCGCGAATTCGAGTGGGAACTCGACTCGGCGATCACGATCATCGTCGGCGAAAACGGCACCGGAAAATCGACCTTGCTGGAAGCAATTGGCGCGCTTGCCGGCTATGACGAGGCCGGCGGCGGCAAGGGCTACATGCCGGTCGACCATTCGCGCGCGATCGACAAGAGTGGGGCTTCGTTGGCCAGCACGATGCGGGCGCACTGGCTGCCGAAAGTGACGGCCGGATGGTTCTTCCGCGCAGAATCGTTCTACACCGTCGCGCGCTATCTCGATCAGGCGGCGCTTGATTCGGGAGGGAGGCCGCCCGATTTCCTGTCCTGGTCGCACGGGGAGGGGTTCCTGCGCTTCTTCGAGGAGCGCTGCCACCGGCAGGGTCTCTACATCCTCGACGAGCCGGAAAGTGCGCTGTCGCCATCGCGGCAGATCGAACTGCTGAAGGTTCTGCAGCGCATGCGACAGTCCGGCGTATGCCAGGTGATCATGGCCACCCATTCGCCACTGCTGATGGCATGCCCCGGCGCAAAGCTGATGCGCATCAGCCGCTTCGGACTCGATCCGGCGGATTATCGTGATACGGATCATTTCAGGATGATGCGGGATTTCTGCATCGACCCGGATGGCTTCATCGCCGAAGCAATGCTCGAGGACGACGAATGAACCACGACTCTTACGACAACGCCTACATTTCCGGCATCCTCAATGCGGTGAAGTCCGTCGCCATCGTCGGCGCGTCGGCCAACGACGTGCGGCCGAGCTTCTTCGTGACGAAATACCTGATCGACAAGGGATATGCGGTATATCCGGTCAATCCGGGTCACGCCGGCAAGGAAATCCTTGGGCGGATGACCTATGCGAAGCTCTCCGACATTCCCGACCCGATCGACATGGTGGACATCTTTCGCGCCTCGAACGCCGTGCCGCCGATCATAGACGAGGTGCTGGCGCTGTCACCGTTGCCGAAAGTGATCTGGATGCAACTGACCGTCCGGCACGACGAGGCGGCGGCGAAGGCTGAAGCGGCGGGCATCAAGGTGGTGATGAACCGGTGCCCGAAGATCGAATATGCGCGGCTTTCGGGTGAAATCGGCTGGAACGGGGTGAACTCCTACACGATCAGTTCGAAGAAGCCGCTGATGCGCCAGGGCTTCCAGAGTTTTGGAATCCGCGAGAAATAGGATCGGGCCGACGAATCCGTCGGTCGCGCAAGGCGATTTTGACCCTCTCTGGCCACCAAGACGAAAAAATCGCCTTTGCCTTCGCGTTCGCGCTTTGCCAAGAGTGACGCGGATTTCAGAACCATCCTGAGGGAGGATTTCACATGCCAGGTTTCGACACGCTCGCCATCCATGCCGGCGCCAAGCCCGACCCCGCGACCGGCGCCCGCGCCACGCCGATCTACCAGACCACGTCCTTCGTGTTCGACGATGTCGACCACGCCGCTTCGCTGTTCGGGCTGAAGGCGTTCGGCAATATCTACACCCGCATCATGAACCCCACCCAGGCGGTGCTGGAAGAGCGCATCGCGGCGCTCGAAGGCGGCACGGCGGCGCTGGCGACCTCGTCGGGCCATGGTGCCCAGCTTCTGGTGTTCCACACGATCATGCGCCCGGGCGAGAATTTCATCGCCGGCAAGCGGCTCTATGGTGGCTCGATCAACCAGTTCGGCCACGCCTTCAAGAATTTCGGCTGGGAAGTCCGCTTTGCCGACACCGACGACTTCGCAGCGATGGAAAAGCTGATCGACGACAAGACCCGCGCGATCTTCATCGAGAGCCTCGCCAATCCGGGCGGCACTTTCGTCGACATCGAGGCGATCGCCGCGATTGCGCAGCGGCATGGCCTGCCGCTGATCGTCGACAACACGATGGCCTCGCCCTACCTGCTGCGGCCCCTGGAGCACGGCGCCGACATCGTGGTGCATTCGCTGACCAAGTTCATCGGCGGCCACGGCAATTCGATGGGCGGCATCATCGTCGATGGCGGCACGTTCGACTGGTCGAAATCCGGCAATTATCCGATGCTGTCGGAACCCCGCCCGGAGTATGGCGGCATCGTCCTGCACGAGACGTTCGGCAATTTCGCATTCGCCATCGCCTGCCGCGTGCTCGGCCTGCGCGATTTCGGCCCGACGATTTCGCCCTTCAACGCCTTCCTCATCCTGCAGGGCGTCGAGACCTTGTCCCTGCGGATGGACCGGCATTGCGAGAACGCCCTGAAGGTCGCCACCTGGCTGTCGACGCAGCCGCAGGTCAAGTGGGTGTCCTATCCCGGCCTGCCGTCCGATCCGAACCATGCGATGATGCAGAAATACTCGCCGAAGGGCGCGGGCGCTGTTTTCACCTTCGGCCTGAAAGGCGGCTTCGAGGCGGGCGTCAAGGTGGTCGAGGGCGTCGAACTGTTCTCGCATCTGGCGAACATCGGCGACGTGCGCTCGCTGATCATCCACCCGGCCTCGACCACCCATCGCCAGTTGACCGACGAGCAGAAGACCGCGGCCGGCGCGGGCAATGACGTCATCCGCCTGTCGGTCGGCCTCGAAAGCGCCGACGACATCATCGCCGATCTGAAGCAGGCCTTGGCCAAGGCCGGCTGATGGCTGCGCATTTCCTTAAGGTCGACACATCCGGCGCGCCCGAAGAAGGCGCGCCGGCGCCGGACCGTGTCATTTCGGGCGATCCGCGCACAAAAACCTGGAACGTTGAGGAAGCAGATGGCGGAGTCTATGCCGGCATCTGGGATGCGACGCCCGGTAAGTGGCGCATCGCCTACGACGAATGGGAGTTCTGCCACATCCTGTCCGGCGTCTCGGTGATCGCCGAGGATGGCGGTGAAGCGGTCACCGTGCACGCGGGCGACAGTTTTGTCCTCAGGCCGGGCTTCAGGGGAACCTGGGAAGTGCTTGAAACGACTCGCAAGGAATATGTGATCCGAGTGTGACCGATCAGTCCACCCGCAGGTCGATTTCGCAGCTGAACCGGAAGTCGGCGACCGTGGCGGCGTATTCATCCGGGATCGAGGACATGGGTGCGGCTTGCTTGGCGGTTTTGCGGCCGGCGAGCATGTCGCTGAACAGGTCGAGATCCGACTGTGGCAGGCTGGCGTTCTGGAACTGGTCGAACAGGCACAGGCAGAACACGTCCAGAGGCTCCTCGATGTCGCTCCGTGGGCCGGCCTCGCGCACTTCAAGCGCGACCTCCTGGCTCGACGTGCAGGCGCCGAAGAACGCGGTCTCGTCGAGTTGGGTCGGCTCCGGGCCCGTGTCCTCGCGATACGCCGTTCCGTCATGGATGAGGTAAAGCGGGCCAACCAACAGGTCGGAAAATCCGTTATGGCGCTCGTTGATCACCGAGATGTTGCCGGGCACGGCACGCGTGCGGACGATCCCATCGGCCAGGATGTTGCGCCAGGTGTCGCCGTCTTTCCGGAAAATGGCCGGCTCGCAGCCCTGCGCGTCGCAAAATTCCGGTGCCTCGGCATAGGCGAGAATTTCTGCGACGCCATCGGCGTCGAGATCAACCTCGGAGGTCAGGATTTTGGCGGGATCGATCGATGCCTTCGCTTGGGTTTCGAACGCCGCCCGGGCGGCTGTTTGCGCCGGAGAGGGAGCATTCGAGAAGGCCAGATAGTTGATCTCCGCCCGCGCCACAGCGGTCGCGAGAAGCATGGCGCCGAGCGCGCAGCCGAGTAAGGGGCGAGGGGTCATGTCGTTCCATCTGTTTGCGAACCGGTAACTGCGCCCCGGACGTAACCGTGCAATGTCGAAGGCGGACAGGGGCGTAACGCCAGGGCTCTACGACGCCTTTTTCGACCCAACCGTTGCGGCTTCGGCCATGTGTCCACGCAGAACGCGGTTGATTTCCGTCTGGTAGCCGCCGTCCGGCGCTTTCGCCTTGAACCAGTCGATCACATCGGCGTCGAGCCTGATCGTCACGGGCTGCTTGATGGGACGGAAGAATTCCGCGCGGCGCGCATGTTGCCAGCTAGCATCCGGAATTTCCGGAATGTCGACCGTGTCGATCTGATCGTCCGGAAGTTCTGCCAGTTTGCCCAACTCCCGGGCTTGCTGCGCGCTAAGCTTCGTTCTCATAGCGTTTCCTTTCGCCCGGCGTGGCCTTTCGGGCGCCAATGATCCGGACATGGGTCTCGTCGTCAGGCTCTGGATAGCTGTGAACGACAACTACAATCTGGATCGATCCGACGGTGCCGATCGCCCACCATCGTTCCTCCCCTGCTTCGACACGATCGAAGACAATCCAGTGGAAGGGATCTTCCCAAACAAGACGCGCCGTCTCGAAACTGATCCCATGCTTCTCGATATTCGACCGCGCTTTTGATGGATTCCACGAGAACTTCATCTCCGACGGTCCCCGCTGCCGATGTAAATACAAATACGTAGTTACGTCAAGCCGTCACCACTCCACCTTCAGCCGCTCGAGCCCGTGAAAGTGGTAGCTGTCGCGGTAGGCGGGTTCGTAGGCGAGGCGGAGATCGGGCAGGCGGTCGAACAGCGCTTTGAGGGCAACCTGCAGTTCCAGCCGGGCCAGCGGCGCGCCGATGCAGAAATGGATGCCGGCGCCGAACGAGACGTTCTTCTGGTCGGGCCGTCCGGGATGAAAACGCCGTGGCGCGTCGAACGCGGCCGGGTCGTTGTTGGCGGCGCCGAGCAGCAGGCCGATCCGCTCGCCGGCCTCGATGCGCACTCCGGGCGACAGGTCGACGGCTTCCGAGGCGAAGCGTGTGAACATGTGCAGCGGCGCGTCGATGCGCAGGCATTCCTCGACGGTCGCTTCCGTGTCCTCCAGCGTGGCGAAATACCGCCGGGGATCGCCGTTTTCGCGCAGGATGGCGCGCACGGCGTTGCCGATCTGGTGGACTGTCGCTTCGTGGCCCGCGTTGAGCAATAGCACCGCTGACGACACCAGCTCAGCTTCGCTCAGCCGGTCTCCGCTCTCATGCGCGGAGGTGAGCAGGCCGAGAAGGTCGTCGGCGGGATTGCGCCTGCGCGCATCGGCTTCCGCCCGGATGAAAGCGGTGAAATCGCGCGCGGCGCAGTTGGCTGCGACCTCCGTCGCGCGGGTCGGCGCGTGCATGTACATCGCCACCATCCGGTTCGACCATTCGACGAGTTGCCCCGCCATCTCAGGCGCGACGCCGAGCATTTCGGCGATGACGATGCTAGGGATGGGCGCGGCATAGGCGGTCAGCAGATCGACCGTGCCATCCGGCTCGAAACCGTCGATCAGTTCATGCGCCAGCCGCTCGATACGCGGGCGCAGCCGTTCGACATGGCGTGAGACGAAGGCGCGGTTGACCAGCGTCCGCAGCCTGGTGTGCACAGGCGGCTCCAGTTCCAGCATCGAGCCTGCTTCCAGCGCGTCGAAATCCACCAGGTGGGCGCGCGAGCCGCTCGCCGTCACCGAAGCCATGTAGCCGCCGGGACGCTCGCGCCCAAAGCGACGGTCGCGCAACGCGCGGTTCACCTCGTCGTAACCGGCGAGGCACCAGAAGCCGTAGTCCTCCCAGAAGAACACCGGCGCGATGCCCTGGAGGTAGGCGTAGGCCACATAGGGGTCCTGGATGAACAGGTTGTCGTGCGGATCGAGGCGCAGTCGGCGCGACGATGCATCGAATAGGAACGGGCTCTGCGCAACATTCATCTGGCATAGATAGCCGAGGTTTCTTACTACATTCCAATCGCGCGCTACCCGGCTAAGCTCCGGGTCGCGAGCTCCGCCGTCAGTCCAAGGATCCGCGGCGCCTGGATGGACTTTTGGTGGCAGTTCGGAATGTGGTCAGCATGAACATCATCATCGTCGGTGCGGGTATCGCCGGTCTCTCAACCGCATGGTCGCTGACCAAGCGCGGCCATTCCGTCACCTTGCTGGAGCAAGGACCAATCCCCAATCCGCTGGCCGCGTCCGGCGACCATCACCGGATCATCCGCCGGGCCTATCCGTCCGGCAGCGGCTATGGCCGCGTGATCACCGAAGCCTATGCGGCCTGGGATGAACTGTGGAGCGATCTGGGAGAGCGCCACTACGATCACCGCGGGTTCCTCTGCATCTCACGCGAGGCGGGCGACGAAGCGGAAGATTATCTGGCCGGCCTGCGCGAGGGTGGCTTTCCATTCGAAATGCTGACGGCGCAGGAGGCGGCGGCCCGCTGGCCATACCTCGATCCAGCCACCATCCGCTATGCCTATTTCTCAGAAGAGGGCGGCGCGCTGCACAGCCGGCGCATCGCACTCGGCCTCGCCGAATGGTTGCGGGCGAACGGCGCGGATGTGCGCGAACACGCGAAGGTGGCAGCGGTCGATCCGGCTGCCGGATCCGTGACTTTGCTGACGGGCGACGTTCTCACTGCCGACCGGATCGTCGTGACCGCAGGGGCTTGGGTGACCAAGCTGTTCCCTGAACTGGCAAGCACATTGACGACCAAGCGCACAGCGGTCGCCTATCTCGAGCCGCCGGCGGACCTGAAGGCCGTCTGGGAGCGTTCCCCGGTGATCCTCGATGTCGGCGGCAAGGTCGACGGCTACATCATCCCGCCGTCCGGCGGCGGTGGGCTGAAGTTCGGCACCGGGCTGCACAAGCGGGCGAACCCCGACGCCGACGCCGACCGCATTCCGCTTGCAGGCGAGGGCGCCCAGATCCTCGCCCATTTCGCGCCATCGATGGCCCGCACCGACGAGTATCGCGTCATTGACGTCGTCACCTGCGCCTACACGTTCACGTCCGACGAGCGCTTCTTCGCCACCGAGACCGGCAAGGCGCTGGTCGTGTCGGCGTGTTCCGGCCATGGCTACAAGTTCGGCGCAGCCGTCGGCAGGCGCACCGCGGATGCGGTCGAGACGGGCGATGTATCCGGATTGAAGCGCTGGCTGCGGGCGGAAACTGCATAAACCATGCCTGCGCTTTCGGGCAGGAGGCGCGTTCGCGCCCTTGCGCAAGGCCAAGATGCGGACATATCTAGGCTGACAAGCCGCAATAATGATTCCGCCACCCGGCGACCGAATCGCTTCCGCAAAGGGACAGTCCATGAGAGACCCGGTCGAAACCTACATGAACCTCGTGCCGATGGTCGTCGAACAGACCAATCGCGGCGAGCGCGCCTACGACATCTTCTCGCGCCTGCTCAAGGAGCGGATCATCTTCATCACCGGTCCGGTCGAGGACGGCATGGCGACGCTGGTCTGCGCGCAGCTGCTGTTCCTTGAGGCGGAGAATCCGAAGAAGGAAATCAGCCTCTACATCAACTCGCCGGGCGGCGTGGTGACAAGCGGCATGGCGATCTACGACACGATGCAGTTCATCAAGCCGGCTGTGTCGACGCTTTGCATCGGGCAGGCCGCGTCGATGGGCTCGCTGCTGCTGTGCGCCGGCCAAAAGGACATGCGCTTCGCAACGCCAAACGCTCGGATCATGGTGCATCAGCCCTCGGGCGGCTTCTCGGGCCAAGCGTCCGACATCGAACGCCATGCGCAGGATATCATCAAGCTGAAGCGCCGCCTCAACGAGGTCTACGTCAAGCACACCGGCAAGCCATACGAGATGATCGAGAAGACGCTTGATCGCGACCATTTCATGACAGCTGAAGAGGCTAAGGAATTTGGTCTGATCGACAAGGTGATTTCGTCGCGTGACTCAGCCGAAATGCCGAACGCCGGATGAACCAACGGAAGTGCGGTAACGCGGAAATGAGGCGTTTTAGACGTGGCTGCGTCAATTCTGTCACATTTTGCTGTTCCCACCGGTGCGGCGAAGCCCTACGTTAAGTCTCTGTAGAGTTTCGACGCCTTAGCCTGTGATGTGGGGTTGCGAATCGTTGCCGCATTTTCTGATTTGTGTTTCGTTCGGAAATGTCTTGAATCGCGCCTGCGCGGACATGCCAGCGGCGGCGCATTGTGAGCCCGTCCATCGCCGGGAAATCAACGGCGGACGGATTGACGCACTGAAAGGACCTGGACGATGAGCAAGATCAGCAACAGCGGCGATTCAAAGAATACGCTCTATTGTTCGTTCTGCGGCAAGAGCCAGCACGAAGTGCGCAAACTGATCGCGGGACCGACGGTGTTCATCTGCGACGAATGCGTCGAACTGTGCATGGATATCATCCGCGAGGAGAACAAGACCTCGACGCTGAAGTCGCGCGAGGGCGTTCCGACTCCGCAGGAAATTCTGAAGGTGCTGGACGATTACGTCATCGGCCAGCCCTACGCCAAGCGCGTGCTGTCGGTGGCCGTGCACAACCACTACAAACGCCTGGCGCATGCATCGAAGTCGAACGACGTCGAACTGGCAAAGTCCAACATATTGCTGATCGGCCCGACCGGCTGTGGCAAGACGCTGCTCGCCCAGACGCTCGCCCGCATCATCGACGTGCCCTTCACCATGGCGGACGCCACGACGCTGACCGAAGCCGGCTATGTCGGCGAGGATGTTGAAAACATCATCCTGAAGCTGCTGCAGTCGGCCGACTACAATGTCGAGCGCGCCCAGCGCGGCATCGTCTATATCGACGAGATCGACAAGATTTCGCGCAAGTCGGACAACCCCTCGATCACCCGCGACGTGTCGGGCGAGGGCGTGCAGCAGGCGCTCCTCAAGATCATGGAAGGCACCGTCGCCTCCGTGCCGCCGCAGGGCGGCCGCAAGCACCCGCAGCAGGAGTTCCTGCAGGTCGACACCGCCAACATCCTGTTCATCTGTGGCGGCGCCTTTGCCGGCCTCGACAAGATCATCTCGGACCGCGGCCGCAAGACCTCGATCGGCTTTGGCGCGACGGTGGCGTCGCCCGAGGATCGCCGCAGTGGCGAGGTGTTCCGCCTGGTCGAGCCCGAGGATCTGCTGAAATTCGGCCTGATCCCGGAATTCGTCGGCCGTCTGCCGGTATTGGCGACGCTCGAGGACCTCGACGAGCCAGCGCTGATCCAGATCCTGACCGAGCCGAAGAACGCGCTGGTCAAGCAGTACCAGCGCCTGTTCGAGATGGAGAATGTGGACCTGACCTTCCACGAGACCGCGCTCACCGCGATCGCCAAGCGCGCCATCGAGCGCAAGACCGGCGCGCGTGGACTGCGCTCCATCATGGAGGCGATCCTGCTCGACACGATGTTCGAGCTTCCGGCGCTGGACGGAGTCCAGGAAGTCGTGATCTCCGACGACGTCGTGAACGGCAAGGCCCGCCCGCTCTACATCTATTCCGAGAAGGAACCGAAGAGCGTCAGCGCCTAATCTGGATCTTGAAACAACACCCCCGGCGCCTAAGGGCGCCGTCGGCGGCGCCCTTAGGCGCCGTTGGCGTTTATGGGCCGCTTCGAACCTGCCCGGAAGGGCAGGGCGGGGTTGCCGGTGACAAATGGCGGGCGGCCGATACTTGATCTTTCGCAATGGCGCATCCAACTAAGTCGGGTAAGGACGCTCGTCCGGTTCCGTGCTGTGTTTCCCTTGTTTTGATACAAAGGTAGGCGGATCGGCCCGCGGCCGTTAATATGAGATTCGCGGTTGGCCATGAGGCGGCCGCGACAGAAAGGTGACACCATGGCCAAGCAAACAAAGGCTTCCGGAAACGGTGTGTTCGCAGTTCTTCCGCTGCGCGACATCGTTGTCTTCCCGCACATGATTGTGCCGCTGTTCGTTGGCCGCGAGAAATCGATCCGGGCGTTGGAAGAGGTCATGGGCTCCGACAAGCAGATTCTGCTTGCGACCCAGATGAATGCCGCGGATGACGATCCTGAGCCCGACGCGATCTACGACGTCGGCACGCTCGCCAATGTGCTGCAACTGTTGAAACTGCCGGACGGCACCGTGAAAGTGCTGGTCGAGGGCGCGTCGCGCGCCCGCGTGATCGCCTTCACCGACCGTGAGGACTATCACGAGGCTCGCGCCGAGCTTTTGCCGGAGCCAGCCGAGGAAGAGGTCGAGGTCGAGGCGCTCGCGCGTTCGGTGATCGGCGACTTCGAAAATTACGTCAAGCTGAACAAGAAGATCTCGCCGGAGGTGATCGCCGCCGCCGGACAGATCGAGGATTATTCCAAGCTGGCCGACACGATCGCCTCGCATCTGGCGATCAAGATCCCGGAAAAGCAGGAAATGCTGGCGACGCTCTCCGTCAAGGAGCGGCTTGAAAAGGCCATGGGCCACATGGAGTCCGAAATCTCGGTGCTCCAGGTGGAGAAGCGCATCCGTTCGCGCGTCAAGCGCCAGATGGAGAAGACGCAGCGCGAGTACTACCTCAACGAGCAGATGAAGGCGATCCAGAAGGAGCTCGGCGAGGGCGAGGACGGTCGCGACGAGGCGACCGAACTGGAAGAGCGCATCAAGAAGACCAAGCTGACCAAGGAGGCCCGCGAGAAGGCGGATGCCGAATTGAAGAAGCTGCGTTCGATGTCGCCGATGTCGGCAGAGGCCACCGTCGTGCGCAACTATCTCGACTGGATCCTGTCGATTCCTTGGGGCAAGAAGTCCAAGGTCAAGTATGACCTCGACCTTGCCCAGCAGGTGCTCGACACCGATCATTTCGGCCTCGACAAGGTCAAGGACCGCATCGTCGAATATCTGGCAGTCCAGAGCCGCCAGAACAAGATGAAGGGCCCGATCCTGTGCCTCGTCGGTCCTCCCGGCGTCGGCAAGACGTCGCTTGGCAAGTCGATCGCGAAGGCGACCGGACGTGAGTTCGTGCGCATGGCGCTCGGCGGCGTGCGCGACGAGGCCGAGATCCGCGGTCACCGCCGCACCTATATCGGCTCGATGCCTGGCAAGGTCATCCAGTCGATGAAGAAGGCGAAGAAATCCAACCCGCTCTTCCTGCTCGACGAGATCGACAAGATGGGCATGGATTTCCGCGGCGATCCGTCATCGGCCCTGCTCGAAGTGCTCGATCCGGAGCAGAACTCGACGTTCATGGACCACTACCTCGAGGTCGAATATGACCTGTCGAGCGTGATGTTCGTAACGACGGCGAACACGCTGAACATCCCGCCGGCCCTGATGGACCGGATGGAGATCATCCGCATCGCCGGCTACACCGAGGACGAGAAGGTGGAGATCGCCAAGCGGCATCTCCTGCCGAAGGCGATCCGCGACCACGCCCTGCAGCCGAAGGAGTTTTCGGTCAGCGAGGATGCGATCCGGGCGATCATCCAGACCTACACGCGGGAAGCGGGCGTCCGCTCGCTCGAACGCGAACTGATGAAGCTCGGCCGCAAGGCGGTGACGGAGATCCTGCGCCAGAAGAAGGAGACGGTGGAAATCACAGCCGCCAACATCTCCGACTATCTGGGCGTCCCGCGCTATCGCTACGGCCAGGTCGAGGCCGACGATCAGGTGGGCGTCGTGACTGGGCTCGCCTGGACGGAAGTTGGCGGCGAACTGCTGACGATCGAAGGCGTGATGATGCCCGGCAAGGGCCGCATGACGGTGACCGGCAACCTGAAGGACGTGATGAAGGAATCGATCTCGGCCGCGGCATCCTATGTCCGCTCCCGCGCCATCGATTTCGGAGTCGAGCCGCCGCTGTTCGACAAGCGGGACATCCACGTGCACGTGCCGGAAGGCGCGACGCCGAAGGATGGTCCGTCGGCGGGCGTCGCCATGGCTACCGCTATCGTGTCCATACTGACCGGCATTCCGGTCCGGGCGGATGTCGCGATGACGGGCGAGATCACCCTGCGGGGCAGGGTGCTGCCGATCGGAGGCCTGAAGGAGAAGCTCCTGGCTGCCCTGCGTGGCGGCATCAAGAAGGTGCTCATTCCAGAGGACAACGCCAAGGATCTGGCGGACATCCCCGACAACGTGAAGAGCGGGATGGAGATCATCCCGGTCTCCAGGGTCGGCGAAGTGCTGCGTCACGCGCTGGTGCGCATGCCGGAGCCGATCGAGTGGACGGAACCGGTCGAAACGGCCGTCAAGACGCCTGCGGTGGACGATTCCATCGCTGTCGGCGTCGCCCATTGATGCGGCCGCAGCCGCGCTCAGCCTGAAATTGAAGGGCCCGGAACAAAACTCCGGGCCCTTTCGTTACATTGCGTTGTCAAAAATGCTGGAAAACCGGCATTTTTCTTACTCTCGCCCAACATTCAGTGTTGGTTGGGACGGTGCAAATACCTAATGTTCCGCTTCACCGGATGAGTCGTGTGTTCCGGTCTTCAAAGAGAAGGGATTTTTTCATGAACAAGAATGAGATGGTTTCCGCTGTCGCAGAGACGGCGAAGATATCGAAGGCAGACGCAGCGACTGCTGTCGACGCGGTATTCGATGTCATCACGCGCGAGCTCAAGTCAGGCGGCGACGTCCGTCTCGTCGGTTTCGGCAACTTCACCGTGACTAAGCGCGAAGCTTCGACGGGCCGCAACATCCGCACCGGAGAACCGGTCCAGATCGCTGCCCGCAACGTCCCGAAGTTCTCCGCCGGCAAGGGTCTGAAGGACTCCGTCAACTGACGGATCCAAGCCCAGTCGCAAGTCAGATGAAAGCCGGGTTCGCCCGGCTTTTTTCTTAGGCTCCATCTCGTTGAATGCTTGCGTCAACCATAGCGCGTAGACACGCGTTTTCCGGCTGGATAAGAGTTCAAGCTGGCGGTTGGTCTCGGAAGCCATTGATCGCCCTCGCAAGTTTCCCAACCGGGGTACGTCCAGGTCGTCGATCTGGTTGAGCTGGCTAACCCTCATGTCCGTCATCTGCGGCACGATGATCACGTCCTATGTGATCCTGATGAGAGGCGTAAAGAATCGCGTGTCGCGCTGGTTGGGCTACCTGGGCGAGATATCGTACAGCACGTACCTGCTCCATTTCCTGACGCTCGGCGTGGCAAGTAGGATGTATGCCACCTACGTCGGCTATGAGTTTTCATCGGATCTGATGACCAACAAGACCTTGGTCCTGTTGCTGTTTCACTATCCGCTGACGCTGCTTCTCAGCGCGATTTCATACGAAATCATCGAGAAATCATTCCACCACAAGACGGACTACCTCCGGCCTCTGGAATATCGAGAACAAATGATACGGCGGGAAAGGGCCGAGGCTGCGACCGGTTAGCGCCGCGTGTCGTGAAGGGACATCCTGGGGGTGGCGCCTCTTCGCACAGCCATTCGCTATCGCTCGAAGGCATGTTGACGAAGCCCCTTCCTCCGCACTATACCCGCGCCAGTCCGGGACCTTGTCCCGCGGCGGGCGATTAGCTCAGCGGGAGAGCACACCCTTCACACGGGTGGGGTCGTAGGTTCAATCCCTACATCGCCCACCATTCCCACCTTCAAGATCAACATCTTACGGGTGGACCTGAGAAAGCCAACCGAGACCTTGCATCGGCTGCTGTCATGACTCTGGCACAGCGAGGGTCTGAAATGGCGGCAATACGCAGACGAGGCGACCGGTCAGGCGCTCGCTGACAATCGCTCCCTCCGCAATCTGTCAATTTCGATGGCCCAAACGCAATTTCCTTAACCTAATCAGGTTATCAAGTTGCGTGGATCGGGGCAGCAAATGAGCGAAAAACAGGTTTTCGGGTGGCGGATGGCCTGGGTCGGAGATTTTCTCGGCAGGGCTGGCATCGTCGCCTATTTCAGTTGGGCAGCATCGGTAAGGCTTGGCAGCGTCTATTCGGGCATCGTCAACTGGCCGACGCTGACAATGGACCACAAGCTGCTGTGGCTGCTGTCAGAGATTGCAGTTCTTTTGTTTCTGCTCCTGGTCGTGACGACCACATTCTTCCGGCTGAAGCCTGTTCAATCCGCCGAAGGACTTGAGCCTCGTGTCACGGCGCTTGCCGGCACGTTTCTTTTGGGATTGCTGGCGCTTACGCCATCCGTGGCGCCTCCACCGCCGGTGATTGCGGCCATAGCCCTCGTCATGGTGGTGGTTGGGTTTTCGCTGTCCACCTACGTTCTTTTCTGGCTCGGCCGCTCCTTCAGCATCATGGCGGAAGCCCGGCGTCTGGTAACCGGCGGCCCTTACAGCATCGTGCGGCATCCGCTTTATCTGACAGAAGAAGTGGCGATTGTCGGTGTCGTGCTTCTCAACTTCACGCCGCTTGGCATGCTGATCGGCCTGGTTCATTGGGGCCTTCAGTTGCGCAGAATGCAAAATGAAGAGCGCATCCTCCGCGCCGTCTTTCCGGAATACGACAGTTATGCGGCGAGCACGCCCAAGGTGATTCCCCAGTTTATCCGGCCGATGCTGCGCAAGGCCGCCTGACGGAGCCCCTCGATGGACTTCCTCAATCTCAAGGGCCTGCTGCTCATCATCGTCGTTTTCGTGCCGCTTGAGCGGCTGTTTGCGATGCATCACGAACAGCCTCTGTTCCGCCCACGCTGGCAGGACGATCTGGTCTATTTCCTGCTCAACGGCCTGCTGATCAAGCTGGCGCTCAGCGGAGTGATCGCAGCTGTGATTGTTGCCGGCATGTGGCTAGTCCCGGCGGGCTTCCAGAACTGGGTGGGCGGCCTGCCCTTCTGGGTGCAATTGCCGGCTCTGATCGTCCTTTCCGACATTGGCTTCTATTCCGTGCATCGCCTTTTCCACAAAGTGCCCTTCCTGTGGAGATTCCATGCCGTCCATCATAGCATTGAGGATCTAGACTGGCTTGCCGCGCATCGCGTACATCCGGTCGACCAGATCTTGACCAAGGGAGCTTCGTTGCTGCCGGTCTTTGCCCTTGGTTTCTCGGCAGGGCCGATCGCGGCCTATCTTGCGCTCTACCACTGGCAGTCGCTGTTCATCCACTCCAACGTCAATGCCAGATTCGGACCGTTGCGCTGGCTGATCGCGTCGCCGCAGTTTCATCATTGGCATCACGCCAACCATCCTGAAGCATTTGACAAGAATTTTGCAGGGCAACTGTCGTTCCTGGACGCCGTCTTCGGCACGATGCACCTGCCGGGGAAAGAAGTTCCGAGCAAGTACGGAACGGACGACACCGTGCCGAGCGGCTATTTCAAACAGCTTTTGTATCCTTTCCGTAAGGCCGCACCGGCCACGGCGGTTGACGCGAACATGGCTAGCGGCCCGGATGACAAATTCAGGTCCGATGAGGAACCTGAAGGCCAGTACCAGACCTGAGCAGCCACGACCGAATATGTCACAACAACGGTAGACCTAACGGGCGCTCGCAACCTCATATCGCCGGCTGATTTTGACCGGAAGCGTGGCCAGAGACGCCACATCCCTCGGTCCAGGCACTATCCGCGCGCGCTGGCGATCAGTCTTTCCGCCAGTGCGACGGTCAGCTCGTCGAAATGCGAGATGATGTGGGTCGGCTCGAATTCCCGAACATGCCGGTCGGTGTAGCCGAAGTCGACTGCCACAACCGGAATGCCGGCAGCCTTCGCCGTGTCGATATCGGTGCGCGAATCGCCGATCATCAGGGCGCGGTCGGGATCGCCGCCAGCCTTGGCGATGGTCTCGAACAGATGGCGCGGGTCGGGCTTGCGGAAATCGAACGTGTCGGCGCCGCAGATCGCGGCGAACTCGGTGTCGAGCGCCAACCCCCGCATCAGGCTGACCGCGAGGTGTTCGGGCTTGTTGGTGCAGATCGCCATCAGATATCCCGCGTCGCGGAAGTTGGCCATCGCCTGAAGCACGCCGGGGAAGGGGCCGGATTTGCCGGGAATCTGCGCGGTGTAGTGTTCCAGAAACGTCGCCAGCAGCTTTTGCAGGTCTTCGTCCGGCAGCAGCCGCTGCTGCGCCAGGTAGGCGCGCTCGATCATCACCCTGCCGCCGAAGCCGACATGGGCGCGGTGCAGGATCGGATCGACCGGCGGAACGCCGCCCGAGACAAGCGCGTGGTTCAGGCTGTCGAGCAGATCGGGGGCGGTGTCGATCAGCGTGCCGTCGAGGTCGAAAACGATGATGGGCTGGGTCATGGAGGCGGAGATAGACGCAGCCGTTCGTCTGCGCAATACGGGCATGGTGGTTGCGCGGGGCTGCGAAAATGCTAGGAGCAGCGCCGAACCGGGGACCGGAAGCCGATGAATGCCAAGGCGATGAAGATCGAGGCTGCGCGGGCTGCCTTGCAGCACGTCGAGCACGGAATGCGGCTCGGCATTGGCACGGGCTCGACCGCGGAAGAGTTCGTGCGGCTGCTCGCCGAAAAGGTGGCGGCCGGGATGATCATCACTGGCGTTCCGACCTCCGAGAGGACGGCCACGCTTTGCCGCGAACTCGGCGTGCCGCTGTCGACGCTGGAAGAGACGCCGGAGCTCGACCTGACGGTCGACGGGGCGGACGAGGTCGATGCCGAACTGGCGTTGATCAAGGGCGGCGGCGGCGCGCTGCTGCGCGAAAAGATCGTCGCCGCGGCGTCGGCGCGGATGATCGTGATCGCCGACGAATCGAAGGTTGTCGCAACGCTCGGGCGTTTCCCGCTGCCGATCGAAGTCAACACGTTCGGCCTGCGCGCAACGCAGATCGCGGTCGAAGAAGCCGCCCGGTCGCTCGATCTGTCAGGCCCGCTGACATTGAGGATGACGGCTGGCCAGCCATTTGTTACTGATGGCGGGCATCTGATCCTTGATGCATCTTTTGGCCGCATTCCGGACGCAAGAGCGCTGTCGAACGTTTTGCACGCCATTCCGGGCGTCGTCGAACATGGTCTATTTCTGGGTCTTGCGGACCTGGCGGTCATAGCGGGTTCCGACGGAATCCGGACGCTGGTCCCCGCCCGCTGAACAGGGAGTCTGCAAAATCATGATTTCAATTTATCGCTCGCGCCCAGTGTTCGCCGCCCTCGTGACCGCAGCGCTGCTCGCCGGCGGCGGCATGGCTTCGGCGCAGGAGATCACCCCGGCGCACCTGAAGGCTGCGCGCGCGGCAATCACCTCGATCAAGGCGACGGACTCGATGGATTCGATCCTGCCGCAGGCAAACCAGATGCTGAAGGTCGAACTGATCCAGAAGAACCCGGACCTGGAATCGGACATCGTTCGCATCGTCGACGAGGAGACTCTCGCCATTGTGCCGCGCCGCGGCGATCTGGAGAAGGAAGTCGCAACCGCTTTCGCCCGCGCCTTTTCGGAGCAGGAACTGAACGAGATCGCGGCTTTCCACAGCTCGCCGACCGGCCAGAAATTCCTGGCCGACAGCCCGATCGTCGGCCGCGAAGTCGGCAAGGCGGTGGAGATCTGGCAACTCGGTATTGCGCGCGATCTGTCCCGCGCCGTCGGCACCAAGCTGGGCGCGATTGCGCCGAATGCGCAGCCGCCTGCTCCGGTGGAAGCGCCAGCCGCGCCGCAGGGCGAAGCGCCCGCTTCGCCGACGCTGACGCCGCCCGCGCAGTAGGTTCCAGCGAACGAGTTAGATGAGCCCGGCCGTTGCGCCGGGCTTTTCTTTTGCGCGTCGAGAGACTACCTGCCTGTGATCGGCCTCTTCGCCCAACAGCCTCGGGATCTCCCATGCCCCAATATGATTACGACCTCTTCGTCATCGGCGGCGGATCGGGCGGCGTGCGCGCCGCGCGCATCTCGGCTGCGCTTGGCAAACGCGTCGGGATCGCGGAGGAGTATCGGTTCGGCGGCACCTGCGTCATCCGCGGCTGCGTGCCGAAGAAGCTGTTTGTCTATGCATCGCAATATCCGGAGCATTTCGAGGATGCGGCGGGCTATGGCTGGACGGTCGGCCCGTCGTCGTTTGACTGGCCGACGTTGATCGCCAACAAGGACCGCGAGATCGGCCGACTGGAAGGCATCTACAAGTCGGGCGTCGAGAAGGCGGGCGGCGACGCGTTCCAGAGCCGCGCGACGCTGGTTGACGCGCATACCGTGCGCATTGAGAATGAAGACCGGACGGTGACGGCGGAGCACATCCTGGTGGCGACCGGTGGCCGGCCCAATCCGCACAGCGCACTGCCTGGCCACGAGCACTGCATCCTGTCCGACGATGCATTCCATCTGGCCGAACTGCCGAAATCGATCGTGATCGCCGGCGGCGGCTATATCGCGGTCGAGTTCGCCAACATTTTCCACGGCCTCGGCGTCGAGACGACGCTGATCTATCGCGGCAAGGAGATACTCGGACGGTTCGACATGGACCTGCGGCAGATGCTGCACGAGACGATGGAAGCCAAGGGCATCCGGATTCTGTTGCATACGATGTTCGAGAAGATCGAGAAGCGTGCCGACGGACGGCTGGTTGCGCATCTGAACGAAGGCGAGCCGATCGTTGCCGACCAGGTGATGCTGGCGCTCGGACGCACGCCGAACACCGAAAACCTCGGCCTGGAGGCCGCGGGCGTCGAACTCGGCAAGACCGGGGAGATTGTCGTTGACGACTACTCCCGCACCAATGTGCCGAGCATCTACGCCGTGGGCGACGTGACCAATCGCGTGCAACTCACGCCAGTAGCGATCCACGAGGCGATGTGCTTCGTCGATACGGTATTCCGCGGCAAGCCGACAAGGCCCGACCACGAGGCGGTCGCGACGGCGGTGTTCTCGCAGCCCGAAATCGGCACGGTGGGCCTGTCGGAAGAGGACGCGGGCAAGCAGTACGACGAGGTCGAGATCTACCGCGCCGTCTTCCGCCCGATGCGCAACATCCTGCCGGGACGGCAGGAGAGGATGCTGACCAAGCTGGTGGTGGACGCGAAGACCCGCGTGGTCGTCGGCGCGCATATCCTGGGCCCGGACGCAGGCGAGATGGCGCAGCTGCTGGGCGTGGTCATCAAGGGTAAACTCACCAAGGACGTGGTCGACGCGACCATGGCAGTGCATCCGACAGCCGCCGAGGAACTGGTGACGATGTACACGCCGAGTTATCGGCTGAAGGGCGGGGAGCGGGTGGGCTAAAGCAAGCCCCGCAAATTGTGAATCGACCGGGCGACGGCTTATGAGCTGTCGTGGCGCTCGACGCCGTGCCCGGAAGAAGCAAGGCAAAGCACCTCCCGCCACGAGCACATGCCGGACGCCAAGTTGCCGCCCTTGGCGCATGCCACCAGTGCAATGGATGTTTTGGTGATGCAGATACCGCGGCGTCCGGGATTGCAGCCGGCCAGCCGGTTCAGCGCGATCGCCAAGGCCCGAAAGCTTTCGGCAAGCCGCATCGCATCGGCAGCAGTGTCGCCGCCTCGCAACGCGACGGGAATCGCGGGCGCTGCCGACGCGCCTGCCTCCAAGGCCATGTCCATCACGAAATCCCATGCAATGGTCTCGGCGGAGCGCAGCAGCCAAAGCACGCTCGCACGGAGCAGATGATGCCTGGTACTGACCCGTTCCGCGAGCGAGGCGAAGGCGAACAGCAAGGTGACGATGCGCTTTAGCGCCCGCCTGTTATCCTTCATCGCCGCATTCCCGTTCATTTCAGCCTCCGGTTCGTCCCGGGGCAGTATGAGAGCGGACGGAGGGGTGTGAACGGAAATCTGAAAGGATCTTTTCGATCCAAGCCGAGTGATGAGCCAAGCGACTGTGTTCAAAGGTCTTTGCCAGCCAGATGCCGAACCCTGAAGAAAAGTTGTGGCTCGGCTATCCACGGGGCGTCGGCCTTCCCCGCACAACTGCAGGCCGGAAGAAGGACGGATCGCCTCAGCGGCAGCAAAAGAGGATCGCCCAGCGATCCAGGGGACGCGCCCTTGTTCCGCTACTCAGCCGGCAGCCTGATGCGCGGCATACGGCGGCCCGGCCCAGCTTTCTGCGGGAAAGGGATCGGCATACCGGCCGGCAGTACTGGTTCGAGCGGCCGCTTCGAGGCCCAGCCGCCGGTAACGCTGAGGATCGAATCGTAGAACTCTTCGCCGTCAGCATTCTTCGGCGGCATCGTCTCGTGCATCACGCTGATCACCGTCACGCCCGGACAGTGATTCTTGATTGACTGGTGGAAGGCGATCTTGGCCGACGCGTCGAGCGCCGCGGTCGCCTCGTCGAGGAACAGCAAGCCGGGCTTGTGCAGCAGGATGCGCGCGACAAAGAGCTTCTGACGCTGGCCACCGGAGAGAACCATGTCCCATGGCTGGCCGTCGCGGGCTTCCTGGTCCAGGTGGGCGATAAATTCACCAAGGCCCGCGTTGTGCAGGGCGGCGGCGACTTCCTTGTCCTTGAAGCCGTCGGGTGCATCCGGCAGGCAGACGAGCCGCTTCAGCGTGATTGGCGCCAGACGGATGTCCTGTGAAGCGTAGAAGGTTCGAACCCCGGCTGGCAGGGCTATGGAACCGCCGCCATAGGGCCAGAGACCATTGATCGCCTTGATCAGCGAAGTCTTGCCGCAGCCGGATTCTCCCGACACGAAAGTCCACTCGCCTGGCTTGAACTGCAGATTGGTGGCTGACAGGAAGGGCTGTGCGCCGAAACCCTGATGCGTCAGTTCGATGTCACGCAATGTCAGGCCGAAAGCAGGATCCTGCGTCGTGTAGCGGAAATCGCTGCGGCCGGAGCGACGGTAGAAATCGGTCGGCTGCTGCACGTTCTCAATCGCTTCGGCGAGATCGATGACGCGGCGCGAATTTGCCTTCAGCGTCGCGATCGCCGGCATGACGTGGATGAACCAGGAACATTGCTGGATCAGCGAATTGATCAGTTCCGCGCCTGTGACATAGCCCTTGAGGCTGACCTGGCTGTTGGCATAGGGGATCAGCCCCGGCCCATAGGCGACGATGCGGGCGGCGACGAAATTGTAGATCAGCTCGAACGACATGTAGCCGGCATGCACCTTGTTGATGCTTGTCCAGGTGCTGTCGATGTCGGCGTAGATGCGACCGTGGATGTCCTTCTGCACGCCTTCGCCGCGCGAGGCTGCGACGTGGAAGCTGCGCCGCAAAAGCGTGTTCAGCGCGCCGCGGTAGCTGCCTTCCGCCTGCTGCATGCGGATCGTCAGCCGCTCCAGCAGGCCGCCCATCTTGAGCGCGATCCAAGTGTTGATCGGCACGTAGATGATGACGGCGCCGAAGGCGAGAGTCGCGCTGCCATAGACGCCGAGGAATTCCAGTCCGGTCACCGCCGTCGAGGTTTCGATCAGCTTCTGGCCGACGAAGAACAGCGACATGACCACGCCGACGACACCCATGGCCAACCCGATCGCGCCGCCAGTCATACCCTTGATGGCTTCCTGGACGCGCTGGTCAATGTTGTCGAGCGTCCCGCCACCTTCGCCCGAACCGCCATTCTGCAGGTGGTAATGGGTGTGGTTCGCGTCGAGCAGCGCGTCGTTGAAGCGCTGATCGAGCCACGCGCGCCATTTGCGGTGCAGCGTCGACGAGAACAGATGTCGGATCCCGGTAAAGCCGGCATCCTTGAGAATCACCAGAAACAGCAGCATGCCGGCCGCTGCGAACAGCGAGTTCAGCGGGGTGATGTTGTCTTCGCTGTGGAAGAAGGCGATCGAGTTGACCAACTCGCCGGACGCCTCCGCCATCCAGACGCTGGCCTTGCTCGAGAGGCCAGTCAGGATCGCGATGATCAAAGTGAGGCTCCAGGCCTCTTTCCACGATTCGGAAAACCAGTAGGCACGCAGCAGGCCCCAGAAGCTGCGCATGCCGGAAACGGCAGTCAGGTGCGGCGGCTCGTCCCTCTCGGCGCCACGCCACCACGCAAATCCCGAAACCCATCGTGGTCCGGAGACCCGACTCATGCCATTCCTACCCCGACCGTCCGTTTTCTTTTCAAGCTAGCATCGATTGGTCATTCTCCTAGTGAAATGTTCCCCAAGGGTTTACGCCTTTAGGCCATTGCACGAGCGGTGTGGCCCTCAGGCCACGGCTCGCCGGTCAATCGGCTCTGGCAGTAGGGCCGTGCTTCCTGTATAGGACCGCGTTTCCGGCTAGCCGGTTCTGTGGCGCGGGAGGAGCTCCCGCAGTGTTCTTAGGTGCTGACATGGCGAAATGGTCCCCGAATTCCTGGCGTGGCAAGCCGATCCAGCAGGTCCCGGCTTATCCGGACATGGCTGCATTGGCCGAGACCGAGAAGCGCCTCGCGACCTTTCCGCCCCTCGTTTTTGCAGGTGAGGCGCGCAAGTTGAAGAAGCAGCTCGCACAGGTCGCGGCCGGCAACGCCTTCCTGCTGCAGGGCGGCGACTGCGCCGAGAGCTTCGCCGAGCACGGCGCCGACAATATCCGCGACTTCTTCCGCGTCTTCCTCCAGATGTCGGTCGTGCTGACCTTCGCCGGTTCGCAGCCGGTGGTGAAAGTTGGCCGCATCGCCGGCCAGTTCGCAAAACCCCGCTCGTCCGACAACGAGACGAAGGGCGACGTGACGCTGCCAAGCTATCGCGGCGACATCATCAACGGCATCGAGTTCGACGCGAAGTCGCGCATTCCGGACCCGGCGCGCCAGGAAATGGCGTACCGCCAGTCGGCGGCGACGCTGAACCTGCTGCGCGCCTTCGCCCAGGGCGGCTATGCCAGCCTGGAGAACGTGCACCGCTGGATGCTCGGCTTCGTCTCCGACAGCCCGCAGGGCGAGCGCTACGAGGCGCTGGCCAACCGCATTACCGAAACCATGGATTTCATGAACGCGGTCGGCATCACGTCGGAAACCAACTATGCGCTGCGTGAGACGGATTTCTACACCAGCCACGAAGCGCTGCTGCTCGGCTACGAGGAGGCGCTGACCCGCGTCGATTCAACGTCTGGCGACTGGTACGCGACGTCCGGCCATATGATCTGGGTCGGCGACCGCACACGCCAGCCGGACCATGCGCATATCGAATATTGCCGCGGCATCAAGAATCCTCTCGGCCTGAAATGCGGTCCGTCGATGACGGCTGACGGGCTGATCCAGCTGATCGACCTGCTCAACCCCGAGAACGAGCCGGGCCGCCTGACGCTGATTTCGCGCTTCGGTTACGACAAGGTCGGCGACAACCTGCCGCGTCTCATCCGCGCCGTGCAGAAGGAAGGCCGCAATGTCGTCTGGTCCTGCGACCCGATGCACGGCAACACGATCACGGCCGCCGGCTACAAGACCCGTCCGTTCGACCGCATCCTGAAGGAGGTCCAGTCCTTCTTCGAGGTGCACCACGCCGAAGGCACGCATCCGGGCGGCATCCACATCGAGATGACCGGCAACAACGTCACCGAATGCACGGGCGGCGCGCGCGCCATCCGCGACGACGAGCTGCAGGACCGTTACCACACGCATTGCGACCCGCGGCTGAACGCCGACCAGGCGATCGAACTGGCCTTCCTGGTCAGCGAGTTGCTGAAGAAGGGCAAGCAGGCGCCGGCGAAGCAGGCCGTCAACGGCTAAGGCAGGCGCGGAGGACATGTCCCAGCCGGCGATCCGCACCACGTGCTGCATCGCCGGCGGCGGACCGGCCGGGATGATGCTCGGCCTGCTGCTCGCGCGAGCCGGCGTCGCGGTGACCGTTCTTGAAAAACACGCCGATTTCCTGCGCGATTTTCGCGGCGACACGCTGCATCCCTCGACGCTGGAAGTGATGCACGAGCTTGGCATGGCCGAGCGGCTGCTGGCGCTGCCGCACCAGAAGGTCAGCGAACTGACCGGCGAATTCGGCGAGTTCCACACCGTCGTGGCGGATTTTCGCCATCTGCCCGTACGCCACCCCTACATCGTGCTGATGCCGCAATGGGATTTCCTCGATTTCTTGGTCGACGAAGCCAGCAAGTATCCGGCGTTCGCGCATCGCATGGACGCCGAGGCGACGGGCCTGGTGGAGCGAGACGGCCGGATCGTCGGTCTCGTCGCCGAGACGCCAGACGGGCCGATCGACATCCAAGCCGATCTGGTGGTCGACGCCACCGGCCGCAACTCGGCACTGCGCGGCAAGGCCGGGCTGCAGGTGGAGAATCTCGGCGCGCCGATTGACGTGTTCTGGTTCCGCCTGTCGCGCAAGCCGGGCGATACCGACCAGACCGGCGGCCGCTTCGATCCGGGCAAGCTGCTCGTCCGCATCTTCCGGGGCGACTACTGGCAATGCGCCTGTGTGATCCCGAAAGGCAAAGCGGAGGCGATCCGCGCCGATGGGATCGACAATTTCCGCCGACTGATCGCGCCGCTGACGCCGTTCGAACCGGAGCGGCTGATGGAGCTTGCGAGCTTCGACGACGTCAAGCTGCTCAGCGTGTCGGTCGATCGGCTGAACACATGGTTCCGGCCGGGCTTCCTCTGCATCGGTGATGCCGCGCATGCGATGTCGCCGGTCGGCGGCGTCGGCATCAACCTGGCGATCCAGGACGCAGTGGCGGCGGCGAACATTCTGGCCCGTCCTCTGCGCGATGGCACACTCGCCGAGCGGGACCTGGAGATGGTGCAGAAGCGGCGGATGTTCCCGACGCGGATGACCCAAGCGGCACAGGTGTTCATCCAGAACACGGTGCTTGCTCCCAATCTGGCGTCCACCCGAGCGTCGGCCAAGCCGCCATTCGTGGCGCGTTTGCTGGCACGGGCGCCATTCCTGCGCCGCATCCCGGCCCGTCTGGTCGGCATGGGGGTGCGGCCGGAGCATGTCGACGCGAAGCCGCAGACTGTCGTCCGCGCCTGAACCTTACAGATACCACTCATATTCCCGGCGAGAGATCGCCTGCATGAAGGCGGCGAACTCGGCCTCCTTCACGCTGGCGTAGATCGCCGGGTAGTCGGCGCCCAGCCAGCGCGGCAGGATGGTCGCTGCGCGCAGCGCCCTCAGCGAATCCCACGGCGTCAGCGGCAGGCTGGGGTCGATTTCGGAGCCGGCATTGCCGGTGTGAACCGCGCCCGGGTCGAGCCGGTTCTCGATGCCGTGGTGCATCCCCGCCAGGACCGCCGCGATGACGAGATAGGGATTGGCCTCCGCACCGGAAATCCGGTGCTCGATGCGCCGTGCCGCGCCTGATGACACCGGCACCCGGAAGGCGACGGACCGGTTGTTCTCGCCCCAGTCCCTCGTCACCGGCGTGAAATTGTTGGCAGTGAAGCGGCGGAAGACGTTGAGGTTCGGCGCGAAGATCGCCATGCCCTCGGCCATCGTCGCCTGCAGCCCTGCCACCGCGTGGCCGAGCATCGCCTGTCCATCCTGTCGGCGGTCGTCGAACAGGTTCTGGCCGTCCGCGCTCAGCACGCTGGCGTGCACATGCATGCCGCTGCCCGCCTGGTCGGGAAACGGCTTCGACATGAACGTCGCCTCCATGCCGAACTGGCGTGCGACCGACTGGATCACGCGGCGCAGCAGGCACGCATCGTCGGCGGCGCGGACCGGGTCGTCGCGGTGCTCAAGGTTCACCTCGAACTGGCCGGCGCCATACTCGCTGATGATGGTGGAGGAGGGGATGTCTTGCGCCGCGCAGGCGGACTCGATGGCGGTCAGGATCGGCTGGTACTCGTCGAGCTTGGCCAACGACAGCACCTTGCCCGCCGCTTCCGGTATCCCGGTCGTCGGCGACCTGACGGGCAAAGGCGCACCGTCTTCGCCCCGCGAGGGGTCGATCAGGTAGAACTCGAGTTCCGCCGCCACGACCGGCTGGAGGCCCGCGTCGTGCAAGACGGAGACGGTTCGCGCGAGCACGGTGCGCGGATCGTACCAGAAGGCTTCGCCATTGCTGGCGCGGCAGGGCTCGCACAGCACCTGCGCGATGCTGGGGTTCCACGGCAGCGGCGTCAGCGTGCCAGCGATCGGTTTCACCGTCGCGTCGGGGTCGCCGTCGGAGAAGCCGTACCCCATCGGGTCGGCGGTGTTGCCCTGCACATCGACCAGCGACATCGCGGCGCAGATCGGCGAGCCGGCGTCAAAGAACTTCGCCATATGCGCGCGCGGCATGCGCTTGCCATAGGCATTGCCGCAAAGATCGAAGAGAACCGCGTCGAGATGCGTCGTTTCCGGATGCGCTTCCAGAAAGCGTGAGAGTTCGTCCGTCATGCTTTCCCCAAAGCCGGTGAGCGTTCCCGCACCGTAAAGGCTTTGTCTGTCCGGTCAAATCGCAGCCAGAGCGAGCCCGCCGCCAACAATGCCGGACAATCGTCGGGTCGTTCAACTTTCCCGAACGCTCAGTCGCAAAGCAGCTACCTGACGGTAAACGGTCGCGCGGCCTATGTAGTGGGCAAGGAGACTTTCCATGACCACGATGCCTTCGCTCTTCATTTCGCACGGCGGCCCTAACATCGTTCTGAGCGATATCGAGGCGCGCCATTTCCTGGAAACCCTGCCGGAGCATTTGCCGCGACCGAAGGCGATCGTGCTCGTGTCGGCGCATTTCGAGACCAATGGCGTCGTCGTAGTGACCGACCCGGCACCTGAAATGATCTATGATTTTCGTGGATTCGAGCCGGAACTTTACGAGATGGTCTATCCGGCGCCCGGCGAGCCGGAACTGGCGGCGAGGGTCGTGGCTCTGCTGGAGAAGGCCGGCATGGATCCCTGCACCATCGGCAAGCGCGGCTATGACCATGGCGCCTGGACGCCGATGATGCTGGCGTTTCCGCAGGCCGACATCCCGATCGTCCAGGTGTCGATCGACCCGACCCGCGACGCGGAATGGCACTACCGCCTGGGCCAAGCCCTGAGCAGCTTGCGCGACGAGGGTATCCTGCTGGTCGGCTCCGGCCACATCACGCACAATCTGCGCGTCTTCTTCCCGGCGATGCGCCATGGCAAGGCCGTCGAGCCGGAACTGGTCGCTCAGGTCGACGCCTTCACCGGCTGGTTCGCCGAGAAACTGGCTGCGGGCGACGTAGCGACTTTGCTCGACTGGAAGCGCCAGGCGCCGTTCCCGGCTGAGAACCACCCGACGGACGAACATCTGATGCCGATCTTCTTTGCCCTTGGAGCGGCCGGGCAGGGCGCACATGGCGAGCGGGTTCACGCTTCCAAGCAGCTCGGCTTCTTCGCCTACGATTCCTACCTCTTCCACTGAGCGGGAAATCCGTTGGAGCAAGATGAGGTCGGATCGAACAGAATTGTTTCAATCCGACCTCATCTTGCTCTAAACGGTCTCCGCCCGGCTCATCGGGCGGGAATCGATGCATGCAACGGCTGATCAATGCATTTCGCAATTCGCTGCGCGCTTTTGGGCGGCTGATCCGCAGCGAAAAGGCGTTCCAGCAGGAGATTTTCGTCCTCTGCGCGGCGCTGCCGCTCGCCTGGTTCATCGCCGAGAGCTGGCGTGGCTTCGCGCTTCTGATCGGCGCGATCCTGCTGCTGATCATGGTCGAGGTGCTGAACACCGGCATCGAGGCCGCCTGCGACGCGTTCAGCCGCGAGTTCAACTACGACATCCAGCTGGCCAAGGATTGTGGCTCGCTCGCGGTGCTGATCTCGCTTGTGCTGGTGGGCGGCGTCTGGCTGCTGGCAATCGCCGAGCGCATTTGGGGGGTGGCATTGTAGGCCACGTCGTCTTACATGTCGGTTACCAAAGGATACCGACATGGAAAACGACCCGCTCCACCTCGAAACCCGGGCCCGGCTGCCGGATGATCTGCGCTATCTGGTCGACAAATACCCGCGCGGCGAGTGGCAGGCGCATGACAACATCCGCGGCATGGCGGGGTTCTGGTTGCAGCGCCACGACATGTTCCGCGACCTGGGCGGGCTGCTCACCGCGGCAATCGGCGATTATCGCGAAGGCCGCAAGAACGCCAAGGAATTCGCCAGCTTCTTCGCGCCGCGGCTGAACCACTTCCTCGGCAATCTCGACGGTCACCACAATGTCGAGGACCACCACTATTTTCCGATCTTCGCCGCCGCCGAAAGCCGGCTGAAGCGCGGTTTCGAAGTGCTCGACGCCGACCATCACCTGATCCACGACGCGCTGGAGCGCAACGCCGAGACCGCGAACGGCTTTTTGCGCGCGCTGCAGGAGAGCGACGACAAGCAGCGCTTCGCCGCCGACGCCTATGCCGACGAGAACGCCCGTCTGATCGCGATGCTGAAGCGCCATCTCGACGACGAGGAAGACCTGATCATCCCGCTGATCCTCGACCGCGGCGACCAGGCGCTGGGCGGATGATTGGCCTTAGTTCGGGGCGTACCAGTCGTTCGGTCCGATGTCGGAAATGGTCCGTCCCGCCTCGACCTTGACCGTGATCGGCTGGTGCGACGGGCAACTGGCCTGGGCGCCGCAGGTTACGAATTCGGAATAGTAGGCGCGGTAGTCGAGGCCGCTGGCCGGCTTGAACTCTGTGCCCTCGGGGAGAATGGCGAAGACCCGGTAGTCTCCGGGTGCCACCTCGAGCCGGTATGTCGTCTGCGCATTATCGCCGCTGCCGACGATATGGTCGTTCGTGCATGTGATCTGCGCCGATCCAACATTCTCGGCGCAGATGTGGATTTCCTTCGGGATCTGGTCGCTCGGATAGGACAGTTCTCCGGTGATGACGCCAGTGGCCTGCGCCATTGCGGGCGTCGCGGCGAAAATTGCCAGCAAGGCCATCGCGATACGTGTGTTCATCCGTCTGTCGCTCCGTCTTGCGCCCTAACCTGACGTTGAAGACTAGTCGGCATTTCGAGCGTTGAGAAGTGTCGAGATGTTAGAGCATTTCCGGTGAACCTTGGGTCACTCTGCCGGGTCAATTCGGGCCAAGGTCGAGGGCTTCGGCGCGGTCGTGCTGGTTGCACGGCCAAATCCGAAGACCGAAGGATTTGGTTCGAA